>Ga0209596_1000114_pt1 | contig 70687 bp, 59 predicted proteins | sample M_130807_MF_Meta_FD_187314 | JGI IMG/M metagenome (GOLD analysis project Ga0209596, IMG submission 187314) | Freshwater microbial communities from Lake Montjoie, Canada to study carbon cycling - M_130807_MF_MetaG (SPAdes) (version 2) | ecosystem: Environmental > Aquatic > Freshwater > Lake...
GAGAGATCAAAGTACGTGGTTTTTATGCCTATGTAACCACAGAAGGTGGAGGTGGTTTGCAAATCATTAACATGAGAAGCTTGCCAAACGCCGCTGGTATTGTTTATCACAACTGGACTGGCGATGGCGCAGGTTCAGGATTGACAAGCATACATGCATTACACATTGATAAAAATTTTGTGTACTTATACGGTAGTAATTTATTCAGTGGTGGTGCTTATGTTGCTGATATTACTGATCCTTGGACACCAACCTATGTGGGTAATTATCAGAACACAACATCACCATACGTTCACGATGGGTATGTAAGAAATGATACCTTATATGCGGGACATATTTACAACGGTTTTTTCTCCGTCGTTGATTTTACAAATAAAGCAGCACCGGTGGAATTGGCCAATCAGACCACACCAGGCGTTTTTACGCACAATACCTGGTTGTCGAAAGACAGTAAAACATTATTTACAACAGATGAAGTGGCGAATTCCTTTTTGACTTCCTATGATGTTTCAAACCTTGGAAGTATCAGTGAATTAGACAGAATACAATCGAATCCTGGATCCAATTCATTTGTTCACAATGTGCATATCATTCAAGTAGGAGGAAACGATTATGCTGTTACTTCTTGGTATAGTGATGGGTTCACGATTACCGATGTTGGTCGTCCACAGAATATGATACAAGTTGGAAATTATGATACCTATAGTTCCTCTTGTGGTGGAACAGTAGGAGCGTGGGGTGTTTATCCGTTCCTTCCTTCGGGAACAATAGTAGTTTCTAATATCAATGAAGGGTTGTATGTGTTATCACCTACCTATGTGCGTGCATGCTATTTAGAAGGAAATGTTACGGATCTGAGTTCAGGTTTACCGATCAATGGTGTAAAAGTTGAAATACTTTCTGCCGCAGGTAAACAAAGCCTATCAAATATTGCAGGTGATTACAAAACAGGAATGCCTTCACCTGGAGGAACATATAGTATTAAGTTTTCTAAACCGGGATACAACTCTACAACGATTACTGGAGTGGTGTTAGCGGCAGGAGTGGTCACTCCTTTAAATGCAACACTTTCTATAGGTACTTCTTTTGCTGTTACTGGTAATGTAAAAGATATTGCTACTACTTTACCAATTGCCAATGCAAAAGTACGCATCAGCAATAGCAATTTTACTTTTAATGGAACAACAGATGCTGCTGGTAATTATACATTCCCTTCCGTTTTTGCTGATTCGTACGATGTTGTTATTTCCAAATGGGGGTATGAAACATCTTGCCTTTCCAATCAAACTATTAATTCAGGAACGAGTGCTTTATCAACACAACTGACAAGTGGTTATTACGATGATTATTCGTTAGATTTGGGTTGGACAGTTAATTCTACATGTTCTTCAGGAGCATGGGAAAGAGGTGTGCCATTGGGTACATTTAATAATTGTATTGCAGCTAATCCTGGTTTTGATGATTCAACAGATTGTTCGAACTTGGCCTTTGTAACAGCTAACACGGGTGTTACAGCAACCGATATGGATGTTGATAATGGAAATACCCGATTAACGTCTCCTGTATTTGACCTTTCGAGTTATATCGACCCATATGTGGAATATTCTCGATGGTTCTATAATGCCGGTGGTTCTGGTGCTCCCAACGATTCGATCAGTATTTATTTAAGCAATGGTACAACAACAGTATTGTTGGATTATGCAAACAGTACTTTCGTTGGAAGTTCTTCATGGGTTCATAAATCATTTAAAGTTTCCAGTGTAATCACGCCAAGTGCTACCATGACATTGATGGTGAGAACCGGCGACTTAGCTTCTTCTGGACATATAGTGGAAGCTGGCTTTGATAAATTCTTAGTAAGTGAAGGCCCTACCGGAATCAGTGAACACAATACCCAAAACACATCAGGTGTAAATGTGTATCCGAATCCATTCACAAACGAAACAACAATCGCTTATAAATTAAAGAACAAAATTGGTGTTGGAGCATCTATCGTGATCTTCGATGTGACTGGCAGAGTTGTTTCAACGATTCCTGTAACGCAATCGGAAGGAACAGTATCTATCAGTCCAGCAGTTAATTCAGGTATCTATTATATTAGAATTTTAAATGGAGACGAAGTAACAGTGCCGGTAAAAGTGATGAAGATAAAATAAGTGTAATTCTAAAAAAAGCCCCGCCAACTAGGCGGGGCTTTTTTTTTAGAATCGATATCCGATATTGATATCGAAAATGACACTGACGTGTCCGTTATAAAAATCACCGAAATCGGAAGTGTCGTATTGGAAAATATGATAGGAGCCAGCATGGTAATAAGCGGTATTACTTTTATGTCCCATTCCGAAATAAATATCGGTAGAGAAATGTTTTGATTTACCCGATTGAACTCCGATTACCAGATTTTCACTCAGGTTTCTGAAGTCGAAGTAGGTTTGATGATAATAGCGATTCAATCCTATGGAAACATGCACATTGGAATATGAAATGAGTGGTGCTACATAAAACCCATAAGGAGCTTTTCGTTCGTGCCTCACTAAATAAAATTTATGTGCATATTGAAAACGCCAGCCCGAAACTTTTAATATACGATTGCTCGATACGGCAGAAAGTTTTTGTACTGCACCTAAGAATATATTTTTTCCCAGGTACGAAAAGCTGATCACTTCCGATTGTTTTTTTGCAGATGGAACCTCTGCCATTAATCTGTATTCGGATGTAAACGGCAAAATTCCTCCCCATAAAAAAGCCGTAGGACTACTTTTTATTAAGATAGGTTGTGCAGAATAAGATCGTTTGTTCTTTACATAGGATTCATTGCGAATGGTGTCGCCATCCATAAAAGCGAAGGAACTGAAGTGTAGCAACATCAGGTAAAATAAAAAAAGAAAATACGATCCTTTTAGCTTCACGTTTACATTGAATTAATCGAATATCTTGGCAATGGACTTATTTCCTGTGTTGAAAAATCGTTCTTTAAAAATTTGTGATAGCCAGTAATTGCTATCATTGCTGCATTATCGGTGCAATATTCAAATTTAGGGATAAACAATTCCCATTTTAATTCCTGTTTCAGTTTTTGCAATTCATTTCTCAATCCTGAATTAGCTGAAACTCCTCCAGCTATGGCAATATGGTGAATGTGATGCAAGTGAGCAGCTTTCTTTAGTTTACTCAATACTATTTCGATGATCGTGGATTGAATGGAAGCGCAAATATCGACTAAGTTTTTTTCAATAAAGTCGGGATGTTTTGCTGTTTCATTGTTGATAAAATTCATGAATCCGGTTTTTAATCCGGAAAAACTGAAATTCAAATCAGGGATTTGCGGTTTCGAAAAGCTGAAGGCTTTCGGATTTCCTTCTTTCGCATATTTATCGATCAATGGTCCGCCTGGATAAGGAAGTCCGAGGATTTTTGCTGCTTTATCAAAAGCTTCGCCTGCAGCGTCATCAATGGTTTCCCCAATGATTTGCATATCAAAAAAATCTTTCACCAAAACGATTTGTGTATGTCCGCCAGAAACAGTCAGACATAGAAAAGGAAAGGACGGTTTCAGGAATTCTTTTCCTTCTTCTTCAATAAAATGTGCTAGAATATGACCTTGCATGTGATTAACCTCGATCAAAGGAATATTCATACCCATTGCAAAAGCTTTTGAAAAAGAAGCGCCGACTAATAAGGAACCCATGAGTCCGGGACCACGCGTAAAGGCAATTGCCGAAATCTCATTTGTGGTAATTCCAGCTCGTTTTATCGCCTGATCGACAACCGGAATGATGTTTTGCTGATGCGCTCTGGAAGCTAATTCCGGCACTACACCTCCGTATTGTTCATGAACAGATTGATTGGCAACAATATTGGCAAGTATTTTGCCATCTTTAATGACAGCAGCAGAAGTATCATCACACGATGATTCAATACCTAATATAATGATTGGTTTACGCATATTTAGTAACTTCGTACTTCACAAAAGAATCGTTTTTAACTGTATAAAGGTATTAAAAAACTAGCAAACATATTATTCCGCATTTTTGCAACACTGATCTTTCTGTTGTTGTTGCTGTTCCTGCTTATACAGCTGAAAACTATTCAGACGTATACAGCTCACAAAGCAGCTACCTATTTATCAGCAAAATTAAATACCAAAGTAGCGATTGGGAATGTGGAGATCGATTTTTTTAATCGGGTGGTCATCGAAGATATATTTATTGAGGATCTGCACAAAGACACGCTTCTCTATTCCAAAAAGATAAAGATCGGTATCAACGATATTAATATTGAGAAGCATAAAATCAATATAAAGGACATCATCCTGTATAATACGACCACCAAACTAATAAAATACAAAGCCGAAGAAGACCTCAACCTACAGTTTATCCTGGATGCCTTTACTTCAAATGATACCACCAAGAAATCGAACAATACACCTTGGGATGTGAACTTTGCCGAAGTGTCACTGATCAATTCAGATTTCACATTTCGGAACGAACACGATACCGCTACTTCCAAAGGCATTAATTTTTCTGATCTGAAAATAAAAAAAATAAACACACGCCTCGCAGATATTTATATTGAGCAGGATACCATACATGCTTCCGTAGATTATTTGTCGGCGGTAGAAAAAAGTGGTTTTGTTTTGAAGAACCTTAGCAGCATTGCTACTATCAGTCCGATTGGATTGCGTTTGGATAAACTTAAAATAAGCACACCAGAAAGTACGATTGCTACCGACCTGGTTTTTAAATATCCGAGATATCAATCATTTAATGATTTTGTGGATCAGGTGAGAATCGATGCTGAATTCGATCATTCTAAACTAGAGTTGAGTGACGTTGGATATTTTGCCCCGCATCTCAAAGGCATAAAAAAAAGCATTATACTTTCGGGGAAAGTAAGTGGAAAGATTTGCGACATTAAAGGAAAACATATGAATCTTCAATTGGGAAAAAGTACTCAGTTTATAGGTGATGTTACCTTAACCGGTTTACCAAAAATTGATGAGACGTTGATTTATCTGAATGTTGAAAAACTCACGACCAACTATGCTGATCTAAGACAAATACCCATTCCACCGTTTGAAAACAACAAAACATTGAGTGTTCCTGCAAGCTTTGCAATGCTCGGGAATATAAAGTTCAAAGGAACCTTCACGGGGCTATATAATGATTTTTATGCCTATGGAAATTTCTCTTCGGCATTAGGGAATTTATCTTCCGACTTATCTGTCCGACATGATTACAAAAAGAACAAAGAGTATTATAAAGGAAAGTTGAAATCCACATCGTTTGATTTTGGGAAATTTTTAGGTGCTAAATTTTTAGGTAAAGCAACCATGAATGTAGATATAGATGGTTCCGGGTTAACAATTGAAGATGCAGCAGCTCAGCTAAAAGGGACCATCAACAGTGTAGAATTTAACCAATATACGTATCAGAATATTGCTATTGAGGGTGGCATCGCTAAGCAGATTTTTAATGGTAAACTAAATGTGAAAGACGATAACATTGATTTTGATTTTATCGGAAATGTCGATCTGAGAAACAAATTACCGAAGCTGGATTTTGTAACAACCTTGAACAAAGCAAATCTGGCAGCATTGCATTTTATTAATTCTACTAAGAAAACCGATTTGTCTACACAGGTGATCATTGACATCACCGGAAATAACATTGACAATTTTATTGGACAGATTAACTTTGATAATACGATTTATAAACAAGGTGATGAAACCTATAAAATGAGTGTGTTCAACCTTATTTCTGAAGAAGATAAAGGAATCAAATCGTTGAAATTATTTTCCGATTTCGCGGATGCTAAAATTACAGGGGTTTTCACATTGCTTGAGATGCCAGGTGAGATAGAGGACATCTTGCATAAATACCTGCCTTCCAATTTCAGAAATATGGACAAACAAAATCTGGTGCATGAAAATTTTGCTTATGAAGTAAAATTCAAGAAAACAGATCCTGTAACACGTTTATTTCTTCCTGGAATCTTCATTGCTCCCAAAACATTCATCAAAGGTAGCTTCACCTCCGAAAATGATCAGTTGGTGATCACCGGGAACTCAGCTAAAATAGACCTATACGGCCATCAATTGAAAAATTGGAAACTGGATGCAAAATCTGAGAACAAGGACCTGAGGTTGAGTACCTCTTGCGAAAAATTATACATGACAGATAGTTTATGGTTAACTGATTTTAATATTGCCACAACAACTCGAGCAGACAGTATCAATATCGGAATTACTTGGGACAATAAGGCTGCGAGTAGACTCTACAAAGGTGATCTGAAAAGTTTCCTGTTTTTTAAGACTGGGAAACGTGTAGAATTTAAGATCCTGCCATCTCTCTTTGTTATTGCCGATACAATTTGGAATGTTAGTAAAGACAATCAGGTGTTGATTGACTCCAGCAGAATAACAATAAAAGATCTGAGTTTTGAACACGAGAATCAATCGATTTCTTTGAATGGTATAGCTTCAGATATAAAAACTGATCAGGTGAAATTAGATCTGGTCAATTTTAATCTCGCTAATTTGAATGGTCTAACGCGTCCTTTGGGGTTGACGTTTAAAGGTCGAACAACGGGATCAACATCGATCACGGATCCCTATCATGGAGTGATTCTGACGAGTGACCTTTCCTTTAGTTCATTTCATGTGAACGATACCTTGATTGGAAATGGTGACCTGAAAAGCATCTGGGATAATTCCAAAGAAGCACTATTTCTTCATGGCTCTTTTACTCGAAATACAATTCCAAATATTTTATTCTCCGGATATTATTATCCTAATAAGACGGAAGACAATATTGATATGGAGCTCAATCTCCAAGCCATTCAAATGGAAATATTATCGCCTTATGTTAAAAATTTCTGTTCCGAATTTAGTGGTATGTTCGATGGAAATGTAAAAATAAAAGGTTCTTTGAAAAAGCCGATTCTGTCTGGAACAATGGCTGTGGATGCGAAAAGGGTAAAGGTGGATTATCTGAATACCACTTATAGTTTTAAACATACTATCACGATTGATCAAAATTCTTTTGGAATAGAAAATATGACAATCTATGATATGAATAATAACAAAGCAGTTGTTACAGGTAAAGTGTATCACGAAAACTTTAAGAATTTTCAGCTCGATTTTGATATTAAGACAAACAAATTCATGTGTTTGAATACGTCTGAAATTAACAATGAATTGTATTATGGGAAAGCATATTTGACCGGTATCATTAATATTTTTGGCTTTGTGGATAACATCCAGATAGATGCCAATGTAAAAACGGAGAAGATCAACTCAAGAGATAAATCGGATAAAATAAATATCTTATCGAAAACAGATTTTACGAAAATTTTTATTCCACTGGGAGGGACAACAGAAGTAAGTCAGAATTATTTTATCACATTTGTGAAAAAGGATAGCAGCATTGTACTCGATAAATACAATGTTCAGTTGGGCGGACTTGCTCTTAATTTTGATGTGGATGTTACTCCAGATGCAGAGATTCAACTGATCTTCGATCAGAAAGTGGGAGATATTATTAAGGCGCGTGGAAATGGAAATATTAAACTGAACATCAGCCCTCAAGGTGATTTTAAAATGTATGGCGATTATTCTATCGAGAATGGAGATTATTTATTCACGTTGCAAAATATCATCAACAAAAAGTTTGATATAGAAAAAGGTAGCAGCATCCGTTGGAGTGGGATCCCTTACAAAGCGGATCTAAATATTAACGCTATTTATAAAGCCAGAGCTTCCTTAAAACCTTTCTTCGATTCAACTTCCACTACAACAGTAGACCTAAAAAAAAGATATCCAATTGATTTGAAGTTAAACATGACAGGAGATCTGTTGTCGCCGGACATTAATTTTGATATTGGTATTCCTACTGTAGATGCACAAACACGTCAGACCGTTTTGAGTTATATAAATAATGATGCTGAAGTGAACCGTCAGGTATTCTCATTATTGATCCTGAATAGTTTTGTGACACCATATCAATTAGCGAATGGTGGCGGAGGACCAAATGCAGCTGCAGGAGCTGCAGGAGCCAATACCAGCGAGATGTTGTCGAATCAGTTGAGTAACATGTTGAGTAAGATTAGTAAAGATTTTGATATTGGTGTAAACTACCGTCCCGGCGATGCTATCAGCAAGGATGAAGTAGCGGTGGCTTTATCGACACAATTGTTTAACGACAAACTTTCTATTGAAGGGAACGTTGGTAACAACCCCAATTCGCAAGCAACAAATAATATTGTAGGGGATGTGAATGTGGATTATAAAATTACAGATGATGGAAAGGTGAGGGTGAAAGCGTTTAATAAAACGAATGATAATACGCAGGCAATCAATAACTCACCCTACACACAAGGTATTGGAGTTTTTTATAGAGAAGAATTCAATACAATAGGAGAGCTGTACAAACAATACTTGGAAACGATTCACGGCTGGAAACACCCGAAGAAGAAGGAAGAACAGGATACAGGTACACCACCGGAATAAAAAAAACGCTGCAACTTGCAGCGTTTTTTTTATTCAATTTTTAAGGTATGTCCCATTTTATCTCGTTTGGTTTGTAGATAAAATTTGTTGTGTTCGTTCGATTGTATTTCAATGGAAACATTTTCAACGATCTCTAATCCGTAACCAATAAGTCCAGCTCGTTTTTTAGGATTATTACTCATCAAACGGATCTTAGAAATGCCAAGGTCTCTTAATATTTGAGCACCTACACCGTAATCACGTTCATCGGGTTTAAAGCCAAGTTCTTCATTTGCTTCTACCGTATCGCGACCTTCTTCCTGTAATTTGTAAGCTTTTAATTTATTCAGTAATCCGATTCCTCGACCTTCCTGATTCATATATACAATAATACCTTTTCCTTCTTTCTCAATCATCTCCATGGATTTATGAAGTTGCGGACCGCAGTCGCAACGACAAGAACCGAAAATGTCGCCTGTTAAACACGAAGAGTGAACACGTACCAAAACCGGTTCGTCTTTATTCCATGTACCTTTGATCAAGGCAAGATGTTCCTGATCGTTGGTGGTTTGACGGTAGGCGACTAATTCAAAATTACCCCACTGTGTTGGCATTTTTACCTGAACATTTTTGATGATAATGCTTTCATTTTTTATTCTGTAAGCAATCAAATCTTCAATAGAAATAATTTTTAGATGATGTTTTTTAGCAATCTCCAACAATTGGGGCAAACGCGCCATTGTTCCGTCTTCGTTCATGATCTCCACTAATGCACCTGCAGGTTCAAAACCAGCAAGTTTAGCAAGATCTATAGTTGCTTCGGTATGACCCGCTCTGCGCAAGACACCGCCATTTTTAGCTTTTAAGGGAAAGATATGCCCTGGTTTACCAAATTCTTCCGGTTTAATGTTAGGATTGATAAGTGCTTGAATTGTTTTAGAACGATCAGAGGCAGAGATACCTGTTGTGCAGCCGTAGCCGAGTAGGTCGACTGATACTGTAAAAGCAGTGCTGTGTTCAGCAGTGTTATTACTGACCATCATTTCCAACCCTAATTCATCCGCACGTTTTTCGGTGATCGCAGCGCAAATCAGTCCGCGGCCGTGTGTTGCCATGAAATTGATCACTTCAGGAGTTACGTTGTTGGCAGCAGTAATAAAATCGCCTTCATTCTCACGACCTTCATCATCCACAACAATAATTACTTTCCCGGCTTTTAATTCCAGAATCGCTTCTTCAATGGTATTTAGAACAGATTGCATTATAGTCAAGTATTAGGAGAACAAAGATAACAATAATAGGTCTTAAAAGTTCATATTTTGATAATGGATATAGTTTATAGGCAATCTATTCGCATTGAATGGAGTAAGAGCTGTTACTTCCAAAGAATGTATAAAAAACGTTAGCTGTTAATTTGATTTTCGAGAATTTCCTAAGCAAAAATTCTATTCGCTTCGTGTGGGTTTTCAGTCGCTTTCAATTCAGTAGTAGTTCAAAGGGAAAGTTTTTTGATTAGCGGACACTTAGATAAGAAAAGCCCCTGATAATCAGGGGCTTTCTGTGTAGCGAGATCGGGAGTTGAACCCGAGACCTCAGGGTTATGAATCCTGCGCTCTAACCATCTGAGCTACCTCGCCATGTGTATCAAAAACGCCTGAATAAATCGTTTCATTTTGTTTTTGAGGGCGCAAATATAGTGTTTATCTTTTCATATCAAAAAGTCCTTTTTAGTTTTTTTAACAAAACATATCTATAGGAAGGTTAATATTTTTTTATATATTGCGTGAGTTTTGTTTTAAAAGGCAATTAAAATGAGCAAAAAGCAAAGTAAATCCCAACCAGTGAAAAAGTCATCTAAACCTGCTAAAGCAAAGTCTGTAGCCCAAAAAGCGAAGCTAGCTAAGGCAGCAAAAAAAATATCTGTAAAAAAGGTCGTTAAATCGTCTAAACCCGCTGCAAAAAAACAAGTTGCGAAGAAGGTTGCGAAGAAAATAGTGCCTAAAAAGACTGTTAAACCTGTTAAAAAGGTGGTGAAGAAAGCGATTGCTAAAAAAGTGACCCCTAAATCTGCCCGTCCTGCAGGCAGGAAAGTACAGAAACCAGTTAAAGCGATTGCTAAAAAGGTTGTTAAGCCGGTTAAAGTGGTAAAATTGCCTGTAAAACCTGCCCGTCCAGTAGGCGGGAAGGTTGAATTGAAAGTTGTGAAGCCTGCAAAGGGTGCAAAAAAGGTAGTTGCACCAAAAAAATCAGTGAAATTAGCTAAAGAAGAGAAAGTTGTGATCAAGGTAGTAGCCAAAAAAAGTGAAGAAAAAGAACAAATCAAGCCTATAAAAATAAAGCCTAGCAGATCAAAAGGAGGAAGAAAGCCAAAGAAGAAGGATGGAGATGATGATGAGCCGGAAATTGTGCATGATGAATTGTTCGAACAATTAATAGCAAGTACTAAAAAGAAGAAAAATGGCCCTAAAGTTCCTAAGATCTTAAAAACCTTTGTGAATCCTATGACCTCTCTTACCGTTGCTCCATCTGAGAATAGCGGAAAGAAAGGTGCTATTATTCCTAAAAAAGAGCCGAAAGGAAAATTTGAACTGGAGTATGTGATTCGTACTTCTGCAGGTATCTTGTATGAATTTATTACCTCTCCAAGTGGTTTATCCGAATGGTTCGCAGACGATGTGAATATCCGTGACGGTATGTTTACTTTTTTCTGGGATGGAAGTGAGCAAAAAGCAAAATTACTTGGATTTAAAGAAGATAAATTTATCCGTCTTCGCTGGATGGACAAACCGGAAGGAACCTATTTTGAATTCCGTATCGAAAAGGATGAATTAACCGGCGACACTTCACTTATTATTATTGATTTCGCAGATGAAGCTTCTGATATGGAAACTTCAAAATTACTTTGGGATAGTCAAGTAAATAAATTATTAGGTGTTTTAGGTTCTAACTAATTATTTCCGCACCCGTTTAATTGCATTGACGTGAAAGCCATCTTAAGAGCCAATCTTTCATTTATTTTTCCTTATCTTATCTTTCTCCTTCTGGGTGCTCTATTGATCATTGCAAATAGCAAAGCTGACACGCACCTGGAATTCAATTCCTATCACAATTCCTTTTTTAATGTGTTGTTCACGTATATCACTTTTTTAGGAGATGGTGTTGCTGCTGCATTAACGATCATTCTTCTTCTTGTAGTCAAATACAGGTATGCAATCATCGTCGGTCTTGCAAATATTTTTTCTGCGGCCATCACTCAAACACTTAAACACACATTTTTTTCGGATGTGGTGCGCCCCAAAAAATTCTTTGAAGGTGTTCATGATTTGTATTTTGTTCCAGGTACCGATAATTATTTATACAACAGCTTTCCTTCCGGACACGCTACTTGTGCGTTCTCTTTGTATTTTTCTTTGGCATTGCTCATTGATGACAAACGCTATAAATTTATTTTATTTGCCATTGCTTTTTTAGTGGGGTATTCGCGCATCTATTTATCGCAACACTTCTTACAAGATGTTTATGCCGGTTCGCTCATTGGAGTGGTGGTTTCCATACTTGTATTCAAATGGATAAGTTCCGCTAAAAATCCCTGGCTGGAAAGATCTTTAATACCTGCTAACGAATGAAAACTAGCGCATTTCGATATTCTATTATAATCGTATTAGGCGCAATAATACTCTTTGTTCCTTTCCTTGGAGCGGTCCATTTATTTGATTGGGATGAAATCAACTTTGCTGAATGTGCTCGTGAAATGTTGGTCACTCACGATTATTTTTCTGTAAAGATAAATTTTCAACCCTTCTGGGAAAAGCCTCCTATCTTTATCTGGATGCAAGCTTTATCTATGGCGACATTCGGAATAAATGAATTTGCTGCCCGTTTGCCTAATGCTGTTTGCGGTATCATCACCCTCGTCCTTGTTTTTAACATCGGTAGAAAGCTGTATGATGAACGCTTTGGATTAGTATGGATGTTGGCCTTTGCCGCCTCTTTTCTGCCACACTTTTATTTTAAATCCGGAATCATCGATCCCTGGTTCAATCTTTTTATTTTCAGTGGCATCTATTATTTTATTTTATATAGTAACAATAGAAGTCTGCAACTTCTTTTACTTTCTGCTTTATTCATTGGTTTAGGAGTTTTGACAAAAGGACCTGTTGCAGTGCTTGTATTCGGCTTGTGCTTTGGGGTATATTGGATACTCACACGTTTTAAACAAGTTATGCCTGTTAAGCACATGCTTTTATATGCTTTTGCAGTAGCTGCCGTTGGCGGTTTGTGGTTCCTGATGCTGTTTTTGACCGGTCATACTGAGATCATTCAGGAATTTTTTTTATACCAGGTTCGGTTGTTCAACACGCAAGATGCAGGTCATGGTGGTCCTTTCTATTACCATTGGCTGGTACTTTTAATAGGTTGTTTTCCAATGTCTGTTTTTGCCTTAAGAGGATTTAAAAGCAGCTCCTCTGATACACCCTATCAAAAACATTTCAAACGTTGGATGATGATTTTGTTCTGGGTGGTGTTGATCTTGTTCAGCATCGTGAAAACTAAAATAGTTCATTATTCGTCTTTGTGTTATTTCCCTTTAAGTTTTATGGGCGCTTATGGTATCTACAAACTAATCAACGGGGAACTCCGATGGAAAAAAGTAACCAGCATTTTATTGATGAGCATTGCTAGCATCATCGGACTCACTATTTCTGCGCTTCCTTTTCTTGATAAATACAAACAAAAAATAATTGATGCCAATATCGTTAAAGATAAATTTGGACTGGAAAATTTAAAAGCCACTGTTCAATGGACGGGCTTCGAATGGCTGATAGGCGCTTTGCTGATTGTTGGAGTAGGAGTGATGCTAGTTTTGATCAACAGAGGGAAAACAAAATGGGGTATTGTAGGTATTTTTATAATCTCTTTATTAACGGTCAATTTATCATCTGTAGTGATCGCGCCCCGCATCGAGCAATATTCTCAAGCTGCAGCCATTGAGTTCTATAAGTCGTTACAAAGCAAAGATTGTTATGTGGAAACCTATGGTTTTAAAAGCTACGCGCATTTCTTTTATTCAGATAAACAGCTGCAATCAAACAGTAATAGTTACAATTCCGACTGGTTGTTGAAAGGCGACATTGATAAGCCGGCTTATTTTGTAAGTAAAATTATCACACGAGAGGAGATCAACGAAAAATATCCGGAGCTGAAAGAGCTTTACCGCAAAAACGGATTTGTTTTCTGGTTAAGGATGCCGAAAAAATAGTTTTATTTTTTTCTTCTATAAATCTTGTTTTTATTCAAACCCATTTTAAAGAAAAAGTGGCTAAACGAAACACGTAGCACTCCCATTCCATATTTTGAACTGCGTTTGAAATTAATAGAAGAGGCTTCTGGGAAATATTTTGTCGGACAGGTGATCTCTGCAATTTCGAAACCAGCCATGAAGATCTGAGAGATCATTTCATTGTCGAATACAAAATCATCATCATTCGCTTCGTAATCTACCGTCTCCAATACTTCACGAGAGAAAGCTCGGAAGCCAGTGTGATATTCCGATAACTTCTGATTCAATAATATATTTTGAGTAAGTGTTAAGCAACGGTTGAAGAAATATTTGTACTTGGGCATCCCCCCTTTTAATGCACCTTTTCCTAAGATACGTGAACCGAATACAACCGGATACAGATTGTTTGCGATAATATGTGCCATAGATTGTATCAACAGCGGAGTGTATTGATAATCGGGATGTAGCATTACCACAATATCGCCACCTAACTCCAATGCTTTATCATAACATGATTTCTGATTTCCGCCATATCCTCTGTTATTCTGATGTTTGATGATATGTTTGATCCCTATTCGGGTAGCAACTTCAACGGTATTGTCTTTGCTCACATCATCCACAAGCACCACCTCATCTACGATATCAAAAGGGATCTCTTTATATGTTTTTTCTAATGTAAGAGCAGCATTATATGCTGGCAAAACAACAATTACTTTTTTATTATTGATCATCTTAAAACGTTTGATGCAAAAATAGTAATATTTCGCATTTATTATTGACTTTTCAGAATGTATAGATCCATCCATTCTGTTTTCAGAGGATATAATTCATATCCGGCCGGAACAAGCTTCTTTGATAATGTCTTTTCAATTGCAAAGTACTTGTTTTTGTTTTCTGATTCATCCAGACTGATATAGTTGTATCGTACCATATAGCATTGCAAGGTCCAGTAGTCCCACATCTCTTTTGGGATCCCAATGGTTTCTCCTCTTGGAATAAATTCTCCTATCGCATAAATATCACTCAGCATTTCTTTGTCTCTTTTTGTTTTACCAACACACGATAAAGTAAATAAAACAGAGCCGATCAACAATCCTATTGTTATCCATTTGAATACCAAAAATCCTTTCTTTTCTATTTGGATGCCTGCAATTAGATTGGCAATAGGATTGGCAACCAAGATAGCTCCTGCCAAAGCAAATAAGGGTAATGCCGTTACTAAATAAAAACCTCTTTGTTCCAATGTACTCATTAAAGGTAAGGTGCCCGATAATCCGATCAATACTAACCACCATGCTTCTGTATTGTGATCACGCCCTGTTGCATTAATTGTTTTTGTTTTTTTATACACAAAATATATGATAAGAATTAAACAAAACATAGGGATTAACTCATTGAATAAACGAATTAATATCTCAAAATGGTTAGAGGTGGTATTGGATGAACTGCCTTTTAAGGCAATACCTAATCGGTTTTCCATATACAATCGTATCACTTCCCAAATATGTGGATTAACCCATATCAATAGTGCATAGATCAAGAAAGGTGTTGAAACCAATACTGCGGAATAGATGAAATTTTTTTTGAATGTGAAATCCTTTTTTACCATCCAGTAAAAAAATACGCCAGTTATCGGAAACATACCTTGTATTCCTTTTGTTAAACTGGATAAGAATACGCATACGGCTGCCAATAAAATATGGAACACTATTTTTTCTTTTTCAAACAGCGCTTTACTTAAATAGTAAACAGACATCGTAGCAAACAAGGTCATCACCGTTTCTTCCACATGATTGGCATACGACCAAAATACAACAGGTATCGTAGCAAAAAATAAAATAGGTAACCAGCTGTTTTTTGCTATCTCCGGTTCTTTTCGGAAGAGTGATGTCCAGATCTTATGCACATAAATTAAAGTGAATGCATAACAGACAAAACAAAATAAACGCTCTACATACATGCTCGTGCCAAATACTTTGTAAAACAAAGCTAGCAATCCGGAATAGAGTGGTGGCTGTTCTCGGTAAATGGTCATTAATGTTTTGCTGAAATGCGGCTCCCAGAAAGTTCCCATTCCATCTGCCAGATTTTTAGATACACTGATGTATAACATTCCGTCTAAAAAAACGCCATCTTGAATTAATTTTGAAAGGGTAAGAATAAAAATAGCCGCGAGGGTGAATAACCAAAAAGGAGTTGTTTTAGCAGATAAAAACTGTTTCATAACCTATCAGTGCTCATTTGAAAGCCAGTAAATATAGCACAATATTTGCTATATTTGCTCGCTTTTATAGCTGCTGCATGAAGACAATACACAAGTTTATTTTAAAATCCTACATCGGTCCTTTTGTGATGACTTTTTTCATTGCGATGTTCGTATTTTTCATGATGTTTATTTTTAAGTACATAGATGACTTTGTTGGGAAAGGTATCGATGCAAGTATTCTGGCAGAATTATTCTTTTATTTTTCACTGACGACTATTCCCATGGCTTTGCCATTAGCCATATTGTTATCTTCATTAATGACCTTCGGTAACTTAGGCGAACATTTTGAGTTAACAGCAATGAAGAGCTCTGGCATGGCTCTTCAGAAAGTGATGATGCCCTTGATCGTTACTACCGTTATTTTATCCATTTCCGCATTTTACTTTTCCAATAATATCTTGCCTTATACTAATTTAAAAGCGGGTGCTTTATTGTATGATGTTCGTGAATCGAAACCAGCATTACTTTTTAAGGAGGGGGTATTCAATAACAGTTTGGATGGTTTTAGTATCCGTGTGAATAAAAAAGACAAAGATGGAAAGACCTTGAGAGACATTATGATTTATGATCACCGATCAAGGCAAGGCAACAATGTTGTACTTATTGCAAAGTATGGAAAAATGGAGGAGACAGCTGATAAAATGTTTTTAGTGCTGACCTTGAAAGATGGTGTGAGTTATAAGGAGATGTCGGATAATCCGAAAGAAGAAAAGTCGCATCCTTTGATGCGAGATAAATTTGAAGAACGGATCATCCGGTTCGATCTTTCAGAATTCAAGATGTCTCGTACCAATGAAGATCTTTTTAAAAGTAATTACCAAATGCTTAGTCTGTCTCAATTGGCAACAGCATCCGATTCTTTGCATTTAAAAAACGAAAAACGCAAAATCGATTTCGAAAAAAATATTACCAATTCCTATTATAGTAAATCATCGGCATTTTTAGCAAAAATTGATACTCAAAAGATTGAAAGCAAAGACACTAATTATTTTGCAAGGATGTCTAAAGCTCAAAAATTAAATATTATTGAAGCAGCCATGAATATGGCTAGAAATGCTAAAATTACTGCTGAATCAATGGCAAATGATATTGACGCGGAACGTTACGATATTTACCGTTGCGATGTTGAATGGCACCGAAAATTCACGTTGTCCATTGCTTGTTTAGTCTTGTTTTTTATTGGAGCTCCTCTCGGTGCGATCATCCGTAAAGGTGGTTTAGGAATGCCGGTGGTCGTATCCGTTTTGTTTTTTATTACCTTCCATATTCTTTCTATTACTGGTGAGAAACTGGCGAAAGAAGGTGAAGTTCCGCCGTATCAAGGGATGTGGATGGCAACGGCAATTTTGTTACCAATCGGAATTTTTCTCACTATCAAAGCGACTTCAGATAGCACGTTGTTCGATATCAATTCCTATATCCATCCAATCAAAAAAATATTTGTCAGGAGAAAAAAATAATCGAATTGTACGAAAAGCCAGCCCTATTTGCGTTTCTCGTAATACTCGATTATATCTTTTAAACTTTGCTCCAATACAAACCTGTTTTCCCAGCCTGTATCGTTTTTAATTTTTTTATTCGATCCTATGATAACTTTGTTATCATTCGGTCTCACCAAATTGGGGTCGATTTTCTGAGTAACATGAATATTTAAAATGGTAGCCATTTTTTGAATAACATCGTTTAATGAAGTTCCAAATCCGCTACAAATATTATAGATCTGACCTTTTTTTCCTTTTTGAAATAAAAGGTAATACGCTTCTACCACTGCTCGTACATCCACAAAATCACGGATAATGGAGGTGTCGCCGGTTGTTAATTCTTTTTGTTCCGAGCCGTTATTTTTTAAAGCGATCAGTTGACGGGCAAAGGAAGGGATTACAAACATTTCCTTTTGGTGCGTTCCAATATGATTGAAAGAACGTGTCATGATGATGTCCATGTTATAACTGTCCACATATACCTTCGATAACATCTCTTGCGATACTCTTGCAACAGCATAAGGACTAATAGGATGTAAAGTATGTTCTTCCATTAAATGGGAATCCACACTTTCCATATTCCCATATTCTTCCGAAGAGCCTATTGACAATATTCTGCATTTGAAATCAGCCAAACGAATGGTATCGATCAGGTTCAGAAAAATATTGGTATTGTTAGTGAAGCTTTCAACTGGTTTTTTCCAGCTTAAAGCGACACTGCTGAAGGAAGCTAAGTGAAGAACATAATCCGGCTTGAATTGATGAATGATGCGTTCCACCTCCAATTTATTCAAAAGATCCACCTTTTCAAATTGACAGGATACATTTCTATAGTCTGAAATATCGAAGTCCATCTCATGGATGTCAATTCCAAGAATCTGTGCGTGTATCTTATTGTTTTCCAAATAATCAATAAAATGCTTGCTCACAAATCCTGAGAAGCCTGTAATTAAATATTTGTCGGTCGTATTCATTCTGAAAACAAAAGTAAGCATTCGTCTTTAAAAATGAAACATCAATATCGCTTTTAAAGCTAATTGTTATCTTTGTTAAAAAGAGGCTTGTTTGAGAACTTTCTCTTGTAGTTAAAACAATATCGGTTTTATGAAAATTTTACAAATATGCAGTAAGATACCATTCCCTCCGAAAGATGGTGGAAGTATTGCAATGAACATACTTACACAAGGTTTAATAAAAGCAGGCAACGATGTGAAAGTGCTGGCTGTGAATACACCTAAACATTTTATAAAAGAGGAAGACATTGACATCAATTACAGAAAAAAAACAGCTTATGAATCCGTTTTTATCGATACTTCGGTAAAACCTATTGCAGCTATTTTAAATCTTTTCAGTAAAAGTTCGTATAATATCATCCGTTTTTATTCCAAAGATTTTGAGATCAGATTAATAGAAATTCTAAAGAAGGAACAGTTTGATATCATTCATCTGGAAACCCTATGGGTAACTCCTTATATGGCCATCATTCGGAAGTATTCGAAAGCTAAAATTGTGCTTCGATCACAAAATGTGGAGTTCATGATTTGGGATCGGTTGGCTCACGATTGTAGCAATCCGATTAAGAAAAAATACTTACAATTGCTGGCAAAACGGTTAAAGAAATATGAACAGGGGTTGTTGAACAGTTACGATGCTATTGCTACCATCACGGAATTGGACAGTGTCTCATTTAAAAAAGAAGGATGTACCCTTCCAATCATTCACATTCCATTTGGGATCGATCTTGAAAAATACAAACAAGATACGTCTCAATTAGAAACCCCTTCTTTGTTTCATATTGGTGCCATGGATTGGCGTCCAAATGCGGATGGCATCAATTGGTTCCTGAAATGTGTTTGGTTAAAAGTGCAAGAAAAACATGCTTCTATAAAGTTATATCTTGCAGGAAGGAATATGCCGGATTGGCTGAAACAATTGGAAATGAAACATGTTATAGTGGAAGGCGAAGTTCCAGATTCACATCAATTCATTAATTCAAAATCAATCATGATTGTGCCACTTACTTCTGGTGGCGGGATGCGAGTGAAAATTATTGAAGGAATGGCTTTAGGAAAAACCATTATTTCAACAGCTGTTGGAGCTGAAGGCATTGAATACGAAAATGGAAAAAATATTTTGATAGCAAACACAGAAATTGATTTTGTGAATGCCATCGACACCTGTTTGTCGGACCCTGCATTTGCAGATCAGATAGGCCGCAATGCCAGAGCGCTGGTAGAAGAGAAGTATGACAATCAGAATATTTGTAATAAACTGTCCAATTTCTATAAATCCTTGATAAACGGATGAAGCTATTTGTGATCTTATCGCGCGTTCCGTTCCCTCTTGAAAAAGGAGATAAACTGCGTGCATTCAATCAGATCAAAGAACTTTCAAAAAATCACCAGATCATTTTATTCGCATTGAACGATTCGGTTCTGGACGACAGAGCGATGGCCGAATTGAAAAAATATTGTGTCGCAATTTCCATTGTGAAATTTTCTAAAATCACTATTTTCTTCAATCTGCTGCGGGCATTTTTTAATGGTCTACCCTTGCAGGTAGGTTATTTTTATTTCAATAAAGCACAACGAAAAATAGATGAATTGATCAAAAAACATAACCCTGATCATATCTATTGTCAATTAATCAGAACGTCAGAATACGTAAAAAAATATCCGACCATCCCGAAGACATTGGATTATATGGATGTGTTTTCTAAAGGGATGGAGCGTAGAAAAAAAATCGATGCTTTTTACATGAAACCATTTCTGATGATGGAATTCAGACGTTTGTTGAGGTATGAGAGAAAAGTGTTTTCGTTGTTTAATAACAAGGTCATTATTTCGGAACAGGATAAAAATTTAATTCCTCACCCTAATAAACAAGATATTGTAGTTGTTCCAAATGGTGTAGACACTTCTTATTTTAAACCACTTCAGCACAAAAAAGAATACGAATTACTTTTTAATGGCAATATGAATTATCCACCAAACATAGAAAGTGTGGAGTATCTGGTAGAGAAAGTGATGCCGTATGTTTGGAAAAAATTACCCGCTACCTGTTTGTTGATCTCCGGAGCGAGCCCTAATGCGAAAGTGCTTAATCTGGCTTCCGATAAAGTAATTGTAAGCGGTTGGGTGGATGACATACGTAATAATTTTGCCATGTCGAAGGTCTTAGTTGCACCCATGCAGATTAGTATAGGCTTGCAAAATAAATTACTGGAAGCTATGGCCATGCAAATTCCATGTATCACATCATCGCTTGCTAATAATGCATTAGGAGCGCGGGTGAATGATCAGATATTGGTTGCCGATACGCCGGAACAATACGCTCGACATATTATTGATCTATTGCAAAATGAGGATAGAGCAAAACAAATAGGGCTTAGTGGATATCAATTTGTTCTTAATAAATATAATTGGGAGAGCACTACAGCGATCTTAAGTCAATTGATGTCAAAAAAATAGCTTCTAAATAGCCTATAGAATAAGCTTTTTTATAATAGTTATGAAGATACTGGTACTCGACAATTATGATAGCTTTACCTATAATCTCGTTCATTATCTGGAGCAGGTGAGTAATGCTGAAATAGAAGTGCATCGCAATGATAAGATCGAATTGGAAGAGATCAGTCGTTTCGATAAGATTCTCCTTTCTCCTGGCCCTGGAATTCCTTCGGAATCGGGAATATTAATTAATGTGATCAAAACCTATGCATCTTCAAAAAGTATTTTAGGCGTATGCCTTGGTCAGCAAGCCATTGCTGAGGCTTTCGGAGGTTCTTTATTTAACCTTATTGAAGTTTTTCATGGTGTGGCAACACCTATCGATATTCTCATTGATGATCAGCTATTTGAAGGTATCCCTAAAAAAATAAATGTCGGACGGTACCATTCCTGGGCGGTCAATAAAAACGACCTGCCAAGGGAATTAGAAATAACGGCAGTGGATGAAAATGGAAGCATCATGGCATTGCGCCATAAAGAGTTCGATGTTAAAGCTATTCAGTTTCATCCTGAAAGTGTTTTGACGGAGTATGGATTAAAAATGATTGAAAATTGGGTGAAGGAATAAGCGCTGTTGGCTATCAATACGTATTAAAAAATGTAAGAGATACTAAATAATTTATATGAACATAAATTTTAAAAAAGCGACCATTGCCGATGTTTCATTGATTGCCCAACTAGCAGAAAGCATTTGGAAAAAGCATTACATCTCGATTATCACATTAGAGCAGATAGATTATATGTTGGAGATGATGTATTCTCCAGCAAGCCTTTCAAAACAAATGGAAGCAGGACATGCATTTACATTGGTTTATAGTGATACAAGACCGGTCGGATATATCTCCTTGAATACAACAGATGGAAAAAATTATTTTTTGAATAAGTTTTACATTGAAGTAGATGATCAAGCAAAAGGTGTTGGCTCTGCTTTATTTCAATATGTGCTATCAAAAATGCCTACAGCTGAAACAATAGAATTGTATGTGAATAGAGAGAATTATAAGTCTATCAATTTCTATTTTAAACATGGTTTTATAATTAAAGAAGTGGTCAATAATGCTATTGGAAATGGATTCTTTATGAATGATTTTATCATGATTAAAAAAATTAAATGAGCTGTTGATCTAAAAAAGTAATTCCTTTTATCTTAGATTTTTATGTTCATTAAACCATTTTTCAACTTTTTTTATAAAGTTAGCTACTTCTCTTGCTGGCCAAATAGGTAACTGCTTTCCATCACTGATCTTACAGTAAAGTGTCATTTGAAATAATGCTCTTAAGGTACTGAAATACGGAAGCAGCTCCAGTTCATCTTTTGTTAGGGTACGTTGTGTTTGATAGCCTTTTAAAAAGGATGCTATAATTTCTTTTGGTTTGTTCTTGTGATCATACCATATGAATACGCCAATATCGTAAATGAGATATCCTGAACCAAAGAAATCGAAATCAAAAAATGTAAATTGATCTTTCGAATCAACATGAAAATTTTCTGCCTGAAGATCACCATGACAAATCCCTGTTGCTAATTGACTTTTATCTACCGAATTGAATTTATTTACAAATTCAGTTTGTAACCTATTGATGTATTCGTATTGCTCTATATGGTGTGTAAGAATTGGTTTTAATGTCTGTAAGCTGATATTAAATTGGTTTTTAATATCATAGTTATGTGCAGTATTACCGAATGATCTGTTTTCTGATAACTTATGGATCTTGCCAATTTCAATACCGAGTAAATAAGCTTGTTCATTGGTTAGTTTTCTTTTTTGTTCCCCTTCAGCAAATGAAAAAAGAACAGCATAACGAATACCTTCAAATGCATTGATTGATTGAATGAAGTTTTTTGTTAAATCCTGGATAGGATAAGAAACAGATATGCCTGATTCAGATAGAAATTGAATGAATTTGATTTCCGTTTCAATACTTTCAATGCTTCTCCAATTGTGTTTGTAAATACGTAAAATGAATTTATTTCGCTCCGATTCTATTAAATAGGTGTCGTTAAACCCTCTTTTTAAAAAGGTTATTTTAGCATCAGAGGCGATAGCATAATTCTTCTTTAATAATGTCATTAAAGCGTCTACAGATAATGAAGAATATTCTATTGGGAAAAATGGCATGCTCTAAAGGTATAAATTATATTAAGTGAGCGCATAAAATAAATCCTATTACATGACGTTAGTTTTTTTAAATCAAGCTGCCATTTTTATAGGAATTGATAATGATAATTACAAATACCATTATACAAACACAATTTTATTTGTAACAGATTGGAAATAAACAGAGAAGGGCTTGACAATTAAATATTAATGTTGTAATTTTAAATTAAAATCTATTGCTTCGTGGTATTAACAAGTTTCAAATATTGTTTGTCCAGTGCACTTTTGCTTGTTGCTGTTTCTGTTTTTTCTCAAGAAAGTAATCAAGTTGTAATTACTATAGTGGGTAATGCCCCTGATGTTAGTGTTTACGATGACATTGGAAATTCAAATCCCTATGTAGATCCTATTCGTGAACCACAAGTTCAGCAGCAACTTTCCGCTCAAACGAATACCATAAAACCTTCTCTTGAAAATGGTTTTCACATGCGTTTTGAAATTAATTCTCAGTATGCAATGGAACCAACAATAATTACTGGGTTTTCTACAACATCCGCATCTATAGGAGGTGGCGAAATGTCTTCCGGGAAATCTAAAATACATGCTACCACAATGGCTGAACGGAGCTTCAATTTTAAAAAGAAAATAAGAAGTAAAATCCCAAAGCGCAAGAAAAAATATCACCCTCATCTTTGCGGTCGCTTTTAAATCAATCTGTATCCTTTTTTTGTAATTTCATTATAGGAGAAGAAAAATCGATCTCTTATGAAAAACATCTTAATTCCTTTTTTAGCCATTTTATTTATTTTTAGCTGTAAAGCCCCCTGCGATGTTGTTCGTAAAGTAAATAAAGAACATTTTAATAGTGCGCCTCCGGGAACAGTATGGATAAAAGATTCTATTTATATAGATAAATGCGAGATTCGCAATCTTGATTATTTGGAATACACGAATTGGTTAAAAGTATACGAGCCAATAAATTATGAAAAAGCATTGCCAGATTCATTAGTTTGGAGAGACTCCCTTTCTTCGAATGAACCCTATGTCAGATACTATTTTACACATCCCGCTTATCGCAATTTTCCGGTTGTTGGCGTCAGTTATGAACAAGCGCTGGCTTATTGTAAGTGGCGGACAGACAGAGTAAAAGAGTTTATAAAATTAAGGAAGCATTCCAATACCATTGAGAAAATTTTTCACGCAAAAGATTTTTATTATCGATTGCCCCGTCAAGCGGAATGGGAATACGCTGCAAGTGCTTGTCTGAATAGTATTTATGGATTTGAGTCAATGCACACAAAAAATAATTGGCCTAATTTCAACGTGAAAGAAACAGCACTTTTAGGTTACGCGAATAATGATGTGACGGTTCCCTGTTTTTATGCTAAACCCAATAAGTTTGGTTTGTATAATACTATTGGTAATGTTGCTGAGATGATTCAGGATAAAGGTGTCTGTAAAGGAGGAAGCTGGTTTCATTCTATTGAATCATGTGAGATCAAGAGCGCATTAAAATATGTAAAGCCTACTGCGTGGATTGGTTTTAGATGCGTATGTGTTGTGGTAAAATAATTTTTTAGCATACTCCCCATTTAGATCTTACATATTTGGAAGTTCAGATCTATCGCATAGTGAAGTATATTGACTATTTCCTTTAATCATATCAAACACGTCAAGAGATGAACAGTAGATTTTCCGTTCTACTTATTACTGAGTTTTGAAGGTAAGGTAATTCCATTCATCTACATAAAGCATTCATTCGTTGCTTTTTTTATCTTTGTAAGGCATTAAACTAAGCAAACTGTTGCGTTCAATTGAAAAAAGTAATATCTATAGTCTGTTTTAAATTCATGCAAGCAGACTGGTAGAGGAAATTCAGAAATTATAAAGAACGTGATTCGTCAGATTCAGGTTTTGTCTTTGCATATTAATAATTTCAAATTAGTATCTTTACGAATATGATAACTTATATTATTATTGCGATTACCGCTTTTATTTCCATTACAGCAATGGAAAATTATGGTTTAAAAAATAAGATGATGTTTAATGCATATATGATACATCATCGTAAAGAATGGTACCGTTTCTTTTCAAATGGTCTGATTCATGCAGATTTTATGCATTTAGCCTTCAATATGTTTTCTCTTTATATGTTCGGACAAGCAGTAGAAAATGCTTACAAAGATCTTTTTGAGGCAAAAGGCATTTTGTTTTTTATCTTATTATATGTTGGCGGATTAGCAATGTCTTCTTTGTACTCATACGAAAAACATAAAGAAAATATTTATTACAATGCTTTAGGTGCTTCTGGAGCTGTATCTGCCGTTATATTTGCCTATATTATTCTTGCTCCTACCACTAAATTACTTTTCCTATTTATACCAGTTCCAATTTCAGCGTGGTTGTTCGGTATAATTTATTTAGGAATTGAATATTATCTGAGTAAACGTGGACAAGACAATATTGGTCATGATGCTCATTTTTGGGGGGCAGTGTATGGCATTTTACTAACCATTATTTTAAGGCCTAGTTTAGTGAATGATTTCATCTTACAAATAACAGGAGCACAATGAAAGCAGTTTTTTTAGATAGAGATGGCGTGATCAATGTTGAACGTGGTTATACGCATAAGTTGGAAGATTTTGTGATATTACCTGATCTTATTGAAGTATTACAACTGTTAGAATCGAAAGGGTATTTGTTGATTGTAGTCTCTAATCAAAGTGGAATAGCGAAAGGTTTGTATAAACAATCTGACGTTGAAGTACTTCATGCTTTTATGACAAAAGAATTTACAAAAAATGGAATTAAGTTGTCTGAAATATATTATTGTGTCCATCATCCGGATGTAAGCAGTTGTATCTGTCGTAAACCTGACTCCTTGTTTGTTGAGAAAGCATTAGCCAGATTTAACATCGATCCTTCTAAGTCTTATTTTATCGGAGATAAAGAGAGAGACACAGCAGCAGCAGAAAAAGCAGGGGTGAAGGGCATTTTAATTGAAGCCAATAGTTCCCTGAAAACTATTTTGCATATCATCAAATAACTTTTTAAAGCACTAAACATGCAAAATTTCATTAGTCATAACGGAAATTTTTTATTGTCGGACGATCCAGTTATTACCACAAATAACAGATCATTTCGTTATGGAGATGCATTGTTTGAGACGATTCGTATCGCTAATTATAATCCTCAATTTTTAAAAGAGCATTTACAACGATTGTTTAATGGCATGAAAGTTCTTAAAATGGAAATGAATCCATTATTTAATGAAACATATATTGAACACGCTATTCTGGAATTGGTTCAGAAAAACAATATTATTTCTGACGGTCGTGCTAGATTAACTGTTTACCGGAACGAAGGTGGATTTTATGCTCCCAATGATAATAAAGTATCTTTTGTTCTTGAGGTATACCCTATTGAAGAAAAAAACTTTATGTTGAACTCAAAAGGGTATACAGTTGATTTGTTTACAGAATTTAAAAAAGCTCAGAATGCATTGTCTTCCATAAAGTCTGCCAATAGTGCCATTTATGTTATGGCAGGCATCAATAAAATTCAGAAACAGCTGGATGAATGTTTGCTGCTTAATGACAAGCATCATATTATTGAAGCCATAAGTTCTAATATATTTGCAGTAAAAAATGGCGTTTTGTATACACCTCCAGTGAGTGATGGTTGTGTTGATGGTGTTATGCGTAAAAAAATAATTGAAATTGCTCAGGCTAATAAAATAGCAGTATATGAGATCTCAATCATGCAAAATGTTCTGTTGGGTGCTGACGAGTTCTTTTTAACAAATACGATTAGTGGAATTCGTTGGGTTGTTGCCTATAAGCAAAAAAGATATTTTAATGATACCTCTAAAAAATTGACAGATAAACTGAATGAGTATATAGCCGTATAAAAATAATTTATGGAAGATCTAAGATTATATATTAATACGCTTCGCCATGATTTTTCAAGCCAAACCTTGGACGAAAAAGATGTGAATGCTGATCCAATTATGCAATTTGAGAAATGGTTCAAGGAAGCGGTAGACTCGAAAGTACATGAGCCGAATGCAATGACGGTTTGCACTGCTACCAAAGAAGGTAAGCCTTCTGCTCGGATTTTATTGTTGCGTAATTTTAATGAAAGCGGTTTTGTTTTCTATACGAATTATACCAGTAGAAAAGGAACCGAGATAATGGAAAATCCCAATTGTGCTTTGTTATTTTTTTGGCCAGAATTGGAACGTCAAGTTAGAATTGAAGGGGTGTTGACAAAACAAACTTCGGATGAATCAGACATTTATTTCAATACCCGTCCACGAACAAGTAAGTTAGGGGCATGGACATCTGCGCAAAGCAAAGTGATTGACAACAGAAAAGTGTTGGATGAGGAATATGATCTGCTTTCTAAAAAATATCCGGATGAAACAGTTCCGCGTCCGCCTCATTGGGGTGGTTATATTTTGAAACCATCGACTATTGAATTCTGGCAAGGTCGTCCAAGCCGATTACATGATCGTATATTATTTGTTCAGGAAAATAATAAATGGAAGATCCAAAGGTTAGCTCCTTAGGTTATGTTTGCATTTCTAATGAATAGCTCATTAGTTAATAAAGATTTGAGAATAAAAAAAGCCTCCACTATCATTGAAAGTGAAGGCTTTTTTTTGATTTTTTTACTCTTATTCAGCTTTTTTTGCTGCTTTTTTAGGAGCTGCTGCTTTTTTAGGAGCAGCCGCTTTTTTAGGAGCTGCTGCTTTTTTAGGAGCTGCTGCTTTTTTAGCAGGTGCTGTATTTTTTGCTTTTACAGCTCTCGCTTTTTTATTAGGTCTGCGAACTCCAAATGAGCCCATTGCTATTTTACCTTTTTTGCTTTTTTTATCGCCTTTTCCCATGATAATAGTTGTTGTGTTTTAGTTTATATCTACTGCAAACCTACATTAAATTTATAAAATAACAAACAGTTTTCTTATTTGTCTTTTTATTTGCGTTGAGAATACTTACCTGCTAGGTCTTAATTTTCTTAGCCAAATAATCTTTCTCAATCAATTCCACTTTTGGAATAGAATTTTTTAACCATCTTAACAGCAATTCCTCTTTTTCTGCATTGCTCAAGTGCCAATTTATATTTGATTTATGAAGTTTTTCTTTTAATGTATGTAAACATAAGGCTGCGGAAACGGAAATGTTGAAGCTTTCGGTAAAGCCATACATGGGAATTTTTATAAATTCATCTGCTTGTTCTCTTATAGTATCAGAAATTCCGGTAAGTTCCGTTCCGAAAAATAAAGCCAATGGTTTATCTATTGAAAGGTCCTCCAGGTTACAATCTTTTTCATGAGGAGTTGTTGCCACAATTTTATAGCCTTGTTTTTTGAGCTTATGAATACAATCCAAAGAATTGTTTTCTTCTTTTCGGTATTTATGCAAATTCAGCCATTTCGGCGCCCCTAAGGCGATGTCTTTATTTACCGTATATGCGTTCTTGTTTTCAATAATGTGTATATCCTGAATACCGAAAATATCGCAGGAACGCAATACTGCACTCGCATTGTGAGGTTGATACAGGTCTTCCAAAACAACCGTGATGTGACGGGTACGATATTCTAGTACTTTGTCAAATTTTGCTCGCCGGGTTTCAGAAACAAATTGTGATAGATAATCTATAAATTCTTTTGGCATTTTTTAGACTCTCCCATTTGATTTTGCAACCATGTTAGCTATGCGGTATAATAATCGTGCACCTACATTCGCATCCCATTCGTCACCACCGGGTGCAACTTCATTAATATCAAAAGCGATGATCCGTTTTCCTGAATCAACAATTCTTTCAATAAGCATTAATATTTGTTCAAATTCAAAACCTCCTGCAACTGGTGTACCTGTATTCGGGCAAAGTTTGGGATCGAGTCCGTCAATATCAAAACTCAAATAGATCTCGTTTGGTAATTGTGAAATAATATCGTTGCAGATAGATGACCAAGGGGTTCCTTCTAATTGTTTGTGCTTAATATCTCTATCAAAAAAAGTAACGACCCTTCCGTTTGAACTATTAATAATATCAAATTCTGCCTGGCAATAATCACGAATACCTACTTGTACCAGTTTGGAAACTTGAGGGATTTTTAAAGCATTGAACATGATGGATGCATGAGAAAACTCAAATCCTTCGTATGCATCACGTAGGTCGGCATGAGCATCAATTTGTAAAATAGCAAATGAGCTGTTTCTTTCTGCCAAGGCTTGCATCAATCCAAGTGGAGTAGAGTGGTCTCCTCCGAGCAGCGCAACAATTTTATTTTTATCAATGAAACTGTGTGCTTTTGTTTTTACCCAGGTATTCATTTTCACACATTCTTCATTAATCAAAGTTCGAATCTCGTCCATTTCAGATCCCGGTTCAGCAACTTCTCCTTCAACAAGCATTTCAATATATTTTTCTGCTTTTCTTCTTAGGCTTTCACTTTTGCTGGCAATGTCATCAGAAGCAGTATCCATTGCTATTCCTATTTTCCAGGCATCCTCAATTTTAGGGTCGAACAGGTCCACCTGATAAGAGGCATTGTAAATCACCTGAGGGCCCAAGGCTGTACCTGCACTGTAAGAAACAGTTACTTCCCATGGAACGGGAATGATTACAACTTCAGCTTCTTCCGTTGTGAATGGTAATCCATAAATATTATTGTTCGCATCTCCTAAACCATTAGGGTCGAAATTGTTTATTTTATCTTGTTTGCTCATTCTTTTTTTTTGAGTCACGAAAATACAAAAATAAAAAAAGCCTTACGCGTAAGCGTAAGGCTTTTTTTATTTCATTTAGTTAACGACTATTTGTTAACAGTTTTTGCTAAGTCAGCACCAGCTTTAAATTTAGCTACTTTTTTAGCAGCAATTTTAATTGCTTTACCAGTTTGTGGGTTACGACCAACTCTTGCAGCTCTTTTAGAGATAGAGAAAGATCCGAATCCTACTAATGCAACTCTGTCACCTTTTTTAAGTGCTTTTGTTGTAGCGTTTACGAATGCATCTAATGCTCTTTGAGCATCTGCTTTTGTCAATTTCGCTTCTGAAGAGATAGCGTCAACTAATTCTGCTTTGTTCATTTAGTTTGTTATTTAAGGGTTAAACATTAATTACAGAAACAAAATTAGTAAGATTGCCTATCTGTGCAATATTTAGAGTTAAAAAAACCTTCATTTGTTGATAAATAGCGTTTTTGTTAATAACTCTGTCTGTAATGGTACTTATAGTTACCTTTCAATGATATTTATCATCGTATGAATATTTATTGTTTACTCTCAGAAGGGAGGTCATCTATTAGCAATGGTACGACTCTGAAGTATGGTTTGGATATCTATGAACTGTTTGGTCAATCCACTTTCCATTCATTGTTGATTGGAAAGCCCCGTAACATATCAGCTACAGACATTCTTTTTTTACCCGCCAACTGAAGGTCAAGGATTGAAATGAAGCCATCTTTTACCGCAATTTTTAAGAACGTTTTAGAATCAGTAATAACAGATTGAAGAGGTAAAGAATGTATTGCTAAATCTTTTTCTGTTCGAAATATTTTCACTGAAAATGTTTTTCCGTCAGGAGCATGCCATGTTGAAAAGGCGGTAGGGTAGGGACTAAGTCCTCTTATGAAGTTGTGTATCTCAGAAACGTTTTTACTCCAATCTATTTTGCAATCTTCTTTAAATATTTTCGGTGCATGTTTTTCCTTTTCTCCTTTTGCAATTAATTCTAATTGGTCAATTTGTGGAAAATCATTTTTTTCTATTGCTTGAACTGTTTTTAAAATTAAGGAAGCGCCAATTTTCATCAATCTGTCATGAATTTCTCCTGCTGTTTCATTTTCTTCAATAGGCGTTTTTTCTCTGAAAATAATTTTGCCAGTATCAATTTGATGTTGAAGTAAAAAGGTAGTGACACCTGTTTCTTTTTCTCCATTTATAACTGCCCAATTTATTGGTGCCGCACCTCTGTATTGTGGTAATAGAGATCCATGCAGATTTATTGTTCCTAGACGAGGCATGTTCCATACCATTTCTGGTAACATTCTGAATGCAACAACAATTTGAAGGTCAGCTTTTAATTCTTCCAACTGATGAATAAAATTCTCGTCTTTTAATTTTTCTGGTTGTAAGATAGTCAATCCCTTTTCTACAGCGTATTTTTTTATATCTGATTCCTGTATTTGTTGTCCTCTCCCTGCAGGCTTATCCGGCATGGTAACAACTCCAACAATATTGTAATTGTGTTTAACTAATATGTCTAGAGACTCCACCGCAAATTCCGGTGTTCCCATAAAAATTATTCTTAGTTGGCTCATTTAATTTTTAATTCAGTGCTACAAAACTAATTTTTTTAATTGAATGTGTTTCAGAAAAAATAAAAACATGAATTCAAAAAAATATCTTAATTTTATTATAACTAAATCACGTATAACAACTAACAACTTCTCATGAAAAAAATTATTTTATTTTCTCTATTGACAGCATTCTCTTCCGGTTTGCTCAAGTCACAAGAAGATAAAGCCTTTCACAAAGGCTCTATTACAATTGATCCAAGTATTGGATTGGCCATATATAATACCCAATCGCATACAGAGCAAGATGAAACCTATTGGACAGGTACTTCTTTTGCTTCAAGACGCGTAAAGAAAGATACAACTGATAAAGCCGGTGCAACTATTTATGCTTTAAATGGCGAATATGGTATTACAAATTGGCTTGGAGTAGGCGTTCGTTTTGGTTATTCCAATTATATTGAAGGAACACAAAAGGATTCCGTTTATAATCTATTGTCAGCAACGTATACTCAATATTCCTACAAGCCTAAAGCTCGTTCTATTGATTTTGGCGTAAATGTTAATTTTCATTTAATAAAAGGAAAACGATTTGATATGCCTATTTGTTTGACATTGGGGTATTCTAATTTCAAATATTCTGAAAATAATCCAGATACAGATCTTTCAAGCACCGATAACAGCGGTGCGATGGCAAAAGACAACGGATTGAATTATGGTATTTTATTAATGCCAAAAATTTATTTTGGAAAAGAGCAACATGTTGGACTTGCTTTCCATATAGGATACATGGGTTACAATTATCCAAGTATGCAACTTTCTAATCATTCGGATGCGAATCTCAATGACAATAACAATGCTACATTTCAACTGAAGGGAAATGCATTTAATATTGGGGTTGGGCTTAGCATTAAATTATAATACAGAAGTTCGTTTTGAAAAGCATTGAGAGAAAAACTCAATGCTTTTTTTATTTTAGGAAGATAATCGTCCAATTATTTATTTAATCATTTGATTACCAATTTAAAATGATTATTTTAGTGAGGCAATTTAGTATTGAATAAATTCCATTTTCATGAATATGAAAAAACATTTCAAAAGGTCCATTTTTCTTCTTTTTTCATTTAGCATATTACTAAAAGCAAATGGTCAGGTAATGGTTAATGAATACTCTTGTTCCAACGTTTCAACCATTCTCGATAATTTTGGTAAAACGCCAGACTGGATTGAATTGTACAATGCTGGAAGTTCTTCCGTATCATTAGGAGGTTTTTATTTAAGCGATAAGATCAGCAACCCAACCAAATGGGTTATTCCTGCAGGAGTTACAATTGCTGCGGGCGGCTTTAAGATCATTTGGGCATCTGGTGCAAATACAATTGTTGGAACAGATGTTCATGCTAGTATTAAGCTGACTCAAACAAAACCGGAAGCAATTATTTTTTCAGATTCATTTGGAAACATTCTAGATTCAATGACATTGAAACCTACTCTTACTGATAATTCTAGGGGTAGAACAACAAATGGAGGTGCTATTTGGGGAGTATTTACAACACCTACTCCTGGATCTTCGAATGTGGGAGCAAAGCTTGAATATGCAGTTCGACCTGTTATGAGCACTCCAGCAGGCTTTTACAGTGGCACTCAAACTGTAACGATTTCTTCACCGGGTAGTGGAATTTCAATTTATTATACAACAGACGGTTCCACACCAACTACTTCTTCTTCTCTATATGTCGGACCTGTGAGCGTTTCCGCCACTTCTGTTTTAAGAGCTATAGCATTTAGTAGTAATCCGTTGGTTCCTGCTAGTTTTGTTGAAAGTAACACTTATTTTATAGGAGTAAATCATACCACTGCTGTTGTTTCACTTTGGGGCGATCAATTAATAACCTTAATGACCGGAACACAAATTAATCCGGAAACAGGTATGGAATATTTTAATGTTTCAAAACAATTGAAAGCGGAGTCTGACGGTTCGAGTAACAAACATGGAAATGATTCTTGGGCCTATAACCAAAGAGGAATTGATTTTATTTCAGATGATGAATTAGGTTATAATTACGCTTTAAATGAAAAACTGTTTGTAAATAAATCTAGAAAATCTTTTCAAAAAATAATTCTAAAGGCTGCAGCAAACGATAATTACCCTTTTGAAGCTGGAGGAGCTCATATTCGTGATTCTTATGTTCACACTATTTCTCAAAGAGGGAATCTTCACCTAGATGAGCGTACCTGGTCCCCATGTGTTCTTTATATAAATGGTCAATATTGGGGGGTATATGATATTCGTGAAAAAGTGGATGACAATGATTTTACCGGTTATTATTATAATCAAGCCGATACATTACAATATTTAATGACATGGGGTGCAACCTGGAGTCAATACGGTGGTACGCAAGCTCAGACCGATTGGACTACTTTAAGAACTTATATTACTTCAAATAGCATGGCTGTTCCAGCTAATTATGCGCATGTAGATAGTTTATTTAATGTGAAAAGTTTAGCAGATTATATTATTTTAAATTCTTGGGCTGTAACTTCTGATTGGTTGAATTGGAATACTGCTTGGTGGAGAGGAATGGATTCTACAGGAAATGAAAAAAAATGGAGATATACATTATGGGATAATGATGCAACTTTTGGGCATTATATAAATTATACCGGTATTCCCAGTCAGGCACCAAATGCCGATCCTTGTGCACCTGAAACATTGATTGATCCGGGTGGGCAAGGTCATATAGACATTTTAAATGCATTGATGAATAACCCTGGATTTAAATTGTTTTATCAAACACGTTTTATTGATTTGTTGAATACGACACTTAGTTGTAACTACGCTTTACCTTTATTAGATAGTATGATCGCAGTTATTGCACCTGAAATGCCAGGGCAATGCGCTAAATGGGGGGGGGCTGTTACTCAGTGGCAAAAAAATGTAGATACCATGAGAAGCTTTATCAACCAGCGTTGTACTGCAATTCAAACAGGTATGGTTAATTGTTACGGACTAACAGGTCCTTATCAGATCACGTATGATGTTCAACCTGCCGGTGCCGGCAATATCAAGATAAATAGCATCACTCCATCATCCTATATATTTTCCGGAAATTATTATGGAAATATATTAACAGTTTTAAAAGCAACAGCAAATGGATCTTATGTTTTTGATCATTGGGAAATGGCACACCATAGCTCATCCCCAAGTTCTGTTACCGATTCTGTTTCAGTAACTTTTTCACAGAATGATGATGTGATTGCTGTATTCAGGAAAACAAATGAACCTCAAGGTGGAGTAGATGTTGGAATTCCGAATGTATTTTCTCCGAATGGAGATAATAACAATGATATTTTATTTGTTTTAGGAAGTATCACCGAATTAAATTTAGTAATATATAATCGTTGGGGTCAAGAGGTTTTTAAAACAACAGATCGTTCAAAAGGATGGGATGGAACATTTATGGGAAAACCTTGTAATCCTGGAGTATTCGCCTATAGCGTTTCTGGTAAAATGCCTGATGGAAGCAAAATTGAGAAAAAAGGAAATATTACTTTGGTTAGATAAACTTTAAAAGAAAAAATGGTTTTTAAAAAAATATTCACAACATTTCTGTTTTTTGTTTCTGTTATACTTTTAACAGGTCAGGATATTCATTTTTCACAATTCAATGAGACTCCTCAGTTACTTAATCCGGGTGCTACAGGGGTTTATAGTGGTTATTTGCGTGGAATAGTAAATTATAAGAACCAATGGTCAGCAATGGGAAATGCATTTAATACTGTAGCTGCTTCTTTTGATATGCCCTTTTTCGATAAAAACGAAAAAAAAGCTCATGTTGGTGCAGGCTTTAATGTGTTTAGTGATAAAGCAGGAGATTCAAAATTTGGTTTAACCCAAATGAATTTATGTATAGCCGGAATAATTCCTGTAAGTAAAAGGGGTAAACTGTCGCTAGGCGTTTCAGTAGGAGGGGCTCAACATACGGCAACAATAGCAGGTTTGCAATGGGGAAACCAATATGATGGTGCAGGTTTTAATACAGCAATAAATTCCAACGAGGCAAGTTCACTTAACTCATTCAATTATTTAGATCTAGGGGCAGGTTTATACTATGAGATGTCAACTAAAAAAATAAAATTTTCCAGAAATGAATTAGGGAAATTTTCTATTGGTATTTCTTATTTTCATCTGAACCAGCCAACACAAAAATATTTCGCTATATCAGAAAAACTTTATGGTAAATTAGTCGTAAATGTTGCGGCAAATATTGATGTAAAAGAATCTAAGATTTCATTTCAGCCTTCTGCAATTTATTTTCTTCAGGGGAAAGCCTCTGAAGTAACTGCTGGTTGTTCTATTAAATATAGAATCAAGAATGATACAAAGTTCACAGGATTGATAAGAGAGTCTTCTGTTGCACTAGGAATTTATTATCGATATCGGGATGCAATTATTCCTGAAGTTTGTTTTTCTACAGGAAATTTCTTGTTCGGATTTTCTTATGATATTAATATCTCATCTTATAAAACAGTTTCTAAATACAATGGTGGGGCTGAAATATCTCTGAAATATAATATGATGAAGGGTGCTTTATTCAAACAAAAAAATATGATCTGATAAAAAAAAACTATAATTGGTTTTCTTTTTTATTTAACAGCTATAGTTGTTTTACTTTTTTCAAAGAAAGATTATATATGGGCATTGCACATAAAGTGGTTAATATGGCGATTAAAACTAAGATTGAAAAAAGGTCCTTGGAAATAACACCGTAAGATAAACCTATATTCGCTACTATTAATTCCATTAACCCGCGGGCATTTGTTAACCCTCCTATTGCTGAAGCTTCGCGCCAGGAATAACCTGAGATTTTCATGGCGATCGTTGCTGAGCCATATTTACTAAAAAAAGCAAAGGCTACAATAATGACCATAGGCATAAAATTGGTAATGTTCCCGAGCACCAACATATTGGCATTTAAACCTGAAAAAGTAAAGAACAAGGGAAGTAAAAATGCAACAGTAATATCTTTTAATTTTAAATTCAGATCCTTCACAAATATTGGATCACGTGGCATCGCCAAGCCTAATATAAAGCCACCAAATACAGAATACAACCCAAGTTTGTCGGTAATCAATGCTGCTGCTAATAATGAAATTACAACAATTGCAAAATCTTGCTGATTCAAAGTTCCATTTCTTTGAGTTCGTTTTCCAATGATCTTCAATAATGGTTTCGCCACAAGCATGATCAGGACAACAAAAATAATTCCTCCAAATAAAGTAATGTAACCAGCTTGCAGTCCTTTATTTGCAGCAGCGGCTGTTACAAAAGATAATAGTATCCATGATATAACATCCTGTATGCTTGCTGAAATAAGTGTCAGTACGCCAATAGGTGTATTTAAAATATTTTTCTCATGCAAAATTCTAGCAAGCATTGGAAAAGCCGTTATTGCAAAGGCTGTCCCAAGAAATATTGAAAATGATAGAAATGAAATACCCTGCATCGCAAACAAATGAAAATACCAACCTGCTGCAATCGCTCCGAAAATAAATGGGAATAGGATGGCAACAATTGATAGTAAAGAAGAACGTTTCAATACTTTTTTTGTAAACGTGTTAAAGTCTATTTCTGAACCAACTAAAAACATGTAAAAGGATAATCCTAAATTGCTTAAAACAAATAAATACGACATAAGATCTTTACTGAAAATATGTGAGCTTGTTTCAGGAAATAAATAACCAAAACAGGTTGGTCCCAGAAGAACTCCTGAAATCATTTCCCCAACAACTTTTGGTTGCCCTAAATATTGAAAAAGTCTTCCGAAAGTGTGTGATACAATTAATATGAGTACCACAGCGGTAAGTAAGGAAACAAAAATGTCTAAGTTTGACATATGGAATTATTATTAAATGCTTTTACAAGCTATCTAAACCAAAAATAGACCTTTTTGTTTAAAAAATATACTATTCAAAACGAAATACAATTCCACGATATCTTTCCAGTAATAAAACATTTGAAGATTCAGGACAAAGGAATTTACCTGTTGTTGAAAAGGGTATTACATCGGCTTTCTTTCAAATTGGAGTATTCTGAGTGCTTATAGAAATGAATTGATAGCTTCTGGTAAGTTACAATTTTTCCATTAATACCTTATAAAGTTTCACCATTGCATCAATATCGTTTTTATAGACCTTTTCGTCAGGTGTATGAACATGGTCTTCCGGAGCCCCTAGAAAGCACCAGTCCCAAGGGTATTCGCTCATTTGAAGTTCTTTTGCATCGCTGCCTCCAGTTCCTTCTACCTCTAATTGATAAGGGATCTTTGATTTTTTCGCGATAGCAATAATTTTGTCAACATAGCTTCTTCGAGGAATTAAACTATCGCGCAAGGAGATCACAACACCTTTTCCATGCGGAACACCTGGAGTCACCCAAGTGATGTCGGAAATAAGGGATTGTTTTATTTTATACTTTTCATACAGAAATTTTTGAATAAACGAAACGCTTCCACCACCATGTTCTTCCCAACAGGAGAATACAATAGCACCGTCTTTTAAGGTCTCGGCAACTTTTAATGCATTCCAAACGCCTAATCGATTATCCATATAGCAGCATTGAACATATTCTTTTGTTTCTCTCCAGTTTGGTTTGAAAGTAAGTTCTGTTCCTCTTTCCAGATCACGTTTAAATTTATAGGTGATGTTTTTCGATTTATCGATATGTAATTTACAATCAGCTTTGCCTTTGCTGTCTTCTCCAACTAATTCGAATCCTTCAATGGTTCTTGGCCCGCCTATTTTGACTAATTCCTTTCCATATCTCACAGTAAATCCTATGCTGTCAATATGAGCGAAGATGGCCGTTTTCGGTTTTCCAAATACAAGAATAATGCAATCCTGGAAGCCGTTACCCGAATATATTTTTGGTTTTACTTTCCAGTTCTTTTTATTTTTTTCAATATAATTCAATAAAAAGTTAGTCATGGCAACCTCATTTCCAGATGGAGCATGAATAGCGCACATTTCTTTTAATAATTTCATACGATTCAGATTTCTAATTTTTTTACAAATATACTCATCTTAACAGATAGCGTGTTTCAAAAAGCTAATGTTATTCTGATTTCAAATATTTAATTGTAGCTTTTGGGATTTTACGGATCAGATCGTACACTTTATTGGCATTACTTTTTCTGATTGAAAAAATAAGAGCACAGCTAAGTTCAAAGTTTTGAAACAGGATTTTGATTTCCTCGTCTTTTATAATTTTCATGATATCATTCATCTGAAGATACTCAAACTGAATTTCATACACATCGTTCACTGTCTTTTCTATGATCGTTGCATTTAAAATCGCATCTGCCGCAGCTTGTTTATAGGCTTGAATTAATCCACTTACACCCAATAAGGTTCCTCCAAAATAACGAACCACAACAATTAATACATTGGTAAGGTCTTTGGATTGCAGTTGTCCAAGAATTGGCTTCCCGGCTGTATTGGAAGGTTCACCATCATCATTCGATCGGAATGCCTGCTTATCTGAACCTAATCGAAATGCATAGCAATGATGACGGGCGCTAGGGTGAAGCTTTCTTAATTCAGAAAGTCGCATCTTAATTTCTTCTTCTGAGCTTACGTTAAAAGCGAAGCTCAAAAACTTACTGCCTTTATCTTTGTAGATGCCTTCTGATGGCTCGGAAATGGTTAAATAGGTATCTTCGAAAAGCATATTTTACCGCTAAAATACGCAGTTTTTGTGGTTTTAATTTAGGTCAAAATTATTTATTTTTCATGAAAAAAATCTTTGCAATCGCTAAGGTCATTTTACATGGTAATCTTTACAAACAAGTTATTGATTTACATAAAACAATAATTTATCTCCAGATATATTTTCTTTTACTACAGGTTCTTGTTTCAAAACAGGTGCATGAACACCTTTCTCAAGTTTCTTTTCGGAAATAAAAACTCTTGCAGAATCCCAGAGGTTAGCATCAATAAAGCTATTTAGGATATATTCTCCTCCTTCAACTAGCAAGGATTGGATGTTACGTTTATATAATTCATTTAAAACCTGAGGAATGATCGGTTGTTCAAAATCAATTTTTACAAAATCAAGATTGATTTGAGCGGGTTCATCAGAAGCAGTAAAAACAAGCGTAGGAGTGGTGTGATCAAACAAATAGAAATGCTTTGGAATTCGCAACCATTTATCGATGGTGATTCGTAATGGATTTTTGCCTTTCACCTCTCTCACTGTTAATTGAGGATTATCAAGTAAAGCAGTATTCGTACCTATCATTATTGCTTGTTCCTGACTTCTCCATAAATGCAAGAGCTTTTTTGAATCGGAATTGCTAATCTGAATCGGTTTATTGGTGCTTTCTTCATGTCTCTTCACATCAATAAAACCATCTGTCGTTTGCGCCCATTTTAAGATAACATATGGGCGTTTCTTTTCTTGAAATGTGAAAAATCGTTTGTTTAATTTTTTGCAGTCGGCTTCCAGCATGCCTATTGTTACTTCAACTCCGGAAGCCTTCAGCTTTTCAATTCCATTTCCTGCTACCAGTATATTAGAATCAATAGTACCGATAACAACTCTTGGTATTTTATACTTTATGATTAGATCGGCACAAGGTGGCGTTTTACCAAAGTGAGAGCATGGCTCCAGGTTAACATAAAGGGTTGAATTTTTTAGAAGTTCTTTATCTATTATTGCATTGATTGCATTTACTTCGGCATGGGCTTCTCCATATTTCTGATGATATCCTTCTCCGATTACCTCCCCATTATATACAATTACACATCCAACCATTGGATTTGGAGCTACATTTCCTAATCCCTTCACAGCCAATTCGAGGCAACGTTTCATGTGTTTTTCGTGACTGTTCATTTTTGAATTTGTAATTTAAGTATTACTTACCTTTGCAATGATATGAAAATTGCTTCAAATAAAATAAACGATGTCGTTCGATTTTTCAGACAAGAACTTGATACGCTCTATGAAAAAGAGGAGATAGAATCTATGATGGTGTTTTGTTTTGAGGTTTATCTTTCAATGAAGCGTTCAGATATATCGTTAAGAGGGAATGAAACAATGTCGGAGTCGGAGTTACTCAAATTTAATTTCGCCATTAAAGATCTGAAAAAATTCAGACCAATTCAATATATTCTCGGATACGCTGATTTCTATAAATTGAAATTCAAGGTTGATGAACATGTTTTAATTCCACGACCTGAAACAGAGGAGTTGGTAGACCTTATCATCAAAGATCACCGGTCATCGATCCTCAAAAAACAAGATTTGTCAATCATGGATATTGGAACTGGAAGTGGCTGTATTCCGATTGCGCTGAAGAAAAATATTCCTGACGCTAACGTTTCTTCCTTGGATATTTCTGCAGAAGCAATAGACATAGCAAAATATAACTCAGAATTGAACGGCGTAGAAGTAGAATTCATTGTTGATAATGTATTAAATTCCATCTATTTCAATTCCGAATTTTCTACTGCACTTGATATTATCGTAAGCAATCCTCCTTACATATGTTTTTCAGAAAAAGAAAGTATGCATCAAAATGTGTTGGATTATGAGCCACATTTAGCCTTGTTTGTAAATGATTCGGATCCATTATTGTTTTATAAAGCAATAGCCGATCTCGCCCTGAAAAAATTGAAACTCGATGGTAAAATATATTTTGAAATCAACCAGGCTTTTGGTCTTGAATCGAAGTATATGCTTGAAAGTAAAGGATTTAAAAATGTGGAGTTGCTTAAAGATATCAGTAATAATTATCGTATCTTGCGAGGTAGTATTTAAGAATATAAAAGATGAAAAAAATTAAGTTTGTTCTACTATTTGTCCTTGTTATATTTACTTGGAGTTGTTTTTCGCAAGGCACTACATTAGACGCTTTTCCAACAAATGTTGGAGGTAAGGCAGAGTTTAAAAGAGTATTTAACCAAGAACTTATTTATCCAGAACATTCTTTAAAAAAGAAATTTAGTGGAAAGGTAACCGTCTCTTTTATAATTGAAAAAGATAGTACAGTTAAAAACATTCAAGTTTCAGAAATTGATACTCCTGATCTTGAGAAAGAGGCTTTACGTTTGTTTAAATTATATAAATGGGTTCCTGCCATTCTGAACGGTAAATATGTTTCGTCAAAATGGTCCGTTGTTTTTGATTTTGATCCTAATAAATATGCAAAGATTTGTAAAGAAAGAGGGTATGTTAATTTTGCTTATCTGCCCGACGCACCAATTGATAGTTCATCTTCTATTTTTTCTACAAATGTTCAAATGCCAGCGTATCAAAAAGGGAATTTTGCTTTGCAGGATTTTATCAAAGACAATTTAGAATATCCCAAACAAGCTCAGCTGTCAAATATTCAGGGAATTGTTGTTCTTCGTTTTGTTGTTGAACCGAGTGGATTAATTACAAATATAGGTGTGGAGAAGTCGGTTGGTGGTGGCTGTGATCAGGAGGCAATACGTGTTCTTCAAATGATAAAATGGTATCCAGGAAAACACGAGGATAAATTTGCTAGAGTAAGCATGGCATTTCCTTTTTATTTTATTTTAAATGACGATTTTAAAGATAATAGTGCAGGAGAACAAAAATAGATTCATAAATGAATTCGTGATATGACTGTTGATGTAAAGCATAAGATTCAAGAGCTCTCTACTAAAATAGACGAACATAATTACAACTATTATGTGCTTGATACACCTATAATAAGTGATTATGAGTTCGATAAAATGTTGGAAGAGCTTATCAAACTGGAGAAAGAACATCCTGAATATTTATTGCCAGATTCTCCAACTCAAAGAGTAGGAGGTCAGATTACCAAAGAATTCATGAGTGTGAAGCATAAATATCCAATGCTTTCTCTTGGTAACACATATAATGAAGAAGAGTTGCGCGATTTTGATGAACGCATAAAAAAAACAGGCGCAACTGATTTTGAATATGTTTGTGAACTAAAATATGACGGTGTTTCTATTTCGCTAGTATATATTGATGGTGTATTAAGTCAGGCAATTACTCGTGGTGACGGAGAAAAAGGCGATGATGTAACAGTAAATGTCAAAACGATTAAAAGTATCCCCTTGAAATTACGAGGCAATGGTTTTCCAAAAGAATTTATTATTCGTGGAGAAATTTTCATGCCCAAAAAAGAATTTTTGCGTATAAACAACGAGATCCGAAAACAGCTTGTTGAAGAAGGATATAGCGAGGAAGAGATTTTTGAGAAACAGTTGAAAAACCCTCGAAATGCAACCTCAGGAACATTAAAACAATTGAATTCAAAAGCTGTTGCAGAGCGCAAGTTAGATTGTTATTTGTATTCAATTTTGGGTGAAGACCTTCCATTTACTTCGCATTATGAAAGTTTGGTTGAAGCAAAAAAGTGGGGGTTTAAAATTTCCGATGATATGGAAAAAACATCGTCCATTGATGGGGTTTTAAAATTCCTTGATAAATGGGATATAAAACGACATGAATTAAATGTTGAAACAGATGGTGTTGTTATCAAAGTAAACGCTTTTGAACAACAAAAAAGTGTTGGGTTTACTGCAAAATCGCCCCGTTGGGCTATTGCATACAAATTTAAAGCGGCTCGTGTATCAACTATTTTAGAAAGCATCTCTTATCAAGTCGGTCGCACCGGAGCTATAACACCTGTAGCAAATTTAAAACCTGTACAGCTTGCCGGAACTACCGTAAAACGAGCATCATTGCACAATGCTGATATCATTGAAAAATTAGATGTTCGAATTGGAGATACCGTTTTTGTTGAAAAGGGAGGCGAGATTATTCCAAAAATCATAGGCGTTGATGAAAGTAAAAGGCATGTTCATTCCCATGAAGTTAAATACATTACTCACTGCCCCGAATGCCATGCAGAATTAATAAGAAGCGAGGAGGAGGCGAATCATTATTGTCCGAATGAATTGGTTTGTCCGCCACAAGTAAAAGGTAAAATGGAGCATTTTGTGTCCCGTAAAGCAATGGACATAGATAGCCTCGGAGCGGAAACAATAGCTCAGTTATACGATGCAAGATTGATAAAAAACATATCCGATATTTATTATTTAAATAAACAAGATCTGCTTAAAATAGATCGTATGGCAGAAAAGAGTGCAAACAATTTAATTGCAGGTATCGAAGCTTCAAAAAAAGTTCCTTTTGAACGTGTTTTATTTGCAATAGGCATTCGTCATATTGGAGAAACAACAGCTAAAAAACTGGCTTTTTACTTCAAAAACATTGAATCATTGAAAAACGCTACCTTAGACCAATTGCTTGAGGTGGGTGACATCGGAGAGAAAACGGCACAAACAATTGTTGAATACTTTTCCGAAATCAGAAGTCTTGAAATAATTCAAAAGTTGAAACAAGCTGGCTTGCAGTTCGAATTGTCTAATGAACAGCTTGTCAATACTAGTGATAAGTTAAAAGACCTATCCATTGTAGTTTCGGGAGTATTTACAAAATTTTCTAGAGATGAAATAAAAAAGATGATCGAGCAAAATGGGGGCAAGAATGTGGGTTCAATATCAGGAAAAACTAGTTTTATCCTAGCAGGCGAAAATATGGGGCCTGAGAAATTAAAAAAAGCAGAGAAACTAGGCGTGAAAATAGTTTCCGAAACTGAATTTATCAAGATGATGGAATAAAATGTCATTTCGAAGGAAGCATTGATATCTTTAGTATTTTAGAGAAATATATACATAAGAAGAATTGAAATAAATGTTTAAAGGCATAAAACTAGCGATCGCAAAAAGAGCCTTGCAGAAAGAAGTACTTTCTTCAGGTAGAAAAACGGTGCCTAACAAATTTAATTTTGATAAAATTAAAACAATAGGTATTTTGTTTGATGCCACCAATGCTGAGGATTATGAGATCGTTAAGCGTTATGTTGTTTATCTTCGTGGACATCAGAAGAAAGTGAAAGTCTTAGGATATTTTAGTACAAAAGAGATCCCAGCATTAACCTATTCAAAATTAGAATACGATTTTTTTTCAACTAAAGAATTGAATTTGCTCGGAAAACCTTCTTCTCCTGTTATTCAAAATTTTATTAATGAAGAATATGATCTTTTGATAGACCTTAATATACGCGACTATTTCCCTTTGAAATACATTTCAGCGCTCTCTAAAGCAGCATTTAAAGTTGGTAAGTTTGATGAAAGTGATACCGCTTTTTTTGATATGATGATTGATGCCGATAATACAAAAACTGTAAAATATTTCTTAAGACAAATAGATACTTATATTACAATGCTTAATAAATAGCGCTAACCCTTAATTAAATAGTTGTCAAAATATAAAAAAATGAACTATATTCTATTTGACGATACCACTCGTATTAATATGCTGCCACTGACATTTACACGTCCCGTTGCAGAAATACGGTTTGGAATATTAACTATCCGCGAAAAATGGGAGTTTTATTTAAAATCAAAAACATCAACAAAAACAGAAGAATATTTAAGTAAGAAATTTCCTCTTGTTTTTGCTATTGATGCCGATAATTTATGGATCAACGGCTCGTTTAGTCCGAACGAAAAACTGATCGAAGAAATAAAATCATTAAAACCTCAGCAAGCATTGTTGTCATCGAATGTATTGATAGCAGCTAATTCAGGAGATTTGAAAGAATTTGATTTTAAGAATATCGAAAGCTTTACCAAGTTTCAATCGCATGCTGTGGCAATGCGCATAGAGAATCCCTGGGATATTTTTTCTAAAAACGGGGAAGCTATCCAAGCCGATTTTCATCTAATCACAAAAGGCCGTAAATCAATAGCATTGAGTTCTACCAATAAAGTGTTGGGTGTTGAAAATGTTTTTGTGGAAGAAGGTGCTCAGGTGGAATGCGCCATTTTAAATGCGACTACAGGACCCATTTATATTGGCAAAGATTCGGAGATCATGGAAGGATCAATTGTGCGTGGACCCTTTGCATTGTGCGAACATTCTGCTTTAAAATTAGGAGCGAAAATATACGGTCCAACTACTGTTGGACCGCACAGTAAAGTGGGTGGTGAAGTAAATAACTCTGTAATAATTGGCTATTCAAATAAAGGTCACGATGGATTTTTGGGTAATTCTGTTTTAGGAGAATGGTGCAATATTGGTGCAGATAGCAATAATTCGAATCTGAAAAATAATTACGCAGAAGTAAAATTATGGAATTACGAAAAGGAACGATTTGTAAATACGGGCCTTACTTTTTGTGGTTTAATCATGGGAGATCATAGTAAATGTGGTATTAATACAATGTTTAATACAGGAACCGTTGTAGGAGTAAATGCAAATATTTTCGGATCAGGTTTTCCACGAAACTTTGTCCCTTCTTTCTCATGGGGAGGAGCCGCAGGTTTCACAACCTATAAATTAAAAGATGCTTTTGAAGTTGCTGCTCGTGTTTTTGAACGCAGAGGCTTGGTTTTTAACGAAACCGAACAAGAGATTTTAATTCATGTTTTTGAACTGACTGAAAAGTTCAGAAAATAATCTAAAAAAAATATGGACTTTTCCTCCACGGAAATCATCGGCTATTTAGCTTCTTTTATCGTATTAATATCCTTTTTGATGAAGGAGATAAAAATTCTTCGCGTTATTAATACAATCGGTTGTGTGATGTTTGTTGCATATGGCATATTGCTTCATTTTTCATTTCCCATTATACTCACAAATGTTGCTATTGTTGGTATTAATATTTACTATTTAATGAAAGCAAACAAGAATAGTTAAAGATTTCCATTGTCATTCATATTTAGTCGGCGAATGCCAATTTGTCCCTATTTCACTATGGCATAATGATTGAATCTTCAAAGCAAACAATTTAATCGAACGATATACCTCACTATATATGACTGATAATTTTGATTTAAATAACCTTGTACCTTTCCTTAGAGACAATGTTATGGATGAGGAAACGGAATTTATTCCATTGCTTTCTTCAGAAGATGAAGACCAGATGAATTCTGAAAAAGTACCAGAAGAACTGTCAATTTTACCTCTTCGCAATACCGTTTTATTTCCAGGTGTAGTGATTCCAATCACTGTTGGCAGAGATAAATCGATTAACCTGGTAAAAGAAGCCTACAAAGGCGACAAAATAATTGGTGTTGTTTCCCAAAAGAATGATAGTGTTGAAGATCCGGCCGTTGAAGACTTGAACAGAATTGGTACGGTAGCACAAATCATAAAAATGCTGCGCATGCCCGATGGAAACACAACGGTGATTATTCAGGGAAAAAAACGTTTTGAACTAAATGAGATTAAACAAACGGAGCCATACTTGAAAGCTTCTATAACGGCATTTGCAGAAACCCGACCTTCGAAAGATGACAAAGAATTCGATGCATTAGTGTCTTCACTTAAAGATTTGGCATTGCAAATTGTAAAACATAGCCCGCATATCCCAAGTGAAGCAGGATTTGCACTTAAAAACATTGAGAGCCCTTCTTTTCTGATTAATTTTATTTCTTCTAACATGAATGCTCCTGTTGCTGAAAAACAAACGATGTTGGAAGTGCTGGATTTGAAAGAACGTGCTACATTGGTGTTATCGAATCTGACCAAAGAGTTGCAAATGTTGGAATTGAAAAATCAGATACAATCGAAAGTGAAGGTTGATCTTGATAAGCAACAACGTGATTATTTCTTGCATCAACAAATGAAAACTATTCAGGAAGAGTTGGGTGAAAATAGTTTCGCTCAGGATATTCTGGAGATGAAAGCGAGAGCTATTCATAAAAAATGGACAAAAGAAGTTTCTGACGCATTTGAAAAAGCATTGGGAAAATTAGAACGTATGAATCCAAATGCAGCTGAATATTCCATTCAGACAAATTATTTGGAAGTATTGCTCGATCTTCCTTGGAGTGATAATACAACTGATAATTTTGATCTGAAGCGTGCTGAAAAAGTGTTGAACAAAGATCATTTTGGGATGGAAAAAGTGAAAGAGCGTATCCTCGAACATCTTGCAGTTTTGAAGCTGAAGGGAAATATGAAATCTCCGATACTTTGTTTATATGGTCCTCCGGGAGTTGGTAAAACATCATTAGGGAAAAGTATCGCGGAAAGTTTAGGTCGGAAATACATCCGTATGAGTTTAGGTGGTTTACGTGATGAAGCAGAGATTCGCGGGCATCGTAAAACATACATCGGTGCTATGCCAGGAAGGATTTTGCAAAGTATCAAAAAAGCAGGTGCTTCCAATCCTGTATTTATTTTAGATGAAATAGATAAAGTAGGAAACGACTTTCATGGCGACCCATCATCAGCATTGTTGGAAGTATTGGACCCTGAACAAAACAATGCCTTTTATGACAATTATGTTGAATTGGATTATGATCTTTCTAATGTAATGTTTATCGCAACAGCCAATTCATTAAGTTCTATTCAGCCTGCATTGCGCGACAGAATGGAAATTATTGAAATTACTGGATACACCCTGGAGGAGAAAATGGAGATCGCCAAACGTCATTTATTGCCAAAACAATTGGAAGAACAAGGTTTGAAGAAAGATCAGATTTCATTGAATAAAGATATTATTGAGCATATTATTGAAAATTATACCCGTGAAAGTGGTGTTAGAGGGATGGAAAAAGTGATTGCTAAAGTGGTTCGAAATGCTGCAAAATCAATTGCGATGGGACAAAAGTACAATGTAAATGTAACAGAGAAAGACCTGGTAAAGATTTTGGGCCCCGCTCACGCTAAAGATCGCTATCAGGGCAATGATGTTGCCGGAGTTGTAACTGGATTGGCATGGACAAGTGTAGGAGGTGATATCTTATTTATTGAAACAAGCATCACCCTTGGTTCTGGTAAGTTAACACTTACTGGTAATCTAGGTGATGTCATGAAAGAATCAGCCGTTATTGCGTTAGAATATTTAAAATCTCACAGCAATATTTTAGGTTTGAAACCTGAAGTGTTTGATAAATGGAATATTCATATCCATGTTCCAGAAGGCGCAACTCCTAAAGATGGTCCAAGTGCTGGTATTACCATGCTGACTGCTATTGCATCTGCTTTTACACAACGAAAGGTGAAAAGCCATTTGGCAATGACTGGCGAGATTACCTTAAGAGGGCGCGTGTTGGCTGTTGGTGGAATAAAAGAAAAAATACTGGCTGCAAAACGTGCAGGAATTAAAGAGGTAATTTTAAGTATCGATAATAAAAAAGACATTGAAGACATCAAAAAAGAATACATAAAGGATGTGAAATTTCATTATGTAGAAAAAATGATCGATGTTGTTAAATTAGCTTTACTAAAGGAAAAGGTAGCAAATCCTATTGATTTGACCATCAAGGAAGATGCGAAGAAAAAGTAGGTTTTTTGCCTGATAGTTCATTCGGGCAATAAATTCCTGATTCATTCGTTTTTAACACGAATATTTTTGTTTACTTTGTATTGATGAAGCTTAAAAAATTACTTTTTCTTTTATTGATCATTTTCAATTGTTCAGCGTTTTCGCAAGTTGGAGGAAACAATACTTACGAATTCCTTAATTTGCCAATCTCTGCACGTGTTTCAGCCTTAGGCGGAAATCTTATCCCTGTCAAAGATAACGACTTGAATGTTTCGCTAATTAATCCTTCCTTATTGACGGATTCAATGAGTAATAACGTTGCTTTAAGTTACAACAATTATTTTTCTGATATCAATTATGGTTATGTGGCTTATGCAAAACATTTCAATAAGATTGGTAATTTCAGTGCCGGAATTCATTATTTAGATTACGGTAAATTTATTCGTGCAGATGAAATTGGTAATACTGATGGTACTTTTGGAGCGAATGAAATGAGTTTTAATTTAGCGTATGCCAGATCGATTATCGATACAAACTTAACGGTAGGTGTTACTGTTAAAACAATTTATTCTCAACTGGAATCGTATTCTTCATGGGGCTCCGCAATTGACCTCGGTGCTATTTATGTTCGCCCCAATCATGGATTTACAGCTGCTGCGGTTATAAAGAACATGGGGCGTCAATGGAAACCTTACGTCATAGGTAACAAAGAAAAACTTCCTTTTGAAGTACAGGTTGGGATATCTAAAAAACCCAAGCATGTTCCTTTTCGTTTTTCATTTGTATATGAAAATCTTGAAAAATGGGATTTGACCTATGAAGACCCCGCTAATCCCACATTAACGGTTGATCCATTAACAGGGGATCCTATTAAACAAAATAAGGCTAAAATATTTGGCGATAAATTGATGCGTCACATGGTCATAGGAGGTGAGTTTATAGTTACCAAAAATTTATTCTTGAGGCTGGGGTATAATTATCAAAGAAGAGTGGAATTAAAAATACCGGATAAAAATGGTGGTCCTGGATTTTCTTTTGGATTCGGCTTCCGTATTTATAAATTCCACTTTAGTTATGGACACGCTATTTACCACATTGCAGGGCCTTCCAATACATTCTCAATAAGTATGGACTTAAACAGCTTTACTTCCAAAAAAAATTAAACCTTTCTGGTATTCAATAGTTTTTATTCAAAAAAATTATGAGTAATATTGTTCTGTACAATACCATTTTTTGATGACCAAAATTACCATTGCCATTGACGGATATTCCGCTTGCGGAAAAAGCACGCTTGCCAAAGCTTTAGCTTCAAAATTGGGGTATGCCTATGTTGATTCCGGTGCCATGTATCGCTGTGTTACTTTGTATGCGCTTAGAAAAGGCGTTATAAAGGATCACAGCTTTCAGGAAAATGAGATCCTGAAATTATTAGATGAAATCCATCTTTCATTCAAATTTAATACCAGTACAAAATCTTCTGAAACATTTTTAAATGGCGAAAATGTTGAAAAAGACATACGTCAGATGGTTGTTTCTGAAAACGTAAGTAAGGTAAGTGCTATTCATGATGTGCGTGTTAAGATGATTGCAATACAGCGTGATCTTGGTAAAAACAGAGGAATTGTTATGGATGGAAGAGACATAGGAACCAATGTTTTTCCCGACGCAGAACTTAAATTATTTATGACTGCTGATACCGATATCCGCACCCAGCGAAGATTCGATGAGTTTTCTTCTAAAGGTCAGCATATTTCATTTAATGATGTGAAGTTGAATTTGATCCAGCGAGATCATGAAGATACACATCGTAAGGAAAATCCATTAACACAAGCCAAGGATGCAATTGTTCTGGATAATACGGATCTCACCAGAGAGCAGCAATTGGAATATGTTATCAAATTGATTTCCGACCTGACATTAAATGTCGAATAGTTTTTTTCTATTTGCTGTTATAACTTTCAATCTTCATTTCCTTCCCCAATTATAAATTCAAAAATTCACTGTTTTTTTAATTGAAAAAAAAGTAATTAATAAAATTCATACGCGCCAAGATCAGGAATAGATGTGCTCGGATTAGGCCTATTCGCATTCAAGATATCCTTAGAAATGAGAATACTTGTATTGCCTTTATCAACAGCAAAAGAGGTAGCTGCATTCATTCTGAAATCATTGCTTGCTGCATCTTTAAAGCCAGGATCATTATTCACATAATCTGAATTGTAATGCAACATTTCGATGGTGGTATTTAATGTCGTTTTTAAAAGACAATGGTCAAATTTATAGGAGAAATATCCAGGGCCAGCAGCAGCGGCTGAATCCAGTTCAACTTCATTGGTTAAATCACCATAAATAATGCAATTTCCGAAGTAGGCACTATCCAAAGACCTTACAAAAGTAGTTCCACCAGTAGAAGTGTAATAGTTATTCAATGCTAAAACAGGTGTTGTTCTGGCTGTAGCTCCTGTCCAATAGTCAGCAAAGGTACAATGAATGAAACTATATCTTCCTCCAATACTAAGTGCTGTAACATATTGTCCGCAATTAGCAAACACACAATTAACACCTCTTACAAATGATCCTTGCGCATAAAGCGCAGCTGCACTCATGTTTTTTATGATCGTATTGGTGATGATTAAAGTTGGGCTGGTAGCAGAAGCTAATGTGCCATTGAGCGTATCTGCCTGAACACCGATAGCCCCATTTTTAATGATCGCGTAATTTATTTTATTGTCTTTACTTAAGGCAGATAGCCATATTTTACCCCATTGTCCGGGAGTGTCTTTGTATTCCGGTTCTAACCGGTCGCCCTGAAAAGTCACCTCAGTGCCGGGTGCTGTTCCTCCGTCCATTATGAGCGTACCATCTTTATAAACCCAAAATACCGAATGATTGTGCATGAAAAAATGTGTGTTAGGCTGAAGAGTTAGTTTGCAAGCTGAATCTACAACTACATATCCAAACACCAAATGAGGTTTGTCATTTGGCAATGTTGTGTCATGTCCAGCACGACCAATTATGGAGTAAAATTTTCCTGGATCAGGTTTGTGTAAATAAACATCTTGCCCAATGGCAGTAAGCTTAATATCCTGTATGTTGCCGTTCGTTTCAAAGATAATAGAATCCTTTATTAGCAAAGGGTTGGAGCCGCTAGGGGTAACGTTCACTTGAACAAATCCATACAAGCTATCACCGCCTAAAATTTCAATGTCTTTTAAAATAGGGGATGATACCGTTGTTGCAAGACCATCAATATTTAATTGGAAGTTGGAACTCGTTCCACCTGCCAAATAAACCTTTGAAATTATCATTGGTTGTGAATGTTTGTTATAGATTCTGAAAAGCTTTGTTGTAGATCCCGCATAATGAAAAACAGTATCAAAAAGGACAGAATCAGTAGAAAAATCAAGCTTTGCACTTGAGTCGGTTAGCATTTCATCTTTTTTACATGAGGCTAAAATAAGAACCGGAAGAAGGAAAAATAGTGTTAAGTGTCTCAAATTCATTTTACAAATATAAAGTTTGCGCTTCTCCTAACGGAAAATAATTACAAATATTTTGTTGGTTCAGCTCACAAGTTGAATTTATAACCTCATTTTTTTGAAAGATTCTTGTGAAGATATAATGCGCTCATTTTTTTGCTAAAAATTACGCGTTATGGAATTCGTAAAAGAATAGCATCAATCAATAAAAAAACTTAAATTTGTGTGATAGGTGGGGTGTTATAAAAATTAGTTTTGAGCAATTTGATGTCATCCACCACTTTGTTAGTAATTAACCAAAGCACATTTCTTCCCGAAAGCGATATATGAACAAGCATTTAAGGCGTATTTTCTTATTGCTCATTACGTTTGCTTTATGCACGCGAGTAGCTTCGGCGCAAACAACTTTTGCCTCGGAAGAAGAGTTGAAAAAACAGGCTGCTAAGTTGTTTTATGACAATGAATTTGAAGAAGCTTATCCTTTATACACCCAATTAACTAGTATATACCCCAAAGATCCTAATTATAATTATCGCCTAGGCGTGTGTATGTTATATGCCAGTGATGACAAAGAAAAACCAATCCCTTTTTTAGAATTTGCTTCACGAAGACCAGAGGTTGAAAAAGAAGTGTTTTTCTATTTGGCCAGAGCTTACCATTTGAACTACCGTTTTGATGATGCTATTAAGGAATATCAAATTTACAAGGGTGTTGCTTCTGCTGCAAAGGCAGAAAAACTCATGGTTGACCGTCAGATAGACATGTGTAATAACGGTAAAAAATTATTAAACAATTTGACAGATTTACTGGTAATTGAAAAGAAAGAGATGAGCAAGACCGATTTCTTTAGGTCTTACGATATTTCAGATATTGGTGGAAAACTTCTTGTGAAACCAGATGATGAAGCTTTTAAGACGGCGTTGGATAAAAAGAAAAAAGAGAAGTCGATCATCTATCTAACTTCTAATAACAACCAGGTTTTCTTTTCCAGTTATGGTGAAGATGCGAGTCAAGGGAAAGATATTTTTACTATCCGAAAATTGCCAACTGGTGAGTGGACTAAACCACAAGCTCTTGGAAGCCCTGTAAATACAAAATATGATGAAGATTTTCCTTTTCTTCACCCCAATGGAAAAGTGTTGTATTTCTGTTCAAAGGGCCATAACTCCATGGGAGGTTATGATATTTTTAAAACTACGTTTAATGAAGAAACCAATACCTGGAACAAGCCTGTTAATATAGATTTCCCTATTAATACTCCGGATGATGACATTTTGTATGTTACGAATGAAGATGAAACAGAAGCCTACTTTTCTTCTGCCCGTGCTAGTAATACAGGTAAAACGGTAGTTTATCACATCAATGTTGAGCGCAAACCTATTGATATGGCTATCATAAAAGGAGCGATTGTAAAAAACAGAGAAGGTCAGGCTTTGGATGTAAAAATTACTGTAAAAGATTTTAACAATAATGAAATATTAGGAATATTTAATTCGAATGCTTCAAATGGTGTTTATTTAATCAATATTCAAAATGGTGGTAAGTTTTTATTTACGGTAGAAGCGAACGGGTTTTTAACACAATCAGATGTTGTCGATGTGCCTGTTCAATATGTTTTTAAACCCATGAAACAGGAGATCAGTTATGAAACGGGAACAGATAAGCTGATCATAAAAAATATGTTTGATGAGGAGATGGACGAGTCAAGCTATTTGCTTGCACTTAATTTCATCAAAGAAAAATCCAAGATGGATGTAAATACATCTGAACAAACCAATACCACTGCATCAGAAAAGAAAGACTCCATCACTGATCCTTCAAATCAGGAAACTTTAGCTGTTGATAAAACAAAGGTTGCACCTAATTTAAAATTAACGAATGATGATATTGTTAAGATCGCATATGCTGATGCTGCTGATGTAGAAAAAGAAGCTCAAGATATTAAAGAGCAGGCTGATGTGGCATTAGCATTGGCAAATCAAAAAAATGAATTAGCGCAGAATAAAACGAAGGAGGGGGCACAATTACTATTAGACGCATCCAAGATGGATGATAATGTTAAAAAGCAAACTACTATTGACGAGGCGAACCTCGTTTCTGCGGATGCTGATGAGTTGAACCAGGAAACGGTGGCTGCATTTAATCTTGCCAAGAAATTAGATTATAGAGCAGCAGCTAAACAAGAAGAAGCAGACCTTTCAAAACAATATGCCAAAGACTTAGAAGCAGCTGTAAAATCTAAAAATCCTGCCGATGCACTAACAAAACTTGATGAACAGCAGAAGAAATTGGATGCATTAAGTGAACAGAATAACAATCCGACTTTTGTGAATAGCCTTAAAATGGATGCTGATAATAAGAAAAAAGAGCTGGATAAGGCTATTCAAATTTCCGCAGATATTAAGCAAGAGATTTCTGATAACGAAAAACTTATTGCCAACACACAAGCGGATGCTGAAAAGGAAAGAAATGATAATGTCAGACAAGGTTTATTCGATCAACTAGCAGGTTTGAAAAAAGATACTGAAGACAGTAAATCCGACTTAGCATTAAATGAAACAAAGGTACTTCAGTTACAGAAAGATTATAATGGTATTGTTAATGAAAGCGAATTAGTAGGAAATGTGCTTGATAAAGCGAAAGCAGGATCGAGTGAAACTGCAGCAGCTATTGCTGCAACAGTTGATAAAGCAAAATTAGAACAAGAGGTTAATTCATTAAAGAATTCTACTGTTGTTGCATCAGCAAAAACAAATGATGTGGGTGTTAAAAATGAAAATCCTTTGAGTAACAATTCAGTTAAAACGAATGTTGCCAATGGAAATAAAACTTCTGATCATTCTTTGGTTGTGAATTCAATAAAGGATAAAGCAGCAACCTCCGAAGATTATAATAAAAAATACGAAGATGAACTTGCTGCTGCTGAAAATATGACAGATGAAATTGCACGTGAAAATAAAAAAGTTCAATTATACAACGCTTGGTCAGCATCCATAAATGATGTGTTAGTTAGTAAAAAATCAGAAGTTAAATCAGAGAAAGATATTACAAAGAAAAAGGAATTGAATCAGGAAATCGCTACTCTTGAAAAAGATCTGAAGGAAAAAAAAGATCAGTCAGATCTATGTATTGCGAAAGTAGAAAAGTATAAAAATAAATCTGCTATAGTTGCGAATGTAACAGATAGTAGTAAAGCTAATGCTAAAAAAACAAAGGATGCAATTGTAAATAATACAAATCCTTCAAAAGACAATACGCTCAAACAGACCAGCAATGCAATTGAATTGTCAAGTTTAGAAAAATTAAAGGCTGAAATAGCAAATGCTGAAGTTTCTAAAACTGAATTGGAAAAAGAGAATAAGAAGGTGGATGCTTACTCGAAATACATTGCCTCATCAAATGATTCATTGGCCCATGCTAAAGCCGATCTTAAATCTGAAAAAGATAATAGAAAGAAAAAAGTGTTAACCGCTGCAATTGCATCAGTAGAAGCTGACATAAAAGAAAAGCAAACGGAACTCGATAAGTCAATTGCTAAAGTGAAAACCATGCAAGCGTCTGCAATTACCGTTGATAAAACTTTAGCAGCTACGAATGACAATTCGGCCAACCCTAATTCAAGGCCTTCAGAAACAGTTTCAGCAACAAAACAATTTAAATACTCATCAACGATAGCTTCCGAACAAGCCATAAAATCTAATCTTCTCATCAAAGAATACGAGTTGTTAATGACTCAGGCAAATGAACTGAAGAAGAAGGCTACAAGTGAAAAAAATATAGATGATAAGAATGCTGACTTAGCGAAAGCAGCTGAATTAAGTCAACAGGCTGAAGGAAAAAAGATTGAATCCACTCAGTTAATTGCAACGGCTAATAAAACAGAGTATGAAAAGAATCAAAATGCCTTGATTCAATTATCGGCAGTATCAACAGCAATGAAAGCGGATGATATTTTGATGGCTGAAATGATGAAAGATGAAACCAAGATCTATTTTGATAAGGCTCAGAAATCGAGAGGTTTAGCGGCATCAAAAAACTCTTTTTTATTAAATCAGTCAGACTTGGATGATGCGTATAAAAATGAAATGCTAGCCTTAGAAAAACAAAAAAAGGCTATTGCCATTTATAAAAAATACAATCAGAATTTTGTTATTTCTAATGTTCCTTCTGTCGATTCTAAAACTAAAAATCCAACAAAAACTACCGACAATGCAGTCGTTGTGAATAATTCGAAACCGATAATAGAGACTAAAAAATCGAATAATAATTCTGTTGTAAAGTCTGAAAACGTGATTCCATCCAATACGAATAAGGATTTAGCAAACGCGGCAATCAAAACTAAAAATACTTCTAAAATAGATACTGCAAAAACTGATTCCGAATCAACAGTACAAAAAAATATTGCAAATACAAATGAGGTAGCTAAAACAACTAAAGCAATAAGTCTATCGTCCAATGAAACATTTGTAACACTTGCCAATCCTGTTTATTCCGCTGTTAAACCAATTCCCGTTAATGAAAAATTACCAGAAGGTTTAATCTTCAAGGTTCAGATTGGTGCTTTCAGAAATCCGATTCCTCAGGATCTTTTCAAAGGAATGTCTCCAATTACAGGTGAAACTACTTCGCAAGGATTTACGCGCTATACGGCGGGTTTATTTACCAAATATGGATCAGCTGATAAAGCGAAAGGGGTGATCATAGACTTAGGTTATAAAGACGCTTTTGTTGTTGCTTTCTTAAATGGGAAACGAATTTCTAATACTGAGGCGATGAAAATGTTAGGAGCGCCAACGCCTATTTCAAACCAAACATCTTCCACTGTAATAGAAAATGCAAGTGTCTCCAATCCTGTTGAAACACAACAACAAACTTCAGTAAAAACAACGACAATTAATGGAGCAACAAATTCTTCAGAAATTGCCAAAGCTCAAAACGTATCAGCAGTCACCGGTTTGTTTTACACAATTCAGGTAGGTGTGTATTCTCAACCCGTTGAAGCAATTAAATTGTTCAATGTTCAGCCTCTTTACTCAGAAACGACACCGAATGGAAATCTTAGATACAATTCAGGTATTTACAATAACATTCCTCGTGCCTCTGCAGCAAAGCGTATGATCATTGACATTGGTATAAAAGATGCTTTTGTTACGGCTTATTATAATGGAAAACGAATTTCTATGAACGAAGCTTCTAAGTTAGAAAAACAAGGCGCTTCGGTATTTTCAATTGCAGCTAATATGAACGGCTTGCCAACTTTTAATGGAGGTGATTCTAAGCAAAACAAAAATGTCGATCAGGACATTCCTAAAAATGTTTTTACAACGGAGCAGAATACAGCAATCCCTGAAACAAACCAAAAGGTGGTTACAGAAATTATTCCTCCTGCAAAAGAAACATTAGCGCCCAAGATTGAAAAGGATTCTGCTGTTAAGGATCTAACACCTTTTAAGGTAATTCCAATGACGATTGATTCTGGTATTGTTTTTAAAGTTCAGATTGGTGCTTTTAAAAACGAAGTTCCATTAGAGATTGCAAATAAATTTTTTAAAATTGCTAAGAAAGGTATTCGAAACTATACCGATGCTGATGGCCTGACAATATATTCTGTAGAACCCTATCGTACGTATGAAGAGGCGAGTGCTTCTAAAGCAGAGATAGTTGAAAATGCAGGAATAGTTGATGCTTTTATTGTTGCATACAAAGATGGTGTTAAGATCTCTGTAGAGGAAGCAAAAGTGTATATCAAAAAATAATATTAACTAGTCTTTTTTACAAATGATAATTAGAAATTTTGATAAGGAACAACTGGAACTTGAATCGGATGTTGATGTTTTGGAAGCACCGAAAGAACTTGCGATAGCAGGCAAGCAACTAATCGTTTACAATGACGATTTCAATACATTTGAACATGTTATCGATTCGTTGATTAAAGTGTGTAAGCATGATCCTATTCAGGCTGAACAGTGTACTTTTCTTATTCATTATAAAGGAAAGTGTTCCGTAAAGAAAGGGAGCTATGAAGACTTAGAACCTATGTGCACGGCTCTTCTGGAAAGAGGAATAACTGCTGAGATCGAATAATAAAAGAATATTTTTTTGCGTTTTGGATTAGTCATTAATAGCTGCTTAATATTTATGAAAAAGAAAACAATACTACTAGGAAGTATCATTGCACTAGCTTTTGTTGCATGTCAAAAAGTGCCAATCACAGGACGCAGGCAAGTGAGTTTGATTCCAGAATCGGAAATGATTGGAATGAGTTTGACAAACTATTCCGCTTTTTTATCAAAGAACCCTGCAGTTTCTGAAACAGATGCTAATGCTAAACTAGTAAAGAAAGTTGGTGGTGATATGCAGAAGGCGGTAGAAGCTTTTATGAAAGAGAAAGGTCTTTCATCACGTTTAGATGGCTATAAATGGGAGTTTAATCTTGTGAATGAGAATACTGTAAATGCTTGGTGTATGCCAGGAGGGAAAGTAGTTGTGTATTCCGGATTGCTTCCTGTAACGCAGACAGAAGCTGCACTAGCGTGTGTAATGGGACATGAAATAGCGCATGCGGTTGCCCGTCATGGTAACGAACGTATGAGTCAGGGGTTATTAGTACAAGCAGGAGGTGTGGCTCTTTCTGTCGCCCTTTCTAACAAGCCTCAATTAACGCAAGATGTTTTCATGCAGTCATACGGTGTTTCTTCCCAATTGGGAATATTGAAGTATTCACGAACGCATGAAAGCGAAGCTGATAAAATGGGATTAGTATTTATGGCAATAGCAGGTTATGATCCAACTGAAGCCATCGCTTTTTGGGAACGGATGTCAAAGTTGAGTGTTGGAAAAAAACCACCCGAATTATTAAGTACTCACCCAAGCGATGAAACTCGTATTGCAAATATTAAAGCGTTTTTGCCAGAGGCGATGAAATATTACAAGAAGAAGTAGCGGATTATTTTTTTATATAATTTTCAAGAGTTACAATCAGGTCATTCAATAAAACAATTTTTTCAGTTGTTATTTTTTTCTTGGCTTCCTTTACTTTTTTAATTGCACTAATTACATCTGTCTCTGTGAAGGGCCCCTCCATATTTTCTATTACTGTAATTGCTTCCAGTGAAATTAAATAATCATCATCCAGAGCAAGCAAAATAAAGAAAGGTAAATACTTACTAAAATTTATCTCTGATTCCCAACATGCTGCCACAAGTAAATGACGGACATTTTTTGCTTTCGGACTGGCAATAGCAAGCAAAAGTGTATCGCCGCCTTTTTCTTTTTTTAGAGTAAGTAATGTTTCCTCTTTCACATCCTTGTTTGTGGGTTCTGTTAAAAGCGAAATAAGGCTTGTAATTTTATCTTCTTTTGTAACAGGCATAGTTACATCCTCTGCATTGCCGCCAACTATTGTAGTGATGTATTCTTTTGAATTAAAATATTTATTCAGATCATTTGTATTTTCCATAGCATTTTTTATTAATTCGCTTTTAACTCTTTCAAAACTTCTTCCATTTTTTTAGCTTCAGGAAAAAAGGAAAGGATCTTCTGAAGCACTTCGTCAACAATTGAATCGGGGCAGGATGCGCCACTTGTAAGAATTATATCTGTTACGTTTTTTACAGGCAAATAATCATTTGAAATCAAATGTTTCTGATTAGAGTAATCGAAATGGTTTATTTTATTTTTTGAAATAATTTCAGTGGCAGAAGAGATAAAGAACGTGGGTAGTTGATGTTCGCATAATTCAACAATATGTGAGGTGTTGGAACTGTTGTAACCTCCTACAACAATAGCTATATCTGCATTTTTTTGTAATAATCCGTATGTAGCTTCCTGGTTTTCATTGGTAGCATAGCATAGTGTATCGCGGGTATCAGAAAAATGATTAACAAGTTCATGGGTGCCATATTTTTTTATCATTATTTGCTTGAAATAATCAGCAATCTCTTGAGTTTCTGTTGCTAGCATAGTTGTTTGATTAATGACACCTACGCGTTCTAGATGAATCTCCGGGTTAAAATTATCAGAATACTTTCCTTTAAAAACGGTATTGAATTCAGTTGTTGATATATTACCTAAAATATATTCACCTATTACTTTCGTTTCCTGGATATTTTTTACAATGATGGAGGGAGCGGCTTTTTCGCTTCTTGAAAATGTAGCTCTTGTTTCTTCATGATTGTATTTTCCATGAATAATAATGCTGTAACTTTCTTCACCAAGTTTTTCAGATTTCTTCCAAACTCTTTCTACGAATGGACATGTTGTATTGTACTTATGAACCTCTATGCCAATCTTATTAAGTTCCGATTCAATTTTTAAAGTTGTACCGAATGCAGGAATAATAACAATTTCATTCGGTTTTAGTGTATCGAAAGGAATTATTTGATTTCCAGCAGTGTCCATTAGGAACTTAACTCCTCGCGCTAATAGATCATTGTTTACATCAGGGTTGTGAATCATCTGACTCAATAAATAAATCTGCTTATCAGGATTTTCTTCTAAAGCTTTGTAGGAAATCTCTATCGCGTTTTCCACACCATAGCAAAAACCGAAATGACGTGAGATGTAAAAACGAACTGGTCCGAAATCGAGTAATGTAGGGCTGAAGTCTTTTTTTCGGGGATCATTTATTTTTCTGATCTCCTTTACTTTGGAAATGATCGGACTTTTATAAAAATCAGGAACGTTAAAGTTTTTCATTGAATATTTTTATAAAAAAGATACTTGTAAAATTACAAATTTATTAAATGGTTTGAATGATTTGTTCTGCGATGCTTTCTGCCTGTAAACTTAACTCCGGAACGGCGGTTGTTTCCCATATTACTCCTCTTAGTAAGGAGCCTATGGCGAACATCCCTGGTGATATATTGTTATCTTCTGTAAGCACTTTCCCATCTGTAGTGGCTTTTATTCCCATTTTTAAAGGGTTTGATGCAATTAAGTTGGAGGAAATCAGATCCACAATCAATTCATCCTTTATTTCAAGATAATTTATGAGAGGTCCGGTACAATTTAAAACGCTAGCCACTTCCAAATTTATAGTTGATTTGTTTTTTCGCGATTGAATGGATACGTTGATTGAATTCAAATTTTCTGTAATGGATGTTATTCTTCCAGGTATAATTTCCAGCTGTGCTTTTTCTTTTAAAACCATTACCTCTTTATAGGTTTCTTTAGGCAGTCGGTGACGAGCAACACCCCATATATGGCGAAGATGAGAAATGAATTGCAGTTTTTCTTTTTGAGAGAATCTTATCCATATCTTCTGAGCATAAGGGCGCAATGTGTCAATTACAGATTGCCAAGAAATATGTTTTGCTTCCGCATTTTTTAAATGTTTTCGAATGGTCTTTAAGATACCTGCCAAATCCGAATTTTCTATTTCATTATAAAAGTCTGGATAAGCTACTGTTTCTTCGTGAGAAGCAGGCATGTAGCCCCTAGGAGATGTGATATAAATATGACCCTTGAAACCAATTTTTTTAAGACTCAATACGCAATCTACCATTGTTAATCCTGTTCCAATCAACAAAATGTTTTTAGAACTATCCAAATTCTTTAAATAAGAATCCTCCCATGGATTATTAAAATAGTTAGAGCTATTGAAGAATGATGGGTCAGCAATCTTTGGTGGCGCTGGTTGGAAATTACCGAAAGCAAGGACGACCTTATCCGCTTCGATAGTAGGGCTGTTTTTTATGCGGACAGAGAATGCGTTTTCATTTCGTTTTATTTCAATCGCTTTAGAATGAATTATCTCCAATTGGGAGTTCTCAAGATAGGGTGAGATAACAAAGAGTAAATATTCTCCGTAGATCATTCGGGGAAGAAATTCAGTCTCTATTTTCTTATTGAAATAATGTGTGTATTCCTTTTTTGTCTTTAGCCAATTGATAAAATGATTGGGCTCATTTTTAAATGCACTCATTTTGCCAGCCGGAACATTTAATAAATGTTGCAGGTCGGTTGTTTGATAGGCTACGCCTTTAGCTAAAGGCAATTTATCATTGATAATTTTTACAGCGATGTCTTTACTCTTTTGAAGTAAGCGAATAGCTGTTAATGTGCCACTAAAACCTCCGCCAATAATAGCTATAGTTTTCATATAACACCAAAAGTATAAACTTCAGATGTTTGTTGTTTCCTTTTTTTATCGGTTTTATCAACAATTTAATGTGAATGCAATGTTTTAAAATAAGAGGAAAAATCAGATATTACTCAGTATTTTTGATGTAATGAAAACAAAACGACCATTGATCCTAGTTACCAATGATGATGGAATTACAGCTCCGGGTATCTCTTCTTTAATTGAAGTGATGAAAACCATTGGCGATGTTATCGTTGTAGCTCCCGATAAACCTCAATCAGGAATGGGGCATGCAATCACAATCAATTCTACATTGAGAATTAGTAAGGTAACTATCTACAATGTTAAGGAAGAGTACAGCTGTACCGGAACTCCAGTAGATTGCGTTAAAATAGCAGTGAATAAAATCTTGCAACGTAAGCCGGATCTTTGTGTTTCAGGCATAAACCATGGTGCTAACAGCTCTATCAATGTCATTTATTCCGGAACAATGTCGGCGGCAGTTGAAGGAGCAATCGAGGGGATACCCTCCATCGGATTTTCACTTTTGGATGAATCGATAGGAGCCGACTTTTCTGTTTCAAAAAAAATCGTTAAAACGATTGCTTTGAATGTATTAAAAAATGGACTTCCAGCAGGTGTTTGTCTGAATGTAAATATCCCGAAGTCAAAATTGGATGAGATAAAAGGCATAAAAGTATGCCGACAAGCAAAAGCAAACTGGATCGAAGAATTAGATGAACGAAAAGATCCGAGCGGAAAGCCATATTTTTGGCTAACGGGGAGGTTTGAGAACTTTGATAAAGGAGAGAAGGATACGGATATTTGGGCACTCGAACATAATTATGTATCGATTGTTCCAACACAATTTGATATGACTTCGCATCCTTCAATAAAAATTATTAATAAATGGAAATTCTAATTTAAGATATGAAGAATATAAATTTTGATAAAATGTGGATAGGTATTTTGTTAGGGCTCATCGCTCCGTTCGTTACATTTCTTGCTTATTATTGGCTTGTTTCTGAATTTCAATTAAGAAGGGTCAATGTAAGTTTGTGTATGGTCATTAATCTACTTCCATTTTATTTATCACTTAACAGAGAAAAAATTAATATAGCTAAAGGTGTTTTGGTTTCCACCTTAATATGGTCAGCAGTCATTGCTTATTTAAGTTTCTTTACTAACTTCTTCACTTACTTTTAATGAAGTATTATATCATAGCAGGCGAAGCTTCTGGCGACCTTCATGCATCCAATCTGATGAAAGAATTGCATGTGCTAGATGCAGAAGCAAATTTCCGATGTTGGGGTGGTGATTTGATGAAAGCGCAAGGTGCTGAATTGGTAAAGCATTATCGTGATCTTGCTTTTATGGGTTTCACGGAAGTAGTCATGAATATACGAACCATTTTTAAAAATATAGATTTTTGTAAAAAGGATATATTACAACATCAACCCGATGTGCTTATTCTTGTTGATTATCCTGGGTTTAATTTAAGGATAGCTAAGTTTGCAAAAGAGAATGGCCTAAAAGTATTCTACTATATCTCACCTCAAATATGGGCATGGAAACAATCTCGTGTTCATAAAATTAAGAAGGTGGTAGATAAAATGTTTGTGATCTTGCCTTTTGAAAAAGAATTTTACCAGCGCTTCGATTATTCAGTTGATTTTGTTGGCCATCCTTTATTGGATGCTGTTGCTGCTTATTCGCAACAGAAAAATACATTGTCGATAGAATCCACCAAGCCTATTATAGCATTGTTGCCTGGAAGCAGAAAACAAGAAATTGCAACCATGCTACCCATGATGCTTTCCATGAAAAATCATTATCCGGATTACCAGTTTATTATTGCAGGGGCTCCATCACAAACAAAAGAATATTACCAAACATTCATTGGAAATACGGCCGTGCCTATTGTATTTGGACAAACCTATCAGCTCTTACAAAATTCATTTGCTGCGCTTGTTACATCCGGAACTGCAACATTAGAAACTGCATTGTTTTCTGTCCCTGAAGTAGTTTGTTATAAAGGCGGTTCCATCTCTTATGCTATTGCTAAACAACTCGTAAAAGTAAAATATATTTCTCTGGTGAATCTGATTATGGACCAGGATATCGTGAAAGAGTTGATCCAGAATGAACTCAATGAAACGAATTTGAAATTGGAATTAAATAAATTATTAGCTGCTGCTACCCGAACAAAAATGTTAACTGATTATTCAGTTTTAAAAGAAAAATTGGGAGGTTCAGGCGCTTCAAAAAAAACGGCAGAGTTGATGATAAGGTATTTAAAACATTAATGTCTAGTTAGCGCGTTGCGTAATGAAAAAAATAGTTTTCTTTTTCTTTTTTATTCTTTTTAGTTACATATATCCACTAAAGGCTGTTGAAGTCAGTGTTCGTATACTTTCTACAAAGGTCATCACTTCTTTTATTTTTTCTCCTATAGAAGGAAATTATACTGTTTACGGTGATGGAGTAATTATTTCCGATTCTGATGTTACCGGTATTTTTCAGATGAATATAGATGGCGATTCTATTCAGCTAAAAACATTTGAAAGAACGATTGGTAAATATGGCTCGGTAAAAATGATTGCCAAACAAAATGATTGTGCTTTTAAAATAAAATCTGTGCAGCCGGAAAGTAAGGTGCGTTCTTATGAAGATAACCTTATGGTGACTATTGCACCTGATAGAAAACAATTCTTTTTGGTTAATAAAGTAGATGTTGAAAAATACATTGGTGGTGTCGTGGAATCCGAATCGGGGAAAAGATCCAATTTGGAATATTATAAGTTGCAATCCATTTTATGTAGGACTTATCTTTTGGGAAATATCAATCGTCACTTATATGAAGGGTTTCAGGTCTGTGACGATGTTCATTGTCAGGCGTATCTTAATAGAACACTAAACAAAGATGTTAAGAAAGCTGTTTATGAAACGAAAGGATTAGTCGTGGTGGATAATGATTTGAATTTGATTACAGCCGCATTTTTTTCTAATTGTGGCGGAGAAACATGTAATTCTCAAGATGTTTGGGCTGTTTCAACTTCTTACTTGAAATCAGTGAAAGATACATTTTGTCTTCGCCAGACACATGCGCATTGGAGAAGTGAGATACCGCTTAAAGACTGGAAATCGTATTTACAATTAAAGCATAACTATCCTATCGAAGACAGTCTTAAATTCAATGATGCAACATCTTTCGAACAATCAAATGGAAGAGCCATTTATTTTACCGATAAAGATTTAAAAATCCCCTTAAAAACCATTCGTTCCGATTTTCAATTGAAGTCAACCTATTTTTCTATTTATCAAGTTGGAAATACGATAGTATTCAACGGTAAAGGCTATGGTCACGGTGTTGGATTATGTCAGGAAGGAGCTATGCGAATGGCGGGATTAAATTTTACGTATAAGCAGATCCTAAATTTCTATTATAAAGATGTTCATCTTGTGGATTTATTGGCTTTAAATTATTTCAAGCAGGAGTGAACTATGCAATGATTATTCAAACCTCATTCTTTACAATCTTTAAGCGTGCAAATATTCAATACAAGACATCTACTAATTTTCTTACTCAGTTCCTGGGCAGCACACTATTCTTTTGCTCAGAATGATTCTTCTAGAATTCCAACACGCGACTCGATAAAACTTACGCATTGTGAATTTCCTGGTCCTTCAGCAAATACTATAAAAAGACGTTTGTGGTTAGTGGCTGGAACAGAAGCTGCATTGTATGGTGGTTCGCTTGTAGGATTGAATGAGCTTTGGTATAAAGATTATCCTCGTTCTTCCTTTCATTTTTTTAATGATAATTCTGAATGGATGCAAATGGATAAGTTAGGACACTTTACCACAGCTTATTACATTGGAAGGGTTGGAATTCGTTTGTTAAAGTGGAGTGGAGTAGCACGTAAAAAAGCAATCTGGTATGGAGGGATGTTGGGTTCTGTTTATCAGAGTACTATCGAAATGCTTGATGGTTATTCTTCCGAATGGGGCTTTTCTTTAGGTGATTTTGCAGCAAATACCACGGGGTCGTTTTTAGTGATCGGACAAGAGCTGGCTTGGAATGAACAACGTATCGTTTTAAAATATTCCTTTCGCCCAACTAAATTTGCAAACTACCGTCCTAATTTATTAGGAAATAATTTACAGGAAAATATGCTTAAGGATTATAACGGGCAAACCTATTGGTTATCGGTTAATCCAAGTTCATTTATGTGTAAAGAAACAAAATTCCCAAAATGGCTAAATGTTGCTGTTGGTTATGGAGCCAATGGCATGACAGGTGCCAAACAAAATCCTCCCTATTTTGATAGTAGCGGTAAACAAGTGTATTTCGAAAGATACAGACAATATTACCTTTCGTTGGATGTGGATTTGACGAGGATCAAAACAAGATCTAAATTCCTGAGGACCGTTTTTTATTCGGTAGGTTTTATAAAGATACCAGCTCCTTCCATTGAATTAAGTAATGGGAAAATAAAAGGGTGGTTGTTGGGATTTTAAGGATAAGAATTTCTGATAGTTCAATTTTGTGAAAATTACAATTGGTAAAACACGATTGGGACTAAAGAATAAATGAAACACTGCTATTTTCAATGGTTGATCAATCCAGCATTTTCTCTTTTGTGGTAATCACGAATTAGCAGGGTATATAAAAATACACCGACACAATACATCGCTGCTGTGATCCAGAAAATGTTCACATATTCCACATCCAAGTGACGGAGAATTCCGAACCCTACCGCACTGAAATACGCGGAGCCCGACCAGATAGCGGATGTTAGCCCGCTCACCATTTCCCTGTTTCCTTCGCCTACATATTTCATGGTGATCTCTGATGTCATAGGAACAGCCGCACTCATTAATGGTTGGCGTAATAAATAAAATACGGATGCAATCACAATGGCATAATTCATCTGGCTGTAATATTGTGTGGTAGCCATAATTATTAATGCCATAATAGCTAATGTTTGAGTGGTAGGTATCGTTTTTCCGTAACCGTATTTGTCTTTTATTTTTGGAATATAAATAGCAACGACGGTCACCAAAACAGAGGTCGCTAGATTCAAGGAAGAAAATACGGCTGTACTCATATTGTGCACATTTGAAAAGAAAAGACTCATGAATGGAATAGTGAATCCAGCTCCAGTAGCAATTATTGCAGTGGGAACAAGCGCCTTCAGGATGATGGTCCAGTCGTATTTTTTTATGCTGCTTCTTTTTTCTGTCATAACAGGAACATGCTCATTCTTTCCTATTCTCAGTACAAAATACACTCCCGAGAAACAGAATACAGATATGGCTAATAATAAATTATGTTCGTTAAAGACAACCGCATCTAACCCATTAAATACAGCAATAATAAAACTGCCAATGATTGTTGCTATGCTCCACGTTGCAAAATTTAAAGTGATGGCCAGCGTTTGCTGATGCTTTGGTGCATTTCGCATGATATAAGGGAGAATAGGAATCTGAATAAACGTGTAGGCTGTTCCCCAAAGTAAATGAGAGATCAGGAGAATAGTGGTGGAATGAAGTTGTACTCCGATGATTATCAGAAGTGCGAAAAGAGGAACTCCAATGGCAGAAACATAAAACATGGGCAAAATTTTTCTCCCTTTGATATACATGCCGAGAAATAAAGCTAAGGCGAGCATTCCGAAATACCGGTAAGAGGTAAAGTGAGCATATTGCGCGTCGCTGTAACCTTCACTTTTCATATACAAGGGAAGAATAGCAATAAAAGAGACATTGATTAGCTGTACAAAAAACTCAACAGTGATTAAGTTGAGAATTGATTTATCGAGTTTTGTATATTCTTTTAAAGTTGCTCTCATAACTACAGACAAATTCGCTCTCTATAAAAGGAAAGAAAGTATGTTAGCATTTAGAATTTATATAGCTTACAATTTCATTTAATTCTGTTGGCTCAAACCACTTTATTTCTTCATCTCTGCGAAACCAAGTTAATTGACGTTTTGCAAATCTTCTTGTGTTTTGTTTGATACTATCAATAGCAGTATTTAGGTCTGTTTTATTATTCAGATAATCAAATAATTCTTTATAACCTACTGTTTGCAATGCATTAAGCTGTTCGAACGTTCGTAATTTGTTCACTTCTTCTAACAATCCGTTTTGCATCATTTCATCTACACGTTTATTGATTCGCTTGTATAAAACTTCTCGTGATGTATTTAAACCAATCTTAATAATTTTGAAATTACGTTGTTTTATTTTTCCTACTCGTAAAGCTGTGTAGGACATTCCTGTTGTCAGACAAACTTCCAATGCTCTGGAAATTCGCTGAGGATTTTGAAGATCTACTTTGTTATAATATGTATGATCTAACTCTTTTAAAAGTTTTTGTAATCCTTCGATTCCTTGTGTTTCAAAAAGTGTTTTGATTCTATTTCTGATTTCTTGATCTGCTTCGGGTAATGCATCAAACCCTTTGCATATAGCATCAATGTATAATCCGGAGCCACCAACTAAAATTAGTACATCGTTTTTTTTGAAGAGTTCATCGAACAAATCAATGGCTTCTGCTTCATATTTTCCAACATTGTAATCGTCATTAATAGAATGGGAATCGATAAAATGATGGGGAACATCATTCATCTCTTCCACTGAAGGTTTTGCTGTTCCAATACGCATCTCCTTGAAAAATTGACGGGAATCGGCAGAAAGAATAGGGCAATTAAAGTATTTTGCAATACCAATACTTAAGGCTGTTTTGCCAATGGCTGTAGGACCTGCAATTACAATTAGTGTTTTATCAGGCATGGATCTTTCTATTGCAGCGCATTAATCCTGAGGTTGATCGTTTTATTTTAGATGGTAAACCGATTCATTAATCTTCATCAAAACCAGCTTCTGGAAGTTCATCGGCATCACCCATTTCTTCATCATCATGAACTTCTTCTTCTTCTTCTGTTTCTTCTTCTTCCCCTTCTTCCCCCTCTAATAAGGCTGTTTCGTCTTCACTATGCGCATTCACATAAGCTTCATCATCATGATGTGGTTCATCATCATCATCGAATTCATCATCAACTTCAGGAACAACGTTGGCTGTTTTGTATTGTTTAGGTGATTCTCCAAACGTTTTTACACATTTAGGGAATGTTCCTTTCGCATCATCTAATAATATTTTAAGCAACTCAACAAGAAAGGTCCAAGAAGTTTTCGGATCGTATACATAAACAAATTTTTGGTGTGGGTCATCGATCAATGATGCCATTTTACACTTATTCATTTGTTTTTTTATAGGCAGGTCTCTTCTTTTTCTTTTTTCTATTTCGTCATCACTAAGCGGACGAAGGCCGATTTCTTCACCTTTACGCCAGTAATCATCACTGATATAAAAGGATGCATCATGCAAATTATCAAATCCTATGGTTTGAATAATTACATTATGAAAATCCTCGAAACTCTGCGTTGATTTTATTTCTATCTCACGATAAATTTCTTCATTGTCTTCAAATGATACTCTAAAGCGATAAACGGCCATGCTTATTTTTTTGTTGATAGTTGTTGTAATAAAACAATTTTAAGCGATAAAAATACGAATTATTGTTTTATACAGGATAAAGAATCTGATGAATTTATATGCACTATTAGGCTGCTTAATAGCTTCAGCCAATCATACGTTTTTAATTTCTTTCTCTTAAAATTATTCGGCTTTTAAACCTAACTTAGTTCCTTCTGCTATCATAAATTGTTCGGCCTCCTTCTTATCATTTTTTATGATGCCATCCAGAATTGCTTCACGGATCGCATTTTTAATAATTCCAACTTCTCTGCCTGCTTTGATATTAAATACTTTCATAATGTCTTCACCAGTGATTGGTGGCTGCCAGTTACGGATATTATCTTTTTCTTCTACTTCTTTTAACTTCTGACGAACCAGCTCAAAGTTCTTCATATATTTCTGAACCTTGTATTCGTTTTTGGAAGTAATATCCGCTTCACATAATTTCATTAGGTCATCAATGTCGTCACCAGCTTCAAACAATAATCTCCGAACAGCACTGTCTGTGATATCGCTTTTCGCCAAAACAATCGGGCGTAAGTGAAGCAAAACCAATTTTTGAACATACTTCATTTTTTCATTCAATGGAAGTTTTAGATCCGCAAATATTTTAGGAACCATTCTTGAACCTTTATCTTCATGCCCATGGAACGTCCAACCGTGGTCGTGTTCAAATCGTTTTGTAGGCGGTTTGGCAATATCATGAAGTATGGCAGACCAACGCAACCAAAGGTCGTCTGTTGTTTTACAAATGTTATCCAATACTTCCAAGGTATGATAAAAATTATCTTTATGTGATTTT
>Ga0209596_1000116_pt1 | contig 69901 bp, 69 predicted proteins | sample M_130807_MF_Meta_FD_187314 | JGI IMG/M metagenome (GOLD analysis project Ga0209596, IMG submission 187314) | Freshwater microbial communities from Lake Montjoie, Canada to study carbon cycling - M_130807_MF_MetaG (SPAdes) (version 2) | ecosystem: Environmental > Aquatic > Freshwater > Lake...
GTGATCGCAGCCAAGTCAGCTGTTTGCAGCGCGATCGCTTGCGCTGTTGTCAAGGAAGCAATCTGCGCTGTCGTCAGCGCCGCCGCTTGGGCCGTCGTCAAGGCAACGACTTGCGCGCTCGTCAGCACTGCAACTTGCGCCGTCTTCAATGCCGCAGCTTGCGCAGTAGTCAATGCAACGACTTGATCAGTCGTCAAGGCTGCTGCTTGGTCTGTCGTCAAAGCGCTGATGCGCCCTGTCGTGATCGCGGCTAAATCGGCAGTCTCAAGAGAGGAAAGCTGCAAAGTGGACAATGAAACTAACTGCGCCGTAGTCAAAGCAGCAACCTGTGCTGTCTGCATTGCGTTAAGTTCACGTGTGCTGATCACAGCCAAGTCAGCTATCTCAAGCGCTGCAATTTGCGCAGTCGTCAGTGCAGCAATTTGCGCTGCCGTTAGAGCAGCCGCTTGCGCCGTTGTCAAGGCACTGATGCGAGTTGCAAGAACAGAAGCTAAGTTTGCTTCGCCAAGCGCCTCCACTTGCGCGGTTGTCAATGCGGCAATCTGTGCAGTAGTCAGTGCTGCTGTCTGAGCCGTCGACAAGATGGCAACCCGTACGACGGGAAGCGCAACCAAGTCCTCAGTTTCCAAGGCCGCAATTTGCGCCGTTGTCAAAGCAGATAAGTGGGCAGCGGATATTCCCGTCAATCCAGTCATGTCGGCTGTGGTCAGCGCAGCAATCTGCGCAAGCGGCAGTGCAGCAACTTGAGCTGTGGTTAATCCGGAAAGAATTGAGGGCATGATTTACACGATTCGTACTTTTAAAGGGCCTGTTTTTTGACGTAAAAAAGTTCGGTTATGAGAGGGTTCTCTATCTCTGATTCGTCAGCTTAACTATCTTTTTTAATAATTTGTTTTTTGATTTGCTTGTTTTTATTGATTTACATACAAAAGTATTAATTAAATTAAATTTAGTTTTCTATTTAATTACTGTAATACGTGTAAACTTTTTGACTCTCTCAAAACACATTTGAGGCACATTCGCATCGCATTTCTTTGCTTGTTTTTATAATTGTATCCACTGAATGTGTATATATGGAGACACCTAACCCCCGCTTGAGTCGCGTTTGAGCACGCAGCGGTGCTCATGAATGCTGGAAAAATGGTCAAAATTTTGACTCCTCAAGTGGGTTGGACAGAACTCAAGGAGGATTTAAGCAACAAACGTGCCGGCAAAATCTTGCCGCAATGGCCGATCAAGCCATCAAAGCCCTGCCCGCGAGTTTCCCCTAACCCGCCAGAGCAGCCCCAGCACAATGGCCAAGTTCAGCGCATTCCACACCACGCCATTGACAAAGGCGGCTTGGTAGGAACCCGTTAAGTCAAACACTTTGCCCGACATCCAGCCCCCTAAGGCCATGCCGACCATGGTGGCCATGATCACCGTGCCCACGCGTGCGCCAGCTTCTTTGGCCGGGAAATATTCACGCACGATGATCGCGTAAGACGGCACGATCCCGCCTTGAAACAGCCCAAACATGGCCGAGATCACATAAAGCGAGGCCAAACCGTCAAATGGCAAGAACATCAGCAAGGCCACGCCCTGAAGCACCGAGCCCAGCACCAAGGTGCGAAGACCGCCAATTCGGTCACAAACCATGCCTGAAATCAAGCGGCTGACAATGCCGCAGGCCAGCATCAAAGACAGCATTTCTGCGCCCCGCGCTGCGCCAAACCCCAAGTCTGTGCAATAGGCCACGATGTGGACTTGCGGCATGGCCATGGCCACGCAACAAGCCACGCCGGCCACGCACAGCAAGGTTTGCGCTTGCGAAATAGACAGCCCAAAGGGCCGCTCAGAGGCCAGACTAGGCGCACCTCCAGGCACTGCGGCAGCCAGCAAAGGGGGGCGCCGGCGCATCAAAAAGCTCAATGCCGCCATGCCCAACCCGCAAACCACACCCATCCACATGTATGTTTCACGCCAGCCCAGCAACTCCACCCCGCGCTGGGCGATGGGTGGCCAGATCGCGCCCGCCAAATAGTTTCCACTGGCACAAACCGCCACAGCGATGCCTCGGCGCTTATTCCACCACAAAGAAGTGTCTGCCAGCAGGGGCGCAAAAGTCGAAGAGCTGCCAAACAAGCCCAAGAGCAAACCATGGGCCAACGCAAAGAGCCAAATGCTGGAGGCAAAGCCGGCCACCACAAAACCGCCGCCCACCCCCACAGCGCCGATCCACAATGCCACATGCACACCCATGCGGTCGGCCAATTTGCCCATGGCCATCCCGCCAAGGCCAAAGCCCAGCATCATCAAGGTGTAAGGCAAAGAAGCATCTGCCCGAGAAACGCCAAACTCCTTCTGCACCACTGGCAAAACCACCGAAACCACGTACATGCTGCTGCTGCCCAAAGTCATGAGCAACAAAGTGATGAACAAACGCCGCGCCGCATAGCGCGAGTCAATCAGGCTCGTAAAGGGGGTAAAGGGGGTAAAGGGGACGCTACCCTTTTTCACGCTACCCTTTTTCACTGCTCTGCCATCGCCATGCATCCGTACACATGGCAGTCAAGTCACGCTCTGCACGCCACCCCAGCAGACTCAGGGCCAGAGATGGGTCGGCGTAGCAAGCCGCAATATCACCCGCGCGGCGCGGCGCCACCTGATAGGGCACGGGTTTACCACTGGCCTGCTCAAACGCACGCAGCATCCCCAAGACGCTATAGCCCACGCCGGTGCCCAGATTGATGGCGCGGCATTCAGCATGCAACGCAAGACGCTGCAAGGCCTTGAGGTGGCCCAGCGCCAAATCCACCACATGAATATAGTCACGCACCCCAGTGCCGTCCGGGGTGTCGTAATCGTTGCCCCAAACGTTCAAAAACGCTCGCCGCCCCGCAGCCACTTGGGCCACATAGGGCAGCAAATTGTTGGGCGTGCCCTGAGGGTCCTCGCCAATCAAACCGCTGGCGTGGGCCCCCACCGGGTTGAAGTACCGCAAGATGCTGATGCGCCAAGCTGGGTCACTGCGGTGCAAATCACGCAGCATCTCCTCAATCACCAGCTTGCTCTGACCATAAGGGTTGGTTGCCGACAAAGGGTGATCCTCCGTTAACGGCAAGCGCTGCGGGTCACCATACACAGTGGCCGACGAGCTGAAGACCAAGGTTTTGACATCACATTTCGTCATGGCCTGCAGCAAGCGCAGCGTGCCAAGCACATTGTTGTCGTAATAGGCCAGGGGGTTTTGCACCGACTCCCCCACCGCCTTGAGCCCCGCAAAATGGATCACCGCCCGAGCGCCACTTGCGCGCAAGGCCGCTTCCAATGCAGCGCTGTCGCGAATATCACCCTGCACCAGCGTCGGCGCTTTGCCCGTGATGCGCGCCACGCGCGTCAAAACATCGGGCTGACTGTTGCAAAAGTTGTCAAACACCGTGACATCCAGCCCCGCATTGATCAACTCAACACACGCGTGTGACCCAATATAGCCCGCACCACCCGTCACAAAAATCATTATGTAGTCTTTTAAAAGCAACAAAGGGGACGAATAAAGGAATAAAGGGGACGTTACCCTTTTACAACCCGTTTACACCTTTTACATCCAAATGTGCATCAATGCTTCGCTGCCGGTTTTGCAGCAGCCGCCGGCGCGATCAGGCACACAATTTTTCCTGACGACGATTTGAATTCATATTTGGTGCAGCTTGGTTCGCCCCCGCCCTTACCACCGGCATCTGAACCACCTTTGATTTTGTGCTGCGGCATTTCAGAAACAGGCGCTGCATGTCCCTTGTCATCCGCCTTCTTCGCATCGGAAGATGCGCTCGCATTGAACGCGACCATCAACATCAAGAACAACAGATATTTCATATTAACCTTTTGATTCAACAACTGAGCCGTATTTGATTTTGGATGCATTTTTAGATTCCGCCAACATGATAGACGGCGCATGATAGACCGCGCAACCCAGCTTGGCGGCTCTGGCGCACAAAAACTTCAAAATCAAGCAGATCGGCCGGGCACTTGAATCTTTGCACCGCCCAGATGCATGCCCCCATCGAGCTGCAACAACTCACCGGTCATGGTCCGTGCGCCGGTGGTCAGCCAAACGATGGCTTGCGCTACATCTTCGGGTGTGCTCTTGTAGCAAACAAATCTTCAAACGCAATGTCTTTAATGTCGTCCTGATTTGCGTGTAGCCGTTTCAGCACATCAACAGCCCTGTGTTTAGCAATCAGCCAACGCCCACCTGTTTTCCCATCAACCCATATACGCAAGTAGCGCACACCATCCTTTGTGTGCCACTCTATGTTTTTCCATCTAATGCCCATTGCTTCCGTGCCGTGCCTCATTCCTGTTAGTAACAACATCTCAACATAGTCGCGCAATAGCGGGCGTATTTGTATCTCAACACTCATACGCCCCTTGTGTTGCCAGTCCTCCATAAACACAAACAAAGCATCTATCTCTTCTTTACTGAACGCTGGGCGTGTTTTTCCTTTTTCGCCCTTGCTGGTGAGTTTGGGCACTGGCACCCGTTCGCTGATGTAGCCGCGCTCTACAGCCGTTGTAATCAACCTGTTTCAAGCACTTGTAAAGTTATTGAGTGTGCTGGCTTTGGGTTTGCGCCGCATCTGCCTGTCGCGCCACAACTCAAACTCCCGCATATCTGTGTGCGTTAGTTCCTCCAACTTGCGTTCAGCAAAGTAAGGCAGAAAGTATTTCTCAATACACGAGATGTAGTCGTGATAAGAAGTTTTGCCACTTATCGCATCAACTTGTTGTCTCAACTCTGCCAATACGATGTTCGCTATTTGTGCGAAAAAGTGTGTTTGGTGTGCTAAACCCAAGCGTTGTCTGTATCTGGCTTCGTCGTAAATGTCGCAAGCACGGGCTACGGCGTGTTCTACGCTTGCTTTGCCTGTCGTCTGCCTAACCCAACTTCCGTCAGTAAGTTTGTAGCGACATTGATACAACAGGCTACGAGTGCGCCTATACACGACAACTTCACCGTCGCGTAGATAAATGATGTGGGGTTGGGCTGGCGTTAGCGCCGCAAGCAAGCGTAGGCGCTGTGTAGGCGTAGGCGTCGGGGCTGTGTATTGACTTTGTGGGAACTGCTGGCGCTTGGACATTTAGCAAGCACTACAGCGTGGGACAAAGCAAGCACAGCGTGAGTGCGTGTGCTTTAGTAGCGTCCTACAAAAAGAAACACCGTAAGCATTTGAGTACTTACGGTGTAAATTTGGTGGCCTGGAGTGGAATTGAACCACTGACACGCGGATTTTCAATCCGCTGCTCTACCAACTGAGCTACCGGGCCAAGGGCCAAATTATAGCATCGCAATTTCATCGACCAGCCCCCAACCCCGATTGCCTAAACCTCCTTTTCCTGCTAAATTCAGCCCCCCATCTAATTCTTCCTCCCAAATCCCAACTGCAGTCAAAAGGCTTTATCGCCAAATTTGCCGGGCGTTGATGCTTCCAATTTTTTGAGCTTATGCAATTAATGTGGCTGTCTGGGCCAACCGGAAATGTTCGCAGCATTTCCATCACTGCCCGCAAAATTTTGCATGCCAGCGCGCTGGTTTGCATTGCATTGGTGCTGCTCGGCTTCGTTTTGAATTGGGTGGGCCTGCGCTTTGCGGTGGAGTACAGCCCCGAATTGGCGCGCAGCATCGGCGGCGTGACCACCGAAGCGCAGCACCAACGCATGGAGTCAGACTACCGCGCGCGCCTAGATGCAATGCGCGAAAAACTTCAAAGCACGGTTCAAGAAATTCAAAAGCTCGAGTCCTTGAAGTCGCGCTTGATGGACATCGCCACCCCCAACATGCTGCGCGAGAAAGTCCAAAGCACCGAGCTTGGCAAGGGCGGCCCCTTGTTGGCCCCCAAGTTGAGCTTGCCTTTTTTCCGTGCGCCTTTGAACCAAGCCATCGGTCAGACGGCAAGTGACATTGAGCAGCTTGAGGGTGCGGTGTACAAAATCAATCAAACTTGGAAATCGCAAATCGAGTGGCTCGAAAGCATTCCCAACGGCCTTCCAATTTCTGGCAACTTCCATTTCACCAGTGGTTTTGGCATTCGCAACGACCCCTTCACCGGCAGCCTTGCCATGCACGAGGGCATTGACTTTTCTGCCGACCCGGGCACCTCTGTGCTGGCCGCGGCAGCGGGCAAAGTGGTGCGCTCTGCATTCGACCCCAATTTTGGCAACGTGGTAGAAATTCAGCACGCCGAAGGTTTCTTAACCCGCTATGCGCACTTGCGCACTCGCCAAGTTGCCGTCAACGCCGTGGTGGCCAGAGGCACCCAACTCGGCGAAGTGGGCAACACCGGACGCTCAACAGGAGCGCATTTGCATTTCGAGATTTTTCGCGATGAGCGGGTGATGAACCCCATGCAAGTTTTAACTTACCGAAATCATTGAAGGCCTTGTATGTTCGGAAATTCCAAAGACAAATTGACAGCCACTTCGAACGAACGCTTTGACACCTTGATTGGCCGCACCACTGAAATCGTGGGCCGCTTGATCTTGCTTGACAGCGTGCGCATTGACGGCAAAGTCAACGGCAGCATTGAGGCACAAGTCGATCACAAAGTCAGCGTGGCCATTGGCGCTACGGGCGAGGTCACCGGAGACATCAAAGCCAACCGCGTCATGGTGGCCGGCAAGGTCGAAGGCAATATTGAAGCCGCAGAGCGCGTGGAATTGCAAAAAGACTCTGTGGTGCTGGGCGACATCACCTACGGCTCGATTGCCGTCGAGCACGGCGCTAGAATTTTAGGCATGTTGATTCAAAGCTCCAAGGTTGCCAGCGCGGCAGTCGACGCCAAATCAGCCATTCAGGCTGCGCAAACATTGCGCAAAGACTAACGGCCCTTGGCTTGTGGCCTCAAAGGCCTCAAGGCCTTGCCATGCTTGCGGCCCATGCCAGCCCAACTGTTCTTCTACATTCCCCGAAACAAATGTCCCGCACTGCGGCTCACGCTCAAGCGCTCTGACAGCCCTTTGAGCAACACGTACTGCCTGCCGCGCTCATCGCGCTGAACAACAGCAATCGCCCCCACATTGACCAAGCTGCTGCGGTGAATTTGCCAAAAAATTTGGGGGTCTAATTCGTCAACCAATTCTTTGATGGGCTTGCGAATCAAAAACTCTTGCGCCGCAGTTTGAACGCGCGTGTATTTTTCATCGCTGACAAAAAACAAAATGTCTTGCACAGCAATCATTTTCAGCGTCTGCCCCATGCTGGCCTGTATCCACTCTAAATAATGGGGTTGCTTGCCGCTCAATTTGGCCGACAGTGTGTGCAGCCATTGCTGCAGTGGCGCCGAACTGGGCCCGTCCAATGCGTCGTCAGGCCCGAGTTGATTGCGCAGCCCTATGCGCCGCTGCACGCGCTGCACCGTGATGCGCAAGCGCTCAAGCTCTGCAGGTTTTAAAACATAGTCCACCACGCCTTGCTCAAAGGCTTCAATGGCATATTGGTCATACGCCGTCACAAACACAATCTCAGGCAAGAAACCATCTTCGCCCACATCGATCTGCGCAATTTCTCGGGCCGCCTCAACCCCCGTCAGGCCTGGCATTTGAATGTCCAAAAAAATCACATCGGGCCTGAAACTGGCCACAGCACTGACCGCCTCCAGGCCATTTTTTGCTTCGCCCACTATGCTCAGCTCCGGCCAGACTTGCGCCAACCGTGAGCGCAGCTGATCTCGCATCAAACGCTCATCATCCGCAATCACTGCACGGGCGGTGATGGGTGGGCTTGAAGCTGCCATGTTGTTCATGATCCGTTGTTGGATGTCCGATAGGGCAAAGTCAAGGTGGCCAAAGTGCCAGTGGCAGTGCCTTGCGCCTCTGGCAGCGCGCGGATGTCCAGGCCCGCTTGATCACCGTAGATCAATTTCAAACGCTCCCGAATGTTATTCAAACCAAAGCCCGTTCCAGCAGTGCTGCGGGGGCCATGGGCCACATACCCCACGCCGGTGTCTTGCACGGTGATCACCAATCGGCCATCCACCACCTCGGCTTTGAGGCTCAGGCTGCCGCCTTCTGCTTTGGGCTCTAAGCCATGTTTGAGCGCGTTTTCAACCAAATTCTGAACCATCATGCTGGGCATTTGCGCAGAGTACAACCCTGTTGGTACTTCCATCTGCACGTTCAGGCGCTCTTCCATGCGCACTTTTTGAATGTCCAAGTAAGCTTGAACCACTGCAATTTCTTGCCCCAAATTTCGCAGGTTGTTAACGGAGTTGTCTCGCATCGCAGGCAAACTGGCACGCAGCAAAGCGATCAAACTTTTTTGCATTTTGCTGGCGCGCGTCGGGTCGGTCTCAATCAAATGGTCAATCGAGGCCAAGGTGTTGAACAAAAAATGCGGCTCGACCTGGGCTTGCATGGTGGCCATGCGCGCTTCGGCCAATTGCCGCTTGAGCTGCTCAGCATCTGCTGTTTCTGTGGCCGCTGCAGCTGTTTCTGTGGCCACTGCGGCTTTTTCTTCGGCTTGAACTTGACTCTTGTACGTGATCTTGATCACCATCGAGACCAAAATCATCATGAGCGCCAGGTCAGACAAAAAATTCCCCCAACTGACCTCATGTTTCAAGAATTGCGGCTCTCGGTCGTCATGACGCGCTTCCAGTTTGGCAGCCCATGCGTTGAGTTTGTCCTCCAGTTCCTTGCCAAAATTCTCAGAATCAACCTCCGCCGGAAGCACAATGTGAATGCCTTTGTCATTGATGGTGATTTGGGTTTTAGAGGTGGCCGCCGCAGGCAGATCACTCGCGTCTGCTTTGCCCTGTGCTTCGGGCTGCGCCTGGGGGCGCTCAATGCGAATGACTGGAGCCAAAGAGCTTTTAGCACCCTCTGAGATTTTCTCTGCAGGCACCTCAATTCGCTCTGAATACTTCAGGGTGAAAGGGGGCAAAGATTGCAAGATGCTCGACGCGATCATCAACAGCACCGACAAAACAAAAAACCGCTTCCAACTGATGCTGATCAACCACCTTGCATAGTGATGAAATGCATTTTTAAAAGGTTGCCACTTCGAAGTGGTCAAAGGATTGGAAGAAGGGGTCATGACAAAGGCCTCGGTGTTTGCTATTGGCCTAATTTACAAAGATGCGCAACGCGGTGCACCTGCTTTGCGACAGACGGTCAAATCTGGGGTGTGAACTGTTCCAACCCGACAGCCTGGCGCGCACTCCGTTCAGGAATTGCCGCGTTTGCTGCGCAACAAATCCACACCCAGCTGCTTGAGCTTGCGGTACAGATGCGTCCGCTCCAAACCGGTTTTTTCAGCCACACGGGTCATCGAGCCGCCTTCGTGCGCCAAGTGAAATTCAAAATATGCTTTCTCAAAAGCATCTCGGGCATCGCGCAAAGGGCGGTCTAAGTGAAAGGTCTGCTCAACCTTCAGTGCATCTTCATTGGCTGCTACTGCCGCCGCACCAGCGCCGCCCAGCCCAGCCGCACCCCCCGGCGCGTGCGCAGCTTGGTAAGCTGCTGCTGCTTGGCGAACTTGCTCGCGTGCCAAGCCTTGCTCCACCGTTTTGAGCAACTTTTGCAAGGTGATGGGTTTTTCCAAAAAGGCCTGCGCGCCAATGCGAATAGCGTCCACGGCTGTGTCAATGGTGGCGTGGCCACTCATCATGATCACGGGCATGGTCAACAGGCCCGTGCTAGACCACTCTTTGAGCAGCGTGACGCCGTCTGTATCTGGCATCCAAATGTCCAGCAGCACCAGATCTGGGCACGCGCGGCTGCGGGCATCGCGGGCCTGAGCCGCATTTTCTGCCAGCTCCACGGTATGGCCTTCATCATTCAGGATTTCCAAAAGCAAATCACGAATGCCAAGCTCATCATCTACCACCAAAATATTTGCCATGTTGCTGTCAGTTGCCTTTTGTTTGGGATGTGGCTTGGACTTAAGACTTCGCCAACTTCTCTACACTGAATGATAACGACACTTGGGCCCCTTTGACCACCCCTTCTTCGACAAGATTGGCAATGTCAAGGCGTGCCCCATGTTCGTCCGCAATTTTCTTCACCACCGCCAAGCCCAATCCCGTGCCTTTGGCTTTGGTTGTGACGTAAGGCTCCAGCGCGCGTTGCAATATATGGGAAGCAAAGCCTGGGCCGTGGTCCGTCACGGTCAGCTTGACGCGTTTGCGCGCCGGGCTCCAATGGGTTTGCAGCAGCACTTTGGAGGGCGCCTCTGATGCATCTTGCGCATTTTGCAGCAGGTTGTGCACCACTTGGCGCAGTTGCTCCGCGTCACCCTCGATCCAAGGGCAGGCACGGTCCAATTCGGTCGTGACCTGTGCCTTGCCTGCCAAATCACAGGCCTCTTGGGTATACAAGCCCATCACGTCCATGACCAAGGCATTCAAGTCCAAGGGTTTCAAATCGGCCGAAGGCAGGCGCGCGTAATCCCTGAATTCATTGACCAAGCGCTTCATGGCGTCCACTTGGTCCACAATAGTTTTAACCGACTTGGACAGCACGGTTTGGTCTGCCGCATCTAATTTGCCGCCCAGTTTGCGCTCCAAGCGCTCGGCCGAGAGCTGTATCGGGGTCAATGGATTTTTGATTTCATGGGCCAAACGCCGCGCCACTTCACCCCAAGCCAGCGAGCGCTGCGCAGAGACAATTTCAGAAATATCGTCAAACACCAACAGGCGCATGCCGTCTGGCAAGATCGCGCCGCGCGCCACCAAGGTCACCGAGGTGGCCTCCAAGCCTTGGCCTGCCGCATGAATTTCAAAAGACTTTTGCCAGTGATCCAGCTCGTGTCGGTCTTTGTCGCCACTGAGCAATTCAAACTGCAGTTGCACGCCTGTTGCAAAGGTTTGTAAACCCGGCAAAGACAACAAGCTGGTTTTTTCATGAACAGCCAAAGGCACTCGCAAAATTCGCGTGGCGCCTGGGTTGGAAGACTGAATCACGCCGCGGGCGTCTAGCACCACAACCCCCGCGCTCAAGTTGTCCAAAATGGTTTGCAAGTTACCGCGCGCTGCGTCGAGTTGCACCAAACTGCGTTCGACCGCGCTGCGTGCGTCAGACAGTTGCTGCGTCATGTCGGCAAACGAGCGCGTCAACCCACCCAATTCATCTTTGCCTTGAAGCGCCAGTTTAGGCGTCAAGTCGCCAGCGGCCACTTGCCGCATGCCGTGCGCCAACAGCAGCAAAGGGCGGGCCAACTGATTGCCCAGCAACACTGCCAACATCACTGCGCCCAGCACCGCCATGATCAAACTCAGCGTGAGCGTGCCGATGTACATGCGGCGCAGCCCCTCGCGTGCCAACGCACGCTCTTGGTATTCACGGTTGGCCACTTGCACATCCAGCGCATTGGCCACCAAAGTGGGCGGTAACTCTTGTGAAATTTGCAGCACCCAGGGGTCTTCACGCAAGCTCAAACTGTTTTGCGGCACCAAGCTCAAAACCTTGATGCGCCCGCTTGGCACTCCGGCGGCCTCGTCCAAGCCCTCGACAATTTCCACACTGAGTTTGCTGCGCACTTGTTTGAGCTGCGCAGCTGTAGGGCGCTCAGGCCGAATCACGAAACGCGACTGACCCGAACTGGCAATCATGCGCCCTGTCGAAGTCCACAAGACCGCGTCATTCGCCCCCATTTTCTCGCGCAATCGGTCAAGCATCAAACCCGCACTGGCCTCTGACGTGTCCCCCAATTGCTGCGCTGCCAAGCGCGATTGCTTGGCCAAATCGCCGCTCAAAGTGTCCAAGGTAGCGCGGCCCAAATTCAGGCCCGCGACCAAAGCGCCCTCGACTTTCACATCGAACCAACTCTCAATGGAGCGTGAGACAAACTGGTACGACACCACATAAATCAAAACCCCAGGCACCACGCCGACCAGAGCAAAAATAGCGGCCAATTTAACCAATAAACGCGAGCCGAATTGCCCTTTGCGAAGGCGCATGACCAAGCGTGTCAAGCCCCACAGCAAACCCAACAGCAGCGCGCCGGCCACCACCAAGTTGACAATGTACAAGCGCTCATAGTTGCGGTCGTACAAAGCGCGGTTGCTGGTGGCCTGCGTCAGCAGCACCAACAGCGCAATGCCAATCAGCATCAACAGCGTCAAACCCGCACCCATGAGCCAGCGCATCAAGCGCGGGGTGCGTGCGCTCATGGCCAGGCGCTCAAAGCGGTTGCTGTTCATCTCAGCGACCTGGCTCTCCGGTCAACCGCAAGCTGCGCTGCGTTGACAAACTCCATTCGGCTTGACTGCCCGCAGCAATTTGAAAAGGCCTTGGCAGTTGCGAGACATCGAGTTTGAATTTGAAATTCAGCGTGTGCTTGGCATCTGGGTCCATGTCAGCCAACTCAGCGACTTTCCAATTCACGGTGCGCCGAATGGCGGCCAAGGCCTCGCCCAGAGATTCAAATTGCTGCGACAAACTGCTGACTGGCCCCACCGCACCAATCGGCTCACGCGATACGCTCAAACGCCAGTGCCGCGTCAGGGGTTGGTAGGCCAAGCGGAAATGCCGCGTCGCCGTGCCCACCTTGCGGTCATACCAGTACCAGCGGTCACGGGTGATTTCGGTTTCCGCCACAAAATAAATGGCCATGCCTTTGAGCAAAGCTTCCTCAATTGAGGTTCCCAAGTCCAGCCGCAAACTGCTTTGCAAAAGCAAAGCGCCATCGGTTCGCTCAACGCGCAGTTCGATCACCTCCAGCACCGAAGGGGCGGGGGAGGCGGCTGCAGGGGCTGTGGGGGCCGGCGCAGGCCCTGTTGGGCCACCAGGGGCCGGCGCTTGGCTTAGTCCCTGCGTCTGACCTTGCGCTTGGCCCTGGGCCTGCGCTAGGCTCCCGGCCAAGCCCCAAAAACCCACGCAAAGCAGCGCCGCGCTCAGCCTGATGCAGGCGCGGCGGAGCCTTTCGAGCTTAGCTCGATCGCTTTTGCAGCAGTGCGTAATAAAACCCATCATGTTCACCCATGACATTGTCAGGGACAGCGGGCCGACTAAACCCATTTTGAGGCATCAAATGACCCGGACAGGGCAAGATCAGCACATCAGTGTTGTGTTGAACAAACGTTTGGATTTGGCTTTGCCCCTCAGCCAGAAAGACTGAGCAAGTGCAATACAGCAGTCGCCCCCCTGGATGGAGGGTCGGCCACAAGGCATTGAGCAAAGTGGTTTGGAGTTGCGCCAACTGCGCAATATCGCTTTCCCGGCGCAACCAGCGCACATCGGGGTGGCGTCTTCCAATACCCGAGGCGGTGCAAGGGGCGTCCAGCAAGATCGCATCAAACGCTTGCCCGTCCCACCACTCTGAGGGGCGCGCTGCATTGGCCACAACGATCTGCGCTTTGACTTGCAAACGCCGCAAATTTTGCTCGATCCTCTCACATCGCACGGGGTCTACGTCCAGCGCCAGCACATGGGCGGCTGGACTGCACTCGAGCAAGTGGCCTGTTTTACCGCCTGGCGCGGCGCAGGCATCGAGCACCCGCAAAGGAGTGGCCGGGTCGGCCTGCAAGCCGCTCAATAACAAGGGCGCTGCCAATTGCGCCGCCGCGTCTTGCACCGAAGCATGCCCCAATTCAAAACCGGGCAACTGATTCACGGGCACGGCTTTTTCAAGTTGCACGCCCCACTCGCCAACAGCTTGGGCTGCGATGCCGCAGCTTTGTAATTCCAGCAAGTAGTTGGCCACACTGGTGCGCTGCCGGTTCACGCGCAAGCTCATCGGCGCAGGGCTTTGGGCCGCTTGCAAAATGCTTTGCCAGTCTTGCGGATGGTCTTTTTTCAAACGCTCAATCCACCACACAGGGTGATTCCACTGGGCCCGGGGGTCGTGCTCGGTTTGAGCCAGCAAGGCCTCGCGTTCACGCAAAAATCGGCGCAAACAAGCATTCACAAACGGTGCTTGCGCGCGCATGTCTTTGTGCCGCCGCGCCGCTTCCACAGCTTGATTCACCAAAGTATGCGCAGTGTAAGGCGCCAAATCTTCACGCCAGGACAAAGCCAGCGCCGTGCACAACAAGGCGTCGACTGCCGCAGGCGGCGCTTTGCGAGCCAGCAGTGTTCGCAAGGCCTGCGCACGGCCCCACCAGCGCAAGGCTTGAAACGACAAGGCCTGCACGCCCGGGCGCTGGGCTTTGGGCACAGCCTCTAAGGCCGCCGTCATCGAGCGCCCCGCCTGCACAGCTTGCGCAATGCCAGCAGCGCCTTGCAGCAGTTGCCACAAGGGGATCAATCCACTCGCGCCAGCAACGGGCACCGCATGGACTTGCAAGGAGGCTGCAGGCTTGTTGCTCAAGGGCGGCTTAGGGGTATAGGGGTAAAGGGGTTCAAGCTGGCTGCATTCAATCTGACTGCACTCAAGCCAACAAGTCAGCCACGTCCAGCAGTTGCGCCGGATCAAACTTCATTTGCTTGGCCAACCAACGCGCAGGAAACTGCTCGACTGCCAAGTTGTATTGCGTTGCACTTTGGTTGTAGGCGTCCATCAAAGGCCAAGCCTGCGCTTTCAATCGGTCAAACTTGTGCGGCAAGGGCTCTACAAACCAAGTGGCACTGCCACTTTGCCCAGCCCTGACTTCGGTGCGCGCCCACGCGGCCAGCCGCAAACGATTTTGGTTGACCTTGTGCATCGCTAGAGCCGATAGAGGCTGTGCACGCGCTTGGTCCAAACTGGCAGACAGGTCTTCAATGAGTTCCAGCAAGGCCAAATCACGCTCATTTTTCAAAAGTGCCTCCGGCAGCGCAGCCTCTTGCATCTCGCTCAAAATATCGCGCATGGAAGCGGGCAAATTGCCTTGCAACCAAACCAACACACGCAGAAGCTGCGCATCCACCGCCGCAAACTGTTTGGCCACGCTGGCACGCAACAACACCAAGCGGTTGTAAGCGCCAACAGCCCAAAAAAACAAGACTGCCAACACAGAGCAAAAAATGATCAACGACATGAGAAGCCCTTTCTAACCCAAAACGCCCCTGCACCGTTGGAGCGGACAGGGGCGTTGTTCAGCAATGTCGGCCAAGTGCCGAGCACCGATCAGGTGGACGGCGCCTCAGCATTGGCTGCATTTTCAGTCAACTGCTGGGCTTCGGCCAACTCAACGGCTTCGGCTTCAGTGATGGCGCGGCGCTCGGCCTCGTCCATCGCGTCTTTGGCAGCGCGCGCCTTGTGGTAGGCCAAGCCCGTGCCGGCAGGGATCAAACGACCCACGATCACGTTCTCTTTCAAACCACGCAACTCGTCACGTTTGCCCATGATCGCCGCTTCGGTCAAGACCCGTGTGGTTTCCTGGAAGGAAGCCGCAGAGATGAACGAGTCGGTCGACAACGAAGCCTTGGTGATACCGAGCAACAAGTTGCTGAAGGTCACGGGCAGCTTGCCCTCTTTGCGCAGTGCATCGTTGGTGTTGAGCATCTCTGAGCGCTCGACTTGCTCGCCCGAGATGTAGTTCGAATCACCCACGTTTTCAACCACAACGCGACGCAGCATCTGGCGCACGATCACTTCAATGTGTTTGTCGTTGATCTTCACACCTTGCAAACGGTACACGTCTTGCACTTCGTCCACGATGTAGCGCGCCAACTCTTCCATGCCCAGCAAACGCAAGATATCTTGCGGGTCGGCCGGGCCGTCCACAACGCTCTCGCCTTTGTTGACCACTTGGCCTTCGTGCACCAAAATGTTTTTCTCTTTAGGAATGAGCTCGTCCCAAACTTTGCCATCGGGGTCGGTGATCTGCAAGCGCACTTTGCCTTTGGTCTCTTTGCCAAACGACACAGTGCCCGTGATCTCGGCCAGCATGCCCTTGTCTTTGGGGCTGCGCGCTTCGAACAACTCGGCCACACGCGGCAAACCGCCTGTGATGTCTCGGGTCTTTTGACCTTCGACCGGAATACGCGCCAGCACCTCGCCTGGGCCCACGTCTTGGCCATCACGCACTTGGATCAAGGAGCCAATTTGAAAGCCAATGGTCACCGAGTGATCGGTGCCAGGAATCTTGACTTCTTTGCCAGCCGCATCGATCAGTTTGACCTGCGGACGCACCACCTTTGTGGCACCGCGGCGCTTGGGATCAATCACCACCAAAGTCGACAAGCCTGTGACCTCGTCCAACTGCTTGGCAACGGTCAAACCTTCTTCGACATTTTCAAAACGAATTTGACCTGCAAACTCAGTGATGATGGGGCGTGTCAGCGGATCCCAGTTGGCCAAGATGGCACCGGCCTTGATGACCTGGTCAACTTTGACCGTCAAGATCGCGCCATAAGGCACTTTGTGACGCTCGCGCTCGCGGCTGTGTTCGTCATGAATCACGATTTCGCCAGAGCGAGAGATCACCACCAAATCGCCTTTGCTGTTGGTCACGTAACGCATGGTCGGGTTAAAACCGATCAGGCCGTGTGACTTGGCTTCCACGCTGGAAGCCACTGCCGCGCGCGAAGCCGCTCCACCGATGTGGAAGGTGCGCATGGTCAACTGCGTGCCTGGCTCGCCAATCGACTGCGCAGCAATCACACCCACAGCTTCTCCGTTGTTGACCAAACCACCACGGCCCAAATCGCGTCCGTAACACATGGCGCACAAACCAAAGCGCGTGGCACAAGTCAGTGCAGTGCGCACTTTGACTTCGTCCACACCTTGGGCTTCAAGCACGTCCAGCATGTCCTCGTCCAGCATGGTGCCTGAGACAGCCACCACCGCACGGGTCTCGGGGTGCAACACGTCATCCACCACAGTGCGGCCTAAGATGCGGTCACGCAAAGATTCAATCACTTCACCGCCTTCAACGATGGCGCGCATGAGCGAGCCTTCGGAAGTGCCGCAATCGAGCTCGGTGACCACCAGATCTTGCGTCACATCAACCAGTCGACGTGTCAAGTAACCGGAGTTGGCAGTTTTCAAAGCCGTGTCAGCCAAGCCTTTGCGAGCGCCGTGGGTCGAGATGAAGTACTGCAACACATTCAGGCCTTCACGGAAGTTGGCCGTGATGGGTGTTTCAATGATCGAGCCGTCAGGCTTGGCCATCAAACCGCGCATGCCAGCCAACTGTCGAATCTGCGCAGCAGAGCCGCGAGCGCCAGAGTCGGCCATCATGTAGATCGAGTTGAACGATTCTTGCTCGACTTCTTTGCCGTGGCGATCTATCGTTTTCTCTTTGCGCAGCTGGTCCATCATCACTTTAGAGACGGCATCACCGGCCTTGCCCCAGATGTCAACCACTTTGTTGTAACGCTCGCCAGAAGTCACCAAGCCCGAGACATATTGCTGCTCGATGTCTTTGACTTCTTTTTCTGCGTCCGCAATGATTGCGCCTTTTTCGGGCGGCACCAACATGTCGTCAATGCCAATCGAGATGCCCGAACGTGTGGCCAAACGAAAACCGTTTTGCAGCAACTTGTCGGCAAACACCACGGTCTCTTTCAAGCCGCACTTGCGAAACGAGGTGTTGATCAGCTTGGAGATTTCTTTTTTCTTCAAAGCTTTGTTGATGTTTTCAAAAGCCAAGCCCTTGGGCAAGATTTCCGAAAGCAATGCACGGCCCACGGTGGTGTAGACCATGTTGGTTGAGGGCGTGAACTCTTTGGTTTCTTTGTTTTGAATCCAATCGGTCATGCGAACGCTGATCTTGGCTGTGAGCTCCACCACATTAGCATCTAGCGCACGCTGAACTTCACCGATGTCAGCGAAGATCAAACCTTCGCCTTTGCCGTTGATGCGCTCACGCGTGGTGTAGTACAAGCCCAGCACCACGTCTTGTGAAGGCACAATCGATGGCTCGCCGTTGGCGGGGAACAGCACGTTGTTGGAGGCCAGCATCAAGGTGCGTGCTTCCATTTGCGCTTCCACCGACAAAGGCACGTGAACGGCCATTTGGTCACCGTCAAAGTCGGCGTTAAAGGCAGCGCAGACCAAGGGGTGCAATTGAATGGCTTTTCCTTCAATCAAAATGGGTTCAAAGGCTTGAATGCCCAAGCGGTGCAAAGTAGGCGCACGGTTGAGCATCACAGGGTGCTCTTTGATGACCTCTTCCAAAATGTCCCACACCACAGGCGTGCCAGCTTCAACTTCTTTTTTGGCCGCTTTGATGGTGGTGGCAATGCCCATGGTTTCAAGGCGCGCAAAAATGAAGGGCTTGAACAATTCGAGCGCCATCAACTTGGGCAAACCGCACTGGTGCAGTTTCAAAGTGGGGCCCACGGTGATCACCGAACGGCCTGAGTAGTCCACCCGCTTGCCCAGCAAGTTCTGACGGAAACGACCGCTCTTGCCTTTGATCATGTCGGCCAAAGATTTGAGCGCACGCTTGTTGGCGCCCGTCATGGCTTTGCCGCGGCGGCCGTTGTCCAGCAACGAGTCCACCGCCTCTTGCAACATGCGCTTTTCATTGCGCGCAATGATCTCGGGCGCTTTGAGTTCGAGCAAACGGCGCAAACGGCTGTTGCGGTTGATCACGCGGCGGTACAAATCATTCAGGTCGGAGGTGGCAAAACGCCCACCATCCAGCGGCACCAAAGGACGCAAGTCCGGTGGCAACACAGGCAAGACTTCCAGCACCATCCACTCCGGCTTGATGCCTGATTTTCTGAATGCCTCGAGCACTTTCAAGCGCTTGGAATTTTTCTTGACCTTGACTTCAGAGCCGGTCAAGTCGCCACGCAGGCGCTCTATCTCTGCGTCAATCTCGATGCTGTGCAACAAGTCCTTGATGCCTTCGGCGCCCATCTTGGCTTGGAATTCATCACCGTACTCTTTGACTTTTGCATCGTAGTCATCTTCGGTCATGATGCTGTATTTTTTCAGCGGCGTCATGCCCGGATCGGTCACAACGTAGGCTTCGAAATACAAAACACGCTCGATGTCGCGCAGCGTCATGTCCAGCACCAAGCCCAAACGGCTGGGCAGTGACTTCAAAAACCAGATGTGCGCGCAAGGTGCTGCCAAGTCGATGTGGCCCATGCGGTCGCGCCGCACTTTGGTTTGGGTCACTTCAACGCCGCACTTCTCGCAGATCACGCCGCGGTGCTTCAAGCGTTTGTACTTGCCGCACAGGCATTCGTAGTCTTTGATGGGGCCAAAAATCTTGGCGCAAAACAAACCGTCGCGCTCAGGCTTGAACGTGCGGTAGTTGATGGTCTCAGGCTTTTTAACTTCGCCGAAAGACCACGAGCGGATCTTTTCAGGCGAAGCCAAGCCAATGCGGATGGCATCAAAATGCTCGTCCGGTGTGAACTGTTTGAACAGGTCCAGAAGTGATTTCATGGTGCTCTTCCTTTTTAATCAGTCAGTTGTTCAAGAACGCTCTAGCTCAATGTCCAGGCCCAAGGAACGAATTTCCTTGACCAGCACGTTGAACGATTCGGGCATGCCCGCTTCGATGGTGTGTTCACCTTTGACAATGCTTTCGTACACCTTGGTACGGCCTTGCACGTCATCGGATTTAACAGTGAGCATTTCCTGCAGCACATAAGAGGCGCCGTAGGCTTCCAGCGCCCAGACCTCCATCTCGCCAAAACGCTGGCCACCAAATTGAGCTTTGCCGCCCAAAGGTTGTTGTGTGACCAAGGAGTATGGGCCGGTGGAGCGGGCGTGCATCTTGTCGTCCACCAAGTGGTGCAGTTTCAAGAAGTGCATGTAGCCAATGGTGGTGGGGCGCTCAAAGGCTTCGCCGGTGCGTCCATCACGCAAATAAGCTTGCGTGCGCGCTGGGGTCAGGCCTTTGCGGGCAGCCACATCTTCGGGGTAAGCCAATTTCAACATCGCGCGGATCTCTTCTTCCGCAGCGCCGTCAAACACCGGTGTTGCAAACGGCATGCCGCCTGTCAAGTTGCCGGCCATGGTCATCACGTCTTCGTCAGAGAGTTGCGACAAGTCTTCTTTACGGCCCATGCCGTTGTAGAGCTCTTCAAACAAGGTGCGGAACTCTGCTGCGCGGGCTTGCTCTTGCAGCATGTCACCAATGCGGTGGCCAATGCCTTTGGCAGCCCAACCTAAATGCACTTCCAGCACCTGGCCCACGTTCATGCGCGATGGCACGCCCAAGGGGTTGAGCACGATGTCCGCGGGCGTGCCGTCAGCCATGTAAGGCATGTCTTCAACCGGCACGATTTTGGAGACCACACCTTTGTTGCCATGACGCCCAGCCATCTTGTCACCCGGCTGCAAGCGGCGCTTGACAGCCAAGTAGACCTTGACCATTTTCAAAACGCCTGCTGGCAACTCGTCGCCTTGCGTGAGCTTCTTGCGCTTTTCTTCAAACGCCAAGTCAAAGCTGTGACGGGTTTGCTCCAGAGAGTTTTTGATCGACTCGAGTTGACCGGCCACATCTTCATCAGCGGGGCGAATGTCAAACCAGTGGAATTTTTCCACCGATTCCAAATACTCCTTGGTGATTTTGCTGCCTTTGGCCAATTTTTGTGGGCCACCATTGGCGGCTTTGCCGACCAACAGTTTTTCGATACGGTCAAACGCATCGGCTTCCACAATGCGCAACTGGTCATTCAAATCCAGACGGAAACGTTTGAGTTCGTCGTCAATGATTTGCTGCGCGCGCTTGTCACGCACAATGCCTTCGCGGGTGAACACTTGCACGTCGATCACAGTGCCTTGCGAGCCTTGGTCCACGCGCAAAGAAGTGTCTTTCACGTCGCTGGCTTTTTCACCAAAAATCGCGCGCAGCAGTTTCTCTTCGGGCGTGAGGGTGGTCTCGCCTTTGGGTGTGACTTTGCCTGCCAGCACATCGCCAGGTTGGACTTCAGCACCAACGTAAATAATGCCCGACTCGTCCAAGCGGCCCAATTGCTGCTCTGACAAATTGGGAATGTCACGTGTGATCTCTTCAGCGCCCAGTTTGGTATCGCGTGCCATCACCACCAACTCTTCAATGTGGATCGAGGTGTAGCGGTCTTCAGAGACCACGCGCTCCGAGATCAAGATCGAGTCTTCGAAGTTGTAACCGTTCCAAGGCATGAAAGCGATCAGCATGTTCTGGCCGATGGCGATCTCGCCCAAGTCAGTCGATGCACCGTCGGCAATCACATCACCTTTGGCCAACTTGTCACCGCGCTTGACGATCGGGCGCTGGTGAATGTTGGTGTTTTGGTTAGAGCGTTGGTATTTGATCAGGTTGTAAATGTCCACGCCCACTTCGCCGGCTTGGGTTTCGTTGTCGTTGACGCGGATCACGATGCGGGTGGCATCGATGTAGTCCACCACGCCGCCCCGGGTGGCCGTCACCACAGTGCCCGAGTCAACCGCAGCAACGCGCTCGATGCCCGTGCCCACCAATGGTTTTTCTGCGCGCAGCACAGGCACCGCTTGACGCGACATGTTCGCGCCCATCAAAGCGCGGTTGGCATCATCGTGCTCCAAAAAAGGAACCAGCGAAGCGGCCACCGAGACGATCTGCGCTGGCGAGACGTCCATGTACTGGATGCGATCGGCGCCGCACAAAATCGATTCGCCTTTTTCACGTGCAGAGACCAAACCGTCCGTCAAACGGCCGTCTTTGTCCAGCGTGGCGTTGGCCTGCGCAATCACATACTTGGCCTCTTCGATGGCTGACAAGTAGTCAATCTCCATCGTGACCTTGGCATTGTTCACGCGGCGATAAGGCGTTTCAATGAACCCGTATTCGTTCAGTCGCGCGTACAAAGCCAGCGAATTGATCAAACCGATGTTGGGGCCTTCAGGCGTTTCAATTGGGCACACACGGCCGTAATGGGTGACGTGCACGTCGCGCACTTCAAAGCCTGCACGCTCACGCGTCAAACCGCCTGGGCCTAAGGCGGAGACACGGCGCTTGTGCGTGATCTCGGCCAAGGGGTTGGTCTGGTCCATGAACTGCGACAACTGCGAAGCACCAAAGAACTCTTTCAAAGCCGCCGAGATGGGCTTGGAATTGATCAAGTCGTGCGGCATCAATGGCTCTTGCTCGGCTTGACCCAAACGCTCTTTCACGGCTTTTTCAATCCGCGCCAAACCTGTGCGGTATTGGTTCTCGGCCAACTCACCCACGCAGCGCACGCGGCGGTTGCCCAAGTGGTCGATGTCGTCAACTTCACCGCGGCCATTGCGCAAGTCCACCAAGATCTTGACCACGGCCAAGATGTCCTCGTTGGCCAGCACCATGGGGCCGGTGGATTCGTCGCGGCCCACTCGGGCGTTGAACTTCATGCGGCCCACGCGTGAGAGGTCATAAGTGTCAGGGTTGTAGAACAAGCGCTGGAACAAAGCCTGCACTGCATCTTCAGTAGGCGGCTCGCCAGGGCGCATCATGCGGTAGATCGCCACTCGCGCAGCGAACTCGTCCACCGTCTCATCGACGCGCAAGGTTTGCGAAATGTAAGCGCCTTGGTCCAGCTCATTGGTGTAGATGCACTGCAAATCTTGCACGCCAGAAGCGCGCAGTTTTTTCAGCAACACTTCAGTCAACTCTTCGTTGGCCTTGGCAATGATCTCGCCTGTTTCGGCGTCCACAATGTTGCGCGCCACCACACGGCCGACCAAGAAGTCTTCAGGCACGCTGATGCGTGTTGTAGCTGTTTGCTCGAGCTCACGGGTGTGACGCACGGTGATGCGCTTGTCTTTGGCCACCACGACTTTGCCAGACTTGTCGGTGATGTCAAAACGGGCGACTTCGCCGCGCAGGCGCTCGGCCACAAATTCCATTTGCGCGCCACTGTCCATCAAGTGGAAGTTGTCGTTCACAAAGAAGTTAGCCAAAATCGATTCCGGGTTCAAGCCAATGGCTTTGAGCAAAATCGTGACCGGCATTTTGCGGCGGCGGTCAACTCGGAAATACAGCAAATCTTTGGGGTCAAACTCAAAGTCAAGCCAAGAGCCGCGGTACGGGATGATCCGCGCCGAGAACAGCAATTTGCCTGAGCTGTGTGTCTTGCCCTTGTCGTGTTCAAAGAACACACCCGGCGAGCGGTGCAACTGAGACACGATCACGCGCTCAGTGCCATTGATGATGAAGGAGCCTTTGTCGGTCATCAAAGGCACTTCGCCCATGTAGACCTCTTGCTCTTTGACTTCTTTGACCACTTTGGACTGCGAAGTTGAAGACTCGCGGTCATAGATGATCAACTGCACGCGTGCGCGCACAGCAGATGCAAATGTCAATCCACGTGTTTGGCATTCACGCACATCAAATGCGGGCTTGGCCAAGTTGTATTCGAGATATTTCATCTCAACAAAACCATTGTGCGAGACGATCGGGAAAGCCGATTCGAAAGCCGCTTGCAGGCCTTCGTGTGCACGTTTGTTGGACACCACACCTGCTTGTAAAAATGACGTGTACGCGTCTTTTTGCATTTGCAGCAAGTAAGGTACTTCGAGCACGCTTTCGCGGCTGCCGAAACTTTTGCGAATACGCTTGCGTTCGGTAAATGAATAGGCCATGAAATCTCCGGGCTTGATCTTTCAGCAACTGTGTGCCGCGTGAACTTTTTCAGGGTTCACACGACGGGCTTGGCCGCTGGCCTCTACCAGCGTTGGCGGACGGCTGCGCATTGCACGCAGCCCGAACCAAGGCGATCTCTGCAGTCGGGTCAGAGAACACTCAAAAAAGAAACTTCAAAAGATGCTTTTTTGGCTGTGCTCTGTAAGCACCAAAGGCTGGAGGCCCTTGACAAGCACTCCAGCCTTGGACAAAAGTCGAATTACTTGAGTTCGACCTTGGCGCCAGCTTCTTCCAGCTTTTTCTTAGCAGCGTCAGCATCGGCTTTGGAGATGCCTTCTTTGACCGCTTTAGGCGCGCCGTCGACCAGGTCTTTGGCTTCTTTCAAGCCAAGGCCCGTGATCTCACGCACCGCTTTAATCACAGAGACTTTGTTCGCGCCAGTTTCGAGCAACATGACGTTGAATTCAGTCTGCTCTTCAGCCACAGCAGCAGCAGCGCCGCCGCCAGCACCAGCAGGCGCAGCCATGGCTGCGGCGCTGACGCCAAATTTCTCTTCGATGGCTTTCACCAGTTCGTTGAGTTCGAGGACCGTCATGCTGTCAAGCGCGGTCAGAAATGTGTCTTTGTCAAATGCCATTTTTAATTTCCTAACAATTGTTTATAAAAGGGCTGCGCTTTAAGCGGCAGCCGCTTCGCTTTTTTGGGCCGCCAAAGCACCCAGCACCACTGCGGCGCGGGAGATCGGGGACATCAGCAATCCGCACAACTGCGCCAACAACACTTCTTTCGAAGGGATGACGGAGAGCTGCTTAACACCATTGACGTCCAAGACTTTGCCGGAGATGGCGCCACCGCGAATGACCAACTTGTCGTTGGTTTTCGCGAAGTCAGCCACCACTTTGGCAGCTGCAACAGCATCTACAGAAAAGCCATAGATCAACGGGCCGGTCATCTGGTTCGCCACCACTTCAAACGAGGTTCCAGCCACGGCACGGCGAGCCAAGGTGTTTTTCAACACGCTCAGGTTCACGCCTTGCTTGCGGGCTTCAGAACGCAGTTTGGTCATGTCAGCGACCGCGATGCCGCGGTACTCCGCCATCACCAGCGTTTGAGCTTGTGCGGCGAGCTGGGTCACTTCGGCAATGACCGCTTCTTTCTCACTGCGATTAAGACTCAAGGTCTACTCCTTTTAAATGTGCTGTTCGGGCCCCAGGGCCCTTAAGCACGCCTTATTTCAGCGATCAACTGTTCAGGATTTTGTCCATCTGCAGCGGGATCGCCATCTGCGTTGGCTTTCACGATTAAGTGCAGTTGCCTGCACGCCAACGGTCTTGGATGGCCTGATACTTTTTCTTGCGATCGGGTATCAGCCCACCACACTCGCGCAGCAGGCCAAGGCCTGCAACGCAAATTTTTCACGCTCAAGACGTGAGGGTTTGTGTGTCGACGCGAACGCCCACACCCATGGTTGAAGACACCGCCACCTTGCGCAGGTAAATACCTTTGCTGGTTGCAGGCTTGGATTTGATCAAGGCCTCAATGAGGGCTGCCAAGTTGCCTTGCAACTTCGCGGTCTCAAACGAGCGCAAGCCAATGGTGCCGTGCACGATACCGGCTTTGTCAACGCGGAACTGCACTTGACCGGCTTTGGCGTTTTTAACGGCCGTGGCCACGTCCGCAGTCACAGTGCCAACCTTGGGGTTAGGCATCAAGCCGCGTGGGCCCAAAATCTGACCCAAAGTGCCGACCACGCGCATGGCGTCAGGCGCTGCAATGACCACGTCAAAAGGCATATCGCCAGCTTTGACTTGGGCTGCCAAATCGTCCATGCCGACCACGTCCGCACCCGCAGCACGGGCTTCGTCAGCCTTGGCGCCTTGTGCAAACACAGCAACGCGTTTGATCTTGCCTGTGCCATTGGGCAGCACCACGGCGCCGCGCACCACTTGGTCTGATTTTTTAGCATCAATGCCCAGCTGAACGGCCACGTCAATGGACTCGTCAAACTTGGCAGTGGCGCACTCTTTGACCAAAGCCAAAGCGTCAGCCAATGCGTAGAGTTTGTCAGCGTTGACTTTGCCGGCGTTGGCTTTTTGTTTTTTAGTTAAATTGGACATTTACACGCCCTCCACATTCACGCCCATGGAGCGGGCAGAACCCGCAATGGTGCGCACTGCTGCGTCCAAATCGGCAGCGGTCATGTCTTTCATTTTGGCCTTGGCAATGTCTTCAAGCTGAGCGCGCGTGATCTTGCCAACCTTGTCGGTATGGGGGCGTGCTGAGCCTTTTTCCAGCTTGATGGCCTTTTTGATCAAGGTGGTCGCCGGTGGCGTCTTGATGATGAAGGTAAAGCTCTTATCAGCATAGGCTGTGATCACCACGGGCAATGGCAGACCGGGCTCAACGCCTTGTGTCTGGGCGTTGAACGCCTTGCAAAACTCCATGATGTTCAAACCGCGCTGACCCAAAGCAGGGCCAATCGGGGGTGATGGGTTGGCCTTGCCAGCTGGCACTTGCAGCTTGACGAAGCCGACGATTTTTTTCGCCATGATGAACTCCTAGTGGGTGCAAACGCTCGGGTGTTTAGGCCACAAGCTCCCCAAATTAACGACTCTTTCTTCTTTGCTATCGATGGGCATCGAGTCGGATGACGCCCATTTAATCAGTTGTCAGGTTTTCTCTACCTGGCCAAATTCCAATTCCACGGGTGTCGAGCGACCAAAGATCGTGACGGACACGCGCATTTTATTTTTGTCGTAATTGACTTCTTCCACCGTGCCATTGAAGTCCGTGAACGGGCCTTCTTTGACGCGGATGTACTCGCCCACCTCGAATTCCACCTTGTGGCGGGGTTTTTCAGTGCCTTCTTGCATTTGGTTGACAATTTTTCGCACGTCGTCTTCAGAAATAGGTGCTGGGCGGTTCTTGGCGCCGCCGACAAAGCCCGTGACTTTGTTGGTGTGCTTGACCAAATGCCAAGTCTCGTCGTCCATGACCATTTCAACCAGCACGTAGCCTGGAAAAAATTTGCGCTCTGTGGTTCGTTTTTGGCCATTTTTGATTTCAACCACTTCTTCAGTAGGCACCAAAATTCGGCCAAACTTATTTTGCATTTCAGCGCGCTGGATGCGCTCAATGATGTTGCGCTCCACAGCTTTTTCCATGCCCGAATAAGCATGGACCACATACCACTTCAAATCCGGATTGGTGGATTCGCCAGCTTTTGGTGCGTTTTCAACGGCGTCAGTCATTACTTTTTCCACCCCAGTATCAGATCGTAAAAAACCCACTCGAGTGTCTTGTCGGTCAACCACAAAAACAGTGCCATCACAAACACAAACACGAACACATAGGCCGTGACTTGCATGGCTTCTTTGCGCTCCGGCCACACGACTTTTTTAACTTCGCGAACAGCGTCTTGGCCGAACGCAACAAACTGCTTGCCGGTGTCGGAGGTTAGAAAAACCACAACGGCCAATGCCAGGCCCGCCAACAAAGCGCCCCACTGCGCCAACGCGCCTTGCTTGGAGAGCATGTAAAACGCCACCAGCGCGGCCAGGCCCACGGCAACAGCCGCTGCCAGCTTGAGCTTGTCAGCGGTTGAACCTACGGTTTGAACTTCAGTACTTGCCATATTGGCTTTTGGACCTTTTTGAGCCTGGTAAAACACTTGTCTTTGAGACACCGAAGCCCGCCAGGTTGTGGCGGGCTTTTTGTCCACCCTTTCAGGTGGCAGGGGCAGTAGGAATCGAACCTACAACCTTCGGTTTTGGAGACCGACGCTCTGCCAATTGAGCTATACCCCTTCAGCGTAAATTCTTACGCCAGGATCTTGGCAACAACGCCAGCGCCAACCGTGCGGCCGCCTTCGCGAATCGCAAAGCGCAGACCTTCTTCCATGGCAATCGGGTTGATCAGCTTCACAGTGATCGAGACGTTGTCCCCAGGCATCACCATCTCTTTGCCTTCTGGCAACTCAATAGCGCCCGTCACATCTGTTGTGCGGAAGTAAAACTGGGGACGGTAGTTGTTGAAGAACGGCGTGTGACGGCCGCCCTCGTCTTTGGACAAGACATAGATCTCGCCCGTGAAGTGCGTGTGCGGCTTGATCGAGCCGGGCTTGCACAGCACTTGGCCGCGCTCGACGTCTTCGCGCTTGGTGCCGCGCAGCAAAATGCCCACGTTGTCACCGGCTTGTCCTTGGTCCAGCAGCTTCCTGAACATCTCCACCCCAGTGCACGTGGTCTTGACCGTGTCTTTGATGCCCACAATCTCGATCTCCTCGCCCACCTTGACCACACCGCGCTCAATACGCCCAGTCACCACCGTGCCGCGTCCCGAGATCGAGAACACGTCTTCCACTGGCATCAAGAACGCACCATCAATGGCGCGGTCTGGCGTGGGAATGTAGGTGTCCAGCGCCTCGGCCAGCTTCATGATCGCCTCTTCGCCCAGCGCGCCCTTGTCGCCCTCCAGCGCCAGCTTGGCTGAGCCGTGGATGATCGGCGTCTTGTCGCCAGGAAACTCATACTTGTCTAGGAGCTCACGCACCTCCATCTCGACCAGCTCAAGCAGCTCAGCGTCGTCGACCATGTCGCACTTGTTCAAAAACACAATGATGTAAGGCACGCCCACTTGGCGGGCCAACAAAATGTGCTCGCGCGTTTGGGGCATCGGGCCGTCAGCGGCCGAGCACACCAAAATGGCGCCGTCCATCTGCGCCGCGCCCGTGATCATGTTCTTGACATAGTCAGCGTGGCCGGGGCAGTCCACGTGCGCGTAGTGACGGTTCTTCGTCTCGTACTCCACGTGCGCTGTGTTGATCGTGATGCCGCGCGCTTTTTCTTCGGGCGCTGCGTCAATTTGGTCGTACGCCTTGGCCGTGCCGCCATACTTGGCCGCCAGCACCGAGGTGATGGCCGCTGTCAAGGTCGTCTTGCCGTGGTCAACGTGTCCAATTGTGCCCACGTTGACGTGGGGCTTGGTCCGTTCAAATTTCTCTTTTCCCATTTTCTCGACTCCGAAAAAAAACATACAACTTGGTGCCCATGGCGGGAATCGGACCCGCGACCTCTCCCTTACCAAGGGAGTGCTCTACCACTGAGCCACATGGGCGGTCATCTCTGAGTGCACCACCTCGCCAACAACTGGAGCGGGAGACGGGAATCGAACCCGCGTCATTAGCTTGGAAGGCTAAGGTTCTACCATTGAACTACTCCCGCATCGACTTCAAGCACGCCTAAATCGGCGCGCGCCACAGATGCATCTCAGTGCAACTCAGTGCGCTTTCTTGGGTGTAGTCAAGCACGGAAACCTGTTTCCAAACGCTCACTGTCATTGACAAAGCAAACTTTGCTGGTGGAGGAGACTGGATTCGAACCAGTGTAGGCGTAAGCCAACAGATTTACAGTCTGCCCCCTTTAGCCACTCGGGCACCCCTCCTCAGCGAATCTAAGATTATGCCACTTTTTCGCCCTGCTCAGCAAGCCCCCGCGCATAAAGTGCGTGAGGCGCAAAGTCACCAATCCACCGTTTTTTCGCCCGATTGGGCCAAAAAGGCATTGGTTTTCCCAAAATGGCCGCATCCGATAAAGGGCACAGGGCCGCGCAAGGCCGACAAGGGCGAAGGGTGATTGGACTTGAAAACAGCATGGCGCCCATCGGCATTCAAGGCCTCGATCAACCCCGATTTGGCTTGGGCTTGTCCACCCCAGAGCATAAAAACAACAGGCCTGGGGCCAGCGGCCACGGCCCGCAGCAGCGCATCGGTCAAGGCCTCCCAGCCCCAACGAGCATGGCTGGCAGGCTGTCCATGGGCCACCGTGAGCACCGTGTTGAGCAGCAAAACCCCCTGCCCCGCCCAGCGCCGCAATGAGCCCGCCTCAGGCCCCCAGGGTGGTAATCGGCCGCAATCGCGCTGGATTTCTTTGAAAATATTGCGCAAACTCGGTGGCACTTGGTGGCCCGAGCCCACCGAAAAGGCCAAACCCTCGGCCTGGCCAGCGCCATGGTAGGGGTCTTGGCCCAAAATCACCACCTTGACCTCTTCCAAAGGCGTTAAAGCCAAGGCCCGAAACGGCTGCGGGGGGTAAATCAGCGCGCCGTCCCGCAAGGCCTGCGCCATCCGCTGTGCCAAGGCCTGTCCTTGGGGCTCGGCCCAAAAGGCCCGAATCAGGTTTTGCCACGCAGGCGTCAACCCCCAAAGGTCTGGGGGCCAATTCTCGGCAAGCAAGGCGTGTGCAGGGCCTGCGCCGCCTGCCGGGCCCATGTCAGTGTGATCTGCTGCCGTATCCACCACACAATCCCCTTGAGAAAATCAAACCAGGGCTAATGAAACAAGTCGGCCAAAGCCTGGCCGGGGTCCGGCGCGCGCATGAAGGCCTCGCCCACCAAAAAGGCGTGGGCCTGTGCCTGACGCATGCGCAGCACGTCCTCGCGCGACAAAATGCCACTTTCAGTGACCAAGATGCGGTCCGCAGGTACTTCTTGCATCAGCTCTAAAGTCGTCTCCAAACGCACCTCGAAAGTTCGCAAATTGCGGTTGTTGATGCCAATCAAAGGCGTTTTGAGCTTCAAGGCGCGGGCCAATTCTGCATTGTCATGCACCTCGACCAAAACGGCCATGTCCAAACTGTGGGCCACTGCTTCGAGCTCGGCCATTTGCGCATCGTCCAAACACGCAGCGATCAACAAAACGGCGTCAGCGCCCATCACACGAGCTTCATACACTTGGTAGGCGTCCACCATGAAGTCTTTGCGCAGCACGGGCAAATCACAACTGGCGCGGGCTTGCTTTAAATAATCCACGCTGCCTTGAAAAAACTGCCGGTCGGTCAAAACCGACAAGCAGGCAGCGCCGTGCTCGGCATAACTTTGCGCAATGTCAGCGGCCATGAAATCTTCGCGCAGCACGCCTTTGGACGGGCTGGCTTTTTTGATTTCAGCAATCACTGCCGCTTGTCCTGCTTCTATTTTTTTGCGCAGGGCGCCAACGAAGTCACGTGTCAGAACGCGGCTTTGTGCATCAGTGCGCATGGCCTGCAGCGGTTTGTTTTTCAAGCTCTGTGCAATCTCTTGCCGCTTGACCGCTACGATTTGGCTCAAGATGTCACTCATGGCGCAGCTCCTGCAACCGCACCGGCTTTTTGCGTGAACGCCACAAACTGCGCAAGCTTGCTTTTGGCAGCGCCAGACTCTATGGCATTGCGTGCCAGTGCAATGCCCTCTTCAATGGAGGAGGCCACATTGGCTGCGTACAAGGCCACGCCCGCATTCAAAATCACAATGTCACGCGGCGCCCCTGCCTCATTGTCAAGCACAGCGCGCACCACGGCCATCGATTGCTCTGGCGTATCGACCCGCAAACTGCGGTTGCTGGCCATCTGCATGCCGAAGTCTTCAGGGTGAATTTCATATTCCGTGAGGTGCCCATTTTTCAACTCACCCACCAAGGTGGCGGCGCCCAAACTGATTTCGTCCATGCCGTCTCGGCCGTAGACCACCAGCGCATGCTCAGCGCCCAAGCGCTGCAAGGCGCGCACTTGAATGCCAACCAAATCAGAGTGAAACACACCCATCAAAATGTTGGGAGCGCCAGCCGGGTTGGTCAGCGGGCCCAAGATGTTGAAGATGGTTCGCACACCGAGTTCTTTGCGCACGGGCGCTACATTTTTCATGGCTGGGTGGTGATTGGGCGCAAACATGAAACCAATCCCAACGTCTTGCAAGCACTGCGCAATTTGCACAGGCGTGAGGTGAATGTTCGCGCCCAAGCTCTCAAGCACATCGGCGCTGCCCGATTTGCTGCTCACGCTTCGCCCGCCGTGCTTGGCCGTTTTAGCGCCCGCAGCAGCAGCCACAAACATCGAGCATGTCGAGATGTTGAAGGTGCTTGAGCCGTCACCGCCGGTGCCCACGATGTCAACCAAATGCGCAGTGTCGGGCACCACCACTTTGGTGGAAAACTCGCGCATGACTTGCGCTGCCGCCGTGATCTCGCCAATGGTTTCTTTTTTCACACGCAAGCCGGTGATCAAGGCCGCCGTCATGACGGGCGTGAGTTCACCGTTCATGATCATGCGCATGAGTTTGAGCATCTCGTCATGAAAAATTTCTCGGTGCTCGATGGTGCGTTGCAAGGCTTCTTGGGGCGTCATAGGGGTGCTCAAATCTCTGAAATGAAAGGTTAATTTATTAGGCTTTGAAAAATTCTCGAACGGCCTGGATGGTGCGCTCAATGCCAGCTTTGTCCACATCCAAGTGTGTGACAAAACGCAGGCGGTACAAACCGGTGATGTCAATGCCGGCTTGTTTCAAATGCGCAATCAATGCAGCGCTTTGATCGCGCGCTTTGCCGCTCAAGTCAACAAACAAAATATTGGTTTGTGGCGCTTGCACATCCAAACCCTCAATGCCCGATAGGCCAGCTGCCAAATGCTGCATCAAGGCATGGTCTTGGCCCAAGCGCTCGATATGGTGGTCCAGCGCGTAAGAGGCTGCTGCCGCCATGAACCCGGCTTGGCGCAAGCCACCACCGGCCATCTTGCGCCAGCGATGCGCGGTTTGGATGAACGCACGCGAGCCGCACAAGGCCGAGCCCATGGGAGCGCCCAAGCCTTTGCTGAAGCACACGGAAACGCTGTCAAAACACTGTGCAATGCGCCGCGCCTCGGTTTGCGGCGAGGTGCCAAGAGAGGCGGCCTGCGAGACAGCCGCATTGAACAAACGCGCGCCGTCTAAATGCCGTGCCAACCCTTTGCTTTTCGCAAAAGCGCTGAAGGCCAAGAGATAGTCATGAGGCAAAACTTTGCCACCCCATGTGTTTTCAAGCGCCAGCATGCGGGTTCGCGCGAAGTGCGCATCATCTGGTTTGATGGCGGCCTCGATGTCAGCCAGCGCCAAGCTGCCGTCGTCTTGTTGCGTCAAAGGCTGGGGCTGCACACTGCCAAACACGGCAGCGCCGCCGCCCTCCCAGCGGTAGCAATGTGCCATTTGGCCTACGATGTATTCGTCCCCGCGCTGGCAGTGCGACAAAATTCCGCACAAATTGCTTTGCGTGCCAGTGGGCATGTACAAGGCAGCTTCAAAGCCCAGCATGTCGGCAATTTTTTCTTGCAATGCGTTGACACTGGGGTCGCCTGCAAACACGTCGTCGCCCACTTGCGCTTGGGCCATGGCCTGGCGCATGCCAGGGGTTGGCTGCGTGACGGTGTCGCTGCGCAAATCTACGCGTGTGGCTTGGCCATTTGCCAGGCGTGAGGTCAGGTCAGTCTTCATGTCAAGGCGCCTTTAAAAAGTTTTTCAACATAGCGTGGCCATGCTCGGTCAGGATCGACTCAGGGTGAAACTGCACGCCCTGAATCGGCAGCGACGTGTGCTGCACCCCCATGATCTCACCATCCTCGGACCAAGCTGTGATGGCCAATTGAGCAGGGCAGGTGCTGCGCTGTATCGCCAAAGAATGATAACGATTGACGGTGAATTTTTCTGGCAAGCCCGCAAACACCCCGGTTTGCGTGGTCTGGATCACACTGGTTTTGCCGTGCATCAATTGCTGCGCACGAATGATCTTGCCGCCAAACGCAGCGCCAACGCTTTGGTGCCCCAAACACACACCCAAAATTGGCAACTTGCCTGCAAAGTGTTGAATGGCTGCCACGGAAATGCCCGCCTCCAAGGGCGAGCACGGCCCTGGTGAAATCACCAAACGCTCAGGCTTACGCTGCGCGATGCCTTCCAGTGTGATTTCATCGTTGCGAAAAACTTCCACCTCTGCGCCCAGCTCGCCCAAATACTGCACGATGTTGTAGGTGAACGAGTCGTAGTTGTCGATCATCAACAGTTTTATTTTTTGCATGCCGTTCACTCCAGTCCTTCTTCCACCAACTCACTGGCGCGCAGCAAGGCGCGCGCTTTGTGCTCGGTTTCTTTCCATTCCAGCTCAGGCTCTGAGTCGGCCACCACGCCAGCGGCCGCTTGCACGTACAGCATTTGGTCTTTGATGATGCCGGTGCGAATGGCAATGGCCACATCCATGTCGCCGGCATAACTCAAGTAACCACATGCACCGCCATACACGCCGCGTTTGGTGGGCTCTAAGCGGTCAATCAACTCCATGGCGTGCACTTTGGGCGCGCCGGTCAAGGTGCCGGCTGGAAATGTGGCTTTGAGCACATCCATGTTGGTCATGCCCTCGTTGAGCATGCCTTCAACATTGCTCACAATGTGCATGACGTGGCTGTAGCGCTCAACCGCAAAAGCTTCAGTGACTTTCACGGTTCCTATTTTGGCAATGCGCCCAATGTCGTTGCGTGCCAAGTCAATCAACATGACGTGCTCGGCGCGCTCTTTCGGGTCGCTCAGCAACTCGAGCTCGGCTGCCTTGTCTTTTTCAGGCGTTGCCCCGCGCGCCCGGGTACCAGCCAAAGGCCGTATGGTGACTTTGACACCCTCTTGCGTTTGCTCTTGGCGCACCAAAATTTCGGGGCTGGCGCCGACCACATGAAAGTCCCCGAAGTTGTAAAAATACATGTAAGGACTTGGGTTCAAGGCTCTGAGTGCGCGGTACAAAGACAGTGGGCTTTCGGTGTAACGCTTTTTAATGCGCTGGCCCACCTGCACTTGCATGAAGTCACCCGCAGCGATCAAGTCTTTGGCTTGGCCCACAGCAGTCAAATAATCAGCCTTGCTGAAATCTCGCTCAGCAGGGTAGCTCTGCGTGGAGTTGACCTGCGGCGCGCTGACCGAATATTTCAACTGCTCTTTCAATTCACGCAGGCGCTTTTTGGCCTTGGAATAAGCCTCGGACTGGCCCGGGTCCGCATAGACAATCAAATACAACTTGCCCGACAAATTGTCGATCACGGCCAACTCTTCGCACTGCAACAATAAAATATCGGGCGTGCCCAAGCTGTCAGGTGGGCAAGAGCTTTCTAATTTTTTCTCGATGTAACGCACCGTGTCGTAACCAAAATAACCGGCCAGCCCGCCACAAAACCGCGGCAACCCCGGACGCAGCGCCACCTTGAAACGCTTTTGGTATTGCTCAATGAAGTCCAGTGGGTTGCCTGGCACAGTTTCCACCACCACGCCGTCGGTGACCACTTCGCTGCAAGCAGCCGCGCCAAAGCCGTGCGCTTGCACCAAAGTGCGGGCGGGCAAACCGATGAAGCTGTAGCGCCCAAAACGCTCGCCCCCCACCACCGACTCCAGCAAGAAACTGTATTTGCCGCCGTCTTTGCTGTGCGCCAGTTTCAAATACAGTGAGAGCGGTGTTTCCAAATCTGCAAACGCTTCGAGCATGAGTGGAATGCGGTTAAAACCTTGCTGCGCGAGGCTTTTGAATTCAAGTTCTGTGATCACGGTGTTGTATTCCTCAAGCTTTGCGGCGGCGCTGTACTTTGGTGGCCGTCACAATGTATCTTTGGTTTGCCCGTGCCTTGCTGCAAGACTCGGGCGCTTTGTGGCGGCAAGCACCGCCGGTTCTAGGGCGTCAGACTGGCTGACGCCAAGACCAGGCTCCCCGGCTTGGTAAGGCCGGCAGGCAGGCTGCGTTAGAAGAGATACAAAGAATCATGAGAACCACAGTGTAACAAAGCTGGCTGCAACAAGTCCGACAGGTCCGCTCGTGTCATGCCAGGCGATAAAAACCTGTAATTTGAAAAAAATTTCTTCAAATTACAGGTTTTACGTTAACATTGCAGCATGATTCAGCGCAACATCGCCCCCATACTGCGGCAATTGGCCAGTCAATACCCGGTGGTAAAACTCACGGGGCCTCGCCAAAGCGGCAAAACAACCTTGGCTAAAAGTTTGTTTCCCAACAAGCCTTATCTCTCGCTGGAAGACCCCGACACACGCCTTTATGCAACAGACGATCCGCGGGGTTTTTTAGCGCAGTACGCACAAGGGGCTATTTTGGATGAGATCCAGCGAGCCCCAGACCTGACCTCTTACCTGCAAAGCATGGTTGACGCAGACCCGCGGCCAGGCCGGTTTATCCTGACAGGCAGCCATCAGTTTGAGTTGATGACCCAAGTCTCCCAGTCTTTGGCGGGCCGAACTGCTGTCCTGCGACTTCTGCCTTTTACGCTTGCCGAAGTCAAGCGCGTCCAAGGCAATCAGTTAAGCCTGAATCTGTCGCAACATCTGCTGACGGGGTTTCATCCGCGCATACACGACCAAGGGCTCAACCCCTCGCAGGCACTGGCTGATTACTTTTCCACCTACGTGCAACGCGATTTGCGACAACTCGCAGCCGTGCACGACTTGCAACGCTTTGAGCGATTTGTTCGCCTGTGCGCCGGTCGCACTGGTCAATTGCTCAACCTGAGCAGTTTGGGCAACGATGCCGGCGTGTCGCACGCCACGGCGCGTGCTTGGATCGACTTGCTGCAAAGCAGCTACATCGTGCACTTGCTGCCCCCCTGGTTCACCAACACCGGCAAGCGCCTGATTAAGGCGCCTAAACTCTATTTTTACGATGTCGGCCTTGCCTGCTGGTTGCTGGGACTGCGCAGTGCCGATCAGGTTGTGCGGGACCCGCTGTGGGGCAGTTTGTTTGAGAATTTCGTTGTCATGGAAGCCATGAAAGACCGGCTCAATGCTGGCGAAAGTGCAGAGATGTATTTTTACCGAGACTCAGAAGGCAACGAGGTCGACTTGCTTTTGCCAACAGGTCGCAAAATGCACGCCATTGAAATCAAAGCGGGTGCGACTGTCAACCCTGACTATTTCAAAGGCCTCAAAGCCTTTGCCGCCCATCATCCTCAAGCCTTGGCCAGCGGCTGCTTGGTATTTGGCGGACCGCAAGGACAAAGTCGCAGCAACTGGCCGGTACATTCTTGGCTTGAATTACAAACCAAACCAGACTGGGCTCAATCCAGCAATTGAGTCAAGCTGTCCAAATGGTGATCTGCAGGCACCTGCCGCGCAGGCCTGCCATGGTTGTAGCCATAGGTCAGCAGCACCACTTTGCAGCCTGCAGCTTGGGCCGCTTGCGCGTCGTTGCTGGAGTCCCCCACCATCAAAGCCCGGTCTGGGTGAACGCCCAAGGCCTCACAGGTTTTGAGCAATGGCAGTGGGTCAGGTTTTTTGCGCTCAAACGAGTCACCACCAAAAGTCAAAGTGAAAAAACTCTCCAGCCCCTTCAGTTGCAACAAAGATTGAGCCAGTGCAGCAGGCTTGTTGGTCAAGCACACCAAAGGCAAGCCCAGCGCTGACAAACCTTGCAAACCTTTTAAGACCCCAGGGTAGATTTGGCTGAATTGCCCATTGACGTGGGCGTAGTGCTTTTGGTAAATGTCCCAAGCTAAGGCGAGCATTTCTTGCGTTGGCGCTAACCCACTTTGTCCTGGCAAGGCCAATTGGCGCGTGAGCACAGCTTCAATCAAATACTCAGAGCCTTTGCCCACCATGCCTTGAAGTTCAGAGCGTGGCAATGCGGGCAACTTCAGCACTTGCAGCATCTGGGCCACCACGGCATCAAAGTCGCCCATGGTGTCCACCAGTGTGCCGTCTAAGTCAATCATGCAGGCATCGACTTGCATGCCCAGCAATTTAGCCATGCGCCAATTCCTTGCGCATGGCCTTGATCACAGAGGCGTAATCGGGCTTGCCAAAAATGGCGCTGCCTGCCACAAAAGTATCAGCCCCAGCATCAGCGACGCGGCGGATGTTATCGACCTTGATGCCGCCATCGACTTCCAACCGAATATCGCGCCCGCATGCATCAATGCGTTTTCGAGCTTGCTCGATTTTTCGCAACGCACTGTCAATGAAACTTTGCCCCCCAAAGCCAGGATTGACCGACATGATCAAGATCAGGTCAATCTCCTCGATCACCCAATCGAGCACATCCATCGATTCGGCCGGATTGAAGACCAAACCCACCTTGCAGCCTTTGGACTGGATGGCTTGCACGCTGCGGTGAACGTGTGAAGAGGCGTCCGGGTGAAAACTGATCAAGTCGGCACCCGCATCGGCAAAAGCTGCAGCCAATGCATCAACGGGTTGGACCATCAAGTGCACGTCGATCGGCACAGCGCGGCCATCAGGCGTCTTGGCATGGGGCTTGAGCGCTTGGCAAACCATGGGGCCAAAGGTCAGGTTGGGCACGTAGTGGTTGTCCATCACGTCAAAGTGAATCCAGTCGGCGCCAGCGGCAATGACGCTTTGCACTTCTTGGCCCAAGCGGGCGAAATCGGCCGACAAAATGGAAGGGGCGATGCGGTAGGTTTTCATGCCCCGATTGTCGCAGTTTGCGTTTGCCTTTTCAGCTTGAGCTATGCGCTGTGATTTTGCCGGGCAAGCGGTTAAGCTTGAGGTTATGGGCGAGTTTGACCTGATCGAAACCTATTTCAAGCGACCTGCGCGTCGTGCCACCTTGGGCGTGGGCGACGATTGCGCGTTGCTGCCGCCAAGCGCTGGTCAACAGTTGGCCATTTCATGCGACATGTTGGTGGAAGGTCGTCATTTTTTATCGACAGTCAACCCGCGCCACTTGGGCCACAAAGCCCTGGCCGTGAACTTGAGCGATTTGGCCGCTTGTGGCGCTGAGCCCAAGTCTTTCCTTTTGGCCTTGGCCTTGCCTCACATTGAACCCGAGTGGCTCGCAAGTTTTGCCCAAGGCCTATGGGCTTTGGCCGACCAATTCCAATGTGATCTGGTGGGCGGAGACACCACGCGCGGGCCCTTGAACATTTGCATCACGGTGATGGGCGAGGTGCCGCTTGAAAAAGCCTTGCTGCGAAGTGCCGCCAAAGTTGGTGACGACATTTATGTCAGCGGCTCTTTGGGTGACGCGCGCTTGGCACTGGAGGTCTTCAGGGGCCGCTTGCAAGTGACCAGCGCCATTTTTGAGCGAGCCCGAGCGCGCATGGAGCAGCCCAGCCCCCGCGTGGCTCTGGGCTTGGCCCTGCGCGGCCTGGCGCATGCAGCAGCGGACATCAGCGATGGCCTCTTAGGGGACTTGCAGCACATCTTGAAAGCCAGCGCCGTGGGCGCGCGCATTGAGGCTCACACCGTGGCAGCCACCATGTCTTGCGCCGAAGGGGCTGGCCTGCGCTGGCCTGATCAATTGGCCCTGAGCTTGGCTGGTGGTGACGACTATGAACTGGTTTTCACAGCGGCCGCTGACCAACGTGCCGCTGTCTTTGCAGCAGCGGGCAAAGCCCAAACCCCCGTGACTCGAATTGGCCGCATCACGTCAGAGCCAGGCCTGTACTTGGTCGACGCACAGGGCTTGGCCATGCCCAACACTTACCACTCGTTTGACCATTTCCATGCTGATTAACTCACCCATTAAAGTGCAAAACGCATGAAGGTCAGCGCCCGCTTCATGCTCTCGCACCCCGCGCATTGGGTGGCTCTGGGTTTTGGTTCAGGCTTGTCGCCCAAAGCCCCGGGCACCATGGGCACTTTGTGGGCGTGGCTGTGTTGGTGGGCTGTGCACGATCGCTTGAGCGTGAGCGAGCAAGGGCTGCTGATTTTGCTGGCCACACTGATCGGGTGGTGGGCTTGCACCGTGACGGCTCAGCACCTGGAGGTGTGCGATCCGAGCGCCATTGTCTGGGATGAAGTGGTGGCCTTTTGGCTGATTTTGTGGCTGATTTTGCCCACCAGCTTTTGGGGCCAGTTGACAGCTTTTGCCTTGTTTCGTTTTTTTGACGCCGCCAAACCCGGCCCTGTGGGCTGGGCCGATGCGCAATTCAAAGACTTTGGTTGGCGTGGCGGCTTTGGTATTTTGTTCGATGATTTTGTCGCGGCTTTTTGCACATTGCTTGTGATTTCTTTGTGGAGGTGGTTGTGAGTGCTCACTCCAAATTAATATCCAGTGCTGACATTTGCTTGCAATTGGCGCATTTGTTGAAAACCAAAGCCGCTTGCATGGCCAGCGCAGAGAGTTGCACGGGTGGCCTGATAGCCGCTGCCTGCACTGACTTGCCAGGCTCAAGCGATTGGTTTGAACGCGGTTTTGTCAGCTACTCGAACCAGGCCAAATCGGACATGCTTGGCGTTTTACCTGACTTGATCCGGCAGCACGGGGCCGTCAGCGAGGCGGTGGCCAGGGCAATGGCCATCGGGGCATTGCAGAACTCCAAGGCCCAATTCAGCGTGGCCGTCACAGGCGTGGCAGGACCATCGGGGGGCAGCCCTGACAAGCCTGTGGGTACTGTGTGGCTGGCCTATGCTTGGGGTTTGGAAGCGGATCAGTGCAGCGCTGAGCTTAAGCGTTTTGAGGGCGATCGGGGGGAAGTTCGGCGGGCTACTGTGCTGCATGCTTTGGGGCGCTTGGTGGCGATATTGCTTGCGGCTTAGTTGCCTCTGTGGCTGGTGCGGAGCCGGCTGGTCTGATGCCCTGTTCCGCTCATGTCCCCCGATTTGGGCTGTGCCCAAATCTCCTCCTTGACTTCGCTGCACAGGGCATCAGACCAGCCGGCTCCTTCTTGGTAGGCGGGAGTCTGAAAAGGCAGTAGTGGGCGCGAAGTAACTTTGTCTTTTGCCTGACCACGGCAAGCTCGCAAGAGGGGTTTGGGTATCTGTTGCAGCGAAGTCAAGGAGGAGATTTGGGCACAGCCCAAATCGGGGGACATGAGCGGAAACAGATACCCAAACCCCTCGCTCCCCAGCAATGCCCCCAGCCAGCCCACCAACGAAAAAAGGCACCGAACTTATCAAGCTCAGTGCCTTCACATATTGGTTGCGGGGGCCGGATTTGAACCAACGACCTTTGGGTTATGAGCCCAACGAGCTACCAGACTGCTCCACCCCGCGGTAATCTAGCATTGTACTCTGTTAAGAGGCTTCTGGCGCGTCTGTTGCAACATCAGGGCGGTCAACCAGCTCGACCAAGGCCATGGGAGCGTTATCGCCCACACGGAAACCCATCTTCAAGATGCGGGTGTAGCCACCGGGGCGCTTGGCAAAGCGTGGGCCCAAGTCGCTGAACAACTTGGTCACGCTGTCGCGGTCACGCAGACGGTTGAACGCCAAACGCTTGTTGGCCAATGAGTCCACCTTGGCCAAAGTGATCATGGGCTCGATCACGCGGCGCAGCTCTTTGGCCTTGGGCAATGTTGTTTTGATGACTTCATGCTCGATCAGCGAGTTCATCATGTTTTGCAGCATAGCGAGGCGGTGCTCGCTGGTGCGGTTGAGTTTTCGTAGTCCGTGTCCGTGGCGCATGGTGCTTACCTTTCTTTATTTAACAAGCAGCCGTATCAGGTACTGCCCGTGCACTGCCCACATGGTTTGTGGGCGACTTTCTAATTAACGCTTTTCCAAACCGGCAGGTGGCCAGCTTTCGAGTTTCATGCCCAAAGTCAGACCGCGTGAAGCCAAAACTTCCTTGATCTCGTTGAGGGACTTGCGGCCCAAATTGGGGGTCTTGAGCAATTCATTTTCAGTGCGCTGAATCAGGTCACCGATGTAGTAAATGTTTTCTGCTTTGAGGCAGTTGGCAGAGCGAACCGTCAACTCCAGCTCGTCCACAGGGCGCAGCAAAATTGGATCGAAGCTGCTGGCGCCGCCGCGCTGAGCAGGTTGGTCGAATGCAGACAATTCGCTGCCTTCCAATTGGGCAAAAACGGCCAATTGCTCAACCAAGATTTTGGCCGAGGCGCGCACTGCATCTTCAGCAGTGATGGCGCCGTTGGTTTCCATCTCGATCACGAGTTTGTCCAAGTCAGTGCGTTGCTCAACACGGGCAGTCTCAACGGTGTAGCTCACGCGCTTGACGGGCGAGAACGAAGCGTCCAGCACAATGCGGCCAACCGATTTGGTGGGCTCATCAGCAAAGCGGCGCATCGAGCCTGGCACATAGCCACGGCCTTTTTCAACCTTGATTTGCATGTCCAGTTTGCCGCCCTGCGACAAGTTGGCAATGATGTGCTCAGGGTTGACCACTTCCACATCGTGCGGGGTCTGGATGTCAGCCGCAGTGACAGGGCCTTCGCCATCTTTGCGCAGGCTCAATGTGACTTCGTCACGGTTGTGCAGTTTGAACACCACACCCTTGAGGTTCAACAAAATATTGACGACATCTTCTTGCACGCCGTCAATCGACGAGTACTCATGCACGACACCAGCGATGGTCACTTCAGTGGCCGAATAACCGACCATGGATGACAACAAAACGCGGCGCAGCGCATTGCCCAGTGTGTGGCCATAACCACGCTCAAAGGGCTCCAATGTGACCTTGGCGCGGTTGGCGCCGAGTTGCTCAACTTGGATGGCTTTAGGTTTCAACAGATTGGTTTGCATTCAGACTTCCTCTCAATACCCTCGGTTCATTACACCGGTAAGGCTGATGAAGCACCCGCACCACAATGCATCGCGGCGCGGGAACGATTGAAACAAAATGAAATTAGCGTGAATACAATTCAACGATCAAAGATTCGTTGATGTCTGCAGCAAATTCATCACGGTCTGGTGCTTTCTTGAAAACACCTTCGACTTTTTCGATATTGACTTCCACCCAAGCTGGAATACCAACTTGTTGTGCCAGTTGCATCGCTTCGACAATGCGATTTTGTTTTTTTGATTTTTCACGCACCGCCACCACATCACCGGCCTTGACCAAGTAAGAAGGGATGTTGACGGGTTGGCCATTGACTGTGACCGCTTTGTGCGAGACCAGCTGACGCGCTTCAGCGCGTGTCGAGCCAAAGCCCATGCGGTAAGCCACATTGTCCAAGCGCGATTCGAGCAGACTCAGCAGGTTCGAGCCTGTGTTGCCTTTGCGGCGATCGGCTTCAGCAAAGTAGCGGCGAAACTGCTTTTCGAGCACGCCGTACATGCGCTTGACTTTTTGCTTTTCGCGCAATTGCAGACCGTAGTCTGATGTGCGTTGTCCAGAAGTGCGGCCATGCTGACCAGGCTTGCTGTCAAATTTTGACTTGTCGGCAATCGAGCGACGCGCGCTCTTTAGAAACAGGTCGGTGCCTTCACGGCGTGAGAGTTTGGCCTTGGGGCCTAAGTAACGTGCCACTTGATCTTCCTTTTTTTGTCAACTACCGCACAAAAGTGCGGGAGCCATAACCAACAGGGGCCATGGCGGTGGGCTTGGTGAATTAAATACGGCGACGCTTTTGAGGGCGGCAACCGTTGTGCGGCATGGGCGTGACATCTGCAATCGAAGTGATGCGAATGCCCAAGGCGCCCAAAGCGCGAACCGAAGACTCGCGACCAGGGCCTGGGCCTTTGATCTCGACGTCGAGGTTTTTGATGCCTTGTTCAATGGCAGCGCGGCCAGCCACTTCAGACGCAACCTGGGCTGCGAAGGGAGTGGATTTTCGTGAACCTTTGAAACCTTGACCACCCGAAGACGCCCACGACAAAGCATTGCCTTGGCGGTCGGTGATGGTGATGATGGTGTTGTTGAACGAGGCGTGCACGTGTGCAATGCCATCGGCAACGTTCTTGCGAACTTTTTTGCGTACGCGTTGTGCGGCGCTATTGGTTGGGGCTTTTGCCATAGTGTTCTCTTCTCAGTCCCGGTTTATTTCTTCAATCCAGCCGCGCCTTTGCGCGGGCCCTTGCGGGTGCGTGCATTGGTGCGTGTACGCTGACCGCGCATGGGCAGACCACGGCGATGGCGGAAACCTCGGTAGCAACCGATGTCCATCAAACGCTTGATGTTCATGGTTGTTTCGCGTCGCAAGTCACCCTCGATGGTGAACAGCGCGATTTGATCGCGAATTTTTTCCAGGTCTGCATCCGTCAGATCTTTGATCTTTTTGGAGTAAGCAATGCCTGATGCGACGCAGATTTTGCGTGCGCGGGTGCGACCGATACCAAAGATGGCTGTCAGGCCAATTTCAGTATGCTTGTGCGGTGGAATATTGATGCCAGCGATACGTGCCATTTTCGTCCTCTATAACTCTTGCAATCAGCCTTGACGCTGCTTATGACGCGGGTCCGTGCAGATCACACGAACCACGCCCTTACGCCGAATGACTTTGCAGTTGCGGCAAATTTTCTTGACCGAAGCAGAAACCTTCATTTCAATTCTCCTAAAACTTTATTTACAAATCAGCCCGCCAGCGAGGTTTTGAAATTCGCTTTTTTCAGAAGCGACTCATACTGCTGGGACATCAAATAGTTTTGAACCTGTGCCATGAAATCCATGGTCACAACCACAATGATCAGAAGTGATGTGCCGCCAAAATAGAAGGGCACGTTGTACTTCAAAATCAGAAATTCGGGCAACAAGCAAACGAAGGTGATGTACACCGCGCCGGCCAAGGTCAAGCGAATCAAAATTTTGTCAATGAAGCGGGCAGTTTGATCACCAGGGCGAATGCCGGGAATGAACGCGCCACTCTTTTTGAGGTTGTCAGCTGTCTCGCGGCTGTTGAACACCAAGGCGGTATAAAAGAAACAGAAGAAGATGATAGCCGCGGCGTAGAACATCACGTACACGGGCTGCCCAGGCGTCAACGCACTGGCAACATCTTTCATGAACAAGACCACGGGGTTGCTGGTCTCGCCCGAGCTGAACCAGTTGATCACAGTGGCAGGCAGCAAAATGATGGACGAGGCAAAAATGGGCGGGATAACACCGGCCATGTTCAGCTTCAAAGGCAGGTGCGAGGATTGGCCGCCATAGACCTTGTTGCCCACTTGCCTGCGGGCGTAATTGACCAAGATTTTTCTTTGTCCGCGCTCGACAAAAACCACAAAGTAAGTGACCAAAGCCACCACGATGATGATGAAGATCGAGACCAAGGGGCCCATAGCGCCTGTGCGAACCAACTCGAGCAAGCCGCCGATCGAGCCAGGCAAGCCTGCCGCAATGCCAGCAAAAATCAGGATCGAAATGCCATTGCCCAAACCGCGCTCGGTGATTTGCTCACCCAGCCACATGAGGAACATGGTGCCAGCGGTCAAGCTGACCACGGCGGTCATGCGAAAACCAAAGCCTGGGTTGATCACCAAACCAGCTGAAGCTTCCAAAGCCAAAGCAATGCCCAAAGACTGGAACAAGGACAAGCCCAATGCGCCAAAACGGGTGTACTGCGTGATTTTGCGACGGCCGGCCTCTCCCTCTTTCTTGAGCTGCTCAAAAGCAGGCAAGACGTAGGTCAGCAGTTGCATGATGATGGAGGCCGAGATGTAGGGCATGATGCCCAACGCGAACACCGTAAAGCGCGACAAAGCACCTCCGGAGAACATGTTGAACAGGCTCAAAATGCCGCCTTGCTGGCCATTGAAGAGTTGTTGCAGTTGGGCCGGGTCGATGCCGGGCACAGGTATGTGCGCGCCTACTCGGTAAACCACGAGCGCAAGCAACAAGAAGACAAGGCGGCGACGCAGGTCACCGTACTTGTCTGCTTTGAGTGCTGAATTTGCGCTGGTTGCCACTGCGTTAAATCTCTTTTTCGACTTATGAAATTAGGCCAAAGTGCCGCCAGCCGCTTCGATCGCAGCTTTGGCACCGGCTGTTGCGCCAATGCCTGTCAATTTGACGGCTTTGGTCAACGTGCCGGACTTAACGACTTTGACCACCTTGATCATCTCGCCCACCAAGCGTGCTTGCTTGAGTGTGAGCATGTCAACTTCAGGCAAACCCAATTGATCCAACGCTGTCAAGCTGACTTCTGCGTTGTACTTCAAGGTTTGCGACTTGAAGCCGCGCTTGGGCAAACGACGTTGCAAAGGCATTTGACCGCCTTCGAAACCCACTTTGTGGTAGCCGCCCGAACGGGATTTTTGACCTTTGTGGCCACGCCCGGCGGTCTTACCCAGACCCGAGCCAATGCCACGGCCAACACGGCGCTTGGCGTGTTTAGAGCCAGCGGCTGGTTTGATGCTATTGAGTTCCATCAGTTTTCTCTCAAAGAACTTTGACCAGATAGCTGATCTTGTTGATCATGCCGCGAACTGAAGGGGTGTCCTCTAATTCGCTGACGCTGTTGAGCTTTCGCAAGCCCAAACCACGCACGGTGTCGCGGTGGTCTTGTTTGCAACCGATGGGGCTGCGAACGAGTTGAACCTTGACGGTTTGTTGGGTTGTCATAAGGGTGCTCCGGTTCAAGCGAAGAGGTCTTCAACACTCTTGCCGCGCTTGGCAGCAATTTCGTATGCCGTCGTGCAATTGGACAAAGCGTCCAAGGTGGCGCGAACCATGTTGTAGGGGTTAGACGAGCCGTGGCTTTTGGCCACGATGTCGGTGATGCCCATCACTTCAAAGACAGCGCGCATGGGGCCGCCCGCGATGATGCCAGTACCCTTGGGGGCAGGCGCCATGAAGACGTTGGCTGCACCGTGGTGTCCGTAGACGGTGTGATGGATGGTGCCGCTTTTGAGCGTGACTTTGGTCATGTTGCGACGGGCTTCTTCCATGGCTTTTTGAACAGCAGCTGGCACTTCTTTCGATTTGCCTTTGCCCATGCCCACTTTGCCATCGCCATCGCCCACAACGGTCAATGCTGCGAAACCCAAGATACGGCCGCCCTTGACCACTTTGGTCACGCGGTTGACCGCAATCATTTTCTCACGCAGACCGTCTTCCGGACCGTCACCTTGCGTTTTTGCCTGAAACTTAGCCATTTGTTATTTCCGATCCGGTTAGAACTGCAAGCCAGCTTCGCGGGCAGCGTCGGCCAAAGCCTTGACGCGACCGTGGAATGCGAAACCTGCGCGATCAAAAGCCACTTTTTCAACACCAGCAGCTTTGGCTTTTTCAGCGATGCGCTTGCCGATCATTTGTGCGGCATGGGCATTGCCACCTTTGCCAGCTGCGCCGAGTTCTTTGCGAACATCGGCTTCGGCTGTTGAGGCAGTGGCCAAGACTTTGCTGCCATCGCCAGAAACAACGCTGGCATAGATGTGCAGATTGGTGCGGTTGACAGTCAAACGCGCCACGCCCTGCTGTGCAATGCGGATACGGGTTTGGCGTGAACGACGCAGACGCTGCTCTTTTTTGGTCAACATGGTGCAGCTCCTTATTTCTTCTTAGTCTCTTTGATCGTGATTTTTTCGTCCGAATAACGGATGCCTTTGCCTTTGTAGGGCTCGGGCGGACGAACAGCACGGATCTCAGCGGCGATCTGACCCACGCGTTGGCGGTCAGCACCTTTGATGATGATTTCAGTAGGCACTGGCGTTTCCACTTTGATGCCAGCAGGCATGTCAATGTTCACGGGGTGCGAGTAACCCACGACCAAGTTCAACTTGGCGCCTTGGGCAGCAGCTTTGTAGCCCACGCCGACCAGGTTGAGTTTTTTCTCAAAGCCCTTGGTCACGCCGGTGACCATGTTGTTGACCAGTTGGCGCAGGGTGCCGCTCATGGCGTTGGCTTGACGCGAGTCGTTGGCCGGCGCGAAGCTGAGCTTGACGCCGTCTTGCGTGACAGTGACCAACGCATTGGAGGCTGTGGCCAAAGCGCCACCGCTGCCTTTGATGTTGATCTTGTTGTTTGCAAAGGACACATCCACACCAGCGGGGAGTGTCACAGGCATTTTTCCGATTCGGGACATTTTCGTTCCTCCTTCGATTAAGCGACGTAGCACAGCACTTCGCCGCCGACACCGGCTGCGCGCGCTTTGCGGTCGGTCATCACGCCTTGGGGTGTGGTGACAATGGCCACGCCCAAACCGTTGAGGACTTGGGGAATGGCGTCGCGGCCTTTGTAGACGCGCAGGCCAGGGCGACTGACGCGCTCAATGCGCTCAATCACAGGGCGACCTGCGTAGTACTTCAGGGCGATTTCAAGCTCGGACTTGCCGTCCGCTGTCTTGACTTGGAAGCCGTCGATGTAACCTTCATCTTTGAGCACCTGGGCGATCGCCACCTTCACTTTGGAAGAGGGGATCGAGACGGTGGACTTGGCCACCATTTGTGCGTTGCGGATGCGGGTCAGCAAGTCGGCAATGGGATCACTCATGCTCATGTTGTATGTCTCCTGCCGATTACCAGCTGGCTTTGGTCACGCCCGGAATGTTGCCTTGGAAGGCTAATTCACGGATTTTGGCGCGACCGAGGCCAAATTGACGGAACGTGCCGCGTGGACGACCGGTGATGGAACAGCGGTTACGTTGTCGCGTCGGGTTGGCGTTGCGCGGGAGCTTTTGCAAACCCAGACGGGCTGCTGCACGCTCTTCATCGCTGCGCTTGGGGTCTTGAGAAATGGCTTTGAATTCCGCGTGTTTAGCCGCGTACTTGGCCACCAATTTATCTCGCTTGAGCTCGCGCTCGATCAATGCTACTTTAGCCACGTGCCACCTCAGTTCTTGAACGGGAAACGGAAGCCAGTGAGCAGTGCTTTGCACTCTTCATCATTCTTGGCCGTCGTGGTGATGCTGATATTGAGGCCGCGCAAGGCGTCAACCTTGTCATACTCAATTTCAGGGAAAATGATCTGCTCTTTCACGCCAACGTTGTAGTTACCGCGGCCGTCAAAAGCACGCCCGGAGATACCACGGAAGTCGCGCACACGGGGCAAAGCCACGGTGACAAAGCGATCGAGGAATTCATACATTTGAACGCCGCGCAAAGTGACCATACAACCAATGGCTTGGCCTTCACGGATTTTGAAACCGGCGATAGGCTTTTTGGCCTTGGTCACCACAGGTTTTTGGCCTGCGATTTTGGTCAGGTCACTGACAGCGTTGTCCATGACCTTCTTGTCGGCAACCGCTTCACTGACACCCATGTTCAAGGTGATTTTGGTGATGCGGGGCACCTGCATGGGAGACTTGTAGCCAAATTTGGCAATCAGCTCAGGGGCGATTTTTTCGCGGAAATGTTGTTGCAGTCGTGCCATGTTTATGCCGCCTTGATTTCTTCGCCGCTGGACTTGAACACGCGAACGCGTTTGCCACCGGCCAACTTCACGCCCACCCGGTCAGCCTTGCCAGTGGCGCCATTGAAAATGGCGACATTGGATTGGTGAATCGGCATGGTTTTTTCGATGATGCCGCCGTTGATGCCCTTCATAGGGTTGGGCTTGGCATGCTTTTTCACGAGGTTGATGCCCTCGACCACCAGATGGGAGTCATCGGAGCGCAGCGATACTTTGCCACGCTTGCCTTTGTCTTTTCCGGCGATGACGATGATTTCGTCGCCTTTGCGAATCTTGTTCATGGCGCGTCCTTACAGCACTTCAGGTGCCAACGACACGATCTTCATGAACTTCTCGGTACGCAATTCACGCGTGACCGGGCCGAAGATGCGGGTGCCGATAGGCTCCAATTTATTGTTCAACAACACGGCTGCGTTGCCATCGAATTTAACGAGCGAGCCATCGCCGCGGCGAATGCCCTTGGCGGTGCGAACGACCACAGCGCTGTAAACCTCGCCTTTTTTGACGCGGCCACGCGGAGCGGCTTCTTTGATGCTCACTTTGATAATGTCGCCAACACTTGCATAACGACGCCTTGATCCACCAAGCACCTTGATGCATAGCACGGATTTGGCGCCGGTGTTGTCGGCAACATCCAACCGAGATTCTGTCTGTATCATTTCAATATTCCCAACTTGCACCTTGTGCATCACTTGCCTACCTGCCGGCCCTTTGCCAGATTCTGATAGTCACGCAGTGCCAAGATCAGTCTTGGACCCGTCATCCACACGGCGAACCACTCGCTGTGCTTTTGTTTGGGTAGATAAACAACGCTCAAATACTCAAGCGAAGCCCTCGATTATGGCAGCATTTAGATGGCCCGTCAACTGTTTCTGGGTTATTTTTACTAAAAACCGGGGGCTTTTGGGCTTTTGAGGGGCTGCGACCGGGGAAATGGATCAGTCTTTCGCCCAGGCAAGCGAGCGCTCTACGGCTTGGCGCCAGCGGGCGTGGCCAGCTTGCCGGGCCGGGCTTGCCACTTGGGGCTCAAAGCAGCGGTCTTGTGCCCATTGGGCGGTGATTTCCTCCGCGCCCGACCAAAAGCCAGTGGCCAAACCGGCCAAATAAGCTGCGCCCAAGGCGGTGGTTTCTGTGACTTTGGAGCGAACCACGCAAACGCCCAAGGCGTCGGCCTGCATTTGCATCAGCAAATTGTTGCGACTGGCCCCGCCGTCCACCCGCAATTGCGTCAAAGCCAAACCGCTGTCACGCGACATGGCCTGAAACACGTCGGCGGTTTGCCATGCAATGGCCTCTAGCGCCGCCCGGGCAATGTGCGCACCCGTGCTGCCGCGCGTCAGGCCGATCAAGGTGCCGCGGGCCTTGCCGTCCCAATCGGGCGCGCCCAAGCCGGCAAAGGCGGGCACTAAGTAAACATCGGCCGTGTCAGTGACGCTGGCAGCCAAGGCTTCAACCTGGCTGGCACTTTGGATAATTTGTAAACCATCGCGCAGCCACTGCACGGTGGCCCCCGCCATGAAGACCGAACCCTCTAAGGCATAGGCGGTGAGGTGACTTGGGCTGGCGCTGCCGCCGGGCCCTTGCCAAGCCACCGTGCTGAGCAATTGGTTGGCGCTTTGAACCGGCAAGTGCCCCGTGTTCATGAGCATGAAGCAGCCCGTGCCATAGGTGTTTTTGGCCATGCCGGGGGCAAAGCAGGCTTGGCCAAAGGTGGCCGCTTGCTGGTCGCCCGCCATGCCAGCAATGGGCACGCTGCTGCCCAGCAGGTGGGCATCGGTTTGAGCCAAAATGCCGCACGAAGGCACGATCTTGGGGAGAACACTTCGGGGAATATTGAACAGCTTTAACAGCTCGTCGTCCCAGTCCAAAGTGTGCAAGTTGAATAAAAGCGTGCGCGAGGCGTTGCTGGCGTCGCTGGCGTGCACGCGCCCACCCGTGAGCTGCCAGACCAGCCAGGCGTCCACGGTGCCAAAGGCCAATTGGCCATTTTCTGCTTTGGCTCTGGCCCCGGGCACATGCTCGAGCAGCCAGGCCAATTTGGTGGCTGAAAAATAGGCATCTAACACCAAGCCGGTTTTGCGCTGAATCAGGCCCGCTTTGCCCTCTTGCTTTAAGCGCTCGCAATGAACCACCGTGCGCCGGTCTTGCCAGACGATGGCGGGGGCCACGGGCAGCCCGGTTGTGCGGTCCCACAAAACCGTGGTCTCGCGTTGGTTGGTGATGCCTATGGCTTGTAGTTGTGCGGGGCTGACCTCTGCTTTTTGCAAGACTTGCTGCATCACCCGCTTTTGGCTTTCCCAGATCTCCAGCGCATCGTGCTCAACCCAGCCGGGTTGAGGGAAAAATTGCTGAAACTCTTGTTGTGCGGTGGCCACCGGTTGGCCAGCGCGATCGAACAGCACCGCCCTGGAGCTGGTGGTGCCTTGGTCAAGGGCAAGTATGTATTTCATAGGCACACAGCGTACCCGAAAGTTGGTCTTTTAAAAAGCGACAATGCCATACATGAACACCTCGAATTTTTTCATGCCAAGCTCTGGCGCGCAAGCCCCGCGGATGGCCTTCATTGGCGGGGGCAACATGGCCTGCGCCATCTTGGGCGGGCTGATCCAACAAGGCTTGCCCGCCAGTCACGTGCAAGTTGTAGAGCCTTTTGCGCCCACTGCAGCCAAACTTAAGCAAGAATTTGGCATTCAAGCCATGGCGCAAGCGCAGCCCGACTTGGCCAGCGCGCAGATGGTGGTTTGGGCCGTCAAGCCGCAAGTTTTTCGCGAAGCGGCATTGCCTGTTGCACCGCTGACCACCCATGCCTTGCACGTTTCGGTGGCCGCTGGCATACCCAGCAGCAGCATCGCGCGTTGGCTGCGCACCGATCGAGTGGTGCGCACCATGCCCAACACGCCAGCCTTGGTGGGCCAAGGGATCACCGCCATGTTTGCGCGAGATGGCGTCAGTCAGCTTGACAAGTCCTGGGCGCAGCAGATGATGGCCTGCACGGGTGAGTCTTTATGGGTGACTCAAGAAAGCCAATTGGACGCCGTCACGGCGCTGTCGGGCTCCGGGCCGGCCTATGTGTTTTATTTTTTAGAAGCCATGACGCAGGCAGGCGTGCAGATGGGACTGAGCAGCGAGCAGGCCTACCACTTGGCCACGGCCACCTTTGCGGGTGCCACGCATTTGGCCATTCAATCCGATGAGTCACCCGAGGTGTTGCGTGAGCGCGTGACCTCCAAAGGCGGCACCACTTATGCGGCGCTCAGCGCCATGATGCAATCGAACGTGAAGGAATCGTTTGTGCAGGCCATGCTGGCAGCCCACCAGCGCGCTGGCGAGTTGGGCCAGGAGTTTGGCAAAGACTGAGCTTGCTGCTTTTTAGCTTGCGAGGTAACTGAGCACGACGCCTGCAAACACACTGAAACCAAGCCAGTGGTTCAGCCTGAAAGCTTTGAAGCAACCGTCTCTGCTGCGATCTCGAATCAAGGTGAAATGCCAGGCCGACTGCAGGCCTGCAACGCCCAAGCCCAGTGCCAGCAAAGGGTGTTCGTGCGCGCTCAAAATCGCAAACCAAAGGCCCAAGTAGGCCGCATAAAAACCCATGATGGCCAGCACGTCCCAGCGGCCCAAAGTGATGGCCGAGGTTTTCATACCGATCTTCAAATCGTCTTCGCGGTCGACCATGGCGTATTCGGTGTCGTAGGCCAAAACCCAAAATAAATTGCCTAGCAACAAGAGCCAAGCTGCCCGCGGCACCTGCCCTTGCACCGCGGCAAAGGCCATGGGAATGCCAAAACTGAATGCCACGCCCAGCACCGCTTGGGGCATTGCGAAAAAGCGTTTGGCAAAGGGGTAGGCCATGGCCACCGCCAAAGCAGCAAACGACCACAGCACGGCTTCTGCGCGGGTGCTCAAGACCAAGACAAAGGCCAACAAAGCCAAGGCTGCGCCCAAACTCAAAGCTTCTTTCACGCCAATGCGACCGCTGGTCACAGGCCTTTGGGCTGTGCGCTGAACGTGACGATCAAAGTTGCGGTCCGCCACATCGTTCAGGCAGCAACCGGCGCTGCGCATCAAGAAGGTGCCCAGACTGAAGACCGCCAGCAAATGCCAGCCCGGAAAGCCGCCTGCAGCCACCCACAAAGCCGATAAAGTGGGCCACAACAAAAGCAGCCAACCTGCGGGGCGACTCCAGCGAATCAAATCCAAATACAGAGCGATTTTTTGGCGCATCGGTGTTTTATTTTTTCAGGTCAAGGTGAGCGCAAAGTTCCATTGTCAGCAATCAAGACAAGCGCTCAACGCCCGGCAATTTGCAAGCGTAAATGGCATTGCGCAAAGCGGCGATGGCCTCATAACGGGTAAAGCTTTTGCGCCATGCCAAGACCACGCAGCGCGTGGGCGGCAAGCCGCCCATGTTGTCCAAAATCGGCAAGTATTTGACATACGCATCTTCATGATTTTTGCGCTGAGATTGCGCATCCAAGGCTTGCGCTGGCACCGACAAACGCGGCACCAAAGTTACCCCCATGCCTGCAGCCACCATGTGTTTGATGGTTTCCAACGAAGAGCCTTCAAAGCTTTTTTGAATGCCCTGCGCGTTGCTGGAAAAGCGCGCGAACTCTGGGCACACTTCGAGCACATGGTCTCTGAAACAATGGCCCGTGCCCAGCAGCAGCATGGTTTCATTTTTCAGTTGATCGGCCGTGATCGAAGCAGCCTTGGCCAAGGGGTGGCTCACGGGCAAAGCTGCCATGAAGGGCTCGTCGTACAGCGCCGCTGTGGCCAGGCCCGTATCGGGAAAAGGCTCGGCCAAAATGGCGCAATCGATCTCACCGCTTCTGAGCATCTCGAGCAAGCGCAGCGTGAAATTTTCCAGCAGCATCAAAGGCATTTGCGGCGTCAATGCAATCGCTTGGCGCACCAAGTCGGGCAATAAATAAGGACCAATGGTGTAGATCACACCCAATCGCAATGCGCCGGCCAAAGGGTCTTTACCGCGCTTGGCTATTTCTTTGATTTGCGCGGCTTGCTCCAGCACGCCTTGGGCATGGCGCACAATTTCTTCGCCCAATGGCGTGACGGTGACCTCGTTGGCGTTGCGTTCAAACAATTTAACTTGCAACTCTTCTTCTAGTTTTTTAATGGCCACCGACAGGGTGGGCTGCGACACGTGACAAGCCAGCGCGGCATTGCCAAAATGTTTTTCGCGGGCCACCGCCACGATGTATTTGAGTTCGGTCAGCGTCATGCGTTCAAGCTTTCAAGTACTCCGATTTTCCACCCAACCAGCGCGCAATGTGTTGCTCAGCCAAAGCGGGGTGTTTTGCGAGCATGTCGGGGGCCAAGGCCCTGGCCCATTCGAGCAAGGCGATGTCCACGCTCAAGTCGGCAAAGCGCAGCATGGGGGCACCCGATTGGCGTGCACCTAAAAATTCGCCCGGACCGCGAATTTCCAAATCACGCCGGGCAATTTCAAAACCATCGTGGGTCTGAGCCATGGCGCGCAAACGTTCGCGTGCGGTTTGGCTCAAGCGCCCGCCCTCGGGCGTGCCGAACAACAACACGCAGGCAGAGGCGGCGCTGCCGCGCCCCACGCGCCCGCGCAGTTGATGCAATTGGCTCAAACCAAAGCGCTCGGCGTGCTCGATCACCATCAAAGAAGCGTTGGGCACATCCACACCCACTTCGATCACGGTGGTGCTGACCAGCACCCCCATGCTGCCTTGCGTGAACTGCGCCATGATCTCGCGCTTGTCAGCCACTGGCATGCGCGAATGCAGCAGGCCAACACTCACCCCTGGCAGGGCTGCCGACAAATCGGCATGGGTGGCCGTGGCATTGGTCAAATCAAGCGCTTCGCTCTCTTCGATCAAGGGGCAGACCCAATAGACTTGGCGGCCTTGCGACAATTGCGCACTGATGCGCTGGACCACTTCTTCCCGGCGGTTGTCAGAGATCACTTTGGTCACCACCGGCGTGCGCCCGGGGGGCAACTCGTCGATCACGGAAACTTCCAAGTCGGCGTAGTAACTCATGGCCAAGGTGCGCGGGATGGGGGTGGCAGTCATCATCAGCAAGTGCGGCTCCATGCCCGCGTCCTGCATTTTTTCACGCAGAGCCAAGCGCTGGGCCACGCCAAAGCGGTGCTGCTCGTCGATCACGGCCAAGGCCAAATTTTTAAAGCGCACATGCTCTTGAATCACGGCGTGCGTGCCCACCACCAAGGCCGCTTGCCCACTCTCGATCAAGGCCAGCATCTGAGTGCGCTCTTTTTTCTTTTGACTGCCCGTCAGCCAAGCCACTTGCACGCCCAAAGGCGCCAGCCAATCGACCAATTTTTTGAAATGCTGCTGCGCCAAAATTTCAGTGGGCGCCATCAACGCGCATTGCCACCCAGCATCAATGGCCAGCATTGCCGCCAGGGCGGCCACCACTGTTTTGCCTGCGCCCACATCGCCTTGCAACAAACGGTGCATGGGCGCGTTGTGGGCAATATCTTGCGCGATTTCTTGGCCCACGCGGTGCTGAGCTGCGGTGAGTCGAAAAGGCAGCGCTTGGAGCAGTTGGTCGTGCAATGCACCCGCTTTGTGCACGAGCGTGGGTGCGCGCAAATGCTGCCTTTCTTGCTTGGCGGTGAGCTGCGAGAGTTGCTGGGCCAACAATTCTTCAGCCTTCAAACGCTGCCAGGCTGGGTGGCTGCGGTCTTCCAAGGCTGCCATTGAAACGTCTGGGCTGGGGTGGTGCAAAAAAACCAAAGATTGGCGCAAACTCAGCAGTTTTTGTGGCCCTGGCCACCTGGCCTGTGGGGGCAAGGTTTCGCTCAATTCTGCGCGGCTCAAACCCCCAGCCACGGCCCTTCGTAAATAAGCTTGAGGCAAAGCGGCCACAGTGGGGTAAATGGGCGTCAAGGCGGTGGCCAGCTCACCCCCCGCAGGTTTGAAACTGGGGTGCATCATGGTGCGGCCCATGAAGCCGCCTCGGATTTCACCGCGCACGCGAATTTGTGCGCCCACCGACAAAGCTTTTTGTTGGGCCGGGTAAAAGCTGAAAAATCGCAACGTGCAGGTGTCGCTGCCGTCGTCCACCGTGACCAACAATTGCTTTCTGGGGCGCAGACTGGCCTGAGCGGCAATGACCTTGGCCTCGATTTGTACGCTTTGGCCGTCGTGGGCGTCGCTCAAACGGGTGATGTGCGTTTCATCTTCGTAACGAAGAGGCAAATGCAAGGCCAAATCGATGTCGCGCGCCAAGCCCATTTTGCGCAAAGCCTTTTGCGGCATCGACAAGGCTTTGGTGGGAGGAGCGACAAAAGAGGGGGACTCAGGGGCGGGCATCTCGCCATTGTGCCGTGCCGCGCGGCCCCCAACTGCGGGCCAGGCGTCTTAAGGGTTGTCGTTGGCCGCAGCAGCCAGGACGAGGGCCAAGACCACATCGCGCACAGTTTTGCGGTCGACTTGGGCCAGCGACAAATACCGGCCCACCATCTCCCGATCGGCCAAGCCCATCTCAATGGGGCCAGCATTCAACTCAAAGACCCAAGTTTTGCCGGGCCCTCGGCCAAAACGCAGCTCGTCTGGGCTGACTTGCAACCACTCGGCCAAAACGCGCAATTTGTCTTGGGTGGGCATGACCTTGCCCAGCAACCAGTTGCGAGCGGTGTGCGGGGTGATGCTGCGCCCGTGGTAGCGCAGGTTAAAAGCGTTGGCCACCACCGTGGGCGAAGGGCGCACCCCGATCCCGTCCAAAGCGCTGCGCAGGCGCTCTGCGAATTGCTGTGCTTCGGGAATTGGCGGCATCATCAAACAGTACTGTCTGAGATCGGCCTGAAAGTAAATTGAGATATTGATTTTATTAATTGTTCATCACAAGTTGTATGTTTAACCCCAGAAAACTGGCCCTCGAAGTGACGTGAGAAAATAGCGCTTGTATTTTTTCTTGGCACGGGCCCGTTCGGCCCTCAAGCACCATGACCACAGTCTCACAAAATTCTCTCGGCGCTCCCCTCCAACTGAGCGACTTTGACTTTCAATTACCACCCGATCTGATTGCGCAGCACCCTTGCCCCGAGCGCAGCGCTTCGCGTTTGTTGGACGCAAGGCACGCTGAACCTCAAGACCGCATTTTCAAAACATTGCCTACTTTGATGCATTCGGGCGACTTGTTGGTTTTCAATGACACACAAGTGATCAAAGCCAGACTGTTTGGTCATAAGTCCTCCGGCGGAAAAGTGGAGCTGCTGGTCGAACGCGTTCTGCCTGGGCATCAGGTGGTGGCGCACATGAAGGTCAGCAAAAAGCCCTTGACTGGCGCTGTGCTGCACATGGACGGCCGCAGTGGCTCTGGCTTTGAGGCCCGCTTGATCGGACGCTGGCCGGATGAACAAGGCGCGCTGTTTTGCTTCGAATTGAGCGGCGAGCCGCACGCATTGATGGCCCTGCATGGGCACGTGCCCTTGCCGCCTTACATTGAGCGTCATGACGACGACACGGCCAGCCTAGAAGAGGTGGCGCAAGACGAGCAGCGCTATCAAACCGTCTTTGCCCGCACCCCGGGGGCGGTGGCAGCGCCCACTGCAGCCTTGCACTTTGACGAAGGTGTGCTCGCTGATTTGCAGGCCATGGGCGTGCACCGCGCCAGCGTGACCCTGCATGTAGGGGCAGGCACTTTTCAACCCGTCAAAACCCAAGACATTTCACAGCACCAGATGCACAGCGAGTGGTGCGACATTCCAGAGGCGACCCAGCAGGCCTTGAAGGATTGCAAAGCGCGTGGGGCCAGCGTCTGGGCGGTGGGCACCACCACCGTCAGAAGCATCGAGTCTTGGGCACAAACCGGCCAGGCGCAAGGCGACACGCAAATCTTCATCACGCCGGGTTTTGAGTTTCAATGGGTCGACCATTTGCTGACCAATTTTCATTTGCCCAAAAGCAGCTTGATGATGTTGGTCAGCGCATTTGCGGGTCATGAAAAAATCATGCGCCTTTATGCACATGCGATTGCCCAGCGCTACCGTTTTTTCAGCTACGGCGATGCCATGCTGCTTTCGCGCAGCGCGGCCTCTTAAGTCGTCTCTATGCCATTCAAATGGGGTAGATGATCGAGTTGGGAATCATCTCGCTGTCATAGATGCACAGGCGCTGCGCAAACTTCAGCCCATGCGCCGTGGGCACCACGGTGTCGATGTAACGGCCCACATTGAAGACGCTGCTCAAGCCGTCTAGCTTGGTGCGAAATACAGCGTAATTGGCCTCGGTATGCCAGCCTCTGTCGAGCACCGCACGCACCAGCGGCGCACCCACCACATGGCGCTGGTAATAGGGGTCGTGGTACAAAGTTTCTTGAATGCCGTAGACCCTGTCGCGCAGCATGGCCTTGCTCTCGAAAGACAAAGTGGCCAATGGAAAACCTCGCTCATGGTTCTCGCGAGGTTGCAATTTGTAGACAGCGTCTTCGGTGAAAAATTCAGGCCACAAATCCCACTTGCCGCTGTCTACCGCTATGGCGTAATCGGTATACAACTGACTCAACTCCCAATGAGTTTGAAAATCCATTTTGACTTCGCTGCTCATCTCACTCTCCCATCACTTTGCGCCAGTATTCGTACATGCCGCGTATCAAAGTTTCAGTCACCATGTGTTCGGTGTCAGCCACCTCCCGCCCACCCAGTTCGACCAAAGTACGGTGATCGGTTCGGGTTTCAAAGGCTTGTTGTGAAAACTCGATCACCTCGCCATCGTCCGCCGAGACAAAGCCAGCAGGGCCAAACAAATTGGCCTGGCGCAGTCTGCGCTGGGTCATCTCGGGGCTGTCGTCCTCGTATCCGAAATGGGTCCAAACAAAATCAAAGGCGCCGTGACCATCGGGCTGAATGTGCCGCGTTGAAACGCTGTTGACTTGCTGCTGCAGCACCACGCTGGGAAACAAAGTGGTCATGACCGCGGTGGGGCCGTTCCACCAAGCTTCTGGCACGATGTCCAAAAAACGAGGGTCTTCCAATTGCATGCTTTGTTTGAAACTGGCAACTTGCGTGACTTGGCTGGCTTGCCCAGCAGCGCCCCGGGTTGAGATCATGGCGGCATGGCGGTGATGCGCGTCCATGCGCAACTGCGATTGGTTGTCTGCTCGCCAAAGCCCAAAGGTCACAAACCAAGTGTGCAAGAGGCCGGGGTGGTAGGGGTCTTTGATGTTCTCTTGCATCAGCTTCCAGTTGCCCGGAATGCGTTGTCGGTTGTAGCCGAGCAGGGTCAGTTTGCGGCCATTGAACATGCGGTCAAAGTAGGACAAGATGACGGGGCCCATGAAGTCTTCTAAAGATTCCACATCGGGGTCGAACGAGGCGAACACCACGCCGCCGCGCACAGCCACGCGCAAGGCGTTGAGCTTGTGCTCTTTCATGTCAAAGTCGGCTGGCATGCCGCCATTGACTTTGCCGTTTTGCTTGACGCCTTTTCTGAACGTCACGCCCTGCAAGTCACCTTTTAAGTTGTAACTCCATTGGTGATAAGGGCAGACAAATTCTTGTTTGTTGCCCTGGCGCTCTCGGCAAAATTGCATGCCCCGATGCGCGCACATGTTCTCAAATACATGGATGGTGCCGTCCTCACTGCGGCTCATGACCACCGAGCGCTCGCCGACCACGGTGCGCTTGAAATCACCCACCTTGGGGATCTCAGCATCCAAGCCTACGTAGCACCAATGGCCGTGGTAGAAAAATCGGTCCAATTCTTTTTGATGCCGCTGCGCATCGGTGTACACCGCAAAGGGGATGCGGCTGGTGTCGCCCATTTCCCAATGCAACGGCGTTTCTGGCATTGTCTCTGGCGGGGTGCTGTGAGCGTTCATGGACGGCGTGCCTGGCAGGTTTGGAGAAGGGTTGGGGCTTTTGTCAATGGCACAGATGTTCGCACAATAAGTCCCCTGCACCGCACACTCGACTAGACTGTTTCGTAAAATACCCCATGCTTGAATTTGAATTGCTTTGCACCGACCCCTTGAGCCACGCCCGCCGTGGCCAGTTGAGTTTGAACCACGGCGTGGTTCAAACCCCTATTTTCATGCCTGTGGGCACCTACGGCACGGTCAAGGGCGTGATGCCGCGCAGCCTGGAAGACATGGGCGCGCAAATCATTTTGGGCAACACTTTCCATTTGTGGATGCGGCCAGGGCAAGACATCTTGCAAAGCTTTGGCGGATTGCATGGCTTTGAGAATTGGCACAAACCGATCTTGACTGACTCAGGCGGTTTTCAAGTGTGGTCTTTGGGCGAGATGCGCAAAATCACCGAGCAAGGCGTGACTTTTTCATCGCCCGTCAATGGCGACAAATTGTTCATGTCCCCCGAAGTCAGCATGCAAATTCAAACCGTGCTCAATTCGGACATCGTGATGCAACTCGACGAGTGCACACCTTACGAGAGCAAAGGGCAACTCACCAGCGAGGCGCAAGCACGCCAATCGATGGAGATGAGTTTGCGCTGGGCCCAGCGCAGCCAAGACGAATTCACACGCCTTGAAAATCCAAACGCTTTGTTTGGCATTGTGCAAGGGGGCATGTTTGAGAACTTGCGCCAAGCATCTTTGGACCATCTGGTGGAGATGAATTTTCCAGGCTACGCCATTGGAGGCGTCAGCGTGGGTGAACCCAAAGAGCAGATGCTGCAAATCATGGCGCACACGCCGCACCGTTTGCCTGCGAACAAACCGCGCTACTTGATGGGTGTGGGCACCCCCGAAGATTTGGTCGAAGGTGTGGCGCAAGGGGTGGACATGTTTGACTGTGTGATGCCCACGCGCAACGCGCGCAATGGCACGCTGTTCACCCGTTTTGGTGATTTGAAATTGCGCAACGCACGCCACAAAGTAGACCCGCAACCGCTGGACAGCACTTGCACCTGTTATGCCTGTGCCGGCATTGCTGGAATCTCATGGGACCAAGGCGGGCGCAGCGGCTTCAGCCGAGCCTACTTGCACCACTTGGACCGGTGCGGAGAAATGTTAGGCCCCATGCTGTGCACTGTTCACAACTTGCATTACTACTTGAATTTGATGCAAGAGGTACGCAATGCTTTGGAGGGCGGGCTGTTCAAGGCTTTTCAAGCGCAGTTCAAATCAGAGCGCGCTCGCGGCGTCTGAGGGCATGGTGAACACGGTCAACACGCCGGTGTAACCATACAAGTGCTTGTGGGCAATTTCACCAGCGGCAAAAAACCCCACCAAAGGCACGTCGCCCAGCGCGTGACGCACCCATTGCATCTCGGCACTGGGCCCGCCAAAGTGCGGCCCACCTCGGCCAGAGCAACTGATGTACACCGCCCCGGCAATGCGCCGCGCGGGGTGCGGCGCGGCTTGTGCATCGCTTGCAGCCAGCGCGTGGGCCATCTCCAAGCTGATGGTTTCGGGCTCGAGTTCTTCGCGAATTTCGGTGCAAATTCGCCGCAGGTCAGCTCGGGCTGTTTGCAAATTTCTTTGGCAAAAGGCCAGGCGCTCTCCGGCCTGGGGGTGCTCTGCAATGGCCACGCCTTGGCGCGCAGGGTCCAGGCCCATGAGGTGACGAACCCGCACATCCACCCCCAAACTGCCGGTTTGCCCAACCCCTTGCTGCCCGGCCGAAGTCAAGCCGGCCAAGGTGGCGCGCACGGCTTCCAAAGCCTCTTGTGGTTGCGACAAAGAGACCTGCAAATCATCCAGCAAAATTTTCAATGCGGGTTGGCTGTCCAATTCGTAGATCACATTGCCTTGCGCCGAAGTGACCGTGCGCTCGATGCCGATGGGCTGACAGCCTTGCGTCACGCGCGACAAAATTTGCACTTCCGGCGACCAGGCTACACCGCTCAAACCTCCTTGCAAAATGCCCACTTTTGCGCCAGTTTGTTCTGCGTCTTGCGTTGAGCTCAAGGCAAACTGAACCGACTGCTGGCGGCTCGCGCACAAACCACCAAACAAGTAGCCTGAGCGCGTACGGCTGGCCATTTCTGCGATCAACTCGGCCAAGTCAGGGGTTTGGGGGTCTGCATGCACCAGCGCACTTTGCGCCTTGAAGCTGGCAGGCAAAGGCGCGGCCCCTGAGAACACGCGGTACTGCTCGGGTGGCACATCACACAGCATCACGGCCATGCCTGGTTCGTCAAAATATTCGGCATTGTTGGCGGCCACCCCCACGCCCACCGTGCCCGACCAATCTGTCACCATGGGCAAGGCTTCACGCAGGTGTTGCAACAAGGCGGCAGCTTCATTGGCGTAGTGGTCTGTGATGTACAGCAAGCCCAAGCTGGGCTTGTCAGCGTGGCCAGGCAAACTCATTTGGGCGCGCAATTGCGCCAGCACCAAGCCCGCAGCCATGACCCATTGCGGGTGCGTGGCGTGTCCAAATGGAAATAACTTCATGCCGGTTTTGTGCGACTGCTGGCGCTGGCTTTGGGCCGAGGTTTGGCACGCGATTGGGCTGGCGTTTTGCGCGGGGCTGCTTTGGCCTGCTTGGGAGCGTCTTTCATGGCCTTGTCAGCCACATCTTTGACGGCCGCCGCTGCAATGGTTTGAAACTGCTGCGTCAAAGCGCCCCACCACTGCATGGGGTCTACCGCTGGTGCTTCTGCGCCCTTTGGGGCATCCGTTTGTGCCTGCTTGTCTTGTGCAGCAGGCTTGTCAGCAGGCGCCGCAAAGGGAGGCGTTTCAGCAGCGGCCGGCGGTGCTTTGGCCATGAAAGCCTTGGCCAAATCGGCCATGTTCACATTCATCCCCTGCAATGTGGACAAGGTCATTTTTTGCACTTCCATGGCCTGGATCGTGGCCTTGAGCGCAGTGGCATTTTGGTCCAGCCAAAACTGCACTGCTTTGAGCTCTTGGATGCGCTTGTCCAACTCTTCAACACTCAATGTGGGCGCAACCCAAGAGGCCATGTTGGGCATGCCGTGGGATGGGGCAGCCGCACCCGGACTGGCCGCCTGCCCCAAGTTTTGCAAAAAATCAAAACCGGGCACAAATTTGCCAAAACCGAAAGGTGATTGATCGCTCATGGGGGCTCCTTGTGGAAGATCGCAGCGCAAAGCTTAACGCATAGAGACAAGCCCTGAGTTTTTAGAATTGCGGCGGCCGACGCGCGCGCAAACTGGCGATGCCCTCTTGCACATCGGGCCCTGAAAAGCCCATGAACTCCAGGGCCAGCGAGGCGTCAAAGCTCGGGCCAGCTTGGCGCAGCCAATTGTTCAAGGCGTATTTGGTCCAGCGAATGGCTGTTTGACTGCCAGCCGCTAACCGCTCTGCCACCTCATAAGCTTTGGGCAAGAGGTCTGCCTCCTCAACAGCCAGCGACACCAAGCCAATGCGCTCGGCCTCTTCCCCGCTGACAGGTTCACACAGCATCAGGTAGTACTTGGCTTTGGCCATGCCGCACAAGAGCGGCCAAATGATGGCAGCGTGGTCGCCTGCAGCAACGCCCAAACGGGTGTGGCCATCAACGATTTTTGCAGTCTTGCTGGCGATGGAAATATCAGCCAACAGGCCTGCAACCAAGCCCGCCCCCACGGCTGGGCCGTGCATGGCGCTGACGATGGGTTTGTCGCAATTGATCAAGTTGTAGACCAAGTCGCGCGCTTCTTTCCAAACACGGGTGCGAACTTCAAAGTCACGCGTCATGTCTTGGACCAAAGACAGATCGCCGCCGCCCGAAAAGCCCAGCCCTTGCCCGCGCAAGACGGCGCAGCGCACGCTGTCGTCGCGGCCCACATCCAGCCAAATTTCTGCCAATTCAGCATGCCCCTCGTGGCCGGCAGTGGGCAATTTGCCATTGCCGCCAGGCCCCTGCGCTTTCATTTGAATGTCCAGCACGGACTGGCTGGCGCCGCGCCGCGAGATGCTCAAGGTTTGATAGCGGCTGTAATCGATGGGGTGGCTCATGGGGTATCTCCTGAAAAATTTACCGATGCTTGCCCAGTTGGAGGGGCTTGTCGCTGCCATATTGTGCAATGCATTTTGTCATGCGCCGCATCAACGCTTGATCTGGGTCAAAGGGCGCGGCTCGCAAGACTTCTACAATGCCGCGCAGAGGAACACACGCCATGAAAAACCAATTACAGCAAGAAACATTTCACCAACTTTTATTGGCGCAGCGCGTTGGTCTGTTGGAGCGCATGGCCAGTGAGCGCGGAGGCGTTGTGGGCCGCGCCGAAGTGGCCGCCGACCACTTTGGCGGGAACGAAGATTCGCATGCGCAGGTCATGACGCAGCGCGATGCCGAGTTCGCCATGAACGAACATGAAACAGCCGAGCTGTCTGCCGTTGATACAGCCTTGGCGCGCTTGAAGGCGGGCAACTACGGCATATGCTTGGATTGTGATGCAGAAATTCCAACCACTCGCTTGCTGGCTTTTCCCGCTGCGCTGCGCTGCATTGATTGCCAATCTTTTGCCGAGAAACGACACTGAGTCGTTTGAAAAACCGTGCAGGCCCTTCTTGGGCCAGGCCCCTGCCCGCCCTTCGCCGGGCAAGGTTTACATGCTAGTATTTGCGGATGACGCCTCCAAACACAGTTAAAAACATTCTCAAAATCATCGCTCTGGGGCTTCTTTTGCACGGATCTGCCTCGGTTTACGCTTGCTCGAAATTCGATATCAAGTGCAAGCTCAAAGAAGCAGCTGACAAAGCCTCTAACGAAGCCAAGACCGTCGGCAAAGACATCACCAAGGCCGCCAACGATGCCGCCTCCACAGCGCTGGAAGTTGAAGCCAAGGCCAACGGCTTTGCCAATGCAGCAGAAGCCGAAACCGCCTCCAAAGCCATGGGTTTTGCAAGCTATGCAGAGCGCATGGAAAAAGACAGCCTGGACATTGCTGGCAAGGAGTACAACACTCTGAAAAAAGACGCCGTCAAAGCGTATGCCACTGACTTGGCTGCTGCTCAAAAAGCTTATGTGGCCACCCAAAACAGCCTCAAGACCATGCTCAAGGATGGAGACAGCCTGCTGTCCTTCATGAAAAACCAATGCACAGCAGGAAGTGTGCTGAGCAATTTTGGAAAAATTGCGCCTTACGGGGCCAAAATGACCAAGTTGTCAGGCGATGAAAAACAGGCATTGAACCGCTTGCTTCGCGCTTTGATGCGAAAAAACCCGATTGATGCGCAAACTGCTTCCGACTTGAAATCCATTGGCACCTCGATTGGCATGATCAGCCAAACTGGGGTTTCTTTGGTGGGCAACGCCTTCCAATCCAATTGGGGCATCTATGTGGGCCCATCGGGCAGCTATGACGGCCTGGGCGGCGGCGTTTCCGTTGGTTTTAACGTAGACACATTCCCGCAGCGCAATGGCAAATTCAACATGGCCATCACCATCAGCGGCGGCGTTTCTGCCACACTGGGCACAGCCGATGCAGGGCCTGCAGGCGGCTTGGACCTGGGCTTGTCATGGGGCCCCGGCAGCTCGCAAGCCGCCAGCGGCCTGAGCTACACCTTCAGCGGCAGCGCCATGGGCTTTAACACCGGCCTGAGCTGGAGCTTGCCAACGCCCATGATTTCACTGCTCACGGGCAACCCCCACAACATCAACGTGGAGTCGCTCAAATCTGCCGCCGTGCAGCAAGTGACCTCACCGTTTACCTCGCTTTGTGCCGGGCCCGGCATATCAGCCGGCATCACCATCCCCTTCGAGCCACAAGCTGCTGCCAACGGCTCTTTCAGTGCTGGCTATACGCAGGTGGTTTCCAAAGCGCAGTTTTAATGACGATGCGCAAGCGTCACACCACTTGACAAGTTTTAGGATTTGAAAATGAGGCAATTTCTCAAGTTAGGCGTCCTGACAATGTCGCTTTTGCTCAGCGGATGCGGCATGTTCAGCTCGTTTGCAAACAAAACAACCTTGGTCGACCGTCAGGGTATTGATGTCGTCATGGATCACAACACGGGCGTGGGCTTCATCATCACCGACCCCAGCGTCAAAGAACGCGTTTGCAAAACCCCTGACCCTGACGTTTTGGCTTCAGAGACCAAATCTGAAGGCTTCTCCCTGGCGGGGTTGCTGCCTGGCGCGCCATCGGGCAATGACTCCCTGACTGAGTCTCAGGGTTTTGCTGCGACAACCCTGGGGGGGCGCAGCCCCTCGGTTTTGATCACAAGAGACATCCTCTACAGAATATGTGAGATGACTTCGAATTTGCAAATGAATTCCGAAGACACCGTGAAAGCCTACTTGTCCGCATTGGACAAGATCACTGAAATCATCAAAGTTCGAAGTGCTGCTGGCAAATCGGCGCCTACAGCGCCCGGCTCAAGTGGCTCTCAGCCACCTGCTGCTGCACCGCCCTCCTGATTTCCCAACACAGGGTACAACGCCCGGCCTAAGCCGCCAATGCCACAATCTGTTGGTCAATCGCGCCGAACAGGCTTTGGCCGTCTTTGCCTTTCATTTCAATTCGGATGGTGTCGCCAAATTTCATAAATTCGGTGCTCGGTTTGCCATCCAAAATGGTTTCAATGGCACGCTTTTCCGCAATGCAGCTGTAGCCCTTGGGCCATTCGGGTTTGCCGTTGACCAGCAGGCTTTTGTTGCTCACCGTGCCGCTGCCCACGATGGTGCCGGCGCGCACATTTCTCGTTTTCCCCATGTGCGCAATCAGTTGGCCAAAGTGAAATGTCATCTCGGGGCCCGCCTCACACATGCCCACTTTGCGGCCGTTCCAGCTGGACTGCAAAGTCAAATGCAAACGGCCATGCTGCCACGCATCACCCACCTCGTCGGGCGTGATGGCCACGGGGCTAAAAGCAGTGGCGGGTTTGCTTTGGAAAAAACCAAAACCTTTGGCCAACTCATTGGGGATCAAGTTGCGCAGGCTGACGTCGTTGGCGATCATCAGCAAGCGAATGCCCTCTAAGGCCGACTCGGGCGTCACGCCCATGGGCACATCGCCTGTGATGACTGCAACCTCGGCTTCAAAGTCAATGCCAAAAGCCTCATCGGCGCAGACCACCGGGTCGCAAGGGCCGATGAAATCGTCACTGCCGCCTTGGTACATCAAGGGGTCGGTGTAGAAACTTTGCGGCACCTCGGCGTTGCGCGCCGCGCGCACCAACTCCACATGGTTCAAAAATGCGGAGCCATCAGCCCACTGGTAAGCGCGTGGCAGCGGGGCCATGCATTGCTGGGGGTTAAAGGCAAAAGCGTGACGGGCTTTGCCACTGTTCAAAGTTTGCGACAAGTCTTCCAATTGAGGCGAGAAAAAGTTCCAGTCGTCCAGCACTTGTTGCAAACGCTGGGCGATGCCAGTCGCATAATGGGCGGTGCTCAGGTCACGCGAGACAACAACCAATTGGCCGTCACGCGATCCATCTTTGTAGGTGGCTAGTTTCATGCTGTGGTGCTCTTACTTCATGGGAAATTAGTCTCAGTTTAACCAAACGACAAGCACCTAAAATTTCTGCCATGCTGGTCCCTGCTGATTTCACTGTTCAATGACCCGCGCCGCCTCTTTGCTTGCAGCGCCTTCGGGCAAAACCCTGGCCTTGCTGGCCAGTTTGGTGTTGGCGATTCATGCTGTGTTGTTGGTCTATACCGGCCCTTCTTTTTTCCGCTTTGAGCCCAATCCTTTGACTGTGGCAGCCTTGCAAACACGGCTCATCTCTGCGGCTGCGGCAGACCCAGCAGCGCCGGCCCATGAGCCGCGCGCCATCAGCAATGCAAAGCCCAAAGCCCAAACGCCAAGGAAAGCGCCTGTGGCGGCCAGGCAAGGCGTCAGCCAAGGCACGCTGGCGCAAACGCCAAGCGATGCGAGCGAGCCCTCGCCCCCTGGCGATTCCCAGACCCACACCAGCCTTCCCCCCAAGGAGGAAGCTGTGCCGGCCGTGCCCAGCCCCACTACCCCCACCAGCACAGCCACCCCCAATGAAAATGTGAGCTCTGTTTCAGCCGCAGTACCCGTCCCACCCGGCCTTGCCTTTGCCTGCTCCCACCAGCGCTGAGGCGACCGCCAGCGCGAGCCACCCCTTGTCGGCCCAATTAGGCGACCTGCCGCCTTCCAGTCTCATCAGCTACAAACTCACGGGCCAAGAGCGGGGCCTGACCTACCACGCCTCTGGCACTTTGCGTTGGCAACACAACGCACAGCGCTACGAAGCAGATTTGAGCGTCAAAGCCTTTTTGCTGGGCACCCGCGTGTGGAAAAGCGTGGGCGCGCTGGGCCCGCAAGGCTTGGCGCCGCTGCGTTATTCAGACATCTGGCGTGGCGAGCGGGCAGCGCACTTTGAGGCGGCCCAGCAGCGCATCGTTTTCAGTGCCAACACGCCAGTGGCCCCCCTGCAAGCCGGGGCGCAAGATCAGGTCAGTTTGTTCATTCAAATGGCCGCGGCCATGGCTGGGCAAGGCAGCACGCGCGAAGGCGCCAAAGCTTTCGTGGTTGGAAATCAATTGGGTGTGCAAACGGCCACCGCCCGCGATGCCGTCAATTGGACTTTGAGTCTGGCCGCGCAAGAGCCCATTGTGATCAACGGCGAGACCTTTGAGACAAGCCGCTGGCTCTGCCTGCCACGAGGCCGGTTTGACAGCCAACTTGAGCTTTGGCTTTCCAAAGCCCACGCATGGTTGCCCGTGCGCATTCGCATCACACAAACCAACGGCAACTACATTGACATGGAGATGCGCTCGCTTGAGCCCTTGCCCACTTTAGCGCCGGCGAGCGCGCCTTGAATCCATGGGACTTGAATTATTTTCTTTCAACCCCATGTGAAAGGCCTAGACTTCAGTCAGAATGGCACCATGAACTTGTTGTACGAATCCGATTCTTTCGCCGTCATGCACATGTTGGCCAACGAGAGCGGCGAGCCCGCGCCCATCGCCAGCCCCCCCACCTTGGAGCGACACGGGTTTGAAATTGTCGACAAACGCTCGGGTAAAGAGGTTTACTTAGATGGCTCTTGGGCTGAGATGTTCCAGATGCACATTCAAGCTTGGCAACAAAACACGCCCACGCAAGAAGAAGTTGAGGACACCCTAGAGCGCTACACCGGGTTGGCCCAGCAACCCGTGTTAGTGCACTAAAGCGCTCTCAAAGCCCTTTTCCAGCCCTTTTCAAGCATGCCGGCGGATGCTGTCAGCCAGTGTGTTGACGATCTGCTCGATGTGCTCTTTCTCCACAATGTAGGGCGGGCAAATCACTATATTCTCGCCTGCTGGGCGCACCAAAACGCCCTGGCGGTAACAGTCTAAAAAGATATCGTAAGCGCGCTTGCCCGGGGACCCTGGGACAGAGGCTAACTCGACTGCACCGGCCAAGCCCAAACTGCGAATGCCGATCACATGGGGCATGCCCTTGAAGGTGCTGTGCAGCGCGTCGCCCAGCACAACCCCCATTTGACCCGCCCGTTCAAACAACTTTTCTTCTTTCAGCAGTTTCATGGTGGCAATGGCTGCTGCGCAAGCCACTGGGTGCCCAGAATAGGTGTAACCGTGAAAAAACTCAATCGCATGTTCCGGCGCATCAGCGTTCATCATGGCGTCGTAAATAAAATCTCGGCAGACCACGCCGCCCAATGGAATCACGCCATTGGTGACGCACTTGGCAAAGTTGAGCATGTCGGGCACCACACCGTAATAGTTGGAGCCAAAGTTGGTGCCCATGCGGCCAAACCCGGTGATGACTTCGTCAAATATAAGCAAGATGCCGTGCTTGTCGCAAATCTCGCGCAGGCGCTTCAAATAGCCTTTGGGCGGCAAGTACCAACCCGCAGAGCCGGCCACCGGCTCGACGATGATGGCCGCCACGTTGCTGGGGTCATGCAGGGCCAAAATGCGCCCTTCCAACTCTAGGAGCGGGTCTTCTTGCCAGACCGGTTCTTCGTTGTGGATGTAGGCATGGTTGACAGGGTCGTGAATGAAGCGCATGTGGTCCACCCGCGGCAGCAATTGCGCCCCGTAGGCCTTGCGGTTGGCCGGCAGGCCGCCCACACTCATGCCGCCAAAATTAACGCCGTGGTAGCCCTTCTCGCGGCCAATGAAGACGTGTCGGTGGCCTTCGCCGCGCGCACGGTGATACGCCAAGGCCACCTTGAGCGAAGTGTCCGCCGCCTCGGAGCCCGAGTTGCAAAACAAGACCTTATTCAAGTCACCCGGGGCCATCTGCGCAATCATGTGGGCCGCTTCAAACGCTTGGTCATTGCTGACCTGAAACGCGGTGGCGTAGTCCAGCGTGTCGAGTTGCTTTTTGATGGCTTCGTTGATGGGCTTCCTGTTGTGCCCCGCGCCCACGCACCACATGCTGGAGATGCCGTCGATCACTTTTTTACCCTCGTGGGTGGTGAAGTGCATGCCCTCGGCGGCCACAAAAACACGCGGGTCTTTGTGGAAATGGCGGTTGGCGGTGAAGGGCAGCCATTGGTTGTCCATGTTGAAAGCAGTTGCGGCCATGTGACGGGACTCCTTAAGCGTTCACACCGAATGAGATGACGTGATCAGGCCACAGTGTAAATCGAAGTTGCAAATGACTTGGCAGCATGGCCTTGCACTCAACTGCCAGCGCCCAGCCTACCCCCCAAACTGCGCCGCGCTGAGCACCCCAGGGTGGTTGGCCACCAAGCTCACGAAGTAGCTCGGCTCGGTGATGTCCAGGTCAGACGCTCCCGTGGCGCCGGCGTAGCTGCCGTCCACATCGCCGCTGAGGTAGGCCACCAAGCCCACGTGCACTGGGCTGGTGCCAGTCAGGTCCACGGTCACGGTGGTCTGCACCGCGCCG
>Ga0209596_1000117_pt1 | contig 69686 bp, 57 predicted proteins | sample M_130807_MF_Meta_FD_187314 | JGI IMG/M metagenome (GOLD analysis project Ga0209596, IMG submission 187314) | Freshwater microbial communities from Lake Montjoie, Canada to study carbon cycling - M_130807_MF_MetaG (SPAdes) (version 2) | ecosystem: Environmental > Aquatic > Freshwater > Lake...
CAGTATGAGCCCCCAGGACATTATCGGTGGTCTGATGTGGGAGGAGTCATTATGGCAAAGAGTCTTGATGCCCAAGAATAGATCCGACTATGGGGGCATTGGAAGAGATTGGTCAGCCGGCTTTACACCTGTGCTTGATAAGTATGGCGAAAACATCAGCCTAGCGATTGCCGACGGCAACTTAGATTTTTCTAGTGTCAAGCGAGGACATGTAATAGAGCAAATGCTTACTAATCTTGCTAAAGATGGACGCAGTAACCTTGCCATGGTTGGTGAGGTCGGTGTCGGCAAAACGGCTCTAGTGTATGCGTTAGCCGAAAAGCTTATCGACGGCAATGATGTACCGAACTCTCTGAGGTATCGGCAGGTGGTCCAGGTGGATTCAGCTGCTGTAACTGCTACCGTTGGCCAAAATGCTAGTCTCGAGACTATTTTTAACGAAATTATCACTAATGCCGCCAAGGCGGGAAACATAATTTTATATTTCGATGAGGCTCAGTTGTTTTTTGGCGGCGGTGGCGGCGGCACTGTTGATGTTTCGGGGATTTTATTGCCAGCCCTGCAATCGTCCAATATTAGTCTAATAGCTAGCTTTACACTTGATGATTGGCACAAGCTAGATACCATTAACTCTAGCTTGGCCAGTTTGTTTGCCAGAATAGACATCGAACCTGCCGACAAAGATCAAACCATTAGCATACTTCAGGATATCTCTATTAACCTCGAGAAAAAAGGCGATAGCATAGTAACCTTTAAGGGCATCCAGGCCGCCTATGATATGTCGGAAAGGTATTTACGAAACAAAGCGATGCCTGCCAAGGCTATCGACCTCTTGACCGATAGCATGAACTACCCCGTAGGGGGCTTGATTACCGAAGACTCGGTGGCCAAGGCAACCGAGATCATCACTAATACTAAGGTTAGTCAGGCATCTGTTGAAGAAAAAACCCAGCTTATAAACCTAGAGGATTTGATCCATAAGCGAATGATCAATCAGAGTCGTGCAGTGCAGGTGGTCTCGGATGCCTTAAGAAGGTCTCGGGCTGGAGTTAGAAATACTGGACGTCCAGTTGGTAGCTTCTTGTTCTTGGGTCCGACTGGCGTTGGCAAGACTGAGCTCACTAAGTCGCTTGCTGCTGTTTATTTTGGTAGCGAAAACAGTATGAACCGACTCGATATGAGCGAGTATCAATCCAAGGCCGATGTAGCCCGTCTGCTGGCTTCGGCGAGCAAAGACGATAAGGGTAGTAGTTTCTTGCAAAAGATCAATCAGAACCCATTTAGCGTGGTCCTATTAGATGAAATCGAAAAGGCCCACCCCGACATACTTAATTTGTTGCTCCAAATGCTAGACGAAGGAATACTTACAGATACAGCTGGCCACAAGGTAAGTTTTAAGGAAGCAATTATAATCTGTACCTCAAATGCTGGTGCCAATGAAATTAGAGAGCAGATAGCTGCAGGTAAAAACCTAGAGGAATTCGAAGAAAAGTTCATCAACGACCTTATTGATCAGAATATTTTCCGACCTGAGCTCATCAACCGCTTCGATGAAGTTGTACTGTTTAGGCCACTAACCAAAGAAGAGCTGCTGCAGGTCGCAGAGTTGATAATACAGAGTGTCAATCAAGAGCTCGCCGATAAAAAAGTTACCATCGCACTTACCCAGCCAGCACTGGCCCATCTCGTCGATCTGGGATACGATCCTCGCCTTGGAGCTAGGCCGATGCGACGAGTAATATCACGCTTAGTAGAAAATCTGATTGCCAAGCGCCTGCTAAGTGGTGAGCTCAAACCCGGCTCTCAGCTTACGCTTGATGTTGGAGACCTTCAAGATGTATGATGAGTGCCATGTCTAAAACAATCTTCACACAAATCAGACTAGGGGAGCTGCCTGGTGAAATAATCTATCAAGACAAAGTGTGCTTTGTGATCTTGTCTATAAGGCCTCACAATCCAGGTCATATGTTGGTTATACCTGTCAGGGAGGTTGCTAATTGGGAGGACCTCGATCCAGAAACTCTTAGCTATCTTATGAAGGTAGCACAGTTTTTTGCCAAGGTCACAAAGGCGGTCTATCAGCCACCCAAGGTTGGCTTGGCTAGTGTCGGATTTGAAGTCCCGCATACTCACATCCACGTCTATTCGCTAATGAAAATATCTGATATCGACCATACCACCGCCAAAAATTCGTCGCCTGCGAAGTTAAAGTCCGAAGCCGATAAGATCGCCAGACATATTGCTTCCATAGGAGGAGTGAAAGTATAAAATGATTCTTATAGTCGTTGTTTTGGCAGTACTGCAAGGGTTTACAGAGTTTTTGCCGATCTCTAGCTCAGCTCATTTATTTTTATTGCCTTGGGCTGTTAATATACCGAATCCAGGATTGGCTTTTGACGCAGCCATCCATGTCGGAACTGCTTTGGCATTGGTTGTTTTTTTCTGGAAAGATTTTTACGGACTATTCAAAAAGCGTGATAAACTCCTGGCATATATTTTGATTGCCTCAGTGCCGGCCGCACTAGCCGGCTATTTTGGCGACAAATTTATCGACAAGTACTTCCACCAATCAAGCTCGGCCCCATTAGTTATAGGTATCGGACTAATATTTTATGGATTGGTAATGTATATTATCGACAAATCAGCCAAACTCGACAAGGATATCGGACACATCGGACCTAAGAAAGCTCTTATTATCGGGTTTGCCCAGGTACTGGCCTTGGTCCCGGGCACTTCGCGTTCGGGTATTACAATATCTGCTGGTGAGCTACTAGGCCTCAACAGAGAGTCAGCGGCGCGCTTTAGTTTTCTTTTGGCGACTCCAATATCACTTGGTGCTGGGCTCTATAAACTAACCCAAATTATTACTGAGCCATCTGGCGGTGTATCGATTTCCCTAACATTAGTAGGTATTGCAGTGGCTTTTGGCGTAGGATTGGCAGTTATTACTTGGCTACTAGACTATCTCAAGAAACACTCCTTGTTAATATTTGTGCTTTACAGGTTCGTAATCGGCTTTTCGGTAATAGCCATATGGTTGATAAGGAGGTGAAGTGAATAAAAACGAGCCAGTTATTGTTTTTTGCGATGGTGGATCTCGAGGCAACCCCGGCCCTTCAGCGCTTGGTGCAGTTATCCTCAACAAAGATAATGATGTTATTGAGGAAATAGGCAAATACCTGGGGGTCCAGACCAATAACTATGCCGAATACAGTGCCGTTATTGCCGCCCTCGAAAAGATACACGAAATGGGCATTACAAAAGCCGATTTTTTTCTAGATAGTCAGCTAATAGTTAGGCAGTTAAATGGTCAGTATCGAGTAAAAAATGCCAATATGATACCGCTTAATGCTGAAGTCAATAGACTCTCTGTTGGGCTAGACCTAACCTTTACTCATGTTTATCGAGAAGACAACACTCTAGCAGATGCGGTTGTAAACCAAGTCCTTGATGGTCAGAAATAGACAACTAAGCATAAATATATTATAATATGTCAGCTATTAGTTAGCGGATGACCGCCCAGCACCTTTGTGTATATCATTATCGAAGCAATAACTTTAGAAATTAGCCTTAGTTCAGTCGAGAGCGCTTCAGATTGGTACTTACAAAGGTGCAGGGAGGAAAGTCCGAACAGCATAGAGTAACGGTAGTTGTTAACTGCAACCAGGAGTGATCCTAGGGAAAGTGCCACAGAAACAATACCGCCCAGCACCTTTTTTGTATATCAATACTGAAGCAATAATTCTTAATTTGACCCTGATTTGGTCGAGAGTGCTTCAGTTGGTACTTAAGAAAGGTGCTGGGTAAGGGTGAAAAGAGTGGGTTAAGAGCCCCCAGTTCTGATAGGTGACTATCGGAAGAGGTAAACCCTACCGGCTGCAAGATTATGGGCCCTTCCGCTGTCAAAAGCGGAGAGACTACTCGTCTTTTCATAGGGTATATCGCGTCATCCCGCCAATTTAGCGCATCGAGCTAGCACGGAGCGTTAGATTGGCGGGAGGTAGTGCCTGCTTTTAGTAGGCGTTAAGATAGATGGTCATCGCCCAGCACCTTTGCGTATCAATACCATATTAAAACAGTGAGGTTGTGCCACAACTGCGTGAGCAAACCGACTCAAATTGATATTCAAAGGTGCTGGGTACAAAATTCGGCTTATAGCTAACTAATAGCATTAAATAGCATTCGTTTTTAATGGCGAATGTTATTTTATTAGGTGGTACAATAAATACTATGAGAAAAAGAAGCGAGCTTTTGATAGCCGCCCTACAGATACCAGTCGACTACACGATGCTAGTAGTAAGCTTTATTTTGGCGTACATGTTAAGAGAGGGCAGCGGTAAGCCCTTTTCGATAGCAATAGCAGGCCAAAGCTACCTCAACTTCATGTTATTATTCCTGCCAATCTGGCTTTTGATATTTGCCGGCGTAGGCCTTTATAAAATCCGATCCGATAGGGGTAACTGGATAGACTTTAGCAAAATTATAGCTGCCTGTGCATCTGGGGTGATGGTATTGATTGTCATAGACTTTATCAACCCTACGCCGATATTCCCTGCAAAAAGCATACCAATTTATGGCTTCATGTTTGCTCTCGTTTTGGTGAGCCTAGGCCGAATACTAATGAGCTTATTACAAAAAACTTTATCTCGTTTCGGTATAGGTGTTTATAGTGTCCTGTTTATTGGGGGCGGCGATACGGCGGTCGAGCTGAAAACTGCCCTCAAGCGACTCAAGAGACGCTACAAGATAGTCGCTGAGCTCCCTAGCTTAGCCAGGGCCACCACCGAAAGACTCCAGGCAATCCGAGAATCGCACCACATTGATACGATTATGGTGGCAGACAGCACTATTAGTGACGATAATATAGTTGATGTTTTGGCTTTCTGCCAAGCCAACCACATTGGCTACCAATTCGTGCCGAGCATCTCTAATCTCTACACCTCTAAAATCATTACTACTCAGATTGGTTCGGTACCCATTCTAGAGCTTAAGCCGACACCGCTAGAAGGTTGGGGAAGGGTCTTAAAAAGATTATTCGATGTAATAGTTACAACTATAATTGCCATCTTGAGTCTGCCATTACAACTTATAATATTCCTCATTATCAGGTTCAACGATCACGGACCAGCGATTTATTTGCATGAGTGTTACGGGCGCAGTGGAAAAAAGATTAATGTATATAAATTTAGAACAATGAAAGCCGAATACAGTCTGGGTGCCAAGTTCGGTAACCGTAGTATTGAGGATGTACTGAAGCTCCTGCCGCGCGACAAAGCCGATGAATTTAGATCTAATGCCAAGATCAAGGACGACCCTAGAGTCGGAAAACTTGGCAGGTTCTTGCGCAAGACTAGCCTCGACGAGCTACCACAGCTTTACAATGTACTAAAAGGTGAATTGAGCTTAGTCGGCCCAAGGCCACTACCAGAGTCTGAGCTCGAATTGGTTGGTGGTCAAAAGAACCTCGCTAAGATTGTTGCCATTAGGCCCGGCATTACAGGAATGTGGCAGGTTTCGGGCCGTAACGAGCTGTCGTATTCAGACAGAGTTAAGCTCAATATTGTTTATATCGAAAATTGGTCGCTTTGGCTGGATATCAAAATAATCATCAAAACCGTCTGGCAGGCTATATTTGAGCGCAATGGAATATAAGAAGCAATTATCAGGCCTCAGAGTAGCCATCGTACACGATTGGCTAGTTGGACTAGGGGGCGGCGAGAGAGTGGTCCAGAGTATGCTCAAATTGTTCCCCCAGGCCGAGATATACACTAGTGTCTATAACCCTAAAGAGTTAAAATTATTCAAACAACAGATAGTTCACTCCTCGTTTATTCAGCGTTGGCCTCTGGCTCTAAAAAAACATCAATTGTATTCGATGCTTAGACCTCTGGCTTTTGAGAGTTTTGATTTTTCAGCTTATGATTTGGTCATCTCAACTTGCAGTGCAGAATCTAAGGGCATCATAACTCCAAGCGAAACGCTACACATAGCTTACTTATTCACCCCTACCAGGTACTACTGGAGTGGCTATCAAGACTATCTCGAAGAGCCGGGGCTTGGCCCACTTAACCCGTTGGCGCGGCTGATGCTCAGAAATTCCATTGGAAGGCTGAGGCAATGGGATTTCGCCGCTGCCCAGAGACCCGACGAGATTGTATCTATATCCACAGAGGTCTCTAAAAGAACTAAAAAATACTACAAACGATCGAGCCCCGTTGTTTATCCACCTGTTGATACGGATAAGTTTACCAGACTATCATCATCTACCAGTAAAGATAATTACTATCTAGTCCTGGGCCGACTGATTGGATACAAGAGAGTAGATCTAGCAGTACGGGCTTGTACGGAGCTAGGCTTAGAGCTGGTGGTTGCGGGCAGAGGCCCAGAAGAGAAAGCCCTTCGCAAAATAGCTGGTCCAACCATTAGGTTCATCAAATCGCCTAGCGACCAAGAGGCTAAAGACCTCTACGCCAACTGTAGGGCATTTATATTCCCTGGGCTAGAAGATTTTGGCATTACTCCAGTCGAAGCGATGGCGGCCGGTAAGCCAGTAATATGTTTCGCTAAAGGCGGAGCCACCGAGACGGTGATAGATGGCGTGACTGGCATTTACCATAGCCAACAGACGGTCGAAAGCTTGGTCGAAGCAATCCGAAAGTTCGAAAAAACCAGCTTCGATAAAAAAGAGATAGTAAAAAGAGCCAAAATGTTTTCAGAGGAAAGATTTTTGATTGAGCTCGGAGGGTACGTAGTTGGGAAAATCAGTCAAAAAAAATAACTCTGCCAAAAGCTTAGCCATCGCAACAGTTATATTCGCAATACTTATTATCGGCACTAGCCTAGGTGGATTGATAGATAAGGTTGTAATTAAGTCTACAAAAATAGGCGACTATAAGATATTGAGCGAAAACCTCTTAGGGCTGAATGATAAAAAAAATATCCTATTACTATTTATGAATAATGCCGAGGCTAGAACCGGAGGGGGATTTATTGGTAGTGTTGGCTATCTGACTATCGATAACGGCAAAATTAAAAGCGAGCCAGTAAGGTCGGTGTATTATTACGACCATAAATATGAAGATATTGGCTTCGCCGACAAATTTTCTGGCCCCTACGGAGATGAGAGTTTTATGAACCTCAGAAATAGCGGCCTCAACCTTGATGCCAATACTAATCTCAAGAGAGCGAAATTGATTTTCGAGCTTGAGTCGGGTAAGCCAGTCGATATTGTTATAGCTGTTACACCTGAAGTGCTGAAGTACTTTCTACTCAAAACAGGGCCAGTCGATCTACCGGAATACAACATAACAGTAGACCATAAAAATATTACAGACACACTACAGACGGAAGTCGAATACGGGCAAGATAAGGTAGCCGGAAAAGATCCAAAGTCGGTTCTTTCTAGTATTGCAAATATTCTCACCGAGAGACTATCAAGAAAAAACATTACCGAGCTTACGGAATTGGGTATTGGTATGAAGGAACTCATGCAACAGAGACAAATTATTCTTTATAGTAACAACTACGAAGTTTCTTCTTTTTTAGAAAAAGCCAGATACAATGGCGGCCTGGTGGCATTTGAATCGGATTACTTCATGCTTACCGAGAATAACGTCAGCGTCGACAAGAGTAATGCCTTTATCGACAGAGAGCTGATTAGACAAGTTGAAGTCAGCGAAGATGGAGGAGTCGATGTTGGAGTAACAATCAAAAGGACACAGTTTAGAGACAAATCAATACCCTATGTCGACCCAAACAACAATGGTTTTACATACCTTATAAAAGAGAACGCCAGCATTATTGAGTTTGCCTTACCACCTGGAAGTAAAATATATTCAGAGCTCTCGTCTGTGGCTATTCAAGCAAAAGGAAAGGAAAAGGGCTACGATATTTATCAGTTTCGAAGCGATCTATTGCCGCTGGTTACATCGGAGTATTATTTCAGATACAGATTGCCCTTCAAGGTTGCAACAAGCAACTTCATAGTATTTAATTCTTATCTGCAATTACAAAATGGTGGCTGGCCATACAAATTGTCCAATAGTGTTACAGCGCCTGATGGATGGGAGCTAAGTGCCACAAATAAACGCGATATATTATCTTCTGGTAATACGGTTGTGTATAATGAAGATATAAATAAGGATGTATTCTTAAGTTTAGTCTATGGAAAAAAATAAATCAGAAATTGTTATAGAGCTAACTAAAATAGCCAAGCGTTACGATGATGAGGCTGGAATTTATGATGCCCTAAAGGAAGTTGAACTCAAGGTAAAAGCCGGCGAGTTCTTAGCGGTCATGGGTCCATCTGGTTCGGGCAAGTCGACGCTTATGAATATTATTGGTTTACTCGACAGGCCAACAGCTGGCGACTTCATGCTTGATGGAGTCGATACCAATACCCTTAGCGATAAGGACTTAGCAAAGCTCAGAAGGGACCGTATCGGCTTTATATTCCAGAATTTCAATTTGCTACCACGCCTTAGTATTATGCAGAATGTAGAGCTGCCACTAGTCTACGAGAAAATCAAAACATCCGAAAGAAAACGCCGAGTAAGAGAAGTTTTAAGCGAAGTAGGGCTATTAGACAAGATCGACAGTAAGCCGAATAGAGTTAGTGGTGGCCAGGTGCAGCGTGCTGCGATTGCCAGGGCGCTCATCAATAATCCCAGCCTGATATTGGCAGACGAACCAACTGGCAACCTAGATACCAAGACGGGTATAGAAATCATGGAATTATTAAAAAAGCTCAATAGTAGTGGAGTGACCATCATTTTGGTGACTCACAACCCCGAGTTGAGTCATTACGCCTCGCGAGTTGTTGAAGTCCGAGACGGACTACTAACCGAGAAAGAGGTTAAGAAATGATTTGGCAGAATATCAAAAATGCCTTCCTTTCCATAAGATCAGCCAAACTTCGATCAGCTTTGACGGCAGTTGGGGTTGTGATTGGAGTCTTTGCGGTCCTGGTAATGGTTGGTGTAGGCGACGGAGTCAAGGCCGATATAGAGGGCCAGATATCTAACCTCGGCACCAATGTGCTGACCATAACATCGGGCAAATTAACGCAATCTGCCTCAAGTAGCGACCCAAAGCAGCAAAAAGGCTCAGGCATTAATCTCGCCAGCGGTATCGGCGCCAGCACTCTGACCGAAGCCGACGTCAAAACAATAGCCACCACGCCAAATGTAACTAGCTCGGCTGCGTTTGGTATCATTTCGTCTTCGGTCACCAAAGACCAGGCCGTGAACAACAGCGCCTTCGTGATAGCCACCACACCAAGCTACTTTGACATCCGCAAATTAAAGACTTCACAAGGAAGCTTCTTTACCGACAGTGACAATAACAAAGAGGAGTTCGTAGCAGTTATTGGTGCCGATACCAAGCAGAGCTTGTTTGGCAGCGAGGATCCTATTGGTAGGCCTATTACTCTCAGGGGCAAGCAGTTCGTCGTGTCGGGTGTCATCGAGAAGTCAGACGCTGGGGTTAGTCTCGGTGCCAACTCCGACGATATCGTGATTATTCCTATCAACTCCGCCATAAAACTGACTGGCAAGAATGATGTATTCAGAGTCATAGCCGAGGTTGATAGCGAAAAGAACGTCGAAAAAGTCAAAGCTTCGCTTGAGCAGTCAATTAGATCTAACCATTCCGGATCTGACGACTTTAGCGTTCTGACCCAAAAGGAACTGCTTACTACCTTCAACAGTATTCTCGATATTCTGACGACCTTCGTGGCTGCCATTGCGGCAATCAGCCTGCTCGTGGGTGGAATTGGCATAATGAATATTATGTTGGTCACTGTCAGTGAACGAACCAGAGAAATCGGTATCCGTAAGGCCATGGGCGCCACTTTTGGCAACATCATGGGCCAGTTTCTGACCGAATCAATAATAATTTCGTTAATCGGGGGAGCCATAGGGGTCCTGGCATCGTACCTTGCTGGGTTGGTCATAGCGAACTTCGCCGACATCACCCCAGTTTATAGCCCTATAGCGCTTATGTCTGCCCTAGGAGCGAGTTTATTGATCGGAGTCGTATTCGGGACAGCCCCTGCCGTAAAGGCCGCCAGGAAGCACCCTATACAGGCTCTGAAGTCATTATGAATTTACAATCCCAGCTCTACTAATCAAAAAAGCTCCCTAATTATGGGGAGCTTTTTTGATTATAATTTGTACTGGCTACTTGGCGGCTTTCACTATTTCTTCAAAAGCTTTTGGCTGTGCAATAGCAATCTCTGATAGCATCTTGCGGTTTAGCTCGATATTAGACTTCTTGAGTCCAGCGATTAGGGTAGAGTAGCTTACGCCATTGAGCTTGGCTGCGGCCGAGATTCTGGTAATCCATAATCCACGCAAATCCCTTTTCATGTTGCGCCTGTCTCTGTATTGGTAGCTCAAAGCTTTAATTACAGATTCGTTAGCTTTTCTGAATGAACTCCTGCGGCTTTTTGAATAGCCCTTGGCCAGTTTTAGTACTTTTTTGTGCCGTTTTCTGGCAGCGACTCCGCGCTTTACTCTCATATTAGACTCCTAATGCCTTTTTAATATTTCTAACATCAGCCTCAGAAGCTGGGTGCTCGATAGTATAAGCTCGTTTGCGGGCAGCCGACTTCTTGGTTTTTAAATGCCCACGAGTAGCCTTGCGGCGCATTATTTTGCCCGTTGAGGTAATTTTAAATCTTTTAGCTGTGGTTTTGCTTGTTTTAATCTTGGGCATTTTCTTTTTCCTTTAAGTCAGATTGTTTTGACAGCGCTGAGGCCTGCTTGGAAAGGTTTATAACCAATGACATATCTCGGCCAGTCATCGAAGGGGCTTGTTCTATAATCGCGATATCGGCTAGGCCTTCAAAAAACTTCATCAGAACTACTTGTCCTAAATCTGGTCGGGCCATTTCTCGCCCTTTGAAGCGTGCAGTTAGTTTGACCTTGTCGCCAGCTTCTAAAAACTTGCGAGCGGCTCTTTGCTTTACTTCGATATCGTGTTGTCCTATCTTGAGACCCATACGGACCTGCTTAACTTCGATGGTGCGTTGCTTTTTACGGTTCTTGGCGGCCTGCTTGTCTTGTTCGTAGAGGTATTTACCCCAATCGAGCAATTTACAAACTGGAGGGTCCGCGTCGGGTGATATCTCTGCTAGGTCATAACCTTGATCTCGGGCTATATTTAGAGCTTCCGAGATCGGTACAACCCCGATTTGCTTGGATTCAGCATCAAGTAATCTAACGGTAGACGCCGATATTTGATGATTAAGCCTGAGTCGTTTTTTTATTTAGATATCTCCATAAAAGCTCGGAATAATAATAGCATGAAATTTCTCGATTGGCAAGTATCGCTGAGGGAGGACATTTTAATTAGATTTTTGGTTAGTTTTTTTTGAAATTAACCTAATTTTTTTGTTATTTTTACCAATCACTACGATATTCTTATATTTTCTGCCCAAATTATCTACAAAATTATCAGCTCCCTCCAAATTGAATATCTTGGAATGTAGGCTGAGCATCAGTTTGCCATGGTTTTGATTTTTCTTGTCGAAAACATTCATAATTTTAGATTTTAAGCTGCTCTTAGAAGTGATAATTTCGCCAGGAAGGTAAGCATTTACTTGGATCGGTGCGTTGTTAAAATAATGGTCCTCATTGAGATTTTCAAACCTAATTGTACCTGTTGGCAAAGTTAGCTCGAGATTATTCTCGGTCTTTATTTTTATAGCCTTGGAGTTGGAGCCATCGGGTGGAGGAGTGGTCAAGTAGATTTCGTCGTAAAAATACCTGTTAGCAATAGAGTAGATGGTTTTTTCCGTAATTTTGCGCTGCGAAAGCGCTCTTATACCATCCAGCCAGTTATTGATTTGTAGATTTTTAGCTATTTTTGATTTGGTAATTGGCAAATAGCCTATTGCGGTGGCAGAATCGATTTTTCCAATCATGCCGACAAAAATATTGAAGTCATAATCATCACCTACCACTACAATAGTAGTGGCACTCGATTTTACCAGTGATTCTAGCAATGCCGAGAGCTCCCTCTCGGAGCTAAAAGTTATAAATTCTGAGTCGATTCGGTTTTTTGCTAGTTCGCTATGCATCTTTACGGCCAGCTGTTCGTCGATTTTAGTTCTGGAAAGACTATTTTGGACGTACTTATACATTTTTACCCGAATCTATTCGCGCTTTTACTAATGCACCAGAATCTATACTTACACTCTTGCCTTCGGCACTGCCAGATAGCTCGCCACAGCCGGCTATATAAACATTATCGAGTGCCAAAACAGAGCCTTTGAGCTGGCCCTCAATTATTGCCGAACGGGCTTCGATAGAGCCGGTAATCTTGGCATTTTTACCTATTTCTACTGCCCCAGTGGTCTTGATACTGCCCTTGTAGCTACCATCAACAAAAACATCCTCTTCGCTCTTAATATCGCCAATTGCAGATACCTCGACTCCAATATAAAAACCTGAAAAGCCAACCAAGTCCGATATATGCCCTTTGTTGGCGTGCTCAATCATTTATTTGCTCTTTAATTTAGCTGCATCAACCAAAGCCTTGGATTCTTCCTTCGACAAGTTGTGCTGGGATTTGCCCTCAACAATGTCCTTAGCATAAACTCGAGTGCCTGACCTGGCATGTACTGCCGATATAACAATACCGCTGTCGGTGTGGTCGAGAAGGGCGATACAAAAGCTTTGGTCACCTCCGGTATCACCAAATGGGTTAAAGCGCACCAGCCCAATTTTAGATATCGCCAGCTGCTGGGTATTGTGCATTTTGGCCGCAAAACCAGCCAGCTCGTCTATTTGTGATAAAGCCTTATTGGTATCTTCAGCAAAGCCTTTAATAGCATCCTCGATGTTTTTGGCTTCGGCACCTTTCAGGAACTGCCCATACTTTTTCTGCAATCCAATCTGCTGCCAAAGTGTATATCCGGCCAGCCCTGCGGATATTAAGAATAGAATAAACAAAATTATTTCCATAGCCTTCTTTCTAGTACATCATTATAGTTATAGATAGGGAGCTTGGCAACTCTTGACTAAAGGTATTACAATGGTAGTAATTAATAGGAGGTCATGTAGATGTCGAAACGCAAGAAACACAAGAAAAGCAAAAGTAGCCGCAAGAGTAATGTAGTAAAAAAAACAACTGTAGCCGCAAAGCCCAGTAAAGCAACTGATTTAAGCACAGCTAGTCTGTTGACTACCCAGCCCAAGTCAAAAATTGAAGCCAACGAGCCGATACCAAAAGACCCTAAAAATAAAACCAATAAGATTGTAATGGCAGATGTAACTTATAGCCTAGTATTGCTAGCAACAATCATTGCTGTTTTTGCAGTTTTGATGCTACTGATGTCTAATCGCGCGATTTCAGACTCGTTCTACGGAATTATCAAGATTAAAATATAGATCACCAGGCTCTATATTCGGTATTGCAGTGCTTCTGCAATGTGTTTTGGTGTAATATCGAGAGTCGACTCCAGATCAGCTATAGTACGGCTAACTTTTAGCACCCGCATGTAGGCTCTAGCCGACAACTTGAGGCTAATCAGGGCTTGTTCTAGTAGCTGTTTGGCATTTGGTTCTAGTGCACAGAATTTTTGAATCTGTTTATTGTTCATCTCGTTATTGGTTTTGATAGACTCATCTACGAACCTTCTTGTCTGGATCGCTCGAGCTTTGGCGACCCTTTTGCGGACGTCTCGGCTTGATTCCGAAGCCTCAGCATTAATTAGCTGTGATCTTTTGACTCGTCCGACATTGACGACAAGATCCAATCTATCAAGCAGGGGCCCCGATATTTTATTGCTATAGCGCTGAATCTGAGAGGGCGAGCAGCTACAGATAGATTCTTGGTCGCCAGCATAGCCACAAGGGCAGGGGTTTTGGGCTGCTACCAGTAAAAAACGAGCCGGATAGCTTTGAGACGATGTTGCGCGAGCAATTGTTACACAACCCTCCTCTAGAGGCTGACGCAGAACCTCGAGTACATTACGGGCAAACTCCGGTATCTCGTCCAGAAATAGCACTCCACGATGAGCCAAGCTGATTTCACCTGGCTTTGGCCACTGCCCACCACCAATTAGGGCTATGTTGCTAGCGGTGTGATGCGGATTTCGGTACGGTCTGGTAGATATAATGCCTTGGCTGTTTTGTCCTGCTAGGCTATGTATCTTGGTAATCTCTAGGGACTCGTCGTAGCTCGGGGCAGGCAAAAGTCCAACCAGCGATTTTGCCAGCATTGATTTGCCAGACCCGGGTGGCCCGCTCAGCAAAATATTGTGGTTTCCGCTAGCGGCTATCTCGATGGCCCGCTTGGCTTGATCTTGTCCATAGACTTCGCTCATATCAACTTCGGCTTGAGCTTGCTTGGCATTAATGGGGGTTGGCGGGAGCGAGACAATCAGCTTCTCTCCAATCAGATGCTTGTAGATGTCGACAAGCGACTCTACTGGGTAGATATTGACGCCATTAATTAGCGCTGCCTGGCTGGCCACGGCTGCCGATACAAATAAGTCGGTGATACCATTTTCTTTGCAGGCCTGGGCAGCCGACAGGGCACCATTGATGGGCCTCATGGAGCCATCGAGACCTAATTCGCCTAAAAAGGCCGAAGATGCTGGTATGGGCCCAACCTGCTTGCTTGCAACAAGCAAGCTAACCGCCATTGCCAGATCAAAGCCCGAGCCATTTTTGGGTAAGTCGGCGGGAGCTAGGTTAAGCGTAATTCTGCGTGGTGGTAAATTTAGGCTGGAATTTTTAATAGCCGACCGGACTCGCTCTTTGGCTTCATCGACGGCCTTATTGGCTAGGCCGACTACAATAAAGCCAGGCAAGCCATTGCTCATATCGGCTTCAACTTCGATTAGTTGGCAGTCAAGACCGATATTAGTAATAGTATTTACCTTGGCTAGCATTTACAACAACCCCCTTGTTCTACATCATATTATACAAACAAAAAGCGAAAAGCAAGCATAAGAATTATGACCTTAGTACTACTTGGAGGAGCGGTACCATATGGCAGCCGATTCGGGTGCCACTGTATTTATGACCATTCCCGTCGAAACTTCGAATCCACCCCAGATGTTGCTTCGGCCGTATAGCTTAATGATGCAGCGATGGTGGGGGCTTACGCCATTCTCGATAAAAAAATTGTAACTAATCTGGGCTCCAGTTAGCTTTTGAGTTAGATGTTTGAGCTGCTGGGCACAAGATTTTAGCTGAGACGCACTGAATTTGTCGAAACTCACAACGTGCTGCTTAGGTATTAGCCAAGCCTCAAAAGGGTACTGCGAGGCATATGGGCAAATAATCAAAAAATGCTCATCCTCTGTTATGACGCGTTTTTTTTGATTCCGCTCGAAAGAAATAATATCGTCAATCGGCTCTTTCTTTTTATCTAAGTAGTATTCTTCGATATGGTTAGAATGCTCCTGGAATCGCTTTGGAACAATCGGCATAGCGAATATTTGGCTGTGAGCATGCGCCAAGCTAGCTCCGGCCTCAAAACCGTCGTTTCTGAAAATCAAGACATAGGCAATGCCTTCTTTATTTAGCAAATTTGCAGTCCTCATCTGGTAGGCCTTCAGGATTCGCTCAATTTGTACCAAAGATAGCCTCGAGAAAGGCATATTGGCAAGTGGAGTATCAATTACCAGCTCTTGGCTGCCATGAGATTTCGGGTTATCCATTGTCAGTGCCGAGAACCTGTTTTTGACGACCTTCACGAGCCAGTTACCGTCCTTTTTGATGCTATATACTTCTTTTTCTTTATCGAGATTCGGGCTATCAGCAGTTTCGATTAGTGGATGGCGATTTTTGCTGGTGTCGTAGGGTCTTTTGCCACGACCAGGGGACACTATTACATACTCATCGAACAAGTAATCGCGCCTAATTTCGGTCTCGACACCCTCGATATCTAGCATAATAGGCTTACACTGCCAGGCGTCGTCGGGGTTTACCTGCTCGGTATCTATCTCGCAAGTCACAAAATTTTCAAAAGAATCATCAAGTCTAACCTTGGCAGGCTTGGTTGCATGTTTAGCACGCTGGTGGAAATTATCAGATGATTGAGATTTGTTTTCCGATGAACTCATACCTCTTATGTTACCAAGATTTTGGGGCTAAAGCTATATAATTACTAACAGTACTAAATAATATCAGAGTAGATCTTGAGTAGTTTTTTGGCCTGTTTGTCTATTGTGATAGTCATAGCAATTTGTTTTGCTTTTTTGCCGTAGGCTGTAGCCTTATTTTTGTCATTAAGCAGCTTATTACAGGCAGTTGCAAAGCTAGTAGTGGTATTTTTTGCTAGTATTCCGGTTACTTTGTCTTCTGCTAGCGGTGAAATCTCGGGGTCTAGAAATACAATAGGCTTAGATACTATGGCGGCTTCATTGAGAACCAGGCCTTGAGTGTCGGTCAAAGATGCAAAACAAAATATGTCGCTCGCTTTAAAACAAGCAAAGGTCTTGGCTCTATCTAGCATTCCAGTGAACACAATATTTTGTCTAACCCCTACTGACTCAGCTAATTCCTTGAGCTCTTCGCTGTATGGACCGTCGCCCACTATAAGTAGCTTGGTATCGGGGTGGTGCTCTAGTATTTTAGGCATACTACGGATAATCAGCTGAATATTTTTTTCCTTGCCGAGCCTACCAACAAACAGCAAAAGAGGGCTGTCAGAATCTATTTGATAGTAGCGTCTTGGTTCAAAATCAGTTTTAATATTTAGTTCTTGGAGGTCTATGCCAGTCGGTAAGACATGAACGTTGTTAAAATTACCATAATCTTTTAAAGAACGTACCATTTTTAATGAAGGTGCTATAACGGCATCGCAGTTTTGATAAAAAATACCGACACTTTCTAGGATTAGTTTACGATTCCATGTTTTAATTGACCGGTTTGGCTTCAAATAGGGGAGCAATTCTTTGTATTTGTCGGCAGACTTTAGCAGCGCTGGCGCTACCAGGATACCGAGTAAGACGCCAATCATCATTTTTTTATAAACTCGCACATACTGATCGATGTCGGTGTGATGGGTCGATACTACCGGAATATTATCTTCTTTGGCTATGCGCATTCCCAATATTCCTATCTGAGCTGGTGTATGTATATGAATAATATCAAGGTTATGCGAGCGCACTTGTTTGATGATGGCCGGAGTAAAGGGCATAGTGTCTCGGTGGTCCTCGTACCAGATGCTTGGAAAAGATCTGAAGCGCACTACGTAAGCAGGGTCGACCTGTTTTTTGTCGGCCGACTGGGGGGCAAATATCACCACTTCATGACCGAGTGCAATTAGCTCTTTGGCAAAAAGTTCTACCGAAACCGCAACTCCATCGACTTGAGGGTAGTAGCGGTCTGTAAAAAAACCAATTTTCATCTGGATATCTCCTCGAGTATGGATTCGTAGCGATTAAAAGTAATTTGAGTGGTGTGTTTTTTCATAATAATATCTAGGCTCTTTTGACCGAACTCTTTTAGTTTTGCTGCATTGCCAATTAGCAAAATTATCTTCTGAGCTAACATTTTATAGTTATCTTCATCAAAAAGATAGCCGTTTTTATTGTTTTGTACCAGCTCGTGGAGGGCCGCTACATCGACCGCTATGACTGGCTTGGCGCTGGCCATAGCCTCAAGAGTTACGATGCTCTGTAGTTCGGCTGGTGAGCTGATAATGAAAATATCCGAAAGGTTATATATCTTGGGCTTGTCAGCTTCGTCTATGAAGCCAGTAAATATTACATTCTGCACAACGCCTTCTCGTGCACAAAGCTGCTTTAGATCTTCCATGGCATTACCGAAGCCAGCTATCACTAGCTGACAGTCGCTATGCTTCAAGACTTCTGGCAAAGACTTAATTATTAGGTCTAGCCTTTTTTCACCATCGACTCTGCCCAAATAAAGCAATGTGGGTTTATCGGCTAGACCGTATTTTTTAGCAATTTCCTTGTCGCGCGGCATAGGCTTAAAAATAGCAGTATCGACACCATTGGTGACAGCCTCCGAGCGAGATTTAAGCCCGTATTTTTTAAGAAAAGCCAATGCCGTTGGGGTAGGGGTCGTCACGAATTGGGCTCGGTTGCAAAACTTTACTAAATAATTCCAGAAACGCTTATAAAACCAGCCATAGTACCAGCTGCTGCCCTTGATATTAAGCAAAACATTTTCAGGCATCAGATGGTTGGTGGTTAGTACTGGTATGCCGTGCCGATTAGCATAGCGCATGGCCGTTCTACCTAGTAGGGCTGGATTATGTATATGAATTGCATCTGGTTTAACCAGCTTAAATATTTTTTTGGTATGTACCCACGGGAAGAGCGTGACCTTGTATTTTTTATTGAACGGCATCGTCACGGCTCGCTCGCGGTAGATGGTATAGCTATCGTCTTGCTCCAGATAGTTCGTGAAGTTCTTAGACGGCGCCCAGACACTCACCGAGTGCCCCTTACTAATTAGCCCTTGCACCAGGCGTCTTTCAAAAAGGGCTCCTCCATCGGCATTCGGCCAGTAGCTCTCTGTAACTAGTAGTATATTCATAACTCTATTATGCCTTAATAATCAAAATTATTAAAACTTTTGTACAGAAGCTCTAAATCCAGATATAATACCTAATAATGATAAGACAAATATCCATTGAAGGCCGTCAAGCCAGTTACGCCCAGCTCAATCCGAGCCAATCCGAGACAATAATTCTGGTACACGGAATAATGGGCGACCACACTGGTTTGCTTGATCTAGGCCGTCGTCTCAAGGGTTATCGCGTCATCATTCCCGACTTAGCCGGCCATGGGTCGTCTGATATTCTAAAGTCCGAGCATAACGCCAAGTCTCATGCTCGGTTTTTGGCTAGCTTTATTGAGGCTCTCGATATCAAATCGGCAGTTTTGGTCGGCCACTCCTATGGAGCCCTAGTTTGCTTGCAGTATTCGGTCACATACCTAGATAGCAGGGCGGTCCGCCAGCTAATTTTGCTGGCACCTTATCCCGAGCATCAGCGCAATTTTGCTCATCTGGCGTCAAGGGCTGCGTATCATACTATTAGGATGACCCCCGAACCACTCACCCAGAAAGTGCTAGCTAGTAATTTTTATAATCGAGCATCGGCCAAAATGCTTTTTGTTTCTGACAACGCCGAGCTCAAGGCTCGGTTGCTCCGCCAGGGTCAAATCGCCACGAGCAAGGTGCCAAAGCGAGTGGCCAACGAAATAGCTGGCGACCTACCCAGTATGCCGGTAGTCAAACTGCTCAATCAGCTAACCCTAAGCACCACAATCGTTTATGGTGGCAAAGACAAGCTTGGCAATATCGAGCATCTTGAATCTAAAATCACTAATCCTAAAATCAAGCTACTAAAATTTGATGGCTTCGGACATCTTTTCCCGCTCGAAGAGCCCCAAAAAACTGCCGATGTCATTTTGCAAATTATCAATCAGCCCAAGATTCGTGCTAATATAGGTTCAAAATAAGCATGTACAAAAGTCTTCTAACTAACCGCAACTTCCTCAAAATCTGGCTGGCCCAGCTGTTTTCACAATTAGCCGCCAATCTACTTAACTTCGCTCTGATTATCAGGGTTTTTGAGCTTTCAGCTAATACGAAATACGCCAATATATCTGTTAGTTTGCTGATATTATCATTTGGCGTACCGTCGATTATATTTGCAGTCCTGGCTGGTGCCTATGTCGACCACATGGATCGCAAAAAAGTATTAGTTATAACAAATATTGTTAGAGCTGTTCTTGTACTGTGTTTTTTATTGTTCGAAACCAATCTGATGTTTGTTTATCTGACAGTATTTATAATTTCGACTTTTTCGCAATTCTTTACTCCTGCCGAATCGGCTGCACTACCCAAGCTAGTCAATAAAAAGCACTTAGTTGTTGCCAATTCGCTATTCTTGTTCACACTATATAGCTCTTTCATACTTGGCTACAGTTTGGCCGGACCAATCATTTCTACCTGGGGTGCTAATTCGGTCTATTGGGCCACCTCGGCGGCCTTTGCTATCTCGGCACTGCTGAGTTTGGGCCTACCCAAGCTCAGGGCTCACCAAAAAGGTCTCGATTTTAAGACTATCAACCACGATGTCTTCGTGACCATCCGCCAGACTGCCAATAAGATACTCAAAACCCCAGCCCTGCTATTTCCGATAGTCAATCTTACAATCGGCCAAATGCTAATCGGTATCATCGCCGTCGTCGCACCAGCTCTGGCTATCTTGTTGTTCAACCAAAGCCTCGCCAGCACAAGCTACAAGCTAATTGTGCCAACTGCAGTTGGTATGATTGTCGGGGCGGTACTAGTAGGCCAAATATTTCGCAATGTTCATAAGGCCAAGCTTATCAACTTTGGTATTATCATCGCAGTAGTATCGTTATTTGGCATCGGCTTTTCTAAGAGCTACATGGGCTCACCGCTCTACACCTACATCATCATAATCTTGGCATTTGGGCTGGGTTTTGCCAACGCCATGATAGGAGTATCCGCCCAGACCTTGCTCCAAATTCACTCTACTGACGAAGAGCGTGGCAAAATATTCGGGACCCTCAATATGATGATGAACCTAGCTGCCACTCTACCTGTGCTGCTTGCGGGCATTACAGCCGATCTCATCAGTCCGTCCTCGGTATTGCTCATAGCTGGTTCAATGGTTGCAGTCTATGGCGTGTATCAGTTTGTGACGCTCAAAAAGCACGAGCTGGTAGATATATAGACAGAATATATCTGTAGCAATAATAATTGTCTTTTTAACTAAATCTCATTAACTAATCTCATTAACTAATAACATTAACTAATCTCATTAATCATCACTTTTGATGGCAAAAGTAATATAAAACCAGCCGACTGTGGCTCGCCCCAATAAGCGCCCCAGACTACCGGGCAATCTGATTTAAGAATATACTTGCCCTGATTGCTAGCGCGTCAGGTCTTCAAACAATCCTTAAATACAGATTAGCCCGCCAGTCTGTTGCTTTCTTGGTGCTCGATGTCGGCAAGACAGAGGACGGAAATAAATAGCGATATTATAGTCAACTAGAAGTCGGTTGGTTTTGCTCCACTTTTGGCAGCAAAAGTGGTAATTAAATAAAAAAGATAAATTAAATTAAAGCGATGCTTTCTTGAGCTTTGGGGTCAGTGTCGGCAAGACAAGGAGCAGGCAGACACTAGCATAATAACTATAAATATGTTATAATTTGTTCTTATGGGGCTGACAAGCTTCGACGTTGAATCTTGAAATATGATTGCGAGTCGGTTTGAGAATACACGTTAGCTGTTCTCAAAAAACTACAAATGCAAAATCTTTTGTATCGCGTTTGGTGAATGCAGTTTCTGCACCATCTCTCGCACCAGCTTTTGCTTAATTGTCATTAGCCGTCGATCCTCTGACACCTGATAGCAGGTCATCGACGTCATTTATCAGGTTGCAGCAACATTTTTTGCTAGATGTTGAATAAGACTACAATTAGCAAACAAGTGCCTTAGCCGTTTGGGTTGGTTTTTATGGCTAGAGAGCTTGTTAAACAAATTCAGGCCAACTACACTCGTAGATATCATGTTATAAAAGTTTAGCGGACGTGGGTGCGATTCCCACCAGCTCCACCAAAAAAAGACCAGCAGCTTGCAATGAGCCTTATGGTCTTTTTTTGATACCTACTAATAATTTGGTGGGCACGATAGCCCCGAATATCTTGCTAGGCTGTTTTTGGCTTGGCCAGAGTTGCCACAGATTTGTTGACTCGTTTTGGCTTGGCACTAGGAGGCTTAACTACCGGCGGCCTAGCTGGCTCCACGATGTGCCCGCGCGGAATATCGAGCTTGACCGTCATACCCGACCTGGGGTTTGTTATAATCTCAATTTGACCACCGATTTGCTCAATCACAATACGACTCAAGTACATTCCCAAGCCCGCACCCTGGTAATCAAAATGCTTGGCATCTAGGGCGTGCTTAAAGGGCTTCATAAGCGCAGCTACATTGCTTTTGGTAATTCCACTGCCTGTGTCGCTAATCACGAACTGCGTGCCCGCTATGGTGTTCTGAGCACTAATATATATGCCGCCGCCGCTATCACTAAGCTTAATGGCGTTATTAATTGCGGTAGATAGTAGTAGTACTAGCCCAGCATGGTCTATTCCCATATTCATTTCATTGCTCAGGCTTTGATTGACCGCCAGGCGCTTGGCTTTTATTGTCATCTTCTGCCTATCTAAGATAGTCTTAATGATAGCCTCAGTGTCGCTAGCGCTAACGCTTTCAAAAGGCGTCACCACCGAGAACTTCTGTAGAAGCAATAGCGAGCTTTCGATGCCAGTCAGCAGCCCCAGCGCTTGCACGAAGTCTTTGGCGCGGTTCTTGTGTGCAAATCCAGCTGAGAGCCGAGCGATTTCGGATAGTTCTTTTTGAATCTCAACCGATGCTAGACTAACAGCATTCATCTTTTGATCCATAAGCTGTTGCTCAGCTTGCATCAGCTTGTTCTGGTGTTTTTTGATAATGCTTGCTTCGGTCAGACCCCGCCAGCTAAATAGTACGAAGCCAGCGCAAATGGCAAATAAGCCGAACTGAATCACAATAAAGACCGGCCTAATGCCATAGGTATTGGCGCTAGCTAGTACCAGGTCGATTGCTATTAGCAGCAGACCCAGACTTGCCACCGGCAGCCACAGGGCGGGACTAAAGCTCGCCGAGCGTACACTATTTTTAAGTGCGTAGCGGTCGATCTCTGCGAGTTTTGTATCCGTTGAGGCAGCATAGCTCTCAGCAAGGTCTGCGAATTGCTTTCTGATACTAGCCATTGCCTGCCTGATGCCTTCAGCCTTGGATTGGGCAGCTATTTTATCAGTTACCATTAGCCCCAAAGTGGCGCTAATTATTTTGGCGGGCTTTGCTAGGTAAAAGCCAGCTAGGGCTATGAAGTTCTTCCCACCAAATTGAAGATTTTGGTAGCGTTCGGTCAGCTCGATGTAGCGTAGCGTGGTGCGGTAATGCTTGTAGGCTCGCAGTTCATAGACCAAACCGATGCAGAGCAGTAGCAATATTAGCAAGTAGGGGAGCGCTATAACGAGCAGGCGCGGTAGGCTTGCCAGCCAGGCTAAAAGCCTCTGGAGCCAGCCGCTTGGGCCGGCTGGCTGGACTAAACCACCACCAGATACCGATAGCGACCCACCAGCTGGCCCAAGGTTGCTACCACCGGCAGTACCGTTGCAGTTCGCGGTGCGGAAGGCTTGGTCGCCACCATAGTAGGTACCATTCAGGTTGGTAGCCAGTGCTCGATAGTGGTATGTGGTGCTGCAGCTCAACTCAGCAATCGGCAGGCTATAAGCGCCAGTAGCGAAATATTTTTTTTGACTTAACTTCTGCACCCGGTCGTTGCCATTATCCACCACATAGATATTGCCACTAGCATCGAGCGCAATGCCGTATGGTCCGCTAAACTGCCCGTCGCCCGTGCCGTAGCTACCAAACTGGCTCAGGTAAGCCCCAGAGCTATCGAACTTCTGCACCCGGGCGTTGTCATTATCCGTCACATAAATATTGCCGCTAGCATCGAGCGTAATCCCGTATGGGTAGCCAAACTGCCCATCACCAGAGCCACTGCTACCAAACTGGCTCAGGTAAGCCCCAGAGCTGTCGAACTTCTGCACTCGGTTGTTGCCATTATCCACCACATAAATATTGCCACTAGCATCGAGCGTAATGGCGTATGGGTAGCTAAACTGCCCGTCGCCACTACCAGCGCTACCAAACTGGCTCAGGTAAGCCCCAGAGCTATCGAACTTCTGCACTCGGTTGTTGTTACTATCTGCCACATAAATATTGCCACTAGCATCGAGCACGATGCCGTTGGTACCGTCAAACTGCCCGTCGCCAGAGCCGTAGCTACCAAATTGACCCAGATAAGCCCCAGAGCTATCGAACTTCTGCACTCGGTTGTTGTAGCTATCCGTCACATAAATATTGCCGCTAGCATCGAGTTTGATGCCGTTGGTACCGTCAAACTGCCCGTCGCCAGAGCCGTAGCTGCCAAACTGGCTCAGGTAAGCCCCAGAGCTATCGAACTTCTGCACTCGGTGGTTGTCAGTATCCGTCACATAAATATTACCACTAGCATCGAGCGCGATGCCGAAGGGGTAGTTAAACTGCCCGTCGCCAGAGCCGTTGCTACCGAATTGGCTCAGATAATCAATAAACAGCGGCGAGCTACTCGTATTCGAAGACATCAGCGATTTGCCGTAGTTAGTATTGTTGCCCCACTCAAACCCCCTGGCCGTAATGATGCTATCAGATGCTATGATTTCGCCATTGAGGTTGCCAGAAGTGGCACTGATGCTACTGGCTGGCTTGGTAGCGATATCCATACAGGCCGAAGTGGTGAAGCTCATATCGGAACCATAGTAGGTACCTTCAGCATTGCTGGCGAAGGCCCTGTAATGATAAGTTGTGCCGCAGGTTAGGTTGGTAGCGCCCAGGCTATAATTACGAGAGTTAGCAAGGTCGAACTTCTGCACCCGATTATTGCTACTATCCGCCACATAGATATTGCCACTAGCATCGAGCGTAATGCCGAATGGGTTAGAGAACTGCCCGTTGCCAGAGCCAAAACTACCAAACTGGCTCAAGTAAGCCCCAGAGCTATCGAACTTCTGCACTCGGTGGCCGTTAGCATCCGCGACATAGATATTGCCACTAGCATCGAGCGTGATTCCAGTGGGGGCGTTAAACTGCCCGTTTCCCGTGCCAGAGCTACCAAACTGGCTCAGGTAAGCCCCAGAGCTATCGAACTTCTGCACTCGGTTGTTGCTCCAATCCGCCACATAAATATTGCCGCTAGCATCGAGCGTGATACCGAAGGGGTAGTTAAACTGCCCATCGCCAGAGCCAAAACTACCAAACTGGCTTAGGTAAGCCCCAGAGCTATCGAACTTCTGTACTCGGTCGTTGTTGCTATCTGCCACATAGATATTGCCGCTAGCATCTAGCGCGATGCCGTTGGGGCCGACAAACTGCCCGTCGCCCGTGCCGTAGCTTCCAAACTGGCTGAGGTAAGCCCCGGAGCTATCAAACTTCTGCACTCGGTTATTGCCACTATCCGTCACATAGATATTGCCACTAGCATCGAGCGCGATTACGGATGGGCTAGAGAACTGCCCGTCGCCAGAGCCGTTGCTACCAAACTGACTGAGGTAAGCCCCAGAGCTATCGAACTTCTGCACTCGGTTATTGCCACTATCCGTCACATAGATATTGCCGCTAGCATCGAGCGTGATGCCGAATGGGTTAGAGAACTGCCCGTCGCCAGAGCCAAAGCTACCAAACTGGCTCTGGTAGGCCCCGGAGCTATTGATTGTGGATCCATAGGTTGTAGTGGTGCCATATTCAAAGCCAGCCGTTAGAATCTGTTGTGTACTATCGACTGTCATATTGAGATCGGCACTGTGTATGGCAATACTGCTAGCTGGCTTGGTGGCTACGGTCATTGAGCAGGCGGAGGTACTAAAGCTCATGTCGGCTCCATAGGCCGTACCGTCTCCATTGGTGGCATAAGCCCGGTAGTGGTAGGTGGTGCCACAGGTCAGCCCAGCAATCGGTAGGCTATAGGCACCGATGTTGAAGTGTAGGTTGGGGCTAAACTTCTGCACTCGGTGGTTGAAACTATCCACCACATAGATATTGCCACTGGCATCGAGCGTGATGCCGAAGGGGTAGTTAAACTGCCCGTCGCCACTACCAGCGCTACCAAACTGGCTTAGGTAAGCCCCAGAACTATCGAACTTCTGTACTCGGTTGTTGTTACTATCTGTCACATAAATATTGCCACTAGCATCTAGCACGATGCCGTTGGGGTAGCTAAACTGCCCATCACCAGAGCCAAAACTACCAAACTGGCTCAAGTAAACGCCAGAGCTATCAAACTTCTGCACCCGGCTCATTATCAAGTCAATCACATAGATATTACCACTAGCATCGAGCACGATGCCGTTGGGGTAGCTAAACTGCCCATCACCAGAGCCAAAACTACCAAACTGGCTCAAGTAAACGCCAGAGCTATCGAACTTCTGTACACGGTTGTTGGCAGCATCCACCACATAGATATTGCCACTAGCATCTAGCACGATGCCGGTGGGGTAGTCGAACTGCCCGTCGCCCGCGCCATAGCTTCCAAACTGGCTCAGATAAGCCCCAGAGCTATCGAACTTCTCCACCCGGTTATTGAAACTATCCGTCACATAGATATTACCACTAGCATCGAGCGCGAGTTTGAAGGGGTAGTCAAACTGCCCATCGCCAGAGCCAGAGCTACCAAACTGGCTCAGGTAAGCCCCAGAGCTATCAAATTTCTCCACCCGGTTGTTGTTACTATCCACTACATAAATATTGCCGCTGGCATCGAGCGTGACACCGAAGGGGTAGTTAAACTGCCCGTCGCCCGTGCCGTAGCTTCCAAATTGGCTCAGGTAGTAGCTAGTGGGCGTGTCAGGCAATGAATTGCCGTAGCTGGTGCTCGTACCCCACTCGAAGCCTCTAGCCGTAACGGTACTGTCTGATGCTATAATTTCGCCGTTGAGGGTTGCGTTAGTTTCTGTCATGGCTGTGGCAGGAGAAGTAATAACATTCGCTGGCGCAGCGCCTGCAGGCTTGGATCTAGAGTAGTTGGCACCACCCGCCAGCGTAACGCCAAACACCACCAAGACGCCTAGTCCGGCGATTACATCTGATACAATCTCTATTTTTGTTTTGGTTCTAGCTAACATTTTTATTTTATGGGTTATTGATATCTATATTATACTCATCTAGAGAGAAGCACAAGGGTAATAGAAAAGTATTTTGACTATCAATAACCGCACTAGCAAGCCGCCCAAAAAAAAGCACTCTAAGCTCACCACCGTCCCGAACTAATAAGTAGTGAACAAAAAAATACTCGCCCAGAAAAAATTTTCGGTCGAGTGTTGTTATTATTTGCCTATAAAAAAACAGGTTAGCTTGGGCCTCTGGCGCTCGCTAACCTGTTGTAGGGTCTTTGTTTTTGTTTTTGAGTAATTTATGTGTGCAGCACTGGTACTATAATAACGCTTAAGGTTGGGGTCTGTCAACAACTTTTTTAGACTTTTTTTAACTTTCTTTAATAATTTTTTAGACTTTTTTTGGCTTCAAGCATACTCGCCGTTGCGGGCGGCGCTATTGCGGGCTAGCAATTGGGCGAACTTAAGCTGGGCTTTCTTGATATTATTTTGGTTGCCATGCCATATTTTTAGGGCTGGTTCCTGTACGGCTCTCGAGTAGCTGTAAGTAATAGGCCAGGGCTGAGCACCGATAGCTCCGATTGCGTTAAGGTTTTTAGTTGCCTGATCTGCTGTCTGCCCACCTGATAAAAACACAATTCCACCGACCTCGCGCGGCACTGCGGCATTGAGCACCTTCAGCGTTGCGTCGGCAACCTGTTGGGGGCTACTAACATCAGCGGCATCCTTACCTGCCAAAACCATGCTGGTTTTGAGTATTAGACCTGTCAAATCGACCTTCATATCGGCTAGCTCCTCGAATAAAACCTTTATAACTAGCTCTGTCGCCCGGCCAGACTCGGCTAGGCTGTGATCGCCATCATAAATTACCTCTGGCTCGACTATCGGTACCATTCCGGCGGCTTGCACAATCGCTGCATAGCGGGCCATGACGGCCATATTGGCCCGCACGACAGCTGGGGAGGGAAGGTCGACACCTATAGCAAAAGCACTGCGCCACTTGGTAAAGCGAGCTCCCATAGCGTAATACTCGGTAAGGCGTTCGGCCAGGCCGTCGAGCCCCTCGGTGATGGTCTGAGGCGCAAAATTGGCCATTTCAACCAAGCCTTTATCGACCTTTATACCTGGAATAATACCGTTTTTGGTGAGAGCTTCGGCAAAAGGCAGGCCACTGTCGGTTTGCTGACGAATGGTTTCGTCGTATAGTATCACGCCCGAAATATAAAGCTCGATATTGGGCGACATGCACAATAGTTGACGCCACTGGAGCCTAGACTCGTCTGTGCAGGCAATCTTAAGGGTATCAAAGCGCTTGCAACACGACTTAGTGCTTTCGTCAGCAGCCAAAAGACCCTTTGGTGAGGCCATTAGTTGCTGCACTATAGCTGAAAGCGACTGATTCATGCCTCTAGCATAAGCCTTATGGCTTTTTTTTGCAATATTCGCCAGCTCGGAAGCCTTTTTGAGTACATATACTGCGTGCGGTAGCATTTTATATATGTAGATTAGTGGCACATTTACAGATGTAAAAGCAAAAAAAAATGAATAAATAAATTATTTCTTAGTGTTGTCGAGCCGAGCATCGCGTAACATCGACTGGCGCTTTTTGGTTTCGCGCTTGTCGTAGAGCTTTTTACCACGAGCCAGCGCTATTTCGAGCTTCACACGGCCGCGTACAAGCCCCACAGCAGTCGGAACCACGCTAAGATGCTCTGCAGTACCACTTTCGATGATTTTTAGCAGTTCTTTTTTGTGTAGTAGCAATTTACGCTCGGCCTCGGGGTCGTAGTCGGCGATATTTGAGGCCTGTTTGTAGGGGCTAACGTGGGCTTTTACCAGATAAGCTTCGTTGTTTCGGATCGATATGTAGCTACCCTTGAGGTCAATATGCCCAGCCTTGATGCTCTTGACTTCGGCTCCAGTCAATACCAAACCAGCCTCAAATTTGTCTTTGAGTTCGTAGTCGTGCCGGGCTCGGCGATTGGTGGCGATAATCTTCATAGCTTGATTATAGCTCAAATCCTAGCTTTTGCGATATAATGATAACTAATATGCAACACCCCAAAGACATTTTTAACGATATCTTGACCGATATCACCACAAAAGCCTTTAATTCGGTTAGCCAATCCGACATTGGCCACAGCATTAGCCATTGCGACGCTCAATTTGGCGATTACAGCACCAACATTGCCTTCAAGCTCTCCAAGCTCGAAGGCCAGAGCCCATCTGATGTAGCCCGAGGTATCGTCGATAGCCTGAAGCAGCATAACTCCATCGAATCGGCCGAGTTCGCCCAGCCAGGATTTATCAATGTTACACTCATTAACCAGGTCTGGCTCGACTATGCACTGTCCTTTAATACTAGCTTCGCCCATAGTCAGCTAGGCAAAGGGCAGTCGATACAGATAGAGTTTATATCGGCTAACCCGACCGGCCCGTTGGTGGTCACCAACGCCTGGCAGGGGTACTATGGCGATATTTTATCTAGCATCTACGCCTCTCAGGGCTACGAAACCAAGCGAGAGTATTATCTCAATGATGGTGGCAATCAGCTTATATCCCTCGGCAGGGCGATACAGCAATCGATTGGAGTTGAATTCGATGCCGAAATCTCCGCCAACCTGTACCGAGGTGATTATATCGATAATACCGCTGAAATAATTACAACAGAAATGGGCGGAGTAGAGCAAATTAAGCAGTCTGAGCCGTCAGAAATTGGCGCCAGGGCAGCAGAGATTATTATGGAAACCTACATCAAGCCCGACCTAGCACGGCTAGGGGTTCGCTATGATTCGATTTACTCCGAAAAAAAGCCAGATATCAAAAAAACTCTCAAGCGACTGCAAGAGGCTGGCCTAATCAAGCAAAAGGATGGCGCCACATGGCTAATTGGTTCAGAAGTTGGGCTCAAACAGGACGAAGTGCTGGTCAGATCATACGATAACGGCGATAGCTATTTCCTTAAAGACATCGCCTACCAGCTCGAGCGCCTCGAGGAGCGCGGCTTTAATGAAACCATCACGATTGTTGGCCCAGACCATCACGGGCAGGCCATCAGGCTCATCAATACTCTGCGCGCGCTCGGACACCAGAGCTTCACAGAGATATCCACCCAGACTATTAGGCTTATTAAGGACGGAAAAGAGTTCAAGATGAGTAAACGCAAGGGCAACTACATTTTGCTCGATGATTTCCTAAATGAAGTCCCAACCGAGGCCGCCCGTTTTTATTTTGCGATGCGCGATACCAACACACACATGGACTTTGATATTGACCTAGTTAAGGAGCGTTCTGCCAAAAACCCGGTCTATTATTCACTGTACGCCTACGCCAGAGCCTGTTCGATTCAGGAAAAATCCACCGAGCAGGGCATTGTACCCGCTAAAAACCTCAAGGGATACCAACTGACAGTGGCCGAAAAGCAGCTTACCCTAGAGCTATCCAAGATAGGCGAGCTACTAGAGGAGATCACCACCACGCACAAAGTTCATCAGCTGTTGCACCAGACGGTTGAGGTCGCCAGGGCCTTCCACAACTACTATGAAAAAGAAAGAATCGTCGGCAATCCCAAGGCCGCCCAAAAATTAGTCTTTATTGCTCAATTTAAGCTTGCCTACCAGTCGGTATTTGCTATCCTAGGTGTTGATTTGCTCCAAAAAATGTAGCTTTATATTTTTGCGGGTGTAGTAAAAAAAGCAACTATTTTTGTATCTTATATGTGACAATTTTCTTATCAGTATTTATAAATAGCTGGCCACTTTTTGGCTCAATTGAAAATGAATATATTGGTGCATTGCCTTCAAGCGCATAAAACCTCACAAAATTGGCCGAATCGGAGCTAATAGTAAGCATGGCCAGCTTGTTTAGGTCTTTATTGAGCAGTATAAAGTAGCCAGATTCCAGATCGAAGTAGCTGTCTTTGATATCCCCAAAACTATCAGGCAATCCATTGGTATCATAGCTACTCTCGGTTCCTTGCTCGAACAATTTAATCTTATTGCTCTGGGTGACGAATATATTGCCATTGATCATCAGTGAGCTGGCTTTAGCAAGACCTCCGGTGCTTGGTGATTTAAGGATATCAGCTTTGGAACTAAGGCTCAGCCCAGATTTAATATAGCGTACTATCTGTGACTCGCTAGGCACCAAGAGGTACAGGTTGCTGAGATAGCTTTCGATATCAACCGCTCCACCAGGGTCTGTCCTTAGCGACTGAAGACCATTCGCAGGGTTGTACTGCCACAGGTTACTGGATCCTATAGCTATTAGGCCGGTATCGCCTTGGTTTGTTAGAGCCTTGGCACCAATCAAATCTTTATCGGTAGCCTTAATAGCAGGTGCACCTAGCAGGGGGTTGATTGCCAGGATAGACCCAGACACCGCATCTAGGCCATACAGGCTGTTATCGACCCAAATCATGGCCACTAACTTGGATTGTTCGATACCAAAGCCGTCAGCTAGCTTAATTCGTGTTGTGCCGGTTATTTTATCTTCAACATTCGCTAGATCGCTACTAATATCGCTGTAACCTCGCTTAATTTTATTAGACTGTGCCAGCTGGTTGAGCTTGTCTTGGTCAGATTTGCTTATTTTAGATAAAATATCGTGAGCTTTATCAATACTTTCCTGAGCAGACTTAGTATTGTTTTTAGATAGCGAAGCCTGAGCCGATGAAATCAATGTACCGGCGTCGTCAAGCTCTTTAGATGCGTTGGTGCTGCTATAAACCGACGAAAAACCCAAAAATACTCCTATAATTATTAATGTAGATATAATTACAATGATAAATGCTTGCTTCGGATTGGGGTTGATGTATTTAGACCAAAACTTAGTCCAGCCATGCTTAGATTTGGATAGAACTGCCGGTACTACTTTAGTTTTAGTGTTGGAGGCTGACTGCTTTAGGCCATGCTTGATTTTTTGGCCACCTCTTTTTGTGTGGCCTTGAAGTGAAACTAGAATGCTGTTTATTTTAGCTTGTGCTTGTTTAGGGATATCATCTGGCCGCTGGCGCAAAAGGTCTTTTGGTATTGGCGACTTCTCGGCCTGAACCAGCAAAACACTGTAAGGAACTGCTTCTGGCAGTTGCAGGTTCTTGGTGATGTCTTGGCTTGACTGCTCGATTGGCTGGTCGGATATGATCTTGCCGAGTTCCGATTGAGTCAGGCTGGCCGTCACAGCTCTGCTGGTGAGCAAGATGCTGTCTCCGGGCCGCACCTTGCCAGAGCCGACCTCTCTAAATTTATTTTCAGAACTATCTGTTGTTAGGCTTGTGGCACTGCCTTTGCGGGAATGAATCATTGTCAACTCGCCGACATTAGCAAATAGCATTTCGTTGGCCACTATAGCGACTAGCCCAATGTTGCAGGTACTCTTGGAGCTGCTGATGAGCTCATTGACGGACCGCAAGCATAGCTTAAAGCGATTATCAAAGCCGGTCTCGATACCACTCTCATAAAAAGCCTTACCACAGCCATCAAAAAATTTGTCTAGGTTGATCCTTTTGTCACCATCGTTATATTCAAACAGTAAGTATAGGTTACCAGACTCCGAGCTGGCATCTGGAGAGGGCTCAAAACCAACAGCAAAAGACTCTGCCACAGACTTGAGTGGGCGCTTTGGACGATGATTGATCTGAATATGTCTGGTGTAGATTTCTATTGCATCCATAAGGCTTATCCTTTTCATAACTATTATACCATCTGTATGTATTAAGGTATGATAGAGATTGAAATTATGGACAAAAACGACCCAGAAAACATCTCTTTTACCAAGGACCAACTCAAGGCCATCGGCCATAATGAAGGCCCAATGTTGGTTGTGGCAGGTGCTGGCACTGGCAAAACAGCTGTTATAACCCAACGAATAGCTCGCCTAATACTATCGAGTAAAGCCAAGGCCGATGCCATACTGGCGCTAACTTTTACCGACAAAGCTGCTATGGAAATGCAACAGCGGGTCGATGAGCTGCTACCTTATGGCTATTTGGACACTCAAATAATGACCTTCCACGCCCTGTCAGAGCGAATCTTGCAGGAGTTTGCCCTTGATGCTGGCTTGAGCCCCGAGTTTATGGTTTTAAATGATGTTCAGCAGACCATTATCCTGCAAGAAGTCATTGCGGCGGTTGATTTTAAGTATTTCAAGCCCCAGCACGACCCGTTTGCATACATTAGGTCACTAAAAAGTGCCATCTCAAGGCTCAAGGATGAGGGAATAGATGCAAAAGAGTTCAGTCGTTTAGCCAAAGTTACGGCAGATACCGGCACAGGTGAAGCAAACGAGCCAATGCTCGATTTAGCTAAGGTTTATGAACTTTATACAGAGCATTGTGCTTCAAAAAACAGCTTAGACTTCGGTGATTTATTGCTAAAATTACAACATTTAATAAAAACCCGTCCTGAGGTCAAAAAAGAGCTGATTGATAGATATAAGTACGTACTGGTAGACGAATTTCAGGACACCAATTCTATTCAGATGGATATTATAGTCGGTTTACTATCGAAGTCGAAGAATGTCATGGTAGTTGGGGACGATGACCAGGCTATTTATAGTTTTAGAGGGGCATCAGTTCAAAATATTCTTAATTTCAGGACTCTTTTCCCAAAAAGCGAGCTTGTAGTGCTGAAAGACAATTTTAGGAGTGGCCAAGCCATTCTTGATGCAGGGTACGATCTAATTCAGCACAACAACCCGGACAGGCTTGAGATTTCGGAAAATATTAATAAGAAATTAAATGCTCATAATCACCCCGGGGCCACCGTGGGGGTCGAATACTACCCAAATAAGCCTAGCGAAGTAGATGGTATAGTAGAAAAGATTGAGAGCTTGCTAAATGAAGGCACGGAACAAAAAGATGTTGCGATATTGCTCCGTAAAAATAGCCAGCTCAAACCTTATATCCTCTCACTTCAGAAAAAAAATATTGCCTATTATGTTCATCAAGATGTTGAGCTATTCGACCAAAAGAGTGTAAAGATGTTAGTAGCACTAGCCAAGGCAATCACCGATCCACACGATTCGTCATCACTTTTCCAACTTCTTATTAGTGGCTTTTTCAAGAACCACGACAAACATCAAATGGTAGGTATTTCTTCACTAATAGCTCGTCAGAACAAGAGTCTTTTTGATGCCCTGACTGAGCCAGATCAGGAACCATGGATAGACCAAGCAATGAGTGATATCGCAGATTGGCGCGAAATGCTGGTCGATTATACTGCTGGTGAACTGCTGTTTGTGGCTATTAAGGCTAACGGCCTATTAAAAGATCTTCTAGACGACGCCAATACTTCTCTAGATTCAGCTTTATCGGTACAGTATATGACTGACTTCTTTAAGCTCGTAAAGCAGTTCGAGCTAGCCACGACCAACCCCAGCCTAGTAGAGTTCTGCAAGTACCTAGACGAAATCAAGCTTTCATCGGCCGATATAATGAGTGATATATCGCCGTTAGATAGCTCTGGGGTGCAGATTTTGACTGTCCATAAGGCTAAGGGTCTAGAATTTGACTATGTTTTTATACCTGAGTTGGTAGAGCAGACCTTTCCGACCTACAGGAAAGGTGAAGATATAAAGTTTCCGGAAGAAATTATAAATATTTCTGGAGGTGACCATTACCAAGAGGAACGCCGGTTGTTTTACGTCGCGCTCACAAGAGCTCGAATTGGGGCATTTTTGAGCTACGCATCCGACTACGGTGGGAAGAGGGCAAAAAAACCATCAAGGTTTATTGGCGAGGCACTTGGTAACGGCTGGCTCAGTAGGGCAGTTAAGGTCAACGATCAGCGCAACATGGCCGAGCTAATTAGCTCATTTGAACCAATCGCTAAGGTGGCCGACAAGGATGCTTTATTGGCGAGGCTCTACAGAGGTGATTGGTTGTATCTGTCGATTAGCCAGGTGGCTGATTATCTTAGATCGCCCAAGGAGTTCTGGCTTTTCCATGTATTGAAATTGCCAAAAGGCCCATTCCATACATTAGTTTATGGTTCCAGTATGCATGCGGCGTTGGAGCACTATTACAAGTTTAAGCTCAAGGATCGCAAAATATCCCAAAAAGAGGTCCTGGAAGTTTATAAAAGTGCCTGGCGCAGTGAAGGGTTTGTATCTGTTGAGCACGAAAAAGAGCTGTTCGATACCGGACAAAAAGCACTAATAAACTATATCCGCAATCACGATAAAGACGAAGCCAAACCAATCGCCATTGAAAAACCCTTTGAACTGCAACTACCAGACCTAAAAACAGTAATCTCGGGTCGTTATGATATTATTCTGAGCTCCAAAGATGGCATCGAAATCAGAGACTTCAAGACCTCTAGGGTAAAGGATCAAAAAGCAGCCGATAGCAAGGCCAAAGCCAGCGTCCAGCTAGGAATATACGCACTTTCGTGGGAAAAATTACAACAAAGTCCAGTATCTACGACTAGTCTGGAGTTTATCGAGGATTTTGTAATAGGCAAAAACCCCAAAATAGATAACGAAAAAACCCTCCAGTTGATTACTCAAGCTGTAGAGGGCATTAAGGCCATGAAGTTCGACGACAAGGGCCAAAGCCAGCTTGATTTTAACAAGTTACTGATATGAAAATCGATTCATATCGCAACCAGCGTTGGCTCGAGAGTACCCTCGACTTTATCTGGAACTCTCACTTTGACGACATCCCAAGAGCTAATCAGGTCGATATTATATTTGGTAAAAAAGCTAAACGTCGTCTAGGCTCGATTGGTATCGATAAAGACAGCCCAGAGGTATCGGTGATTAGGATAAACCCTATATTCAAGGACTTGGAGGTACCAGAATTTGTAATCGTAGCTACTATTGTTCACGAAATGACACATTATGCACATGGCTTTAACTCTCCGCTAGAGCAAAAACAACAACATCCACACCGTGGGGGCGTTATTAGGCGTGAATTCGCCGAAAGAGGATTGGAGTATATGTATATAGAGCAAGATAAGTGGCTAAAAGAAAATTGGCCAACCATTTTAGATAAATACTTCGAGCCAACTGCTTATCGGAGACGCAACCAAGGTGTTAAGCTGAAGCTCCCTTGGTGGATGTCTGGATTATAAGCAGCAATCGGAGTACTATTGTAAGCATGAGCGCTATAAAAAAAGCTAGAGTCGTCAAGAAACGCACTAATCAGATCAAACTTACATCTGGTACTTCTAAAACAATCACCAGGCCGACCAAAGCTAAGCTGGTAGCGACCGCCCGACGAATTAACCGCACCAGAACCCGTCGTTTTGTGCTTTATGCTCTCGGATGCATCGTTTTGATGCAAGTATTAAGGTTCCTGAGCAATGAAGTTATCTTTGCTGGGCCAACGACCCCGGGCGGAATCGGATTTTTACTTTTTTTCTACATCCAGACCGGCCTGATGGTAATAATTATGCTCCTGCTGATTGCGGCATCCATCACATACCTCAGATCTTTAAGCTCTGATTATTAGCACACACTTCATGTGCTAAAGCACTATTTATATGTAGATTTATACCATTATACATCTGTAAGATAAGTTTATTTGGCGCTATAATGTATATTAGTGCAATTGAGTTAAGATATTGTTCATATAGCTTATCGGCTTCGTCGAGCCCGCTAGTTTATTTTTTATTAGTAATTCGGGGTGCTATACTATATATCATAAGGAGGGAACATGAATATCATTCTAATAGTGCTGATAGGGCTGGTTCTGCTGGCTTTACTAGTAGTCATATATCTCCTAACGATTAAGAAGTCGGGAGTTAGCTCAGATTCTCTTGGAATGCTCAAGCAAGACCTTCAGGGTATCCAACAGCTTATTAATCAATCGCAATCCCATCTGAACGAAAGAATTGATAAAAACAATTCTGCCATGCAGGCTAGTGTCCAAAAACAGATGAGTGAGTCGTCCAAGCTGATAATTGATGTTACCGAACGCCTCACTAAGCTCGACGAAACCAATAAGAGGGTCGTAGATGTTGCCGACGAACTAAAGACACTACAGAATGTGCTTCAAAACCCTAAGCAACGTGGAGTACTAGGTGAGTATTACCTTCAAACAGTGCTCGACAACGTTCTTCCGGTTAATCGGTACAAGTTGCAATACAAATTTAAGGATGGTGATGTTGTAGACGCAGTTATTTTTCTTGAAAAAGATAAAATACTCCCTATCGACTCAAAATTTAGCCTTGAAAATTACAACCGACTAGTAGAAGAGAAGAATAAAGATCAACGGGCCATTTATGTTAAGCGATTCAAGCAAGATCTTAAGACCCGTATCGACGAAACCAGTAAGTATATTAGACCCAGCGAAAATACTATGGATTTTGCATTTATGTTTATACCTTCTGAAGCAATATATAATGATCTTCTTACCAACAAGATAGGTACTGCCGATACTGCCTCGAGGGATCTCATCGAATATGCTTTTCAGCAGAAGAAAGTTATTATTGTTAGCCCTACAACCTTCATGGCCTATCTGCAAACAGTCTTGCAGGGACTAAGAAGCCTTCAGATAGAAGATCAAGCTAAAGAGATACAAAAGAGGGTTGGTATGTTGGGCCGTCATATCAAGAGTTATGAGGAATTTATGCATAAGCTAGGCGGGTCACTATCGACTACTGTCAATCATTACAACAACGCTCACAAGGAGCTTAAAAAGGTCGATAAAGATGTCGTTAATATTGCCGGAACAGATGAGTCTGTCGACCCAGCATTTCTTGAGAAGCCAAATATCGATGATTAGCCCATGGTGTTGTATAATAAAAGCATGAAAACAGTATTCTCAGGCTTAAAACCAACCGGCGAGATGACAATTGGCAACTACATAGGAGCCATGAAACATTGGCCAACCAGTCAATCTGGCAATAGGAGCATATTCTTTGTACCCAATTCTCATGCGCTAACTGTCCGGCAAGACCCTACAAAGCTAAAAACAAGAACCCTAGACCTAGTAGCCTGGCTTTTGGCGGTTGGTGTCGACCCTGATGAGTCGATTATTTTGGTGCAATCTATGGTGCCAGCTCATGCTGAGCTATTTTGGATACTAGACAACTTTGTAACTATCGGCGAACTCAGTCGAATGACGCAGTTTAAGGATAAAAGCAGCAAGTCTTCGGCCGAGGGACAGCTAGTTGGGTTGTTTAATTACCCTGTGCTGATGGCGGCAGACATACTATTATATAGTGCCGATGAGGTCCCAGTAGGTGAAGATCAAATTCAGCATGTAGAACTAACCAGGGATATCGCAACTCGGTTTAATAATATATATGGCGATACATTCGTAATACCTAAGGCTACCACACCACAGCATGGCTCAAGAGTAAGAGGTCTCGATGACCCCCGTTACAAGATGAGCAAGAGCAACCACCCAGATAGCTACGTGGCGCTTGGTGAAGATGCCGATTCGATAATCAAGAAGTTCAAGAGGGCAGTTACCGATTCTGATTCTCAAATAAGCTACGATCCTAAAGCCAAACCAGCCATTTCCAACCTAATAGAGATCTATGCTAGTTTCGCTGATGTTGATATAGCTGCTGTAGAGAGCAAATATCAGCAAAAAGGCTATGGAGAGTTCAAGCAAGAGCTAGGCGAGCTTGTCGCCCAGAAGCTGTCGGCCCTACAGGCCGAATTCGAAAAATATCGCTCGGATGAGACGGCGCTAATGGCTATTATCGAACAGGGAAATGCCAAAGCTAGCCAAATAGCTAATAAAAAGCTCAATGAAGTAAAATATAAAATAGGCTTGTTGTAAAAAATATAACAGCCACCTACACCTGAAAAGCGCAATTATTACATCAAAAGTATTGACATAAGCATAAGCGTAGTGCTATACTAGAGTTATTCTAGTTCATTAAAAACAAAAATAAAAATTATGCCACATACCAAACCACCATAGGCGATGGCCTGAACTCCTAAAGGTCTTTTGCCACAATTTGACGGTGAGGAATCTCTGGATACAAAAAACAACCCCCTTGTTTTTTGTACCAGAACTTCCTTACTGTCGTAGAGCCACTCTGTAAGCAGTCATTATGCTTAAGGGGGATACAGGAAACAGCTCGAAGGAACTTGACCATAATTATGCTTTCTACCCAACTAGAAAGTACAATTATGGTCAGGTACCGTACCGATGGTTGGGAAGCGCCAGTCGTAAATCAGCTCCTTAAAGTATTAAATAAAACGCGACGGGCAAACTTCACTAAGGGATCTTAGCTTCGGTTAGGATCCACACCCGGGCCGATACATGCCAATTTTGTTTCTAAACATTTAAGGGCATTCGCATCGGCCCGTAACCATTTTTAAGCTCACAACATCACTCACCCACTATTAGTAGGGTGTTTTTTTTGTTATAAGTTATTTGTTTGGTATTAATAGCAATTCGCAGCGACTAGTATGCTGCTAAATCAGAGACTAAGGACCTGGTAAAGGCCAATAGGCTACCTGAAATGGAGCGAAGTAATTGGCACGATGACTATTAAGGATCAGTATCTGCGATTTTAAGCCTCCTCTAGGCATAAGCAGGCTACTGCAGACAAAGTACAGTAGGACACAACCCATAATAAACAAGAATAATACAATAATTTTCTGCTAAACAGGCAAATAAGTGTGGAATAAGCCGTAGCACCGCTTTAATTACAACAAACTGGCTAAATTATAGAACTACATATGAGCAAACAGTGTAGTAACTACAACGATGACTTATATTTGGCCCTTACTGAGCGTCCTCCAATAAATAACGAGTTATCCACAGGTACTTACTAACTATTATTGTACTAGCAGGCACTCGGCAGGCCATATTTCAAAGATGCTTGTATTAAAAATAACTTGTTCATTTATAATTGATAAAAAAAGTGTTCAGTAGGGACCTAAAAAGTGACACTAGAATAAATGTGTTCAGTCTAATTAATATTTTATTCGATTATTGAAGAATTTTATGGTGCTCTGTACTATAAAAACCAGCTGTGCGATAATATGTTATATCTTATGAAGAAGCGCGCAACAGTATATTTGGTAGCTATATCAGCAGTTCTGATTATTACAGCTGTACTTTTAGTGCTATCACTTTTTACTACTAATCCTACTAGGCTCGGACCTGCTGGAGTTACTTTTTGGTTTATCAATGCTTTGGTCATGGTGTCGGCTCTAATGACCGTTGTGTCTTTCAAATTCAAGATGAGAAATCTCAAAAACCAAGACAACCAGATGGCTCTTTTCAAGAGTAGTTTGCGATTCGGATCGCTGGTTGGTTTTAGTATTGTTGGGCTCCTAGCTCTTTCTAGTTTGCGCAGCTTGAGCTGGAGAGATATTTTGTTATTTATTCTGATTGTTATAGTTGTAGAGGTGTTTTTTAGGACCAGAAAGAAAGATGCATAAACCATGAAATCCGATACAATTATTAGCGAACTTCAGAAGGATGTAGCCAAGGTGGAAAATGCCAACGATTTAGTGCTACTAAAGTCCAAGTACCTTGGCAAAAAGAGCTTTATTGGATCTGAAATGTCTAAGCTAGCACTACTTCAGGGCAATGACAGAGCACTGCTGGGAAAGCAATTGAACATTCTTAAGGCTTCAGTCACAGAGACTCTACTGGATGCCGAGGATAGCTTAAATAAAAGAGAAGCCGATCGTCAATACGCACCCTTCGACATTAGTAGCCCCGGACAAAGCCTTGGTTTGTATTCGCGAGTAGGGCATTTGCATCCAGCTACATTAGTGTTAAAAGAGACCTTCCAGATATTCACTGAGCTAGGCTTTGCTATCGTTGATAGTCCAGAGATAGAGACCGACTGGTACAATTTTGAAGCTCTCAATATGCCTGAAATCCATCCTGCACGAGAGATGCAAGATACTTTTTATATTAAGGATAGCAAACAGAAGCTTCTGCCAAGAACGCACACCTCTGGCATGCAAGTTAGGTTTATGATGTCTAACAAGCCCCCCTTCAAAATCATAGTCCCAGGTAAGGTCTTCCGTAATGAAAACGAAGACGCTACACATTCATGGTCGTTTAATCAGATAGAGGGGCTAGTGGTCGGCGAGGGAGTAAGTATGTCCGACCTCAAAGGAACCTTGCTCCAGATTGTCAAAAGACAACTCGGCGATAGTACCGAAATTAGATTCAGGGCTAGCTACTTTCCTTACACAGAGCCATCTGTAGAGGTTGACGCTAAATATAAGGGCAAATGGCTAGAGCTGGGCGGAGCAGGGATGGTGCACCCAGATGTACTAATCAATGGCGGGATTGACCCCAACAAATACTCTGGATTTGCCTTCGGATGGGGAGTTGAGCGCATTGCGGCAATCAAGTACAACATTAGTGACCTAAGGCAATTGTGGCGGCCAAAAATTGAATTCCTGGAGCAATTTTAAATGAAAATCAGCGTTAGCCTTATTAATACTTATCTTAAAAAGCGCTTAAATACCGAACAAATGGTTGCCGCTCTAGAAACTACGGAAGTTGAAGTTGAAGAAATCTTGTATGCAAAAAAGCTAGACCCCAAAATAATTACAGCTAAAGTGATAGAAACCAAGCCTCACCCAAATGCCGACAGATTAAAACTCGCTAAGGTTGATACTGGCAACGGCATAGTAGATATAGTCTGCGGAGCTCCTAATATTCGCGCTGGCATGGTAGTGGCTTTGGCTCAGACCGGAACAATATTACCAAGTGGCGACGAGATAAGCGATGCAGAGATAAGAGGTGAAAAATCTCACGGAATGCTTTGCTCGGAACTCGAACTAGGCTGGGGTAAGGATCACGACGGCATTATAGAGCAAGACCCTGGCCTACCCATAGGACAGTCATTGTGCGACATAGCAAATATTAGCGATATCATAGACATTAAGACACCTTCGAACCGCTGGGACTATTTATCTTATATAGGTCTAGCCCGCGAGATTGCGGCGACCCAAGCCGATAATAGCTTGGTTGAGCCCAGTATAGATAAAATAACATACCAAGACAGAGAAGTCGTGAAAGTCAATAAAGACGGGCATTGCCAAGCTTTTTATTTGACAAAGCTCAAGCTGGCCCCAGACTCAGTCAGCCCGAGGTGGCTTGTGGATAACTTACAGTCGGCCGGCTTAAGATCAATCAACGCTGTGGTAGATATTACTAACTTTGTGATGCTAGAGTATGGACAGCCCTCTCACGCCTATGATGCCAGTAAAGTCACTGGAAATTTTGGAGTACGCCTTGCTGGGTCGCATGAGGTACTTGTTTCTCTCGATGACAAAGAGGTCAAACTCACCAATCAGGACCTGGTGATTGTGGATAACTCTGGCCCAATTGCTCTGGCAGGAGTAATAGGTGGTAAAAGTACTGAAACTGAATCATCAAGTACTGAAATATGGCTAGAGGTTGCTGATTTTGATAAAACTACAGTTAGACGTTCTGCTTTGCGGCATGGCATCAGGACGGAAGCCTCGTCTAGGTTCGAAAGAGGCCTCCCTACTTCCCTTGCCAAAATAGCGACTGCGCGTATCATTGGACTACTCAAAGATATCTGCCGAGCCGAGATTGCTGACTTCCCCGCCCAGCAGCTCTACGACCAGCTTAACGTGGTCAAATTGGGGGTTCGCATCAGAAAGGCTGAGAAGTTTTTGGGGATTAAGCTTGATGAGAAAGAGGTCACTGCTCTACTGAGCAAGCGTGGTTTCAGCCCTAGCCATTTTTCGATAAGTAAAGAGCTAAAATTACTCAGCGCACCACAGGCCAACAGTGTTGACGGCGATGTATCCGATAGAGTTAGGGCCTTATATTCCAAGGCTGGTATTATGCTACCAGAAAGTCCTAAGGAGCAATTTAAGTCTGGTATGGAGGTACCCGAGGCTAGCCTAAAGCCTGGCGACATGTTGTTTTTATCTGCTAATACAGAAGCCAAAACCCAAAACATACCAGATCAAATTGGTATATACTTATCCAAAAGCAAGGTTTTTGGCTCGTTTAACACAGACAAGCCTGTAGTTGTGCCAATAACACGAGTCACCAAATCCCCACACTACCTAGGAGCGCGTCGCTACACCGAAAACTTCAATCATATTATATCGGTCGATGTACCTTGGTGGCGTAACGATGTATCAATTGAGTCCGATATAATCGAGGAAATTGCTAAAGGCTTAGGCTATGAAAACTTGCCATCTACATTGCCGACAATCCAACTCACCAACTCTGTTGAGCATCAGTTGCTACCCCAGCTAATGGAGCTCAGAGAAAAACTAGCGGCGTTAGGTTTGATCGAGGTTATGACTTATTCTTTTGTATCTGGCTCAGATATAGACAATGTTGCCTCGGACAAATCCAGGCACCTCCAAATCGAAAACCCACTTAGCAGCGAGCAAGACTATTTGCGCACAGGGCTAATTAGTAGCCATCTAAGAGCGGCCCAAGCCAACCAAGGTAGCGAATATGATGGCATATTTGAGATAAGCAGAGTTTATGAGCAGACAAAATCGGGTCCAACAGAGAAGTGGGTGCTCGGCATTACAATCTGGAATGAGTCTAGTCTAGCTAGGCTAAAAGGAGTAATAGATAATATCTTTGGCTGGTATCGCCAGGAGCTAGAGGTTGCTAGGATTATAAATAATATCTACATTCACAATCGTGCTGGAGCAATAACGGATGGGTTAGGAGAGTTCGGCCAGCTCTTCCCTGCTATTTTGAAGAAATTTGGTATCGCCAAAGAACTCTCCTTTGCTAGCATCAATATCCAAAAGGTTATCGAGCAATCAAACCAACCCGAGCTACGAACCAATCCAACCTACCAAATAGTTTACCGAGACATCACACTGGAGCTAGACGAGACCGTACTATATCAGAGCATTAAGAAAATACTAGAAGATAGGGTTTTCTCGGTGCATTACAAGAATGAGTTCCAGAATGAAGAACTAAAAAAGAGCTCAAAAAAGCGTATTACAATAACAATTGGGATGGATCTAGGTCCCAACCCAACCTCAGATGAAATAGCACAACAGCTAGCAAAAAGTACTAAGCTAATCACTTCCAAACTAAAAGCAAAAGTATTATAGCCAATAGATAGTAATCTCGCTATAATAGTAAGCATATGGGCAATAAATCTCATTCGCATTTTTTAAGTTTACCCAAGAGGTTGTCTAAATCTGGCCAGAAACCAGCGCTGAAATCTCGAGTTTGGTTTGTCTTTTTAGGGATTACGATTGCCTTTGTGTTTTCCAATCTGCTAGTTAGTGCCCTGACCGTAGGGGTGATGTTCCCGGGCGTCTCGGTGGCCGGCAAGGACTTAAGCTTCAAAACACAGGAGCAGGCCCGACAAATCCTTATGGAGATGCGCCGTCAGAGGCATTTTACGGTAGAGGTGGGAGATCAGACATTTTTGGCTACCAGTAGCGATCTTGGCGCACAGTACGAATTAGATGAAACCCTAAAGTTGGCTTATAGCGTAGGGCATACTAGCCCGCTGCCAATTATGGGGTTTTTCGATGCCAGTAAACATGGTCAAATGGGCTATTCTTACAGTATCAACCGCGAAGAGCTCAAAAAATTCACCTCCAAGGTTATATCTGCCGTTGGAATCGACCCTGTTAACGCTACTCTGGCAGTAGTCGATGGGCAGCTGACAGTAGTGCCAGACAAAGATGGTTTTAGGGTCGACCAAAAACTTCTAGATAGCATCATCCGAAGTTCGATCGCCGATGGCAAGGATAAAAACCTAAAACTATCACCTGTAGCAGTAAAAGCTCAATTTATGGTAACCGATACCGAAAAAGCTAAGCTAGAAGCCAACAACATACTTTCGCATTCGGCAGTCTTAAATTATGGTGGCAGGCAGTTTATAGCAGACCGAGCCACTATGGGCCATTGGTTAGAATTCCGCCATACAGTCAACACGGATGGTACGGTTACTCTGGGCGTATACGTATCTCGCGAACAGATTTTGGGCTATCTGCAGTCAGTTGCCAACCAAATCAATGTAGCACCCAAGAATAAAAAGGTTAATGTCCGCAACGGCGTTAGTTCTGTTGAGCAAGAGGGCCAAAATGGGATCGCAATGCTTCAGGATGCTGCGGCCGATGAAATTGTGTCCTCAATAGCATCCAGAAGCATCTCAATAAATCTACAAACCCAACCAATTGCTTTTAAGACGGAAACCAATAGCTCGGTTAGCCTAGAGTATGGCCGCTATATCGAGGTTAATCTTTCAAGTCAGCGCCTCTGGGCTTACCAAGACAACCAAGTGATATTCTCGACCCCAATCACTAGCGGGGCTACAGGCGCAGGTTTCCCGACGGTGACGGGGCTATTTAGTATTTACGCCAAAGAAACCGCTCGCTATCTCAATGGGCGTCCTTATGGCTACAACTACAATGTCTATGTAGACTACTGGATGCCATTTTACGCTGGCTTTGGCCTCCACGATGCCGATTGGCGTAGCGCTTTCGGAGGACAAGATTACTACTACGGAGGTAGCCACGGTTGCGTAAATATGCCCAAGAGCTCAGCCGCATTTTTGTTTGGCTGGGCTAGCGTTGGCACTCCAGTTTGGGTTCATAATTAGCTTCTAATGTCTTGGCAAAAAACCTGGTTTTGGCTAGTTACTAACAAGCATAACTGTTATAATTATAACTATGAAGCCAGATGATATAAAAACTGGTTCTGTTGAATCTGCTCCTGCAGCAGGTGAGTTGGCTATTAGTAAAAATCCAAACCAGCAGATCTCATCCTCGGTCGAGACCCAGCCCGTTGCTGCTAATAACACACTACCCACTCCCTCCACAGAAGTACCTACCGCCATCGATGTCACCGGGACTAAAGTCACCAACGACGACAATAAAGCCCCCAGCCATTATGAATCTGAAATAGCCAAGCTACCTGCCGAAGACTCTGGCCCAATCGAAAAAGAATGGATCCAAAAGGCCGACGAGATTGTCGCCAAGACCAGCTTAGACCCCTTTTCCCAAGATGAAGCTCAGCATAGTCTTAGTAGAGCTTATCTAAAAAAAAGATTTAACCTGGAAATAGAGTAGCCCTAGAATGACCGATATACTGCCGCTCTTGGTATTAATAGCCCTTCTTGCTTTACTGGGCTTCGCAGCAGTCGCTGTATTTTTGTTTGTCAAAAATTCGCGACGCTCGAAGTCGGTCGAGCGAAGCCTCAAGCTCGTACCATTGCTTATCAAGATACCGCCGCGAGAAACTCCCACCGAAGGTCGAGACAGTCGTGAAGCAGCCAAGGAGAATATCTCTAAAGCCGAAGGAGTCTACCGTTTGCTATCGGGGATATCAGCAAAAAAATCCAGGCTTTATGGACAGCGATATGTAGGCTTTGAAATAGTCGCTATCGGCAAGCAGATATTTTTTTATGTCGCAGTTCCAGCTAGCCTGCTGGAGCCAGTCAAAAAAGCCTTGTCTTCTGGGTATCCTGGAGTACAAATTGAGCAAAAAGAAGATGTAAATTTTTTCTCGAAAGAATCAAAAATCAACGGTGTAACAGGTGGAGAATTTGAGCTCAAAAAATCTAGCTACTATCCTATCCAAAACTACCAGATGAGCGAGCAGGACTCCTTGGCTGGAATGCTATCTGGCTTATCCAACCTTAGCAAAGGAGATGGTGCGGCTATCCAGGTTTTGATACGACCAGCAAGCTCTAAGTGGGCAAAAAAATCTAGAAGTCTCGCAAAACAAATCTTGAACCCAGATAAAAAAGAAGGTAGCGAAAAGATAATGAGCATGGCTGGGGATGTAGCCAAAGCCCCATTTAAGGGCAGCAATTCTGAAGGAGAGAAGACCAAAAGTGACAAGCAGCCCAATATGTTGGAACAAAAAGAAATCGAGTTATTAGAAGAGAAGTCAAAATACCCAGCATTCGAAACGCTAATTAGGGTTGTGGCTAGCTCTGACGATATTGCGACAGCTACCGGCATCATCGATAGTATTAAGCTCGGTTTTGCCCAGCTTACTCTGACCAACTCTAATGCGTTCGAGTATAAAAAAGCTACTGATGTCGCACAACTCACAACCGACTTTGTATTTAGGTACTTCCCCGTCAACAAAAACAGAACAGTGCTTAATTCGGTCGAGCTAGCTACTGTTTTTCACTTGCCGAGTGAGAACGCCGAAATGACGGCGCAAGTTGAGCGCAAGGGTATGAAGGAAGTTGCGGCTCCCGCCAACATGAGCGAAGAAGGAATGATACTGGGCACCAATATATACCAGGGCCACGAAGAAATTATTCGACTCTCAGACGAAGACCGCCGCCGGCATTTCTACGCTATTGGACAGACCGGCACAGGAAAGTCGCTTTTTTTGCGCAACTGTATCGTGCAAGATATGTACGCTGGCAAAGGTGTGGCTTTTATTGACCCACACGGCGATACGGCAGAAGAGCTAATGGCGATGGTGCCACCCGAACGAGCCAAAGATGTTATTTATTTTAACCCTGGCGATACAGAGTTTCCGATGGGCTGGAATATTATGGAGTTTGATCCTGCTCATCCAGAGCAAAAGGACTTCCTGGTGCAAGAAGCAATATCGATGCTTTATAAAATATATGACCCGAACAAACAGGGCTTTATGGGTCCGCGGTTCGAAGCTTGGTTCAGAAATGCTGCCCTAACTGTTATGGCCGATCCTAATGGCGGAACATTCATTGAGGTGCCAAAAGTTTTTACGGACGATGAGTATCTTAAGAAAAAATTCAAACATGTCACCGACCCTGTTATTCAGGAATTCTGGACAGGCGAAATGGCCCAGACCGACCAACATTCAAAATCAGAAATGCTGGGCTGGTTTGTATCAAAGTTTGGGGCATTCGCCAACAACGAGATTATGCGTAATATAGTAGGTCAAAAAAAATCAGCCTTTGATTTGCGCGAAATCATGGACGACGGCAAAATTTTATTCGTTAATTTATCCAAAGGTCTGCTCGGAGATATCAACTCGCAACTACTGGGCATAATGTTTATTATCAAGTTCCAAATGGCCGCTATGAGCCGAGCCGATACACCCGAAAGTGAGCGTCGAGACTATAGTGTTTATATCGATGAGTTTCAGAATTATTCGACCGACTCTATCGCAACTATTTTGTCAGAAGCTCGCAAATACCGACTCAGTATGTTTATGGCAAACCAGTTTATATCGCAGCTCGATGAGAAGGTCAGAGACTCGGTATTTGGTAATGTTGGTTCGATGATTGGTTTTAGAGTTGGTCCAGACGATGCTGAGTTTTTGGTAAAGCAATTTGCCCCGGCCTTTGATGCTCCCGATTTGGTCAGCATACCTAACCACTATGCCGCCACCAAGATTATTTCGAAAGGCGTACCAACAGTACCATTTTCGATGAAAGAAATAATGCCACCGCTTGGTAAGCCTAGGCCTGAGCAGCTAGAAGCTATGAAAGCTCTCAGTCGCGCACAATTCGCCAAGCCCAAGGCCGAAGTGCAGGCCGAGATTACCAAAAACTTAGCCGGGTAGTTTTTATACTGAGAGAATCCGCCGCCACTAATTCGGTAAGCCCAGCCAGCAGTTTATTTTAACTAGCCAAACTAAATACATTGCTTGTGCCCAATCTTTCGCCTATAATAGAGTGCATATATAAGCTGCTACAAGAGCTTATTATTATGATACTAACAGAGGGGATTATAGATAATTTATGGCCGAAAAAAAGCAAGCATACAACGCTGAGCAGATCCAAGTCCTAGAGGGGCTGGACCCAGTTCGAAAGCGTCCAGGAATGTATATTGGTGGTACCGGCAGCGAAGGCTTGCACCATTTGGTCTGGGAGATTGTCAATAACTCTATCGACGAAGCCTTGGCCGGGGAAGCTACCAAAGTCGATGTCGTATTGCAAGAAGACGGCTGGGTAACAGTTACCGACGACGGTCGCGGAATACCCGTCGATAAGCACAAAACCACTGGCAAGTCAGCATTAGAAACCGTCTTGACGGTGCTTCATGCCGGCGGAAAATTTGGTGGCGGAGGATACAAAGTATCTGGCGGATTGCACGGAGTCGGAATCAGCGTCGTCAATGCCCTATCGACCAACCTCAAGGCCACTGTCTGGAAAGACGGCTTTGAGTACCAACAAGAGTACAAGGTAGGAGTGCCAGTATCGGATATCAAAAAAATCGATAAGACCACCAAACGCGGCACCCAGATTAGTTTTAAGGCCGATGATGAAATTTTTGAAACAACCAAATTTAGCTATAAGACTATCTTGGATTATTTACGCCATCAGGCCTACCTGACCAAGGGCGTACAGGTCAATATCAAAGACGAGCGCACCAGCCAGAGCTATGGTTTTTATTTTGAAGGCGGAATCAAGAGCTATGTCGAGCATCTCAATAAGGGCAAAGAGTCGCTCAACGAGCCAACTTTTTATGTCGACAAAAAGGTCGACGACGTAGTGGTTGAGATTGCAATTCAATACAGCAATAGTTTCAACGAGCAGTTTAAGGCCTTTGCCAATAATATCTTCAACCCAGAGGGCGGAACCCACGTAGTCGGGTTTAGATCAGCCCTAACCCGAGCCATCAACGACTACACACGTAAGAATGGACTTATCAAAGAAAAAGAAGAAAACCTCACTGGCGATGATGTCCGCGAAGGTCTAACGGCGATCGTTTCTGTTAAGCTCGCTGACCCACAGTTTGAGGGCCAAACCAAGGCTAAGCTTGGTAACCCCGAAATTCGCAGTATCGTCGAGAAGGTTCTAAACGAATACCTTAGCTACTACCTAGAGGAAAACCCCAACGAAGCCAAAAAAATTATTGGCAAGGGTTTGCTTTCGGCTCGAGCCCGACTCGCAGCTCGCGCAGCTCGCGATAGTGTAATTCGTAAGGGAGCCCTCGAGGGAATGACCTTGCCCGGCAAGCTTGCCGACTGCAGTAGCAAGGATGCCGAAAAAAGCGAAGTTTATTTGGTAGAGGGCGACTCGGCCGGTGGTTCGGCCAAACAAGGACGCGACCGAGAGTTCCAAGCCATACTACCGCTTCGGGGTAAAATTCTTAATGTCGAACGTGCTCGACTCGATAAGATGCTAGCCAACAATGAAGTCAAAAATTTAATCATCGCTATGGGTACAGGTATCGGCGAGACCTTTGATATTTCTAGGTTGCGTTATCACCGCATCATTATTATGACCGACGCCGATGTCGATGGTGCACACATCCGTACTTTGCTTCTGACGCTGTTTTATCGACACTTTAGCGAACTAGTCGTAGCCGGCAAAATATACATCGCTCAGCCACCTCTTTATAAAATCAGTGCAGGCAAAAGCAGCCAGTATGCCTATTCAGATGCTCAGCGAGACACTATAATAAAAGCTATCCAGGATAAAAAAGCCGAAACCAAAAAAGCCAAATCCAGCGATCAGAAAATAGCTGAAGATAAAATCAATGCCGATGTTCAGACGGCCAAAGACCTAGCCGAGCTAGCAGGCGATGTTCAGCCCGAGGCCGAAACTGGCGGCGGTGGTGATGGAGAGAATCAAAAAATTTCTGGTATTAGCATTCAGCGGTACAAAGGTCTTGGTGAAATGAATCCAGAGCAGCTCTGGGAAACCACCATGGACCCGACCAATCGCGTACTGCTTAAAGTTACAGTTGATGATGCCGAAAAAGCCGATGCTATATTCAATAAGCTGATGGGCGAAGAAGTCAGCTTACGTAAAAATTTCATTCAAACCCACGCAAGTAGCGTAGAGAACTTGGACGTATAAAATGGACAAACAAATTCCAAACCCAGAAGAAATACCAACCACATCACCAGAGAGCCAAATGGATTCGCTAAGTGCTCCAATTGGCGGTACCAGCTCCAGTGGCAAGGGCCAGGCCGTCAAGACCGAGTTTGGTCTGATAGCTCCCCAGACTATTGAAGGCGAAATGGAAAAAAGCTATCTAGATTACGCGATGAGTGTAATTGTCTCTAGAGCGCTGCCGGATGTCCGTGATGGACTCAAGCCGGTTCATCGTAGAATACTTTTTGCTATGAATAACCTAGGCCTTAGACATAATGTTAAGTTCCGTAAATCCGCTACCATAGTTGGAGAAGTTCTGGGTAAGTACCACCCGCACGGCGACGTTGCGGTTTATGAGTCGATGGTACGAATGGCACAAGATTGGGTAATGCGTTACCGAATGGTTGATGGCCAGGGTAACTTCGGAAGCATGGACGGCGATGGCGCGGCGGCTCATCGATACACCGAAGCTCGCATGACAAAGTATGCCGAAGAAATGCTTTTAGACATCGAAAAAGACACTGTCGATTTTATGCCCAACTACGACGGTTCGCAGTCTGAGCCTAAGGTACTACCAGCCAAAGTGCCAAACTTGCTGCTTAATGGAGTACAGGGAATCGCTGTTGGAATGGCCACCAATATTCCTACCCATAACCTAACTGAGGTTGTCGATGCCGTATTGCATCTCATAGACAATCCCGAAGCTGGCGTAGCTGACTTAATTAAGATCATCAAAGGCCCAGACTTCCCAACGGGCGGTGTGATATTTGATGACGGCTCAATTGCCCAAGCTTACGGCACTGGCCGAGGTTCTATTACGATGCGTGCCGTAGCCGAGATAACCGAAAACCAAAAAGGCAAAGAGCGTATTATTATTACCGAAGTTCCTTACCAAACAAACAAGGCTAGTTTGGTAGAAAAAATCGCCGAGCTAGTTCAGACCAAAAAGATAGTCGGTATATCTGATCTCCGTGATGAATCAGGCAAAGAGGGTGTACGTGTTGTGATAGAGCTCAAAAAAGATGCTTATTCGGGCAAGATATTAAACCAGCTCTACAAAATGACACCAATGCAAACAGCTTTCCATGTAAATATGCTGGCTCTAGTCGAGGGTATTCAGCCCAGAGTTTTGAACCTCGAAATGGTGTTGCGCTATTATCTCGAGCATCGGCAGGTTGTGGTGCGCAGACGAACCGAGTTTGAGCTTCGCAAGGCCGAAGATCGCGCCCACATCCTAGAAGGACTCAAGATAGCACTCGATGAAATCGACAAGGTTATTAGTACTATTCGCGCCAGCGCTAACCAAGAAGAAGCCCGTGCTAACCTTGTGACCCAATTTAAGCTAACCGAAATCCAGGCCAATGCAATTTTGGCAATGCAACTTCGCGTCTTGGCTGGGCTCGAGCGCAAGCGCATCGAAGATGAGTACCTCGAACTCCAGAAGCTCATTAAAAAGCTCAAAGAAATACTTAGCAGTGCGGCTAACATCCTGAAAGTTATCAGGGCCGAACTAGAGGAAGTAAAAGAAACCTATGGTGATAAACGCAAAACCCAGATTGTCAAAAAAGCGATTGGTAACTTTAGCGAAGAAGATTTGATTCCCGACGAGGAGGTGGTTATTACACTCACTAAGGGCAATTATATTAAGAGAATCATCGCTACCGAATACCGTGCACAAGGTCGAGGAGGCAAGGGAAAGATGGGCATGGGCACCAAAGAAGAAGACGTTGTCGAGCATGTCGTACAGGCCCGAACCCACGACACAATACTATTCTTTACGACACTAGGAAGGGTATTTAAGCTCAAGGTCTACGAAATACCCCCAGCCAGCCGCATCGCTAAGGGGCAGTCCATAATGAATGTCTTAAGCCTCAGTCCCGAAGAAAGCGTAACTTCACTTGTCGCTATTCAAAAAGACGACCCAGCCAAGTATCTATTTATGACCACCAATAACGGAACCATCAAAAAGACTTCCCTCTCTGACTTTACGAATATTCGCCAGAGCGGAATAGTAGCTATCAAACTCGACGGCGGCGATAAACTTAGCTGGGTCAAGAAGACTACCGGCGAGGACAATATCATAATATCAACATCCAATGCTCAGGCGATCCGCTTTAATGAAAAAGACGCCCGACCAATGGGCCGAGCCACCAGAGGAGTCAGGGGCATTAGATTGCGCAAAGACGACGTCGTGGTAGGAATGGATGTCATCAGTGGTGAAGACAAGCTAATGCTGGTAATTATGGAAAACGGATACGGAAAAATAACCAAGAGCAACCAATTTTCGTCTCACAACCGCGGTGGGGTTGGTATTAAAGCCGGCGTCGCAACAGCCAAGACCGGTAAGGCTGTCGATGTTCGAATAATTGATGGTAGAGAAGACGACGTACTTATTATATCCAAGCGTGGACAAGTAATACGCCTCAAGCTTAGCGCGATTCCTGTAATTGGCCGATCAACCCAAGGTGTTCGAATTATGCGAATGGCCGAAGGCGACCAGATAGCATCTATCGCACTCCTGCCAAAAGAACTAGAATCTGATATACCAATCGAAGCTCCAATAGCTCAAGCAACAAGCAGCGATAAAAAAATAGAGCCATCCGAGGACCCAAAAGACTCTAAAAAAACAGCCAAGTAGTTTTTGAGCACTTTGTAAGCATAGCCAAAATATAGTATTATGAAGCTAATAGAAAGGTAAACCATGCTCCAGGCATTTCCAAGAAGATTGCATTCGAGGATCACTAGGCATTTTTTGAATCCAACTGCAGTAGTCGAAGGCCTTGATGTCCGTACTGGCCACAAAGTGCTCGAAATAGGGCTGCCTATTGGTTTTTTTGCTCCAGCTTTGCTGAATAAAATTGGCGAAGAAGGCACTGTTTTTGTTGCAGGACCAAGTATGGACTCTTTTGGCAAGCTATCGCACCTCGCCGATCGAAAAAACCTAGATTTTTTGCTCTTGGCCGATGTTTTGACTGGTGGAGCCATACCGAATGGTTCGCTCGACACTGTAGTTTTGACCAACCTGCTATCGAGCACCATCAAGCCCGATTCATTTTGCCTAGCGATTGGGCAGTACCTAAAGCCCGATAGTGAGATAGTTTTGATAGACTGGGATAGCAAAATAGCAGCTGTAGGCCCGAGTATGGATAGGCGCGTTACCAAAGAGGATGCCCTGCGGCTTATGAACAGCTGCGGAATGAGCTTCAAGCGCGTGCTCGATCTACCCGGCTACCACTACGGTATGGTTTTTAGCTTCGATTTACCTTAGCTACAGATAAGTTATAGACTTATAGCTATTAAAGCTTTAGAATAAATATAATTTAAGGAGAGGGACTTTTTTATGATAACACCTTATTTATACGTTCCACTGTTAGCCTGGCTAATAGCGCAACTCATTAAAACCATCATCGAAATCATCAAAGGCGACGCAGATGTACGCTATCTTTATGCATCAGGGGGAATGCCCTCTGCCCACTCGGCGGTAGTTTGCTCGTTAGCTGGCTATACTTTTTATCATCAGGGCATAAATAGTCCGTTGTTTGGCGTTACAGCGATAATCGCCGGTATTGTGATGTACGATAGCTTTGGTGTCCGCCGCAGCGCTGGAGAGCAGGCTCGAACCCTAAACACATTGATAGCCGAAATGGCTCGCACCGGAAACTTGCGCAAACCAGATGAGTACGGTCAGCTCCGTGAGATACTAGGGCATCAACCATTAGAAGTTATTGTAGGTGCTATACTAGGGGGGCTAGTGGCAACTCTCTTTAGTCTCAATCAGCTCTCCCCGATTATTAATTGGCTAACGGCATCGCCTAGCAAATTAGAAATAAAAGTAATTTTTGGGATTGGGGTTTCGATGATAGTGCTGTCTTTAGGTATATTTGCAGCCTATAAAAAGAAAATCAAAAAAGACCGTGAGCTTAAAAAGATCAATACCTACTTCCAGCTATCCAATATTTGCCTTGGTATAACTTTATTGCTAGCAGGCCTACTCGCCAACGAGTCTATATTACCCTACGGCCAGCGATGGTTGGCAGTTGCGATTATGACTATATGGGCCCTTCTGATGCTGATTGCCATCTGGAGAATGTCCAATTTGCGTAAAATTGCGCGTTTTAGTTCGCCCGATGACGACTCTAGTAAAAAAGCATGGCTCAAAAAAGCTGGTAAAAAGAAGTAGACACGAATTATAGGCTTGACACCACCCTATTTAACCTGTAAAATTCAATTTAAGTTTTTGCTTAGCAAATAAAGCGGACTACAAATAAAAACAGCAGACATTAAATTGTCAGCTGATTTTATTTTGACGCTGCTGAAGGCTCAAGCAAAAGCATGGTATCTTGAGAAGTAAATAGTGCTAGAAACAAGGACTCGTTAATTTCTTTTTGGTTACGTTTTTTAAAAATGTAACAACCCAAGGTGCTTCTCTTTTTAGAGAATGCATCACTGGTTTTAAAGCCAGTAACTCTTTTGTTGGAGATTGGTTTTATCTATTTTTAAGAACAATGCTTTGTTTAGATGCTCCGAACGGCTTGCCGTTTGTAGCCTATACTAAGTACTTATATAGATTGCCAGCTCCAACTTTTTTGGAGAGTTTGATCCTGGCTCAGGATGAACGCTGGCGGCACGCCTAACACATGCAAGTCGAACGAAAATTTAGACTTTAGATTTTAGATGTTAGAATTTCGATTTATTCGAATCTCTAACATCTATCGTCTAGCTTCTACTTTTTAGTGGCGGACGGGTGAGTAACACGTTGGAACCTGCCCCGAAGAGGGGGATAACCATCCGAAAGGGTGGCTAATACCCCATATACTCCGATTTATTCGGAGGAAAGCTTTCGCGCTTCGGGAGGGGCCTGCGTAACATTAGCTTGTTGGTGAGGTAAAAGCTCACCAAGGCTACGATGTTTAGCTGGTTTGAGAGGATGATCAGCCACACTGGGACTGAGATACGGCCCAGACTCCTACGGGAGGCAGCAGTGAGGAATATTCCACAATGGGGGCAACCCTGATGGAGCGATGCCGCGTGCAGGAAGACGCTTTTCGGAGTGTAAACTGCTTTTAACAGGGAAGATTATGACGGTACCTGTAGAATAAGGACCGGCTAACTACGTGCCAGCAGCCGCGGTAATACGTAGGGTCCAAGCGTTATTCGGAATTACTGGGCGTAAAGCGTTCGTAGGCGGTTTGATAAGTTGGATGTGAAATCCTGTGGCTCAACCACATGGACTGTGTCCAAAACTATCTAACTAGAGCATAGTAGAGGCAAGTGGAATTTCTGGTGTAGGAGTGACATCCGTAGATATCAGAAGGAACACCAATGGCGAAGGCAGCTTGCTGGGCTATTGCTGACGCTCAGGAACGAAAGCGTGGGGAGCGAACGGGATTAGATACCCCGGTAGTCCACGCCGTAAACGATGATCACTAACAGTATGGAGATTCGACCCTCTGTGTTGTACAGCTAACGCGTTAAGTGATCCGCCTGGGGAGTACGGGCGCAAGCTTAAAACTCAAAGGAATTGACGGGGACCCGCACAAGCAGTGGAGGATGTGGTTTAATTCGACGCTAAGCGAAGAACCTTACCGAGGTTTGACATCCCAGGAAATCAAGCGAAAGCTAGATGTGCCTTCGGGAACCTGGTGACAGGTGCTGCATGGCCGTCGTCAGCTCGTGTCGTGAGATGTTGGGTTAAGTCCCGCAACGAGCGCAACCCTCGTCGTAAGTTAGTATGTCTTACGAGACCGCCTGGGTTAACCAGGAGGAAGGTGGGGATGACGTCTGGTCAGCATGGCCCTTACACCTCGGGCTACACACGTCCTACAATGGCCGTTACAACGCGCTAGCCAAGCCGTAAGGCGGAGCGAATCGCATCAAAAGCGGCCTCAGTTCGGATTGAGGGCTGAAACTCGCCCTCATGAAGCTGGAATTGCTAGTAATGGTGGATCAGAATGCCGCCGTGAATACGTTCTCGGGTCTTGTACACACCGCCCGTCAAGTCACGGGAGTTGGGAGCACCCGAAGTGATCAATTTGATCCCTAAGGTGAGACCAGCGACTGGGGCTAAGTCGTAACAAGGTATCCGTACCGGAAGGTGCGGATGGATCACCTCCTTTCTAGGGAGTAATCGCTCAAAGCAATTTGGGTCTGTAGACATGAGGCTACAGTTATGTCGAGCCACGATTTATCGTGGGAGTAGACTAAGTACTTCTAGGTCGAATCCATCTTTTTAGATGGATTGTTACTAACGAGTCGTTTCTAGCACTACTTACCGCTCAAGGGTAAAACACCCCTACATCTTTTGATTAGGGGTGTTTTATATTGGTTTATTTATAGGCCGGGTAATTGCTGTGAGTAACTACCGGCTAGGCTATTGGTTGAGTCTAAAAGTTTGAGAGGCCCAGTCGCTTAAGGGGTTGGTAATAAAGGTTACTGCACCACTAAAAATCAAAATGCCCAATACTACAAGCACCACGCCAAATAATTTTATAAAGCCGCGACTACTGCCGGCGGCGTGTTTTTCGATAAAATCAATAGCCCCGGTGAAGTTATAAATTTGTTCAGAAAATATAACGGTCAGTATGCCGATGGCAGTGATGATGAATCCCCAAATAAATTGCATATGCTAATTTTATCACATCTCAGATTTTCTGGTAGCCATACCGAGTCGCCTCTTGAAAATTAAGCATTTTCAGGTTACAATAGTCTGGTTCTTGGCTTTTTTTGGTAATATAAAGGTATTACCTTCTGTAGCGAGGGCTTGTAGCTCAGCTGGTTAGAGCGCGTCACTGATAATGACGAGGTCGCAGGTTCGAGTCCTGCCAAGCCCACCATTTACGAGGGGATTCGACTGGGTTTACCCAGTCGGTCTCCACCATAGTTTTTTTAAATTCTTTTAAACCAATTCAACAAACCAAGGAGCCATGCGACTGTATGTTGAATTGAGAGGAGGAGTGAACGGCAAACTGCAGTTGGCTTTATTAAAAAGCCAACGAAAGCCTACAGTTTACTGCGACGAGGGGCATTAGCTCAGTTGGCTAGAGCGCCTGCTTTGCAAGCAGGAAGTCCGGGGTTCGAGTCCCCGATGCTCCACCATTCAGACAATCCGCCAAAGGGCGGATTTTTTGAATGGTAGTGTATGTCGAGAACCCCAGTGCCCGTAGGGCGGGGTTCGGTGGAGCCAAGCCACGCGCAGAAGCTTCCGCCAGCTGGCGGATTCGAGCATGGCGCGGCGGAGAAGGGCGTAGCCCGCTATCCCCGATGCTCCACCATTCAGACAATCCGCCAAAGGGCGGATTTTTTGAATGGTAGTGAATGCCCAAGAACCCCAGAGCCCGAAGGGCGGGAAGGTAATTTGTTAAATTACTAGTCGGATTGGGCATCATTCTAGCTCTTAATCAAAAGCATAAGTTAGGCCTTGAGCTTATTTTTTGGAACGCACACCGGCGATATAAAAAATGTAAAAAACCCCTGCCATAAGCATAAAAATTGGAATTAAAATAATACCCCCAACTTGGCAGTACTCTCCGGTGCAAGTGAAAAAATTGTATATTAGGTATAGGATTGATAATAAAAATAAAACCGCCAAGCCACGCAGTATATGATTTTTTAGGTTGCTGTTTGACCTAGCAATAATAACAGGTACAGCTGATACGAAAATAGAGGCACCTAATGCAATAAAATATTCAGACTGAAATAAATTGCTCAAAAGTGGACCGCTTCGTTGTATTTGGTTCGACACAATAAATGTAGCCGTGACAATGTTTAGTAGCACCACCGCTAACCAAATATAAAAAGTTTTACTGGGTTTATTCATGAGTGCGCTTCTCCTTACTTGTGTGCTCTAATCATAACATACAATATATTTTCATAGTTTAAGTCTGCACCACTATAAGGGCTATATTATTAATCGGCCTTAATATCGTACAAAATTTCGATATCGATATTTTCCCCGAGGTATTCCTTATTAGCTTTTTGGTGTTGAATATTTAGCTCACTTTTTGGGTTGGCCGGTAGCGGCTGGCCTTGACTGGCAATAACACCAATCAAATAGACTTCACCATTTATTTTGACAACTGCCGCGGCTTCTTCGTCTATTTTTTCTTCGGCTAAGCTAATCTTTGCTTCGTTAAGTTTTTTACCCATCAGAATACCAGCCCATTTTTTATAAGGCGCTACATTGTTATCTTTGAATTTTCTTACAATAATTTTCATAATCTAATTTTATAAATAAATCCCCTGGCTGGCAAGCTGCCAGCCAGGGGATGGGCTAGAAGGCGTAAATCTGCTACTCGATTACTTCTGGAAACATCGCAAGATCAATAATAATATCGAATAACTGTCTTAATATGATAATATTTAATTAACATAATTAATTTAAATAAATAAAGGAGATATATGCAAGAAAATAACGGAACCAAACCAGGATCAGATAGTAATATTGGAGCAACAAAGGCCAAATCTGATAATTCTAAAAGTTTATTAATCGCAGCAGTTGTCATATTGACTATAGGGATAATTTCTTTAGGGGTTTATGGTTACATCAAGATCAGGTCTGATGATAAAAAAATCAACGACCTCAACTCCCAGGTAGCGGGTTTACAAAATACCAAGAAGAACCTGGAAACTGCAGCAATTGAAGCAGCAAAAGCTGCAGCCACCCAAGTAGTTTCGAAAGTTACTACCCCTTCTGATGTAGAGCTAGTGAATACACTGGCAAAGAATCAAGTAGAAGCAGAGGTGGGTGCGGTTGTTGGTAAGAATGTGACTCTATCGTCAGCTACAATTTGTACTGATAAGCAATTCGCTTCTCTTAAGCGTAATAACTCGGAAATGGCGTTTAAGAAGGTCAATGGTAGCTGGGTTTATTTGTTTGATTTCCAGAATATCACCCCAGAACTAACTGAAAAGTGGGGATTGCCCTCCAGCTTTTGCGCTGGACAATAGGCTACCCAGTTTAAAATACGGCTCAAGTTCCATCGTTAATATATGCAGTCAAAAATTAAATATTACTTTTACTCAATTCTAGTATAGTGAAGCCTATGAATGGTGGTGTATGTCGATAACCCGTGCCCGCAGGGTGGGTTCGGTGGAGCCAAGTCGAGACCAAGCTAAGCCACGACAAAAATAAGTCGCTGTCGACTTGGCATTGCTGGTAACGATAAACGCTACTATAATAAAACCCATGAAGCCAAAAGTACTACTCAAAACCATCGCCCTACTTGCTGGCTCGGCGTTTTTAAAATACTACCTATCTAAATCCCCACTCGCTAGCGAATCTAAGCTGCTGGCGATGGTCTCGGCGCTGGCAATAGTCGTCTTCGGTGGCCTAATAATTTATCAAATCGCTAAATACATCGAAGATATCACAACAGTACTAAAGGCCAAAACAGGCCTTGCGGGCGGGCTATTGCAAGCAGTCGGAACGGCCTTCCCAGATATGGCTCTTGGCATAACAGCGGCAGTCATTAGCCTCTCGTATGTTGGCAACAACGAGCTGCTGGCAGTTCAGTATGCGATAGTGGCCGCCAGCACCACCTTTGGGTCTAACTTTTACAATATCGCCCATGCTAGCTGGTGTATTTATCGTCAAAATCAGGCCAATCAAAAAGACCGCAAAATCAAAATGTTCCCGTTTATTGGCGGCGGTATTGTCAGCCCCTTGAGGGCGCACCACATTAAGCCAAAAGTTATCGAAATCAACACAGCGATAAGCGTTTTGGTGGCCCTGACTCTACTGACCACCGCGGTCGTTATCGGTATGGTGTTTTTTGGTAGCGTGGTTCCGCCCGCCGGCATCAGCGGCGACCTCTACCAGCTCAAGTGGTATGTCGGCATCATTATGGTTGCCTTGGTGCTTATGGTGCTTTTTATATTCCGTAAAGACACCGGCTCGCACCAAGACGATGACACCAACGATTTTACCAAAGCCAACAATCTGGTGCTGTGGTTGGTGCTTATAGTATCCGGAATAATCATACTATTCACTGCCGAGGCAATGATCGAGGCGGTCATTCGCTTTAGCGAGCTGACACACCTACCGACGGTCGTCAGCGGACTAATCGCTGGGCTCATTGGCTGCTTGGGCGAAATGATGGTGATTCATAATTTCACAGTTAATCCGAAGGGCAAAATCGGCGATGCCGTGGTGGGCGTTGCGATGGACAACATCATGACCTTGCTGGGGGCTTCTATAGTTGCAATTATAGGTGGTATATTTTTGGGTGGCTCGGCGCTGCTAGTAATATTTACGGTCATACTCTGCCTCAATACGGTTCTAATTTGGCAGGTCTCAAAGCTCAAAGATCACTATATAGATCCTACAGCCCAAGAATAATCATCACCGCCATGGCGGCCATTAGTAGATCCTCGCCGAGGCTAACATAGCTCATCGGCAGCTTAAAGACAGTTCCTAGGCAGGCGCACATCAAAACTTTTTTATCTCTAATGCCATTGTAGGCGCCAAATGAATTGATGATCATTAGCCCCAAAGTAATCCAAGCGACAGCTACTATCTCGAAGCGAAGCAAAAATGCCAATCCCAGCGCTATTTCGACGAAAGGGTAAATATAGCCATAGGCCTTTGCTCGTTTTGCAACCACATCGTACATGGCATATGCCTCGGCAAAGGCCGAGAGTTTGATTAGCTTAAAAGCGCCGAAGACCAAAAAGAACCCGGCCATAAAATCTATCATAATACTTTGGTAGCTAAACACCTGGCGCCACCATGAGGCAATTACAGAAAACACAATAATAAAAGCAAATATAATTATTAGCGGCACAAATGACTTGAGCTTAAAATAAAACTTCATATGTCTATTATAGCACCTCCCAAAAAAGATGAAGCCCCGACAAAGCGAGGCTTCATCGAGGCTTAAATCAAATCTGAGCTGTCGGAAAACGCAGAGCTACAGCGGGGCGCTTGCGCCGTTTATGTTGAATTATCAGGTAGGGGTCGGTTGGTTCGTCGACCAGACCAATGATTTCAACACACTCTAACTCGCGCGGAAGGCTCGGGCAGGCTGCCAAATACACTCCTCGAGCTTGGTCGGGCGTTCGAGCCTGAACAAGCATTCGGCCACAAGGACCAGTTATTTCAAAAACTAACTTCGGTGCTCGTGGTTCCTTTTCCGATTTTTTACTGCTGGTACGGTCTATCTGCGATTGGCTTGATCTTGGTGATTTCACTACGATTCCCCCGGTACGGACAAAAAAGGCTTATTGGGTGAATTAAAGTTGACCTTTCTACTGGAAGCTGACATATCAAGATAGCATGTGTATCTAATTTTATTACTTACTTTTGATATGTCAATATTACCTGCCAAAGCTGGCCCAGCCTGGCTATGCTAAAATGTTAGCTATGAGCCAGTTTTTGAAAGTCACCAACCCTAGCCCAGAAGCCGACAAGGCCATAATTATGTTGCCAGATATCTGGGGCCTAACTGATTACGCCGCTACCACTGCGCAGGCTTTGAGCCAGAGATACCAACAGCCTTGCTACATGCTAGATTATTTCTATCAGCTCAACAAAAAGGCCAATAATTTTGATCCTCAGACCGACCAAGCCGAAGCGGTCGGGCTAATGGCCAAGCTGACGGGCGAGGACTTTATAGAAATTTTCGAATCAGCCCTTGAGGAAATACAAAAAGCTCAACCTCAGCTTGTAGAGCTTACAGTGCTTGGATTTTGCTTTGGAGGACGGTTAGCATACCTCGCCGGGCTATCCAAAATAGTAACGAAGATAATATCGTTTTATGGTGCCGGAGCCCACACGCCCAACTTCTACCAGGGCCATACAGCTATCGAGGCGCTGGCGATGGCCCGAGGCGGCGACACTAGCCTTAGGGTGCTATCTTTTTATGGCTCGGAGGATGCTAGTATCCCGGAGCCTGACCGAGCCAAGACAGCGCTCGAGCTTCAAAATGCCCCAATAACTTACACCCCCAAGCAATATCCAGCTGGACACGCCTACTTTCAGGAAGGTCGTGATGGTTTCGACAGGCAGGCCTCAGAACAATCCTGGCAAGATCTAGATGCATTCCTCACCTAAGATTCATATTAAACATAAGATTTATGTATATTTAGCCCCTAAATGGTGCTAAAATTATATATTATAAGGATAAGTTTATTCGGATGTTAGCACTATGAGTCATTTAAATCATTTTAATCATTTGAATTATTTTAAACATCTGGGGCTTAAGCTGATAACGCTTTTTGCTGTTATCGCTGTATTTTTGATACCAACCCAAGCCCTAGCCGCCAACGGCACAGCTCAGGGCTACAAAGTGAGCGGCACAATCCAAGCCGGCATGTCGGTAGCCCTTTTGGGCGACACGCTCTATACGGCCAACCAAGACAACCAGGGCAATTTGCTCGGAGTGGTGGTCCTCCAGGGCGATGTCACAATCAGCCTCACCACCAGCGCTAATCAAGCCCAAGTTATAACCAGTGGTGTGGCGAATGCTTTTGTGACTAATCTCAACGGCGACATCAAAAACGGCGATCAGCTGGTGCCCTCGCCATTATCAGGGGTACTAATGAAGGCCTCCGACGCCGGTCGGGCAATGGGCTCGGCTCAGCAAGACTTTAGCGCCACCAATGCCAACACTCAGACCAAACAAGTTACTGCCAAGGACGGAACCACCAAGCAAGTCGTAATCGGAACCATCCAAGTGCTGGTAGCTCGTAACGACTTTATTCCTAAGCCCACCGAAGTACCCAAAGCGCTCTCGCCATTTCAGAATATCTTTACGGGTGTAGCTGGCCACGATGTGTCGGTACCCAGAACAATATCGGCAGTGATAATTTTTGGTATCGCAATACTCGCAGTGATGATAATTTTATATTCTGGAGTATCGAACGGCATCAGATCAATTGGCCGCAACCCGCTCTCGAAAGGTGAGATTTATTTGGGCCTTTTGCAAGTTTTCGGAATCATTTTGCTGATTTTAGCCATTTCTTTCATTATAATGATATTAATAATTAGAGGATAACAACAATGATAGACACAATAATACTAATACTAACAATAATCTCGGTAGCCACCTTTTTAATCTTGTGTTTAATAGCAGCCCGCTATCTCAAGGAGCCACTCTCCAAGAAATCAAAAAATACCGGCGAGGACCTCGCCAACATGAGCCGCCAGGCTAAAGCCGAGGCTCAGGATAAGCTCGAAAAGGCCGTCGCCAAAGAAATCACCGCCTTACAAAAAACCCTCCAGGCTCAGGCCGATGTAATGCAAGTCGGGTTTACCAAAAACCTCCAAGACATCACTACGCAACAGCTTGCAGAGTTCAAAAAAACTATGGATCTGGCTGATTCAAATATGAAGGAGCAAGCCAAAATGATTGCCCACCAGGGTCAGCAGCACAGCAAGCAATTACAGCAGAGCCTAGCCGACGAAACGGCTCAGATCAAACAAAAGGTTCTCGATAACACCGACGAGCAAATCGCCGAGATTATGATTAGCTATCTTGCCGAAGTGGCTGGCGACCTCGATTACCAGCAACAAAAAGATTATCTGTATAGTTCGATAGAGGCCAACAAGGACGCCATCAAAAAGGATATCGCCAATGTCGTATAGGTTGCCAGAGGGAATATACAATTCCAGCCAGCTTCGCCAGCTTCATGGCGAGCTAACTCGCTTGCGTAGTTTGCGATACCCAAAGAACATTGTTTTTAGTAGTAATCTCCAGGACCTGGCCTCGGCCAATAGCATCAAAAAGCTCAATGTCGCCACGGTTGGCGATATGCTGAAGTTTATCGATACCACCCTCGACGAATCGCCAGAGCTGACCATGACGCTAGCTAGCGCTCCTGGTATCGACGAACGCGACGAGCTTATTGCGCGTATGCGCCGGCTCTTACACCCCAAGCTGCTGGTTCATTTTATAATTCGACCAGAGCTACTGGCAGGCTGTGTGGTGCGAACCAAAACCGCTATTTTTGATATGTCGCTAGCTAGGGCGCTCAAAGACAACCAGCAAAAGCTAGTCATGAGGCTTAAAAATGCTTGATAACAAAGTTTTTGCTAGCCTAATCAAAAAAGGCTCTCCCACCGGCGAGGTCATTTCCTTAAATAGCTTCACGGCTGTGGTTTCGACTATTCCAGATGTCAAAGTCTATTCGGTGGTGCTATTCTCAGGTGGCGCCCAGGGCGTAGTCTGGCAAATCAACGACAACAGCCTCGATATTTTGCTATTAAACGACACCCCAATATATGCCAACGAGCTGGCAGTGTTGTATAAGGAGGAGCTTCAGATTGCTGTAGGCAAGGAGCTATTGGGGAGAATCATCAACCCGCTCGGTAAACCACTAGACGGCAAAGGTTTTATTTCGGCAAAAAAAGAAGCCCCATATTTCAATTCGGCGCCGAGCTTTAAGGATCGCGGTCCAGTCGAAGACCCACTTGAAAGTGGAGTTACAATTGTCGATGTCGTTATACCCTTAGTAAAAGGCCAAAGAATGGCTGTAATGGGCGATTCAAAGAGCGGTAAGACCGGCTTCATGGTTCAGACAGCTATCCACAGGGCTAAAGCCGGCGAGATTGTTGTTTATGTTTTGGTAGCCAAATCTCGAAGTGAGCTATCGCGCATTGTCCAGCATTTTATAGATGCCAAGGTGCTCAAAAACATCATTATTGTAGTTGCCGATACCTCCGAGCCGCTGCCAATTGGTATTCTGGCGCCATATGCCGGCTGTGCAATCGCCGAAAATTTTTGGTACAACAAGCAAGATGTGCTGGTAATTTATGACGATTTCACCAACCACGCCAAGATATATCGCGAAATGGCCCTACTACTCAACCAAAATGTCGGACGTGAAGCCTACCCAGGCAATATGTTCCATGTTCATTCGGCACTTTTGGAGCGCGCTGGCAAGCTTGGTGCCACCAATGCTACCCAGACAGTACTCGTAGCTGGTAGCACCCCAAATAACGACCTCACCGACTACCAGGCGACTAGTCTTATTTCTATGAGTGATGGGCAAATTGTATTCGATACCGACGCCATGCACCAGGGCATTCGCCCCGCAATCAACACTGAGCTATCAGTCAGTCGTGTCGGAGGCGGACGCAACGAGATTATCAGCCATGACCTTACTAAGTCGGTCATCAAATCCATCGGACGCTATAAAAAAGCCAAAGAAATGACCAGCTTTATCGATCAAATCAGCGAAACTAGCCGCCAGGAGGTTGCATTGGGCGGGCGTATTTTTGAGGCGATGCAACAAAGCTACGCCGAATACTTTAGCTTTTATCAGGAGAGAGTTATGCTCGAGGTAATCCTAAGGTGCGACAATCCTAGCTCACTCGATGTCAATTGGCTCAAGGCCGAAATCGCCAAGATTGGTTCAGAAAAGACATTTACACCCAAGCAGCTAGATGGCTTTATAGCGGATCTCCTAAAAGCTAGCGCGAGGCCCGCTTAAAATGAAAAAATCTACTCAAATCCGCGCTAACCTTAATAGTACCAACTCTGTAAGTTCGATAGCACATATTTTAGAAAACATCGCTTCGATTAGAATTACCCAAATCAAGGACGAAGTTTTGCAATCGAGAGATTTTTTTAGCAGGCTATGGGCTATGTATAGTCAGCTTCGAATATCCGATAAAGATGCCCAGGCTGGTTCGTCCCCCAACACCGATACCAATCCCAAAACCAACAAAAAAGCCGTAATACTCATCACCGCCAATGCCGGTTTGACAGGCGAGGTCGATACCCACTTAATCAGCCAGGTGATCTTTGAGGTCGACCCCAAAGACACCGACTTTTTTGTGCTAGGAATGCACGGCCAGAGCTTACTTTTGCAGCACAACATCAACCCCATCAAAACCTTCCGTTTCCCAGAGGTAGGCAATGCTATCGATGTCAGCGAACTGATGCAGGCACTTCAGCCATACTCCGCACCGACTGTCTACTATCCCAGCTACGATTCGCTGTCTATACAAAGAGTTTTTAGCCTAGAGCTCAAATCGACCGTCCAAAAGCTCGGCTCCCAAGATAGAAACCTAAACCAAGAAGAGATTATTTTTAAAGACAACTGTATCTTTGAGCCTTCAGTTACAGAAGTTGTGGTTTATCTCGAGCAGATGATGATGAGCACCATCCTAACCGAAATTATTCTAGAGTCAAACCTCGCCCAGCTTTCCAGTCGTTTTAATGCTATGAATGTAGCCAGTAGCAAGGCTAACAATATGGCCAAGAACTTGCAGCGGCGCTTTGTTCAGCTCAAGCGCTACGAAAGCGACGAGTCCAATAGGCGATACAGTAACAGAAGAAAGGTCACAGTATGAATTACACCAAAGCAAGCACCAGAAGCGTCAATGGCCTGGTGGTTAAAGCCGAGTACGAGGGCGTTCAGCCCAAAATAGGCCAGATCTTTTTCTTAGAAGAAGAGGCGTCAGTGAGGTTCCAGGTTATTGGTATCGAAAAAAGTGATGTGCTCGTATTACTAAATCTCAGCGAGTTCAACATCAAACAAAACCAGCAACTTTATTCGCGCGGCGAAAGCCTACTGCTGCCTGTAGGCGAGCAGGTTATGGGTAGAGTATTCAATAGCTTCGGGCAAGTCATCGATGGCGGCCAGCCGCTTGGATCAGTCGATTTTGTAGCCGTCGAAGACGATACCGACACCCACTACCGCCCGGCCGCGACTAATTCGATTATCGAGACTGGTATCAAGGTGATCGACTTTTTTGCTCCCTTCGTCAAGGGTCGCAAGGTCGGTATTATCGGAGGTGCCGGAGTAGGTAAAACAATCCTAATTACCGAAATGATGCACAATGTCGCCAAGAGCGGCAAAGAAATATCGATGTTTGTTGGCGTCGGTGAGCGTATTCGTGAGGCCTACGAGCTCAAGCAAACACTCGACGAAAACAACACAATGAAAAACACCATTATGTACCTAGGGCAAATGAACGACTCTGCCGCTTTGAGGTTTTTGGTGGGTCGTAGCGCGGCCACTGTAGCCCGATACATGCGCGATAATACCAAAAAAGATGTACTGCTATTTGTCGATAATGTTTATCGGTTTTTGCAGGCCGGCAATGAACTCTCGACAATGCTCGAGGAGTCGAGCTCGGAAGGTGGCTATCAGCCGACCCTCTTTACCGACATCAGCCGATTCCAGCAAAACCTGTCTTCTTCCGACAAAGGCTCTATTACATCGGTCCAAAATATCTTTGTGCCGGCCGACGACCTGAGCGATCCGGCGGTGGTCGAAATCAACAAACAGCTCGATAGCGTTATTGTTTTGAGCCGCGAAGCTTTCGAGCAAGGCATTCGCCCGGCGGTCGATTTGCTGGCCACCAACTCATCGCTTTTAATACCCGAAATTGTCGGCAAGCAGCACGCCTCATTGGTACTAGAAGTTCAGAAAATTCTCCAAAAACACAAATCGCTCGAAGGCATAGTGGCAATTATTGGCCAAGGCGAACTCTCGCTAATAGATCAAAATTATTTCAAGCGCGCCCAAGAGCTAATCGCCTACTTCAGCCAATCGATGGCAGTTATGGAAAAACGCACCGGCGTGCCTGGCGAATATGTGCCGCGCCAAGCGATGCTCGATAAAATAGATGGTATCGTCAATGGTGCTTAGCCTTAACCCTAGGACCAACTCGCCACAATGAAACTGCACGAAACATTTCCACTCAAAATATACTCGCCCTTCAATACCTATTTCGAGGGGCCAGCCCTGGCGCTCAGTGCCGAAAACGCCACCGGCCCCTTCGACATCTTGGCCAAACACGAAGATTTTTTGACTATACTAATCCCTTGCACTGTCACAGTGCAAACAACCTCTGGCAAAAAAGAATTTCCGATGCAAAAGGGAATTATCCAGGTCAACAAAGATCAAGTTTGGCTATTTGCCAATATCTAGCCAGGCAATTGCCAGCATTTTTTATTAGTGCTTGTCTGTAATTTTATTTAGCGGTCTTTTTTTTGTTTTAAATTACATCAAAATCAGACTTTCTCGGGTCGTACTTAGATGAGGCTATTGTGGGGCTGTTTTTGTGGCTTAAAATACCCTTGTGCTTATCTGTTAAAAGCACTACAATTATATCAAGGCGTATTGTGTGTAAGTTAGTATTAAAGTTTGCATCAAAGTTTGCATCAAAGTTTGCATCAAAATTATACCAATTTAGCCGAGGGAAAAAATAAATAATCCATTAATTGCAAGAACTGTCCTTGCAATTAATAAATAATCTACACCATTGCCAGATAAACCAACCCCACAACCGAAACCGACCAACTCTCAAGCACCCCAAGCTGTTGAGAGCCCTCTTGAAGCTACAAAAACATCGAGCCAGGCTATTAAACCCAGCCTGATGTCGGGCCAGGTTGATAATACACCGATTATTTCGGAGGCTACTTTTGCTCAGTCTGGTAACCAAACTACCCAAGCCAACCCTCAAAAAACCACTTCTGGACCATTAAAGACTAACCGCTTCAACAGCAAGCTCTTTGGCCTACTCTCGGTTATGGGGCTATTGCTCCTAGCCTCTGTAGCTCTCTTTTTTACTTATCGCAGTTACCAAGCCAGCTACCAAAAGGTTCAAAAAAGCCGAGTATCTAACTCCATTGCCCCCACCAATGTCGATTTGGGTGGCCTTGCCCCCACCAGCACCACCCTTCAGGGGGTAGGTTTACTGCAGATCAATGGCGATGCCAACATCACCAACAATGTCACCGCCAATAGCTTCAGCGGTGGTGGAGCCGACCTATCTAACCTTAACGCCACCAACATCACCAGCGGAACCCTCAATGATGCTCGCCTCAGCCCCAATGTCGCCTTACTTGACGCCAACCAAGCTTTTACGGGCTCCAACAGCTTTGGCGGCAGCAGCAACTTCACTGGAAGCAGCAACTTTACCGGAGCAGTGGTGCTACCGGGCACCCTGACGATCAACTCTCTGACATACAATATGCCCGGGTCGCAAGCCGCCGGCTCACTATCTAACGACGGCAGCGGTAATCTCACTTGGCAGCCATCTGGCTCTTGCCCTACTTGTGTGAACAACGGTGGCAACAGCTTTGGCGCGGCGATGTCTGTCGGTACCAACGACAACTTCAACCTCAGCTTGCGCACCAATGGCATTACCCGCCTAACCTTCAACACAGCAGGGGATGCTACCTTCGCTGGCGCTATCTACGGCGACGGTACTCAGCTCACCGGCGTAGCCAAGCTCGCCCTGAATAACCAAACTTTCACTGGCAACAGCCAAGTGTTTCAAAACAATTCAAATTCCACGAGTGCATTTAGTG
>Ga0209596_1000118_pt1 | contig 69603 bp, 61 predicted proteins | sample M_130807_MF_Meta_FD_187314 | JGI IMG/M metagenome (GOLD analysis project Ga0209596, IMG submission 187314) | Freshwater microbial communities from Lake Montjoie, Canada to study carbon cycling - M_130807_MF_MetaG (SPAdes) (version 2) | ecosystem: Environmental > Aquatic > Freshwater > Lake...
TAAACGGCATATTTTCTTCTGGAATTATAAGACCTAACGTTCCTTTTTGTCCAACACGAGAAGCCATTTTATCACCAATTGCCGGCAACCTTTCTTCGCGAATTCGAACCTTTGCTAATTTAGTCCCGGTTTCACCTTCTGTAATAAATGTTTTATCCACAAACCCAAGTTGACCCTTTTTAAGTGTAACCGACGAATCTATATATTTATCTTTATCCTCTGGATTACTTGTCATTTTTCCAATAATCACAATCTTGTCATTTAATGGGGTGTTTTCTTTAATCATTCCGCTATCATCTAATAAACTATAATCATACCCGTGTTTAATACCTACTACATTATGGTTTTGTATATTTGCGAATCTCGAATTTGACGTTGAACTTTTATTTTCGGTTGTTTCTTCGTGAGTTTCATAGGAAGAATAATAAGTGGTTCTAAAAATTCCTCTTTTTACTGCCCCTTCATTAATTAAAATAGCATCTTCAACATTATAACCCGTATAACTTATTATAGCTACAATTGCGTTTATACCATACGGTTGTTGTTCTTTATTAATATATTCTAAATAACGCGATTTAATTAAAGGGGTTTGACCGTAATTCAACACAACCCCCATTTTATCGATACGCATTTGATAATTCGAATGGTATAGAGAAACTGCTTGTTTACTTTGTCCGCACGAAAACGCGTTACGGGCAATTGGATTATTTTCCGGATAAACAATTAAATTGCCCATTACACCCAAAATAAGTGATGGATTAATTTCAACATTTGTGTAATATTTACTTAATTTTAAGTCGTCCTCATTCATAGCAATTAGAGAATTTTCTTCTTCTGAAGTATCTATATAATCAACTAAAGACCTATGATTATATAAGTTTTCCAATGTTCCATTATCATATAATTCATCTAATTCATATATCTTATTATCCTTTACATTAAAATTCGCATCCTTTTTTTCTTTAAATCCGGAAATTACTTGATTCCAACTTATAGAACCATTCAATATATTCATTATTTTTTTATCTCTAATAAAACTAGGTTGTCCTTTATCAATATAATATATCGGTCTTATTAATCTTCCATCATCACTATATATATATAATTCATTATGTTCCGAATTAAACGAAATACTTATAAATATTGAAATAACGCCATTTCTTCTTAATAATTTAAGTCTATCAACTAACTCAATCGGGTCCTCAATTGAACCAACCCAATTACCATTTACAAATACCTTTGTATTATTTGATAAATATTCAGGAGATGTTTCTAACAATAATTTCATATTAGCATTCAATCTTAACCATTTAATTATAGGATACGACGACGACCCACTAGTAATTGATGTTACGATTGACATATGTTTATGTAATCCGATATTTGCGCCATCAGGAGTATCTAATGGGTCAATATATCCCCATTGTGAACTATTTAATAAACGTGGTCCGATTACTTTAGCACTAGCATCTAATGGTAAATTTATTTTTCGTAATTGAGAAATAAACGTGTTCCAACTCAATCTATTTAAATCTTGAACTACCCCGATACGTTTTGTATGCGCGGTTGCTCCCCAATTACCTTTAAATGCCTTTAAAAATCCACCCTCAACCACTTTTTGTTTAAAAAACTCAGCATAATTTAATTTAATTAGATTTACAAAATCAGAACCTTTATATTTACCACGATGGAAATAATACTCTTTATCTATTGTTAATGAAATGCTTCGTAATTGAACCAAATAATATTCACGGAATAATTCATAAATAAGAGTTCCAGATAATTTTACGCGCTTATAACGGAAATTATCTCTATCTGTCGGTTTTTCTTCTTTTGTAAATACGCGTAACATACGATTTACCATATATCCAATAAAATACGCTTTTTCCAAAAAGTTTAATTCTCCAACATGTGGTAAAAAATAATTAGTTAATATCTCAATTACACTGGATATCGTTTTTCTTTTTGTAAAAGTTGCTATAAATCTTAACGCAGTTTCTTGATTAAATATTTGATTCGCGTCATGAATCGATGGAATAAACAAGTCGACATAGTTTGAATTTTCTTCCAAATTTAATAAACATGTTCTAATAATATCTTTATCCGAATTAATACCTAACGCACGCATTAATATAAATAATGGTATTTCTTTACGGACGTTTGGAATGTCAACAACTATTTGATTATTTGTAAATTTTGTTGAAGGACAAACGATATTCACAGATGTGGTCCGTATCGGTTTTGACGTATCCTCTGACACAGACCTTATAGACGCACTATGTGAAAATACATCGTCTTTTTTATGTTTACGAATATATAACATATTATTTGCGAACTCTTCTTGAGATACGATAACCTTTTCTTTTCCGGCAATAATAAAATACCCCCCATAATCATTACGACATTCTCCCATATTAAATCGGACTTCAGGAACCAAAGTATTTAAAATACACAATTTAGATTGAACCATTATTGGAAATTTACCTAAATAAATTTTATTAAGTGTAATTGATTCTTCTTTTTTTTCTTCACCTTCGTAATATATGATATCTACATCGACATCATAATGTATAGTTATTCCATACCACATATTTCGGAGACGAGCGTCATTCGGATACATATAATGTACGTGCTTGCTATTATCATCATAAATAATAGGTTTGCCGAAATAAATTTTACTTCCATCTTTACCACCTAAATATAATAATGTTTCGCTAACATTAGGATTTACTTTTTTTCGAGGTTCATTCGTTATTTCTTCTCTTTCAATAAATCGTATCGGATTATTTTCTTTAAAAACACGATTTATTCCACCACTAAAGAAATCATTATATGAATCTAAATGGTGTTTCACTAGATTATCCGGATTATCATTAAAATACGTATTTATTATTTGCCAAGATATAGTATCCATCGTATATAATAATAATTACATTTTTTTATATAGTTATTTGTTTTTTTGTCATTTAATTGTTAAAAATAGTTGTCAACGTGTAAAATTAAAACATTGACAATCTTTTACTCATCTTTATATTATTTAGGTTATGTCCTTTTATTTATTATTCTAACGTTATATAATATTAAAAAGACATATTATATTATATTAATGATAAAAATTAAGATATTCGAGGGAGGACTTATGAATAAAGGACTTTATAATTCAGAATACTTAAAAAATTCGGTTCTTAGTTGTTTTAATCCAGATAATGTTGACATTTTATATAAAGATAAATTAGTTTGTATAACTGCCGATGATGATTTTACCCACGCGATTATTATAAATACCGCGATGCCATCATTAAAAATACCAAAAGAAAACGTTATTGGACTTGCGTGGGAACCTATCAAGTTTTTACGTATAACCCAAGAGTTTATAATTTACGCTATAAAACACATTGGGAAATATTACATTGGTGATAAATCTAATTTACCTGACACATTTATTGAAGGTTATGGATATTTAACATATAATAATCATACCCCAAAAGAAATATCTCAAAAAATTAAAAAAATGTCTATTGTATTATCTCATAAACAATTAGCACCTGGACACTCATATAGACATTCACTTGTAAAGTGTATATTACAAAATAACATACCGGTTGATATTTTTGGTCGTGGGTGTAATTTTTATAATAAAAACGATGAGCGAGTTAAGGGTCAGTTTAAAGATTCAGAACCATATTTAAATTATTTTTTCACGATTTCTATTGAAAACTTTAGAAGTAATCATTATTTTTCAGAGAAAATAATAAATCCCTTGTTGTATGATTGTTGTCCCATATATTTGGGATGTCATAATATAAATACATATTTAAATGATGGTTCAATTCAAATGGTTGGAAACATTAAAGATGATATGGAACTTATCGTAAAAATATTATTAAATCCATTAGATTATTATAAAAAATTAGATAAAGAATATATTATTAATAAAACCAATTTATTAACCAATCTCGATATATTATTTTAGTTTTTTTTAGTTTTTTTAGTTTTTATTTTTTTATTTTTTATTTTTTTTGTTTTTAGTGTTGGTTTTTTTAAACCGTTACTATTTAAATCAGAAATACCGAACTTGGTCCACGGTTGACTTAATCTATCGTGTAAATACGGTTCTAAATATTTCCATTGTCTGTTTTTTTCACAAAATTTATGTGCGTTAAATTCTATACCACAAGAATTCCCAAATCTTCCAATAAAAGACATTTGTCGTGCCAACTCAGAATCACATACTATTCCATCAACAGCACCGTGAGGCGCGAATGGTTTGGGTCTATCGTGTTGAGACATATATTCTCTCGCATCTAAATCGTAATGAGAACAAACGGTTCTTGAACAAGGGTTATTTTCTTTATTTAAATATACATCATAATGGTCCGAAATAATACGTTTCGCAATATCAATATTTATTTTTCCTTTATGTTTAATCATCAAGTCATCAATACGAACACGTCTTGCCCCTTGATGTCTTCGTATATCATCAAATCCGGAATTTACACATTCTAAATTTCGTATTCTAGGATCATATGCCGCATTAAATCCAATAAAATACCCATTTTTAGTTCTTTCTATATTATTATATTTTAGACCTAATTCAATACGCATTATTTCATTTGTATTAACATCTCCAAATAACCAAGAATTAGCATAATCGCCTGAATTGCCATCTAGTAATATATTTATATAATCATCGAAGTTATTTCCATACTGCATTGCTTGACGAATTCTATATCCTATGGGGTAATTATTTTCATAAGCAATAAATCCGCCAATAGTAGTTTCGGTTCCTATAATTCCTTTAGATGTAATAAAAAAATCGGTTCCACTCCATATCCAACAAGGGGAAGTCTGCATAATAAACCGGTTACCATTTGATGGATTTAAATCTAATATAATATTCGAATATTGTCCATCCACAAAATCTGTAAATGAATTATGTGCCACAACAATTTCGCCTGTTTTGGTATAATCACCCACCGCAATAAAAGCACTACATTTGTCAGGACTTCCTCCCTCTTTTGAAAAATGTATATTTTCATTACCAGTCATCGATGAAATCCAATAAGGAATGGAACAATAGAAATTCCAGGCAATTATTTCATCAATTGATGTTTGGGTTCCTGCCGAATTACATCCTTTGGAAATTCCATCCATTTCATCATAAAATTCTTTAAATTTACTCCTTGTTTTTTCTTTTATACTTTTATTTACTTGTTGTATTATAAACTCCCATGTTATGCCATACGATTCATATATAAAAAATGTCAACATTTCTTGAACCTTTTTAAAATCATTAGCACATAAATATCCATAAGCAAACCCTCTTTCTTGGGGTGTTCCTGAAACGGATATATATTTCCACCCGTTTAATTCATATGAAAATCCATTTTTAATTTTTACCATTATATATTATTAGATTACTATATTTAATTTACGTCATAGTTTATTTACGTTTTATTTTATTTTGTTTTATTTACAAAATAAAATACACTTTGTCAACAATCTAATTAAGAAATAAATAATAATCCTAATAAAACGAACGCAAAAATAAATGGAAGTAGTAACAGAAACCACGATATACCACTATGTCCGCTTTTACATATCAGATTAAGAATCCAAGTCCAAAATAAAATATAGATTATTTTTAGAATAAAAACGAGTGAAACATGAGGGACATTACATGAAAATGTGCCTAAACAGAATTTATTTTTATTTCCAATATTTTGAAGTAACATTAAAAATGTAGCTATCATAGACATAACGAAATAAACTAGTGCTGGTGTACATAATTGTTTTAAATTTTTAGGTAAAACAAACATTATAATTTATATATAGAAAATATATTAATATTTTATTGCGCTCAGATTTGTTGTGTTTTTTAATTGGTCGTTCCACGGAAGAGGATTTGTTGGTTGTTGGTATCCATTAAGAGAATTATATATGCTTCCAGTTCCATATTTAAACATATTCCCTAAATTTAATAAATTATCGGGAATAATACTTCCACCTCGTTGTTTTCTCTTATGTTTTTTACCTCCAACCGAAAACGGAGAAGCAGACCCTGAAGCAATCATCTGTCTCGATACATCGGTTGGTTGATATATGTTTTTATCGTAATGATTTGTTATATTGTCTACATTACCTACTCCGGGCCAAGTATTGGGACTTGATGTCCACGATGGACCAATTAACCCGTTTGGGTAACCCGACGTATTTACATCACTTGGACTAAAATTTTCACCACCGCGAAATGTTTGTCCTGGATTAATTATATTTAAGGAGCTTCCAGTTGCTCCGTTAACATTAGGGTATGCTTTACTTATATCGGCATTTCCGCCTTTTCCGGTATAAGCTAAATATGGATTTGGGTAACTTTGTGAAGGTTGTCCTGTGTATGCTAAAGACAATTTCGTTGCGTCTCCTCCTAATTGTGAACTAGAACAACCACATCCACCTTTCATACTTTTCGTATGACACGCACATTCACAACTTTTTTTACAATTTCCATGACACATATTACAACTATATTTTTTAGAAAAAAAATGTTTTTTATGGGTTTTACGGTGTTTAGAAGAACCTTTCATTATATATTTTTTTTGGTGTTTTCTACTTTTATTAACGTGATTTCTTTTTGTCTTTGCCATTATATTATATACTAAGAAATTATTCAATATCTACGTGTGTTAGGAAATGACGACGACAACACATTTTTGTTAATCCTAAATCGTCCAACACTTCCCCTTCAGGCGTTTTCTCGTTAAATTCTTTTGTTAAATACAACACCTTATTTAAATTTAGTGACCGGTCAATTTTTTTATTTGCGACTTCTCTAAGATAATATCTATATTTATCAGCAATCACATTTCCGCAAGTAAAACATTTAATTGGAATTATCATTTTAATATATTATAACCTTGTAAATTATTATTCTTATATTATTTTAATATTAAATCAATTTTTTTATATATTCATATTTTAATGGGAGGTGGATTGTTCGGAGCTCCGTTATATTTAAATATTAAATGTTTGGTTTTTTCTTTATTTGTATTAATTGTATATTGGTTACCTAATCCTAAATCGAGAATGCATAATTTTGTAATGGCGTTTCTTTTGGGAACCGCATCCTATATTTTATTAGCGTGGTATGACGTGTTATATGATTGTAACGACCAACTAAAACCAACTTTATTAGGATGGTTATCGAAACCATTCAAACCTGCCAAATATTCAAACGAATATGATAAATTACCACTAAAAACGAAAAAAATAATCAGGTATGTTGACATCTTTGTATTAAGTATCGTGTTTATTTCTCTAATATACCCATTCATTTTTAATAAATAATATAAAGGTTTAACTGTATAACCATATATAGTTAAATATTATAATGCCTGTAAAATGTATCGGCCCAAATTGTTTAAAAAATCCATCATTTAATTTACCAACTGAAATTAAAGGGTTATATTGTTTCGAACACAAAAAAGAAAATATGATTGATATTAAAAATAAACGATGCCAACATGAAAGTTGTTTAAAAAAATCATCATTTAATTTACCAACTGAAACTAAACGGTTATATTGTTTTGAACACAAAAAAGATAATATGATTAATATTGTTTCAAAACGATGCCAATACGAGAATTGTTTAAAAAACCCATCTTTTAATTTACCAACTGAAATTAAAGGGTTATATTGTAGTGAACATAAAAAAGAAAATATGATTGATATTAAAAATAAACGATGCCAACATGAGAATTGTTTAAAAAAACCATCATTTAATTTACCAACTGAAATTAAACCGTTATATTGTTTTGAACACAAAAAAGAAAATATGATTAATATTGTTTCAAAACGATGCCAGCATGAGAATTGTTTAAAAAATCCATCTTGTAATTTACCTACTGAAACCAAACCGTTATTTTGTAGTGAACATAAAAAAGAACATATGATTGATATTGTTTCAAAACGATGCCAACATGAGAATTGTTTAAAAATCCCAATTTTTAATTTACAGACTGAAATCAACCCGTTATTTTGTAGTGAACACAAAAAAGATAATATGATTGATATTAAAAATAAACGATGTATTCACGAGAATTGTTTAAAACAACCATCTTGTAATTTACCAACTGAAACCAAACCGTTATATTGCTCTCAACATAAAAAAGAACATATGATTGATATTGTTTCAAAACGATGCCAACACGAGAATTGTTTAAAACAACCATCTTGTAATTTACCAACTGAAACCAAACCGTTATTTTGTTTCGAACACAAAAAAGAAAATATGATTGATATTAAAAATAAACGATGCCAACATGAGAATTGTTTAAAAAATCCATCTTTTAATTTACCAACTGAAACCAAAGCATTATTTTGTTTCGAACACAAAAAAAATAATATGATTGATATTAAACACAAACGATGCCAACATGAGAATTGTTTAAAAAACCCATCTTTTAATTTACCAACTGAAACCAAAGCATTATATTGTTTCGAACATAAAAAAGATAATATGATTAATTCTACAAATAAAAAATGTCAACACATTAAATGTAAAGAAGTCTCATTATTTGGTTTAATAAATAAAAGACCTCAGTATTGTATACAACATAAACAACCAAATATGATAAATCTTATTTTAGAAAATAAATGTTGTGTTTTGGATTGTGAAAATGAATACAATCATTTAATTGAAACACATAAATATTGTAATACACATATTCCATCAGAACAATACGGAATGATTGTAAAAAGATTATGTAAATATTGCGATATAAAAGAAGATGCTACTTTTGTGTGTAAAGACTGTAAAAAAATCCAAAATAAAAAAGAATGGGCAATAGTTCGTTATTTACGAACAGCAATAGATACAAAATTTGATTATAATTCAAGTAAAATGCTTCAGGGATGTAGTAAAAAACGCCCCGATATATATTTTGAATTACCGACTCATTGTGTTATTGTTGAAATAGACGAGCATCAACATAATACCTATCAGGATAGTTGTGAATGTTCTAGAATAAATGAAATCGTTAATGGTATTGGTGGAAAACCAATTATAATTATTAGATACAATCCAGATATAATAAAAAATAACGGAAAGCAAATAAATATAAAACAAAGTGATAGATTTGATTTATTAGTTGAAACTATAAAATCTGAATTGGTAAAATCATATGAATCATTTTTTGTTAAAATAATTCAAGTATATTATAACGACAATTATAACATTTATCAAAGTATAAAGGAGGAAATAATAACGGACCTGGTATGTATATAATTCTCCAGAAATGTCGACATTTAAAAACAAAATAAATACGTAAAATGTCTAATATATAAATATTATTAATCTATAGATAGATGTCAACAAATATTGATAAAATCATATATATAAATTTGGATAAAAGAATTGATAGACGAACCGATATTGAAAAAGAGTTAAATGATTTTGGTTTAGAATATGAACGATTTCAGGCAATTGAGACCCCGGGGTTTGGAATACTCGGATGCGGACAATCACATCTTGCAGTTTTAAAATTAGCAAAAGAAAGAGGATATAAAAATATATTAATATTTGAAGACGATTTTACTTTTTTAGTATCAAAAGAAGAATTTGAAAATGAATTGAATAAGTTTTTCGATTTAAATATAGATTATAATGTTTGTATGTTATCGTATAATATAAATAAATCCGAAGAAACAAAACACGATTTTTTATTGAAATCAATTGAAGTTATAACCGCATCCGGATATATTGTAAACTCAAATTATTTCGATATCTTAATAGAATTATATGAACACGCGATGGTAAAACTGGAAGAAACCCACCAACATTGGATTTACGCAAATGACCAAGCGTGGATACCACTTCAACAGAAAGATAATTGGTTTTGTTTTACAAAAAGAATTGGTAAACAAAAGGCATCATTTAGTGATAATACATTAACGTATATCGATTACGAATGTTAAACTACTCCAATAATAATATTTGTAAAAATAATAATATTTACAAATATTAGTATGCATAGAAAATTAAACCATAAATTTCAAGAACCAGATACAAGAGATTATAAGTTTACACCCACAAAAGCAGTCAGTAAAATAGCATCTAGTTTTGTGATTAATCGGAAATTAAACAATATATTAGACCAAGGAGCAATAGGGTCGTGTTGTTCAAACGCATTTGCCAAAAATATAAATATGATTACAAATAATAATGTTAATATTTCTCGTTTATTTCATTATTATTGTGGTAGGTCAATCGGCGGTGATTCCTCATTAGAGGACACGGGTTTAGATATACGACAAGCAGCTAAAATAATCCAACAATATGGCGCTTGTTCTGAATCTGCGTGGGCTTATAATGTTGACAATTTTAATATATTACCTCCATTATCCGCATTTAAACAATCGAATTTATTTCGTAAATATACATATTCGTTTATAAATCAAGACTTACCTAGTTTAAAAACGTGTTTACTAAGCACAAATTCCCCGATTATTTTCGGAATAATGATATATAGCAGTTTTTTATCAGATACCGTTTCAAAAACAGGTATGGTTCCAATGCCTAATAGACAAACCGAAACTTTAGAAGGAGGACATTGTGTTTTAATGATTGGATATAGCGATTCGATGCAGACATTTTTGTGTGTTAATTCGTGGGGTCCATTGTGGGGTAATAGAGGATTATTTAGTATACCATATTTATATGTAACAAATCCGGATTTAGCAGCCGATTTCTGTGCGTTAAATTTTATTTATTAAGTATAAAATAAGTATTTGAAAATATACGTTTAAAAATAGATTTTAGGAATAATTTAATATATTTATAGTTATATGAAGACTCGCAGAAATAATTTTTATAAAGGTGCTAAAAACGTCACATATAGAGTTAAAAACGGGTTAAAGCGTGTTGGGTCTTCGGTTGAATCTGCCGCACAAAGCACGGTTCCAGTAGTAAAGAAAGGACTATTTAATTTATTTGGTTTTTTAAAATCTGGTGTAAATAATACGGCATCATCTTTTAAATCTATGATGTCAAAGAAACGCCATCACAAACGAAGACATAATAAATCAAAATCATACAGACGCAAACGTTAAATGTGTTTGTTTTAATTTATACCCTTTTGTTGTTTTAATTTTTTTGTGTTGTTTATTTTCTTTATGGAATTTGTTATGACATTTTTCACACAATGTCATTAAATTTGCTAATTTATTTTTATGAAAAACATCGCCGTTGTTTTTTATAAAACCGTCATCATTTGCGTCTGATTGATGTTGTAAATGATGAACTTCAGTTCCCATATTTGTAGAACACAATTCACACATACCAACAATTTTTTTGGAATTATAATGGGACGTTTTAAGTAATAAAATGCTATTTTCTTCAGGATGATATTTGGTTCGTATATTGTATGCCGAATTTAAAAATTCTTCGGGTAAATTTAAAGATTTACACACTTCTAACCCATACATACTATTTCCTGGTCCATCGCGTAATTTACGGTCATATTCTAATATTCCGGTTTCTCTATTGTAGACAACTGCCATATGTTTAAGAGCCAGGTTAGTTAATTCTGTAATTTCGTCGTATTTTACAATCTCGTGTAAATGTGTCGCAAAAATAAAACTGCTATTTAATTGGTTTAATTTTTGAATTCCCGCAACAAAAATACTGATAGCAGACGATATTTCAGTTCCAGAACACAATTCGTCGCCTAAAATCAAACTATCTTTATTAGCAACTGTTAAAATGGTTCTTAGTTCGCTCATTTCGACAGCAAATGTAGACAATCCTTTAAATATATTATCATTTCCAATAATTCGGGTAAATATATATTTATATGGTTTATATGAAAAACTAGAACATGGGACATATAACCCAGATTGTGCCATTATAATATTAATCCCAATTGATTTAATTAAACTGGTTTTTCCAACAGCATTAGTTCCATAAAGTAATATACCATCAATAATACTATTTCCAAGAGTAATATCATTTGCGACATATATTTCATTTTGGTGTAATTGTTCGATAAGAGGATGACGTATATTTTCTGCGTCAACGAATGATTTATCGCGATTATTTATAATGGTTGGTTTACAATAATTATATTTTTTAGATAACACCGTTTTCGAAAAAATGACGTCGATAATAGTTACAAAATTAATAATTACATCAATTTGTGGTTGTAACTCCTCGAATTTACCGATTATATCCTTAAACACAGATAAAATGGTGTCTTTCATAGATACCTTGATAGTTGAAATATTTTTACATAATGTATTAATTTCGTCGTTTGAAATTATATTATTTGCCGCGCTTTGTTTATTAAATTGAATATCCTTTTTAGAAATATTCAAGTTAAATTCTGTAGATTTGTTTGTATGTGATGATATGTATGTTAGTAGTGTTGGTTTAGTTTTTGTGTGTAAATTTTCTTTTAATAGTTGACATCTACGTTCGGTGCTAATTAAACTAAAATGGTTTTTTTCGGTTTCGTGGATTTTAACATATTCACACGATTTGGATTTGGTTTTTTTCTCACAAGATTCAATAACTGAGTTTAGATAAGAACGAATACATTCTAATTTATCGTTTGAGTCAACAAGAGTTTGTGTTTTATTGTCTAAATCAATATTAATATTTTGTTGAATAAAATTTATTTCAAATCCTTGTAATTGGTCGATATCTTTTGCTAAATCAATTATAAAATTATTATGAATAAAATCCCGGATAGTTTCACAAATCGTTGATATGTTATACATCTCTTTTTCATAAAAATTTAAATATTTCATAATTACTTTATCGTTGTTTATCAACTCATATATTTCTTTAATAATACCTATATTTTTATATAAAATACAAATGGTTTTTGGGGTTATTTTTTTCATAAATATTTGTCTTTCAAATTTAGAAATATCTTTAATTTCTTGTAATTTAATTAAAATATTGGGATTAAAAGATTCTAATAAATACTCAATCATATCATATTCTTTTTGAAGATATTCACAGTTTGTTGTTGGATTTAGGAAATTATAGGCAAATTTCCGTTTTCCCATAGGTGTTATACAACAATTTAACATTTTCAAAACTGATGAGTATTTACCGCTATAGTTTTGGTCATCTATAATATTAAGTTGTTTTAAAGAATGGTTTGCTAAAATAAGTCTTTCGGAACAATTTTCGAATATAGGTATTTTAATTTTATTTACCAAATATGGATTATGTTGGTAAATAAAATCAAGTAAAAAACAAAAGGATTGAGTTGCTATTGTATTATTATTAAATAAATCGAAATTATCAATTTTATAAAATCTGTCAATAATTTCCTTTTGATAATTTTGTTTTTCGCAATTAATTGCTTGTTGTAAATATTTAGATAGAGTCTTTTCTTTCTGAACAAAATTAATTCTATGAATGAGACTACATTGTATATTTGCGTAGTTAATCACATCTTCGACCTCTTTTTCAGGTAAATTCGATATAAAAATTACTTCACTCGGATTATAAATTGAAATAAACCTTTCCAGTTCATCATATGTTGTAGGATTATTAATATACTTTTCTTTAAACTGGAATATACTTGTTTTACCGGTATAAATATCAATATTAGATATTCCGACAACAACGTATTTACCTTTCAAAACAAACGTGTTCTCAATTAAATCCACCCAAATACACGTTGTATTATTTGTAAGACGATGTGTATCATTATTAAAATATGTTCCTGGAGAAAAAATACCGGTTAAACTGCGTGTTATCGTATTATCCGGATGATTTATTTGACTATATACAACGGCAGTTACGCTTGCTTCCAATATTTTCTTAATATATTTATCAATCATCATAATATTAAAACCAGCCATAAGAACGTTGTTTGAACCAACACATACGTTTTTTTCCGAAACGTTTAAATCACATATTTTTGAAAAATTCTGGATTTGACTACCAGATATACTATTCGTTGTTTTATCGCAAATTCCGTATACTTCATAAAAAGAACCAACCTGCATTAGTAAAATAGTATTTATTCCATAATCGGTTTGATATTTATCTGTTAATTCGAAATACTCTTTGATTAAAGCCATCTTGTTATATAATATGATGTATATGTATCTTTAAATACATTTAAATAGTTGTTATCATACTGTAGCGGGAATTTTAGAGTATTAAATAGTTATGAAATCGTCGTGTGGGATTCCGCTTATTGTCGACAATATTTTCTTTTTAAGAACCCTATAGGTATCTTTGGAAATTATATTTAATTTATAAAATAAGAATTTTAGGATGATTAACATAATAGATGAATAATATGGAAGGGTTGTTTTACGTGTATGGTCTCGAAGTATTTCATCTTTATATTTTTCGTTATAAATCGAAAATTCAACCCGTAAATTATTGTCTACATCTTTATACATTAATTTGTGTCCATGAACTACATAATTACTGTTGAATGATTTCCATATAGTTTTTTTAGTTTTATATTTGTCTACATTCAAGAATGTTTGTAACTTAAAAATTGTGCTTGTTACGTTATCTGTAAATATGGCAACATCAATATCACTTTCTCCTTTAAAATAGTCGTTGCGTTGAATACTTCCGTAAAAATATAACGGGATATCTAAATAATATTTTAGTTTATTAAAAAAACCGGTTTCATATGGTGATAATTCATGCTTGGTAGTCTGCATATTATATATTATAATAATATATAAATTATGGTTTCATTAAATTGTGAATAATACTATCTCTATTATTATTTGTGATTTCTCCGGCTAACATTGCGGATTCGTAAATTTTACGAATAACGTCAATTGGAGCATTACTTCCTGCCATCATTAAATTGTGCGAATGTAAGTATTTTTTTATAGATGGTAAATCCTTTTTTTTTATTTCTCGTTGGGCATTTAACACTTTTTTTTGTGTATTCTTATCCTTTATTAAAATACTTACGGTTCTTTTATGATTTGACTTTCCTAATACATATTTTCTGAGAGTTGTGTTTTTTATAAATGATTTGTGTTTTTTAGGTTCTATATTATTTCGAACGATTGTGGGTTCTGGTGGTTTAATCGAATTCTTAATCGGGTCTTTTATTGGTTGGGTATTTAAATTGGAGTGTTGTAAATGACCAGGCGGTTTAATTAAATTGGTCGTTGGTTGGGATAATGAGGTATAGTTTGATTGTTTTGACAATATTCTTTCTTTTAATTTATTCAATTTAGTTTCTCTTTCACTTAAATGTTGTGTAACAACGGGAGGAGATGGTTTTATTGGTTGTGTTTGGTTTGAATAATTACGATATGTTTTTTTAAATCCGCCTTTTAAACATCCGTATGGTATATCAGTATCTATATTATAATTTAATTTAATGGGTAAAGTAGAAGTCGAATTGTCTACAGTATTATAATAATTTTGTTTTAATTCTTCAGGAAGTTCTGTTTCGACATACTGAGTATTTAATTTTTCGGTATTAAGAGTAAAATTATTTCGCAATGTTTTTTTGTATAAATCATCTTTATATTGTTGTTTCTCTTCCTTTTTTTTATTATTGGATAATGTTTGTAAATATTCAAGAGAATCATTAAACTCATTATTATATTTTATTTCGCTTGGTTTAGGAGTTGTATCATTAGGTGGGGCGGACTCTTTAGTTTTATGTTCTTTAATTCTTTTTAATAATTTATTTTTTAGAATGTTTGGTGAAATTAGTGGAACGTTTATTGGGTATTGTTTTCTCTCTTTATTTTTTTTAGTTTTACCCCCCATATTAAATATTTCAGGATTAATTTTTATGGTTTTTTTCAAGTCGTTAGACATTTATATCAATAACATACAAAAAAATAATCGTTTATATACATAAAACAATAAAAATGATTTAAAAATAAAATTGAATTCTAATTAATCGTTAAACCTAATGGTAACTATAGTAAATAAAACAGATAAATCAAATATGTACAATATTGAATCAGAACAATACATTGAGGAACCATGGAGTATTATTGAGTCTTATTTTAAGGGTCATCATTTGGAACGACTCGTAAGGCATCAGTTGGAATCATACAATAATTTTGTGGGATACCAAATTAATAAAACTATTGAAATGTTTAATCCCGTTCATATAGTTTCGGATAATGATTATGACCCTGCCAGCAAAAAGCATTCGTTAGAGGTGTTTATAACATTTGAAAATTTTCAGATGTATAGACCCCAAATCCACGAAAATAATGGTGCGATTAAATTAATGTTTCCGCAAGAAGCAAGATTACGAAATTTCACGTATGCCTCGGCAATGACAATTGATATAAATATCAAATATATTATACGAACTGGGGCAAATTTGGAAAACTCACAAACAATCTGTAAAACCTTATCAAAAATCCATATTGGAAAATTACCTATAATGTTAAAATCAAATATTTGTGTTCTAAACCAGTATAAGTATGTTGAGCATACACATACTGGCGAATGTAAATATGATGCCGGAGGATATTTTATTATTAATGGCTCAGAGAAGACTGTCCTTGGACAAGAACGAACTGCCGAAAACAGAGTTTATTGTTTTAATGTTTCTAAAAATAATACAAAATATAGTTGGTCAGCAGAAATTAAATCTGTTCCAGATACTAAATGTATTTCACCGAAACAAACTAATGTAATGATTAGTTCTAAAAATAATGGATTTGGTAACGCGATTTACGTTCAAATTCCGAGAATAAAACAAGTTATTCCACTATTTATTGTCTTTCGTGCCCTAGGCATTATAACAGATAAAGAAATATGTGAAAAAATATTGTTGGATATTAATTACTCAGAACACAAACTACTACTTCAATCACTACAAGCATCGATTATTGACGCAAATATATATTTAACACAAGAAGAGAGTATTAAATATATCACAAGTTTTGCGATGTATACCCCTATAAATATGGATAAAGAAACCGGAATTAAGAAAAAATTGGAATTTACGATGGATATCTTAAAGAATGATTTGTTTCCACACTGCCAGAACATCACCCAAAAAATATATTTCTTGGGATATATGACAAATAAACTGTTACACGCAAAATTTGAATTAATTAAGCCTGATGATAGAGATTCATATATCAATAAGCGAATTGATTTAACGGGTACATTATTAAATAACCTATTCAGGAATTATTTTAATAAATTGGTGAAGGATATGGAAAAACAAGTCATTCGAGAAATTAATACAGGTTCATGGAAGTCATCAGATGATTACGAAAATATTATAAATTTAACAAATTTATATAAAATCATTAAATCTACTACTATTGAAAATGGTTTAAAACGTGCGTTAGCAACAGGAGATTTTGGTATTAAACATATTAACAGTAATAAGGTTGGTGTTGCCCAAGTTCTTAATCGTTTAACATATATAAGTAGTTTAAGTCACGCAAGACGCGTATCTACTCCTACAGATAAAAGTGGTAAATTAATTCCTCCTCGTAAATTACATAATACGTGTTGGGGGTATTTATGTCCTGCCGAAACACCTGAAGGTCAGAGCGTTGGAATTGTAAAAAATTTAAGTTATATGACGCATGTAACAATTCATTCAAATTCACAACCATTATACGAATACATAACTCCTTATGTTATAAAACTAGAAAATCAAGAATTAACAAGTCTTGAGATGTTTAATAAAGTAAAGGTGTTTATAAATGGTGCTTGGTTAGGAGTTACAAATAACCCATATGAATTGTTTATTTCATTAAAAGAAAAAAAATATAAGGGTATTATTAATATTTATACCTCAATTATATTTGATTACCGAATGAAAGAAATACGTATATGTAACGACAGCGGTAGATTAACAAGACCCGTTTTACGCGTAAAGGATAAAAACATATTGTTAGATAATGATATTATTTCAAAAATTAGTTCTGGTGAACTTATTTGGGATAATTTACTAACTAGCACTAGTTTACCTGAATCCGTAATTGAGTATATTGACCCAGAAGAGCAATCGTTATCATTAATAGCGACAAAACCTAAAGATATAATTAATTACTCACCGGAACAAATCTTAAAATACACTCATTGTGAAATTCACCCAAGCACTATTTTTGGAATTTTAGCGTCTTGTATTCCGTTCCCGGAAAACAATCAATCGCCTAGAAATACATATCAGTGTTTAGATATTAACGAATTAGTGTTATTGTCTTCTGGTGAAAAAAGACGAATCGCAGACATAAATATCGGCGATGAAGTTATTTCATTTCATCCAGAAACAATGGAAACATCAATGACAAAGGTAACTCATCACTATATCCGTGAAACAACTAAAAAAATATACAATATAAAAACAATTAGCGGAAGAGAAATAATCGCAACTGAAGACCATAAATTTATGACATCGTCTGGATGGGTTGAAGTAAAAGATTTAATTCCAACAATCAGTAAAATTGGTATATATATGAATAATTGTTATCCAATTAAGAAAAACTCCTTTGGTGAGATATCTTGTATATTATCAGAAGAACAATTTATAAACTTCTTTAAAGAACAAAATTTTAAAATGAAATTAATAATGAAATATGTTTCTGAATTAAAAAATCAGGAACTATTACCATTATATAACAATAATAATAAAATTAGTATTCTATCCAGAATATTTGGTTTTATCTTATCAGATGGTTCAATTAACTGTTATACTAGAGACAATAACAAATTTACAAGTTGTAGTTTAGATTTCGGCACAATTAAAGATTATACCGATTTTCAAAACGATATCAAATATTGTGGATTTAGAAATTGTGCCTATTATGCAGGTTCAAGAACATTCAATAACATAACACATCAAACGTTTTCAGTTTCTCATAATGGGTCACTTCCTGCGTTATTGTTAAGTTTGGGAATCACTTTTGGACGAAAAACAGAAACAATTCAAAACCCAATTCCTGATTGGATTATGACCGGTTCATTAATTATTAAACGTGAGTTTTTAGCAGGGTTTCAAGGTGGAAATGGGTGTAAAATTAGATGGAATAAACTTAATAAAAAAGGGTATAATTATATTTGTGCTTCAACAACACAACAAATAAACCCAATATATCAACAAGGACTTTCTAACTTTATAAATCAATGTATCCAACTAATGACCGAATTTAACATTATTGTTAATTATATTGAAAAACCAGTTGTTGAAAATAGAATTAAAATTGGTTATAAAATGTCATATAGTCAAGATAATTTAATAAACTATTATGATAATATTGGATATAGATATAGTTATACAAAAAATAGTTCGAGTGCTAAGGTAATTGAATATTTAAAATATAAAAAAACTATATTTGAAAAACATACATCGTTAATATTAAACATACGAAAATTATATGACGAATCCAAAACAAATACTCAAATATCAAATGTTTTAAATGTTCCTTGTAATTTCGTATCTGATACTCTAAGAAGCTATAAAAATAATAGACAAATCAGTTGTCCTAATTTAAAAGAAAATAATATTGAACACTGGTTAAATGAAATGGTTTCGGTTAATGAAACGATGTTTATCACAATTGATAGTATAACTGAAGTTGAAAATAGACTAATTTCAGATATTACGGTTGAGTCTGAAAATCATAGTTTTATCGCAGGAAATAATTTCCTATCAAGTAATTGTGCGCAAGGAAAACAAGCGATGGGTGTATATGCAACTAATTATGAAACAAGAATGGATAAAACCGCGTATGTTTTAAATTACCCTGCCAGACCATTAGTCGACACAAGATTAATGAATTTAATTCAATTAAATAAAATCCCTTCTGGAACTAATGTAATTGTGGCAATTATGACACATACAGGATATAATCAAGAAGACTCAATATTGTTTAATAAAGGTTCGATTGATAGAGGATTATTCGTAACTACGATTTATCATACTGAGAAAGACGAAGATAAACAAAAAATTAATGGTGATGAAGAAATTAGATGTAAACCAGACATTTCTAAAACAAAAGGAATTAAAATGGGCAATTACAACAAGGTCAACAATAAAGGTGTTATTCCAGAAAATACAATTGTTGAAAATCGTGATATAATTATTGCGAAAGTAACTCCCATTAAAGAAAATCGTAACGACCATACTAAAATAGTTAAATTCGAAGACCATAGTAAAATCTTCAAAACTACCGAAGAAACGTTTATCGATAAAAATTATATTGACCGAAATGGTGAAGGGTATAATTTTGCAAAGGTTAGATTAAGAACATTTAGAAAACCTGTTATTGGAGACAAGTTTTCAAGTCGTCACGGACAAAAAGGAACTATCGGAAATATTATTCCAGAATGTGACATGCCATTTACTAAAAACGGTTTAAAACCTGATATTATTATCAACCCTCACGCAATTCCATCTCGTATGACAATCGGACAATTAAAAGAAACCATACTTGGTAAGGTTCTTTTAGAACTCGGATTATTTGGAGATGGAACCCCATTCGGACAATTAAGTGTTAAAGATATGTGTGATGAATTGTTGAAGTTAGGTTATGAATCTAACGGAAACGAACTATTATGTAATGGTTTAACTGGAGAACAACACGAATGTAGCGTATTTATGGGACCTGTATTTTACCAGCGTTTAAAACATATGGTTAATGATAAAACGCACAGTCGTTCTATTGGACCGATGGTTAACCTTACAAGACAACCTGCTGAAGGTCGCAGTCGTGATGGTGGGTTGCGATTTGGGGAAATGGAGAGAGATTGTTTTAAAGGCGCGTCCCATATCTCCATAAATAATGGGTTAAGTATAAAAATTGAAACTATGGAAAAATATAATTGGGATGTAATGGGTTGGAGTGAAAACCACAACGGTATTGTAAAAGCAAGACAAACCGATTTTATGTATAAAGGGGAACGTGAATGTGTATCAGTTACATTAGAAGACGGACATAAAATAATATGCACGGAAGACCATCCAATTTTAACTTCAGAAAATGAATGGGTAAAAGTAAAGGATTTATTAATTAATCGAGAAACAAGAGTAAAATGTGGTATTAATTATCCATTAATGGAAATTGAAGAAGAAATTAATGAATGTGATGGGTGGAACCTTGACCTTGATATTATAAAATTACAGACACAAACACCAAAACATTATTTACGAACTCTTGCTTTTGCGAGAATAATTGGTTATTTAATTGCTGATGGTTCAATTTCATATGATAAACGAAATAATGTAGCAAGAGGAGTAATATATCTAGGACATATGTTAGATGTTAACTCGTTATTAATTGATCTAAGAATGTTTTGTCATATACGCCAAACCAAGTTTAAAATAAACAATTATTATTATATTTCAATACCTCAACCATTTATGAAAATTATACTAAAATTAAAAGGAATCATAATTGGAAGAAAAATAACTCAACCTGCTGAACTTCCAGAATTTATTTTAGATGATAAATGTCCTAGACCTATTATTCGTGAGTTTTTAGGAGGATTATTTGGAGCAGATGGACATACTTGTTCTTTATTATTACATCGTGGTAAAAGAGATAATATAACATCAATATCATTTTCACAATCGAAGACTTTCGAACATTTAGGTTCATTGACAACTATGATAGAAAATATAAAACACTTATTAAATAAATGTGGAATTCATAAAATCACCATACAAAATTTTAAAGAAACGACTAGTTCTAAAAAAAAAAATATTAAATTAGGTGAAAATAAAACAGATGGTAATCATCAGTTAACATTACATTTAGATATGGACGAATTAATCCCGTTTTATGAAAAAATAGGATTTAGGTATTGTTGCCACAAATCTCAAAGACTTGAAGGAGGTGTATCATATAAACGATTACGTAATGAAGTTACTAGACAACATAATTGGTTAGTAAATCGAGTTGATGAAATAACTAAATTTACAGAAATAAAAAGGATAAATCCAAATAAAATTGTTCATACAAAAAAAGCAATTATTCAAGCAGTTGATGAATTAAAATTAACTGAAGGATTATTACATGAATACGCAATACCTTCAACTCATGATATTACAGACCATTTAATAAAAGGCACAACCTTTGGGAAATTTACATCAAAATCGTTTCCGACTGCCGAACAATATTTAGAAAGTATTGGAGCATTAAGTTGGTTTTTAAAAGATGAATCAAAACCATATTACGAAAATAATAAAGGAATTATATTTGATAACGAATATGACGAGAACCTAGATGAAACACCTAATGAAAACAACGTTAATATAGAAGATATTGAAGAAACAGAAGAAATAACTACTGATGAAGAAGAAAATTCAAAATATGGTGTAAACCGAAGTAAGTTATGTTTGCCAACCATGAATTTAAAAGTAATATCAATACTTCCTGCCGGAGTTCATAAAGTGTATGATATAAGTGTTGATAAAGTCCATTCGTTTTTAGCAGATGGAGTTGTGGCACATAATTGTATGGTTTCACACGGAGCCGCAAGATTTACACGTGGACGATTGTATGATGCGTCGGATAAATATTCTGTTCATGTTTGTAAAAAATGCGGATTAATTGCCTCATATAATAATGAACTAAATATACATTTATGTAAGACGTGTGATAACAGAACCGATTTCGCGTATGTCGAAATTCCTTATTCTTGTAAATTACTATTTCAAGAATTAATAACTATGAATGTTGCTCCGCGTATTATAACCGAGCATTAAATAACAAATCGATACTTGAATTGTATAAATTAGAATAGGAGTAGAATAAGTAGATTAGTTAGAAATAAAATTTTTTATTTAGACATAACTAAATAAAAAATAATTAAAACATGTGGGTGATTTTATTCACAAAAAACGTGGTTGAACCAAATAAAATGCCTCCCCATAAAGTGTCTAAAATAGCAGTAGATACTTTCCAATTTTTTAATAAAGCTACGTTAGTGAAGTCGTAGACAGCATAAATAACTAATCCTAAAATAAACGCGTCTTTGACACTTCTATTTTTTTGAATAATAAAATAACTTAATCCAAATATTAAAAATATGTAGACAATTCCGGACGCAATAATATTAATTTGTATCTCTGAACCTTGAACACTTTTAATTTGTCTATTGAAATAGTCCTTAAAAAAATTAATATATAGACCGTCTAAAATTACAAAAATAATAGAAGTTAACAAATATTTAATCATATATATAAATAAATATTATTTTAGAAGTGTATTATTAACATTTTTTATAGATGTATTATATAAATGTCTGTAATTCGTGGAATTATGCCTCCCGCAACAGTGGATGTTGACAAAAGTTATGAAAATTATGAGAATGTGAGATTTACTTTAAGGAACGCATGGAACACTAAATATACACAAACCACAAAAGCAGTGACTCCTTTTAGAGCAGTTACAAATTCAGGCGATATATTGAGTCGAGTAGCGTATTCGTGTGGCGGTCCAAGTCAAGCATCCCAAAGTCGTCCTGGTCTTTTTGGAATAAAGGGACAGATTGGTTCTATTAAAAGTAAGTGTGATGGTTCAGGAATACCACCATCAACGTGTAATGTAAAATATGTGTATGATAGTTCTAACTATACAACCTTTTTAAAACAACAGGCAACAAATAAAAACTATAATGATATATCTAATGGTGGAAATAAGAATAGTGGAAGTCAAGTTTCATTTAGAGCAGTTCGTATATATTAATTCGCGTTTACTATAATATATTATAATTATATATTATAAGAATGACACAATTTGACGATATAATAGTTACTCCTGTATATGGACCATTAAACACATCACAAACCCCAAATGTGTTGCCTCGTCATAATTATGGTATTTTAACTTGCGCAACTCCGAATCCTCCTTTATTTTATCCATCCCAAGAACCCATTAATACGGACCAATTTGTGAATTCTCGAAAACAATATACGCAAGCATTTAGTTTAAATAAAATGACCCCAATAAATAAACCGAATAATAGCACATCATTTTATTCGTATTCAACCCAAATCCATCGTCCTGTATCTACGAATGTGAACTATATACCTCCACAAGATTCATCGCTATACTTGTCTCGTAAAAAGGCTTTAGCAGTTGGTAAATCATCATATAAAGTCGGACTACCTCAGAACGCACCAGTCGCAACAAAAAATTACTATCCAAGTGGTGTTAGAAGTTCTATTCGAAGGGCAAGGTCTGGTGGGTGTACTGCTCCGGCAAAAAAAGGGTCCATTTACAACACAAGTTTGTCAAACGGTCAGTGTTGTGCGTGGGGGTCTTTAGTTAGAAGCACATATTAAAGAGTGACAACAATATAATATAATTTTATATTTAATTATATTATATGACTAGTGAAATTAAAGGACCCAGTTATTTAGAACAGATTTATAATACAATAAAAGATACAACAACAAGCACGTATAATACTATTAAAAACAAATCACTCTCTTTAAAACAACAATATTGGGATACAGCAACCGGGGGTAAACGTCGACGTAAATCGGCAAATAAAGCAACAAGAACGCGTATTAAAACCCCGTATAAAAGAAAACGAAATTCAACAAGAAAACGGTAATTATTTTTTCTTTGTCATAATTTTATAAATTAAATATATAATTAAAGCAGATAAACTCGCAAAATATAACTGGGTAATTGTATCTTTAGGAATTGTTATTCCTGTTTGTTCAGGAACAAATGCTTCCTTACAAGAAGCACCAGTAATTGGATTTTTTTTATTTGAAAAACTACACGGGTCCATATTTTGAATATCAACTGTGGTTACATAATGTGTTTCGTTTGAAACATTATTATTTGCGTCAATTGTCTGCATGGTTATTTCTTGACATTTAGGATTAGAACCAGACAAAAAGGATGTCATAATTGAGTATGGATTTAACACATTTAAATCGCTAATAGTTCCAGGTATTAATCCTTTAAATTCGCTAAAATTAACCCCCATTCCAGAGGATACTATAGGAATGTTACCTTGTGGAACATTATTAATATAAATATATCTATCAACTGACGTATTTGTGGTTGTATCCATACAAGTGGCGCCTGTTTTTAAAAAGAACTTATTTCCTAATGGTTTACCTGTTGCTGACGCCTTTCCTCCTCCAGAAACAAGCAACTCAACATATGATATTAAACCGGTAATATCTCGTCCTAATGCTGATAAATTCCCGTCAGAACTCATACCAATGTCAGACGGAGATTTTATATTTTTGTAATAGGGATAATCGGGTCCAATTAGTTTTGTCTGAACACCGTTAGCATCTTTTAAGACATCTTGGAATAAGTTGGATGACATTTATATATAATATATAATTTTTTTCTTTTCATCAGATGTAATTAAACACTACTATCGACAACAGGCGTAGAATCTTCAAAACTTGCTCCAGAAATATCTGGAGGACTACTTGGTAAATTTTGTGTTGCGTAATTGGTTTGTTGTAAAACGATTTCGTTCACTTGGTCAGATAATGAAATTAAGTTTCCACTAATATCAGAAACTTGTTTTTGGAGAGGAATTAAAGAATCAACTTGACTTTTTAAAAAAGCAATATTTCCAGCATTTTGTTGTGAAAGTATGAATGCGTTATTTGGGTTATTAAAATCATAATCTTTATATTGCTGTGGTTGTTGTTCAAGTCCTTCTTTAAATCTAAAATGTGCTAAAAATACTTGATATATAATTAAAATACTAAAACATATAATTAATATTTTTGTTAGGAACGCAATATATAAATACATTATTATATAATACTTTTATTTATTTTTTTATTATAACACAATAATATAAATGTCGTCCGCTTTTTACCCATTAGGAATGAAATCATATAACAATCATACTAATCAAGGAGGATACATATCTTGGAAAGGAACCGGCGTTTTTAGCAATCCAGTTGGAATTACTGCTGGTAACATTAGACCATTAACAAATAACGACCCTTTGAATAATTCAAATGTTGGTTTTGGATTACCACGTCCAATTAAGCATTATAGAAAGGGTCGTTCTATTGGCAATAATAATGGGGTTGCATCGTCAGGTGGAGGGTCATTAATTAAACAAATGATTGATATACCAGGAGGATATAATATTTTTCCAAACACGGTAAATGAAACGTCCAATACGGTTAACTTAAACGAACATTGTAATACCTGTTACGGAATTGGCGTTATATCTAATTGGATGCCTATTACAAATTTAACAGAAAAACCTGAAACAACCACTCAAACAAGCACCTTTTGTTGTAATGATGAAAAGAAAGCACTAAGAAGAACAAGACCTACTAATACGAAACTTAAGAAAAAGTATTATACAACCACCTCACAATATTTATATAATCGATGTAAGACATACGAACAACAACAATTTAATTATATAACAAGTGGTAATTCCGCATCTAAACCAGGAGACCCATCTTCTATTAATAATACTTATGTTGGAAATTGTAATCCTAATTTGGATATTGATAATCCAGTTGTAGACACCGATAGTTCATATAATACATTAACAAATCCACAAGGATGTAAAGTAACTCAATATAAACCAAACAATTATAAGTTTTCAACACAGGGAGCAGTTTCAAGTAGTGACCGTATTCTTCGATTAAATGTCGACACAATAAATACAAATAACGCAAATATTCATTCATTAAATTTACAAAAATCAAAATATTTTCAAGGTGGATGTGAGGGAGTATCAAGCATTTTTTATATTCCAAATAAAATAATTAGCGAAACGAGAAACACCGGAACGTGTTCGGCATTGTGTCCGGTTCCTTACCAAGAACCATATGTGTGTCCTGAAATATCTTTATCAACTATTGCTACAATAACGGCAACTAATGTTTGGAGTTTATCACAAAATACAACTATTTTAAGTTGTCAAACATTAACAATACCTTCTGGACAAAGATTAAATATTCCTACGGGTCTTACGCTAACAAACAACGGAACAATTGAAAATTCAGGTAAATTAAGAAATGTGAATGGTACATTTATAAATAATGCTAATTTTACAACTTCAGGAATAGTTAATGATGCTGCTACAACAGGAACCACTACAAATAGTTCAACTGGTGTAATTAACAACACTGGAACTTTTAATATTAAAGCAGGTGATACTTTTAGTAATTCCGGAACCATACGTATACATACTACGGTTGGGATATTTAAACAATCTAATGATTTTACTAATTCTGGAACAATCTATATATATGATTCAGGAAATTTAAACATTGATACTGGTTTTGTTCTAACAAATAATGGAAATATTTATTATGGGGTTTTACCTCAGTGTGTGGTCGGAAACATAAACGGAACAATCGCCGGAACCATGCAACAACCTGTATGTCCACCACCATAAAAAGAAGATTTGTCTACAATATATAAATAACACACTATACCCAAACGAGTTTACAAGTTAAAATGTGTTATTTACACGTTTATTAAACGATAAATTGCGGAATGAATGAATGAATCAATAAATAAATACATAATACAAATATAACAAAAATATTAAAATAATCTAGAATTGAAACTTATGACTGTAATTATAAAATGAAAAATCTATTTTATTTAACGAATTATAAAAATATTTTATAATTATAATTATGAAAGTCAAGTATTATTTTATTATTATGTTGTTGATATTTTATTATTTATTTGAAAGCAGTGAAACCATGGAAGAATCAATTAGAATAAGGAGTTTAAATAATGATGGATTTTGCGTTTTATATAATCAGACCTACGCAATTGATACAACTAGTTATCCGTGTCAACAATTAACGAGTGATGTTTTACAAAAATTACCAGATGATTATATATTTATTGATTACATTTACAAAATAAATAATGTTGCGTTGTCTACATTTCATAGAGATGTTACCTCCAGTAAATATATATAAAACAAAATATCCAATTTATACATTAATTTTGTATAAATATGATGGTGCTTTATTATCTGTTTGTCCAGGAAGTAATCAAACATATCCATTTGTTTGGTCTTCAATCGTTAATATAACCGGTAAATCAGGGACCGCTTTTTTATTTGATTCTGATTTATTACATGCTGGATGTTTAAATAATTGTAATAAACGGGAATTAATACAGTATAAACTATGTCATAAGGACGATTTACATTTGTTATCCCATTTACAAAATGTAAATATGAATAAATCCGAAAAGTGTACTACATCATATTCTCAAAATATCATACGTAAATTATCATATTATTTTGAAATGCCTATAAATTATATTTTATATCCGTTAATGATTAAACGGGAAAATACAAATAGTATTATTGGTAAGATTCAAACGTTTATTCCAATAACTTTTTATAATAATACATAAATATATAATGTCAACTGCTTTTTATCCGTTAGGGATGCAGACATATAATAATCATACAAATCAAGGTGGGTATAAATCGTGGAAAGGAAACGGGACTTTTAGCAACCCAACGGGAATTACAGCAGGAAATATTCGACCATTTACAAATAAAGACCCAACCAATAATTCATATACAGGGTTTGGATTACCAAGACCAATTAAACAGTATAGAAAGGGTCGAGTAATTCCGAATAATATTAATGGTGTTTTTCCAACAGGAACTGGAGGACAAGTAGTTAAATCTTCATTGGGTGGTTCGTTAATAAAGCAGATGATAGATACGCCAGGAAATTACAATATTTTCCAAAATACGATAACTGAGACATCAAATATAAGTAATTTAAATAATGAATGTATTAATTGTAATGGAATTGGAGTTATTTCAGATTGGATGCCTATAACTAATTTAACAGAAAAACCCCAAGAAGTAACTCAAACCCAAAAATTGTGTTGTAACGCAGAGAAAAAAGCGACTGTTCGTTGTTTACCGACAAGTTCCAATATAAAAATAAACGGGTATTCTCCAACGTGTTCATTGACAAATAATTACTTTTCGAATTTACAACAATATAGACAAAATAGGTGTCAAACGTATGACCAACGCGCATTTAATTTTATTTCAGTTGAGAATTCTCAATTAAATACATATAATGCGAAGTGTTCACCAACATCAAATCAATTTACAAATGTAAGTAACGACGAACCGTGTCCGGCAACAAATAGTCCGTGTAATGTAGTTGTTTATAAACAAAATAATCCCCAATTTGCCCAACAAGGTGGGGTAAAAAGCAGTTTACGAACATTTAAATTAGCAGTAGAAAACACAACGACATTTAAAATAGCGAAAACAACAAAAAGTGGTAGATGTTCTATTTTTTGTCCTATCCCACCACCACCGCCACCGCCAATTATATGTGGAGACATAAATGTGTCAAGTATTGCGATTCAAGGAGAAGATAACACGTGGACATTAAACCAAAATACAACTATTGATAAGTGTCAAACATTAATAATTCCTATAGATAATACACTAATAATTAGTAGTGGAATTACCTTAACAAATAATGGAATCATCAATAACGCAGGAACTATTATAAATAATGAATAACTGTATAATACAACACTAATATAAAATATAATAAATTATAATTATATTTTATAAATGTCAACCCAGAATTATTGGACAATAAATCAAGTTGAATTTTTACATAAACTTAAGGCTCAATGTTTAGAATATAGCGAATTTAATAGAAAACAAGTGAAAAAATACACAACAACAAATACACATTTTAATATTCCTATTTTAGTATTATCCGGTTTAAATTCATTTGTTGCGTTAGGTTTACAACCATTCGTCAAACAGGAATATATCTCAATAATAAATTCCGTATTATCTCTTACTTGTGGAATATTATCGTCGACAGCGTTGTATATGAAATATAACGAAAAAATAAATACGTGTGTTTCGTGTTCTCATGACTTAAATGATTTACACGCGACAATCTTCAAAGAATTAAGTTTAGATGAAGATTCTAGGTCAATGGATGGAAAGGATTTTTGTAATAAAATGTTTGATGAATACACCAAAATAATGCAGAAACATATTGTCCCAAAAAAACACATACAAATGTTTTTATTAACCGATAAAGAAAAACAATACAATGATTTGTCAACACTACACACCAACATAAGTAGTTCTAAAAATAATGTGGACTTATATGAATATACTAAAGAACCTCAAGAGAATGAAACTCAAAAGCATCACGCATATGAGAATAGACAGGATGAACCAGCAGAGAATGAACCAGAAGAGGATGAATTAAACGATATCGAAAAGGACCAACCACACGTAATAAGTGTTAACGAAAGCAAACAATCCCAAAATTTATTTTCGTTATTTGGTTCTTATTCTACTTAATTTTATTGAATGGATATGCCGATAAGAATGTGTTCGGTTTTTCAAAAATATTATTATATGGGATATTGTGTTTTTCGCACCAAAAAATACATTTTTGAATATTATTTTTTTTCAAAATGTCAAGTTTTTCGTTTTTATTTTTATTTTTAAGAAGGTTAATAATATGGTGGATAATTTCGAGTTGTTGTTGTCCGATAATGATATTCATATCATCGATTTTATTAATAAAATAATATGGAAGTTCTGATGTAATTATGGAATGTATATTTTTAGTATCGCATTTATTTTCGCATATTTCGAGTAATTTATGATGGTAATCCTCGTTATATGTGAATTTTTTACAAACCAGGTATTTATCACAACTAAATATATTGCTTGTATTTGGTTTTATTATATAAACCTTTTTAAAGATATAGGTTAATATATATAAAATATCCAGAATGGGTTTATGATAAACATTCGATATTTTAATAATCGAAATGCCTTCATCATTTTGACATTTTAATATTAATAATAAGATGTCAATTAACCCGAAAATATAAGTATTGATATTTTTATATGATTCGTTGTCTAATTCACAGAAAATTAAATTATATTTTTGAAATGGAAAAATTGCGACTGTATTCTGTAAGTTTAAACACCCGGTATGTTTGTCATTTTTATCTGGGTTTAACAGTTGGATGCTGTCAATGACAGATAAAAAATTAGGACTTATTATTAATGAATTTATATTATGAAGACCGTCAAATATGTTTGAGATGCTTGATATTTCTAAAAAATCATAAAAAATCCCGGATTTTTGTTTTAATTTACTTATAGATAAATCAATTTCTGGAATTTTTGAAAAAATATATTCATAAGTATTAACTATTTTTGAAATGGTATCGTAAGTATTATTGTGTTCGACTAAACAAATGTTTATTAATTGTTTAATTGCTTTATTGTAATAATTATGTGTGCTGTATGATGCGTAAATTGGTATTTTTTCAATTTTAAATGAGGCGCTTAACTCACATTTATTAAAATTTTTAGGCAATATATAATAACTCATAATGTTAATATTATAGTAATTATGTATTTTTTAAGTCTTGGAAATGTATGTATAATATTAAGTTTAAAGTTTTAAGGTATTTTTTGCTTTAGTTTTTGGTTCATTGGGTTGTTTTGGTTCCTTGGTTTGTTTTAGTTCCTTGGGTTGTTTTGGTTCCTTGGGTTGTTTTGGTTCCTTGGGTTGTTTTGGTTCCGTTGGTTCTGTTACGACTCGTTGTTTTCTAGTTTTGTTTTTAGGTAAGGTTTCGTCATTAGGTTCTTTTATAACTCGTTGTTTTCTGGTTTTTTTGTTAATGATTGTTTCCTGAGGTTCAGGTATAAATTCTTCGACAGGAGGTTCAGGTAAACCAATCGGTTGTTGTGACTGAACAATTTCGTCTTCGTCGATTGCTTCGGTTGCTGGAGTTAAAAGTAATTTGGTATTTAATTTTTTAATTTTAGGTTTTAATATTTTAACTTCTTCTGTTGCGATTTGTATTGCGTTTTTTGTTTCCTTGATATCGGTAGTATCAATATACCCGTCTAAATCGAGTTGAACATTTTCAACATTAACATTACCTATTTTTTTATAGATAAAATATCTATTTAAAAAGGATATTCTTTTTTCGAATGCGTTCATTTTTAATGCGTCTCCGTATTCATTTTCCAACTTTTTATTTTTTTTAACGTCATCAATCATATTTAAATACAGTTCGCTAAATGAACCACTTCCTTCAGGAAATCCTAATTCTTGTGCTTCAATTCTGTCAATTAATCTAAATCCATAATTTATCATAACCCGATTTAAATATTCGTGATTGACTAAATACTCAGGGATTAATTGATTAATTGATTCCTGATATACGTCAATTCTATTTCCAATAGAACTTATGTTATCTTCAAATGTGGTTGATGTGTATCCCTTTACGATTTCTAAAATTTTTTTACCGTCGTCTAAGATTTGAATACTTTCGCCTTGGGATTTATTTTTTAAAGTATTAAATATGAGTTCACCATCATAACACGCGCCAATAAAATATCCGCCTGTTTTGGTACATTCGGAGACATTTTTTAAGAATCCTTTAAATGTATCAATGCTTTCGAAAAAGTAGTGTAATGCGAATTGACATGAGGCAACTTGAAACCCTTCTTGTCCTTTTCCGAATTGTCTAAATACGCCTTTGCCTAATGTATTCTCATCTTTTACCCCCATACCAAAAACTGCCTTGGTTATTTGTTTTGCTTTATCGTTTAACATCGCGTCTCCATTTTTAATATTGTTCGCGCTATTTCCATTAACAAATAAAGCATATGGCATATCTTTAATTTTTTTGCGGTTATTTAAATATCTAGCACAAGCACCATCTAATTTATTTTCTAGATTGTCTTTTGATATATCAATACCAAAAACAAATGATAATTTAGCGCTAATCCACTTTGATAAATCTCCTGCTTTTCCACAGGCAAAATCAATTAAAGTGTCTCCTTTTTTAGAAACAGCAGTTATTAATGTTTTTTTTACGTATAAATTATGAAAATCTCTTAATGACCTTGTTTTGGAAACACCCACAACACTATTATAATATACGTCGTCATTTACAAACATGTTTGGAATATTTAGACCGGTACATATCATATCTTCAGTAATTGGGTTATTTATGGTTTGCCAATTACTGTTGGCAACGTGATACGCATTACCAAAATTTGAATTATGTTGTAAGAAGTCGGCAGTTTTATCGTATCTTACACGTAACGGAACCCATCTCCATCCTGGTTCTTTATTTAAATCGTATCTAAACTCCACAATCATATTATCTGTAATTAGGTCATTTTCTTCAGAAATCATTTCTTTTGTATTATTAAACGGTTTTAACATAATATTACAAAGACCCGCAGTTGGGTCATATGGATTGGTTGGGTAAAATTGAACGGGTTCTGCTTTATAGTCCGATTTATTATTAGTATTGTCTTCTTCGATATTTAAATATTCTGAAACGTTATCATCAATTACGTCTTGACATGGATTCATATACCCGTGCTTTTTTTTAATAAAAGTGCACATTAATACAATTTTTTTATATTCTGAAAGTTGAGTGTTTGCGGTTGTATTAAGTCCATCTTCATAAATAGGAGTAATTAAATCGTTACCGTTAGTTGCTTTTACAGTGCTAACTAAGAAATCAATAGTATTGTATTCAGGAGGTTTCCATTTAAATGAATGTTCCCATGTATTTCTTGTTAGTGGACCTGCTTTTCCAATTTTATCTGAACCGACACCCATAAAGGCGGGCGTAAATATCAAACCGTCGGTATTATATTCAAATAGGTTATTTTTACATTTGGTTATAACTTCATTACACGCCTCGAAAATATTATTTTTTTCTGGATTACTTGGATAAAACTTTTTAGCAGATATTCGAATAGGAGACATATTATTTTTTTCTGGATTTTCAACGGATACGGGAGTTAATTTTGTTATTAAGTTTTTTAATAATGGGTATCTACATTTAGAAAAGTCTTTTTCGAGACTTCCAGGCATAAATGAATATGGTCTAACATCATTTTTGTTAATGTAATAAATATCGAACGCAGCAAATAAGTTTATAAATTCCCCGTTTGAATCCGTTAAAATGAGTTCTCCATCGAGTAAAGAATTAAAATATTCTTTAATTTTGGTAATTGCTCCAGTAAATATAACGTTCATATTTGTATTTATTAAATAAATACGTCCATTAGAATTAATGAATAATAAATGTCTATCTCCGTCGGCCTTTTCAGTAACTGTATAATTATTTCTAATATTTGGAATGTTCGAGTTTTCAAGTAATTCGGCAACATTCATCATTTGTAAAGTATACGAAGAAGGACCAATAAAATCACTATTATAAATTCTTTTGTCTGGGTTATAATTAGATTTATGAAGAACTACCATATATGATTTAAGAACTTCGTTTTGTTCAGGATAAGAAACCGGATAATTTGTGTGCTGTAATCCAGATAAAATGATTTTAATGACGTTTCTCAATTCAGTTAAAATAAATGTATCGTTATTAAATTTTGTGTCTGGTCCAACTGCTTCGTTATTTACTTCTAATTCAATCTCGTATGAAGATGGGTTCGTAAATACCCCGGATTCATCTGCTGTGTTAAATAATTTAAATACCTTTCCTTCTTTTAATGAATTCTTTACGATACTAATATCAACTAAAATCGGATAATCTGGATGTTGAAACGTAACTCTATTAATGTATCGAAACGTTTTTTTCGTTTTTTTCCAATTTTTAATCATATATTTATTTACGCCATTAAGACCATTCGTAACTGTTTCATTTTGTAATGAAACTCTAAAGTTAAAATCATCCATATTTACAGGTCGTAATATTTCGCCATTTTTATCTTTAACAAAAGATTTTTTGGTAAATTTTACGCTACTTAAATTAGTGTTTATGATTTTTTCGATATCGTTGTTTTTACAATAATCTTCAATATTATGACTTCCTTCAATTTCTGCTCTTATATTTGGAGACATCTTAAAATTTCCGGTTTTTGCGTCTAAATATTCAGTTTGAATGCGTAAACTATTATAACCCAAATCGGATTTTGTAGTAAATCCTCGATGTTTTAACATTTGAATTACATCATCATAGTCTATTTTGCTGAGGGATTTTATTCCGCGGGTTCCAAACCTTACTTCTAATTCTGGACTCATTAAACCATTACTGGTATAAGGTTTTAAATTATAATATTGTTTTACCATATTTTCAAATTGAACTGGCAGAGGTAATACCTTTGCGTTATTTGGTTTTCTAGAAATAAATTCAGTATCGGCATCTTGAAGTAAATCTGCGAGTGGTTCATTAAACTTAGATTTCCCCATATCTTCAAATGAAGTATTTATGTTTTTTTTATTATTCATCATTATATATATTATAATACATATTTTTATATTGTTATTCAATTTTTTATAATGATTTAATTATTAACTCGTATAAATCCTTTTTTAGTTTATTTTTATTTGTCTCGGTTTTTGTATCAATTGCTAATTTATTACAGATATCAATTAAATCTTGGTGTTTATAATAAGAAATTGACCTTAAAGGGTTGTTAATGTTATCAACCTTAAATAACTTTGATTTATAATGTGTTATTTTGTCTATACAAAACCCTTCATATCCATATTTTGTAAGTTTATCTAAAAAATGAATAATATGGGTATCTCCCTGAGGGTCTGTATTAATTAACTCGTAATATTTTTTATTATGAATGTATATGATATTAATGTTTTCAATAACACATAATGTTAAAAAAGTATTAATATCTATTTTGTTTTCATTAACTAATTGATTTTCTATGTGTGTAATAGACGCAAATTTATATTTTTTTAAAAGTGGTTTATTTTTACGCAATTTATCAACATATTCTATTTTAAGATTTTTTTCTAAGGTGAACGTAATATTTTCATTAGAAAAATCTTTATTTATAATTTTATAAAAACAAACAAATAATGAATCCGTTTGTTTTGGTATAAAAAAACTTGGGTCTTCTATTTTAGTAGGCAATTTAATTTGAGTTTTAAATACAGACTGTGTCGGTTTCACCATTTTTTTATGTTCAGTTAATAATCTATTACTTAGTGAATTTACGATGGTTTTACTGGTTAACATAAAATCATGTAAATCAAATAATACATTATTATAATTTATTGGTTGACACGCAATTGGTTGAGCACTGCTACGCTTATGTTGTTGCTTATAATGTGGTCTGTTATACATATTAATATTTATTATTTTATTTCTTTATTATCTTTTGTAAAGTATATATTTTTAAAGGTTTCTTTTTGTTTTTCAACTTGGTGTAATGTTATTTCTTGTGTGTTGACATAATTAATATAATTTTGTAAGTCGTCAATTATTTCTTTTTTTAATTCGCTCAAATTTATATGAACACCGTATCTATTTTCATTTAAAGTAATGGAATGTTTGTGTAAAATACGCAAAATTTCAATCTGGTTAAATTTATTCATTGATTCGATTACTTCTCTAATAAAATTAAGTTCTCCTTCAGTATAATCTGTTTCGTTAATATTCATATTATATTTAATGTTTCTAATGTTTTTATATTATTATAACTATAACTAAAATAAACTACGTTATATTTTTTGTTGAACTAATTCGGCAATTACCGAAATACACTTATCATTTAATTCAAACCGTTGACCGATAATTCTTGCGTTAAATTTGGTTCCCTCAGAAATATTTGAAAATTGAGAAACATTATAATGATGGTCTCGCGCAATAAATACAACAATAGGCGACGGTAATTCGTCCGCACTATCTGCCTTAATTCCTGCTTTAGTAATATTTGTAGCAACGCACGATATTATGGTTCCCTCGACAGGAAAACATACTTCACATTCAAAAACAACCTCAAATGAAATATTATTCCCTCGTTCGATTAGTCCGCTGGAGTATGATACAACCTTTGCCGAACCTCTTTTAATGTATCCCTCAACTAAACATATGCCCTCATAATTAGAAGTGATTACATTTTCAATTGTTTGATTAATATTTTTGCCGATATTTGTTATTGGCAAAACTACATTCCTGGTAATTAAACATCTCGAATACACGTTTAATATTTTCTGCTCTCTTCTTTTACTTTTGGTTTGTGTTGATTTCATTCTTATAATTTATATACATATAATCTTTTAACTTAAATTAATTTCAATTTTATATTTTATTAAAGGTCGCAATATTCGAATCTAAAAACCATATTTTGTTATCCTTCTTATTTTTATTTAAAATTCTCAATAGTATTTCTTCAATTATACATAAATCAACCTGAACTAATTTTTTAGTATTTTCTTTATGAAGCCAATCAGAACCAACGATTTCATTTAATAGTTTAATAGTTTTTGCTTTACCTGCTTCATCACATCTAGCGCCGCTATTTCGATTAACGGTTGTATCCTTTGTTTTAAAAACCTTATATTTGTTTTTATTATCAGTGCTTATAAACCCAATTATTTTATTAAGTTTATTTTTATTTATTGTCCATTTATTTTTTATCTCGCTATTAAGTAATATTTCGTTTTTCTCTTCAGGTTCAACCTCATTCCAGATATTATCGATAGTATTCAATATTAAAATACTTTCGGTACCAGGGGTGTTTTCATTACATAGTAAAAGACACGTCATTGATTGTTGGCGAATTGTGATAGTAATACTATTTTTGATGAAATATTCTTTTACCAAATATTCGAAACTTCCGTCTTCTATAACAGTTAAAGAATATATATAATTTAATACGTGTAATGTTTCATTAAATAATAATATGTCGCAGATGTGTTGGACCAACATTTCAATTAAATCATCATACGTGATATTTTGTTGCTTATTTAAAGCAACCATAATTTTTCCGTAATGTTTATACCAGTTATCATCACCTCTTTGAATAGCATACTCTGTTTTTGTGGGGTATTCTGATTTTGTAGCATATTCTGTTTTTTCTTGGTTTAACTGTTCTTTATCTCTAAATTCTAGCGCTAAATTAAAATTAATACGTGATTCATTTAATATATTTTTGGCATATTGATGAATATCTGGAATATTTCCGGTTTCTTCGATTGCGTCTTTGTTTTTGGAAATATCCTTGTTGATTTCAAAATTTATAAAGGAATGTTTAAAATCGATTGGGACACTTCTGTCAAAGATAGAAATGTTTTCATAATTAAGTTCATTTGGTTGAAATAAATAATATTCTCCGATATTTATTAGGTGTCCAACTCTACCGTATTTATCCAAAATGGGTTCGTGGTTATTTTCAACTAATTGAGTTAAGGCGTAGTATATTTGGTCTAATGGGTATTTTTTCGGAATATTAATTAATTGTAATAACTGTTGTTTTTTATAAAAGAACCCTTCTTTCATAAGTGATTTTATTTTTTGGATTATTCTTTCAGTATTTGTAATAATATAACTTTCATTATAAGTATCTTTATTTAAATTATCTTGGTCGATTTGTTTGTTGGGTCGACACTTATATTCGCAATTTTCCATATAATCACACGCCGCAGAATATGGCGCATCGCCGATTTTAAAATCGTCTATAACAAGACCATTAGATAATAATTGTGTAATATTTATGTCTACATTTTTTGAAAAGATTTCTTGGGTAAAATTCGTTTGGTCATGATTAATAATACAATCAACCGAAACTTCTTTTAATATTCTACTTACGCGTCCAATTTGAACGGATTTAACTTCGGCAACTCTATAAACATAAAGGTCGGCAGATTCTTCTTCTTTATTTTCGAGTAAAGTCGCATACATAAAAATCTGAACGTTTCTTTTCTCAAATGGTAAATCTTTATGACTAAAATTACGAACTGCTCTTCCAATAATTTGTTCGATTCGATTCATATTATACCATGGTTCCAAAATATGAACTTGACGAATAAATTTTAAATCAATGCCTTCAGAACCAGATTTAGATATTAAAATGACCTTAATTTGATTTCCGTCTTTATTGTTTTCATTAGTTACAATTTTAACATATGAGTCATTGTTTGGTGAAAGTGCTAAGTCACCTGTTATCATAATATACCTTGCCGGCATAAAATCGGTCTGATTTTGTTGTTTAGGTCTCATTGTTCTTACATCAATAGGAGGTGTTTTTCGTTCTTTAAATAGTTGGGTTGATTTATTGGATGCTGTTGAGAACCGAGTAAATCCCATTTCTTCTAAAGCAAGTGCTAAAGGAATTAATCCTCCATAAATATATTGGGAATAAACTAAGATTATGCCGTCGGATACAATTATATTATTATCTTGTGTAGAATAAATAGAATCTAAAATATTTTTTATTTTGTAACTATATTTACCAATTTGGTCACTCGCAAAAATACGCCCGTATTTCTTTTCAATTTCGGGTTTATATTCAAAATTACCTTTAAATGGAGGCGTAATAGTATTTGTAAATTTGAATACTCGTTCTAAACCAGTTCTTCCCGTTAAAATATTTGGGTTTATATAAATATCATTATCTGTTTTTTTGTATTTATTTGCTCCGGCAGTTTGTTCTCTTGGAGATGACATTGGATTAGTAAGTAAGTTAATGGTTTCTAAACCGTCATACGGATAAACAATAATAAGCGATTCTAACGGTTTTTGTAATATGGTGTAACCGAATGACTCCATATTTTCAAATGCGGATACTTGTTTTTTGCCGTCATTAGTAGATACCATTACATTTTTTGAATTTTTTAAATAATTAATAATATAGTTATATCCATAAGATTGATATTCTCCGATATTTGATAAATACACGTTAATTATTTTTAGATGGTCTTCCGGTAAAATAGGTTTTTCATTCATTTGATATTTGGGGTAAACATTCTTGGGATTTTTAAATGTATTTTCTATAGAAAATATGTCTGGATATACTCTATACGGAAAAGTGTATGGATGTTCACCACGAACAAATGATATATATCCCGTTGCTTTTCTTATTAATATTTCCTCTCCATTAGGTGTTAAATTTCCGTTTTTATCGAAAACGTCTTTTAGTTCAAACGTGCTTCGGTTATCATTCATATTCATTAAATTTAATAACCATACGATTTCTTTATAACTATTATACATTGGAGTCGCAGATAATAAAAGCAATCTTAAATTGTCTGCGTATTTAACAAGAAGTTCTAAATTAATAGCAACCTTTTTATTTTCGTTATCTTCCGTCATACGAATATTATGGATTTCATCGATAATAATTAATCTATTATTAAATTCTTTTTTTAAATTACGAATCATGATTTTATTTTTATCGACTGCGTTTTTATAGTTTGTATCATCCACACCGGAAGTTTTAATTATATAATTGGCAAATTGACCGTATCCTAAAAATAAATATGAGTTATTGATAAGTATGTTAATTTGTGATATGATTTGTTGTCGAGTTAAACCAGACATATTCGTTGGGTTTATTTCTTTCAGTAATTTGTTTCCGACACAACCGGTAATGTTCCATATTCCATTAGTTTTTTTTAGTTTTCTTTCATCGAATATTTGTAATTTAAAATTATCTTGGACATTTTCAGAAGCAACGATAATAATTCTTTTGGAAATACCGGTTTGTTTTAAATAATCTCGCATTTCTTCGGAAACCCCAATTGCCGAACACGTTTTTCCACTTCCTAATCCGTGATATAATAATAAACTATTATATGGGGTTTGAAAAGAAAGAAAATTTCTTACAAATGCTTGATGCGGAGATAATTCAAACTCGGCATTACTTAATAAATCTGATTGTGCTTTAATGTCTGTATAAATAGTTCCATCATATTTGGTATCATTGAATTCCTTTTTTAGCGCGATTTTTATATTAAAATTCGGGTCGTTTAAATTTGGGTATAATGTGTTGTTAGTATTAGGAACGTCATTTTCAAGATAATCATGTTCTGAGATTTCTTTTTGTAGTAATTTGTTATTACTTTCATATGTATTTTCATTATTTTTAAACATCTAATATTATATACTAATAATATAATCTATATTCTTCTAATAATTTATTAATATTTAATATTAGTTGTTTTTTTTCTAAATTATATGGTCTTATGGATTCAATACATTCGTCAATTGTTTTCCATTCCATTTTGCTTACTTCTGCTTCTTGGTAATTTAATAGATTATCGTCCCCATCATTATTTATGTATGCCAAAAAATATTTATGTTTATATGATTTATAGTTTGTCCCTATAAATGTTTCTTCAAACGGCATAATATTTTCAATAATATGAATATGTTCTTTTAATATTCCGGTCTCTTCTTCGAATTCTCTAAGCGCACAATCCAAATCTTTTTCTTGATAATTGCGTCTTCCCTTTGGAAATTCCCATTCGGTTTCGGTCCAATTAGTTGAACTATTTTGTATGAAATAATCCAGGGTTATATTAGTGGTATTAAATAAAAATCCGTTTTTGATAATATCGAATTTTTTACCAGAAAGGATTTCTTCATTGCGATATTGCGTATTTAAAATTTCCCCCCACATAAGTTTCCATAATTGGTCAAATGTTGAAGTTAATATTCTGGACTTTTCTTGTGTTGACATTTCGTTAACAATATTTTGGACGTGTTCGACATTATAAGGTGAATATTTCCCTCTAACAAAATCAATATATCCAAAAGTATCTTTTCTGCGTATCATTAAAAACTGGGTTCCCTTCTTGCTTCTCCTAAACAATATTATACCATAACTAGTTATGGGTAATCTACAATTATGAAATAAATGACCGTTTTTATTACAATTATTACAGAGAGTATTCATTTGTTAGTTATATGTTAAAATATAAATCTTTTTATATTATTTTATGTAAATGGAACTAAATCCTGGTGTTTGGGGTAAATGGTATTGGGGGTTCTTACATACAATATCAATCACTTATCCAAATCATCCAAACGCAATTACAAAAAAAAAATATTATGAATTAATAAATAATTTTCCGTTATTTATACCGTGTGAGAAAATATCGAGTGAGTTTAGTAAATTAATTAGTAATTATCCGGTAGCTCCTTATTTGGATAACCGTGATTCATTTATTAGATGGATGCATTTTATTCATAATAAAGTAAATGAAAAACTGGAAAAACCGATAATTCCGTTAAATGAATTTTATATAAATTATTACGATAAATATAAACCAACGGGAATAAAATTTGCTGAGTTTAATAAAATAAAACAGAAAGTGGTTTATATTTTTATAATTATAGGAATTGTATTTAGTATTTATTATTTTTACGATAAATAAATATTGCGTAATTATATATGGAAGATAAAACATTAGGTGGTAAAGCAATCGGCGCTGGTGGATTTGGTTGTGTCTTTTATCCGGCGTTAAAATGCGAAAACACAAAAAAAAGAAGTAAAAATAAAATATCAAAATTATTAGATATTGAACATGCGAACCAAGAATATGAAGAAATTATATTAATAACGCATTTTTTAAAAAATATACCTAATTATTCGCACTTTTTTCTTATCGATGATGTAGAATTATGTAAACCGCATAATATAACAAGTAAAGACCTAATTGGCGTTAATGAGAAATGTAACGATATTATTGAATCTATAACAAAATCAAAAGAATCTTCGTCTAATGTAGATAAAGCAGAAACGTTAAATAAAGAATTATATAAATATAAAATTATAAATATGAAATATGGAGGAATCACCATAGGTCAATATGTAGATAAATATATAATATCAGACATAACTATTACGTTATTAAAATCATTAAGTAATTTATTATTAAATGGAATTATACCTATGAATAAATTAGAGATTTATCACGGAGATATTAAAGAATCAAACGTATTGGTTAATGTAAAAGAAACGGAATTGAAACCAAGATTAATTGATTGGGGATTAACGATAATATATGATGTTCCGAGAATTTTCCCAATCACATGGCTTAATAGACCATTACAGTTTAATCTTCCGTTTTCAAATATAATGTTTTCGACTATATTTGTACAAGATTTAAAGAAGTTTATGAATGAAAAACCAATTAATAAATCATTAGTAAATTGCGAAGAATTTATGAAAAATTATTTGGAAAAAATAATAAAAGAAAAACCTGGTCATTATTTGTATATTCAATATATATTTTATATCATATTTGACTCAAAATCCGAATATGAAAATATAATTATAAATTATATTGCTAGCATTATATTTTTATATTTAGCAGACACACAAAAAATATATATAACGTGGTTAATGGATTATTTAATTACTATATACAAACATAATCTTGATATATGGGGGTTTGTTATGATATATCTTCCTTTTTTAGAGAAGATTCATACACTAATATATAAACATAGTAAACAACTTACGCCTTCGGTGTTATCGTGCGTCAAAGAAATACGCGAACAATTTAAATATATATTTGTCACTCATTTATACAATACATCAACAACACAAATTAACGTTAACACCTTACTCGATGATTTACACCAAATAAATGGGTTATTTAGTAAATTAATTAAATCGATGTTTAATCCAAATAATATAATAAAATCACGCCAACCTAAATTAACTAGTTCACGAATAATATCACATAAAACTAAAAAACTAAAATCAAATAAAAGTAAACTTTCCAGTAATAGTAGAAGGTTAAGTAAAATTACGCGTCGCACTATACATAAAAGTAAAAAAACAAACTCGTCCAAAAAATAAATAATGTTATAGTATAATGAGATTTGAAATATTTATATTTGGGATTACTTCTTTTTTAATTTATAATACATATCATGATGGCAAATATACAAAAATGATGATGACTTGGAAAAAGTATTACCAGATGGCATTTTTTGCCGTTATTGGTATTGGTATTTATGTATTGATGAAAAGAAACCCAACCCAGGGTAAAAATATGTTAGTTTGTGCGAATAATATGATAAAATATATGCCGATAAATAAATCATCGATGGATTTATTTTCACCAATAATTGATTTAACCTCAAATTACCAACCAAACGGTCAAACAGGAGGAGGAGAACAGCGAATATTAAATTCTGGAAAAATGGCGACAAAACGATGTGTAAGTGAAACAAAGAAAAAGTATGTTGCCTCAAATCAAAATTGGAAATGTGGAGAATGTAATTCTCAATTAAATGCGTGGTTTGAGGTAGACCACAAAATTAGATTAGAACACGGGGGAGGTAATGATGTAAATAATTTAATTGCTTTATGTAGAGAATGTCACGGAAAAAAAACATCAATGGAAAATATGTAAAAAATAATATTTAATTTATGGGTATTATTATATGGATAATAACCCAAAAATAGATATAAAATTAATGTTTCGCCCGCTTTTAATAATATTTGGATTTATTTGTTTGTTGTTATTTTGTATATATTTAATACAATATTATTATAATTCTGTAAATTATGGGGTTGTATTTATTTTAACTATAATCTTAAGTGTGTGTGTATTGTTTATAGTTTACAGATTACTGAAACTGTTCGGATTTTTCGATTTATTAAAACGTGCCGGAAGAGAAGACTCCGAAACAGTGATATATTTAAAAAATCGTATTTATGAAATACGACGTTTTATGACTCACGAATATTATAGAACATCGCGAGTTTCAATAATAATACTAATAATTATAAGCACAATAATTACGTTGTATTTCGTTATACCTGTTTTAATTCAAAAGATTAGCATACAAGGAGGAAAACAATTTATAACAGAAACGATTGATACAAACATAAGTCGGGTTATCTCATCATATGAACAATTAAATGGGTCTCCGTCATTCGAATACCAGTATGGGATTTCATTTTGGTTTTTTATTCATTCGTTTCCTCCAAGCACGAATTCAAATTATAATAAATTCACATCAATACTTAATTATGGTAATAAACCAAACATATTATATAATCCAACTACTAATACGTTAATGATAACAACAGAACAAAAAGGATTACAAGAACTTAACAACACGGTGTTAGATTTCGACGATACAGGAAATAGAATTATTTATAGACAAAATAATATATTATTACAAAAATGGAATAATATGACAATCAACTATACTAATGGAACTTTAGATGTATTTTTAAACGGAAAATTAGTTAAATCCGCGATAGAAGTAGTTCCGTATATGACACTAGACAACTTAGTTGTAGGAAGTGACCGGGGTATTAGTGGTGGAATTTGTAATCTCGTGTATTTTAAAAAACCATTAAATGCGATTAGTATTTCATATTTATATAATATGGTTAAAGACAAATCTCCGCCTATAAATTAAATATTAATAGTTATAGATAAATTCTAAATATATAATATATGAACGCTCAAAGTATTATTTTAACGGTTATAATTATAGTATTACTTATTTTGTTATTTAGATACTTAATTAAGGATGTAAACACATTACAAAGCGGGATGGTTAGTGGACAAACCCCGTCCATAATTAGTCCGTCGAGTTTGACAACAAGTAATAATTCGAATAACTTTGCGTATTCAATTTGGTTTTATGTAAATGATTGGAATTATAGGTATGGAGAACCCAAAGTTATTTTTGGAAGAATGGGAAGTGTAAGCACAAGCGGAGAAGGTTCAATCGATACAATAAACGGACTAGACCCGTGTCCCGCAGTTGTTTTAGGTGCGGTTGAGAATAACTTATCTGTTGCGGTTGGATGTTATCCAGGACTAGATACCGTTCCTACATCTACCGATGGTAAATCGGTGGTTCATACGTGTAACATCGCAAATGTCCCAATACAAAAATGGGTCAATTTGGTTGTAAGTGTTTATGGACGTACCCTTGATTTATATATTGATGGAAAATTGGTTCGAACATGTATTATGCCTGGAATAGCAATGATAAATACTAATGCTAGCATTTATGTGACACCTAAAGGAGGATTTAATGGGTGGACTTCTAAATTTCAGTATTGGTCTAACGCATTAAATCCGCAAGAAGTGTGGAATAATTATGTAAAAGGTTACGGTAATACTATGTTAGGAAACCTATTCGGAAATTATAAGGTAAGTATATCAGTAGTTGAAAATGGAGTTACCCAAAGTAATACAATGTTTTAATAATAATTTTAGTCTTTTTTTATACATTATAATATATAATGAATAGTCTAAATATATCACCATTTAATAGATTTTCGGCAAATATAATAAATTATGGAGATAGTGATTTTTTGAGTTCCACAACTTTAGTTGCTCGAGTATCGTTTTTATTGCTAGTGTTGTTTATATTTATTATTTTATTACGTTTAGGAATATCATTTTTAGGGTGGTTATTATCACCAGCAAAATCGCCTAAATTAATTAATGGAATGATTGATGCTAAAAATATGATTATGTTTCCACAAGATCCAAGTTCATCAAATGCGGTTCCAATAAATAGGTCGATTAACGCAACTAATGGAGTTGAGTTTACGTGGTCTACATGGATATTTATCGATAATTTGCAATATTTATCTGGACAATATAGACATATATTTCATAAAGGAAACGACCAACTTACGAATACGGGTCTTAACTTTCCAAATAACGCGCCAGGGTTATATATTTCTCCGGATACAAATGCTTTAGTTGTAATTATGAATACTTTTAATGATATAAATCAAGAAGTCGTTATACCAAATATACCATTAAATAAATGGTTGAATGTAATTATAAGATGTCAAAATAATAAATTGGATATTTATATTAATGGCACAATTACAAAAAGTGTTCAGTTAAATGGAGTTCCAAAACAAAATTATGGTGATGTATTTGTTGCTATGAATGGCGGATTTGATGGTTATATTTCTAATTTATGGTATTATGATTATGCCCTAGGAACAACTGCTATTTCAAATTTAGTTAATTCAGGACCAAATTTAAAAATGTATGGTTCTACTTCATTCTCAAATAAAATGAGTAAATATTTATCATTAAGATGGTATTTTACGGGAACTGAAGATGCCTACAATCCTTAATTTTATTGGCGTGGTTATAAATAAATATAAATAAATAAAATATATTTATTTATATTATAATGAATACTAAAGAACCAACCAGTTTTTTTTATAGATTTCTTAATACATTTGTAAACTTAATATCTCCTAAACCATCACCAAATAATTATATACCTTATGATAATATTGATGAATCAATCTCAAGAGTTGTTGACCAATTTATGGAAGAATCTAAAGAAGAAGTTGTTGACAATTATTTCAAAGAAACTAAAGAAGAATCTATAGAAGAAGTTGTTGACAATATTATAGAAGAAACTAAAGAAGAAGTTGTTGACAATTATTTCAAAGAATCTAAAGAAAAAGTTGTTGACAATATTATAGAAGAAACTAAAGAAGAAGTTGTTGACAATATTATAGAAGAAACTAAAGAAGAAGTTGTTGACAATATTATAGAAGAATCTGAAGAAAAAGTTGTTGACAATTATTTCAAAGAAATTGAAGAAAAAGTTGTTGACAATTATTTCAAAGAAACTAAAGAAAAAGTTGTTGACAATATTATAGAAGAATCTGAAGAAAAAGTTGTTGACAATTATTTCAAAGAAACTGAAGAAAAAGTTGTTGACAATTATTTCAAAGAAATTGAAGAAAAAGTTGTTGACAATTATTTCAAAGAAACTGAAGAAAAAGTTGTTGACAATTTTATAGAAGAATCTGAAGAAAAAGTTGTTGACAATATTATAGAAGAAACTAAAGAAGAAGTTGTTGACAATATTATAGAAGAATCTGAAGAAAAAGTTGTTGACAATTATTTCAAAGAATCTGAAGAACAAGTTGTTGACAATTTTATAGCAGAATCAAAGAAAGAATATGATTATAATGATGAAATATTCGAGGATTACGTTGAATCAACCGAGATTAATGATATTGAGTTTGATAATATTATAGATAAATTAAACCAAGACATTATTTCAGAAATGTATAATAATTCAGAACCTAAAACCAATTTTTGTTTTGATTTCCCAGAATGTAATACGGTTTAAACCCTTAAATTCGGGTTAACACAAACATCATTTGTTGGGAATATTTCTCCAGACATACAGGTATCGTTAACCCCAACTTCTGCACAACTACGAAACCCGCGGTCTTCGCCGATATAACACCATCCTGCTTTTCCAAGTTGAATACTGCTTGTAGAATCATCTGCTTGGTAATCTTCTCCACCGGATTGTTGTCTTTGGGATGTGGTATTATTTAATGCCTGGTTTAATGTGTTATGTTGTGTTATATCAGGATGTGAATTATTTTGGGTTTGTCCCGATTGGTTAACTTGTGTGGTGTTTTCAATAGAGTTAAGACTTGTATTAATGACGTCAGTCGTAGCGTTAACAACTGATTGGGTGCCTTTAGCAGATACATTTATTGTTTGTAATGTGGTTATACCTAATAAATAACCGAGTCTTTGAACTACTGGTTTAAAAATTTCGCTTATTGTTTGTGTTCCTTTTGCTAAATAAACAAAAATATTAAATCCTAAAAATGACAAAACAAAAAAGATAATAACCCAAGTAGTAAACTTGACCTCTTTAATTCCTTCAAAAAAAGAAGAAGGAGATGAATCACTTGAAAACACGGATTTGAATTCAGGTTGGGATATACTAAAAGTATTGTTACTCATTATAATAAAAATAAATATATTAAAATACAGGATAAAACTTTAATTGAATGTCAACAAATATAAAAATTGGTTTAAATCACCTAAAATTTCATCGCGGATATTTAATAGGTCGGTATTTGACATTTTAATTATAAATTTATTATCTGTTAAATTAACCAAATATACCTTAAAATCATCAATTTGTTTTTTCAATTGTTCTTTTGAAGACAAATCAATCAAAGATATAGTTGGTTTTTTTAATAAATTAGTTCGTGTTTCAGTTTTACCTAATAATACCTCAATAAAGGTGTCTATATTTTCGTTGAGTTTACTATATAATTCGTCGGTTGCTTTATGTTGTGCGTAACTTTGTGTTTTCCAATGGTATAATTTAACCATAATTAACATTTCTAAAAATTTACAGGTAATTTCTGATTGAAACAGGTTACTTGTAAGATTTTTTCTGGTATATCTTTTTCTGGTGTTTGTCTTCATATATTATATATTATATATATATTATACTAAATTATAATCTGGGTATAAATGATTCACCGAATGAGTTCATTTTGTCTAGTTTTTCAATTGTTTTTTCTAAATTAGAATTTGTGACATGTGTAAATAAATAATCGGTTCCTGGTGATTTTTCGTTTTTTTTAATTTGTTTATAAATGGTATCTATTTTTTTAGTAACGTTTAATATTACGTCTTTTTGTTTTTCGCTTACTATTTCTTCATTTAAATTTATATTTTCGGTTAGAATAGATACTACGAAATATAATATATATTTGCGTTTTTTACAACACGTATTTGAATATTTAAGGGTGAATAGGTTTAATAAACTGCTTACTATTTTTTTAACTAAGTTGTTTTGGTTGTCAACGTGTTTGAAGAAAACATCCCAAATAATCCATATAATATCCATTTGGTCTTTAGGATTAACTTTAATGTGTGTTCTTCTTTCACATTTAAATTTTTCCTTTTTGAGTTTACATATATGTTCGAATTCCAGGATCCATTCAATCCAATAACATGAATTAACATTATTGGTGACCCCAATCGATAAATTGTAAGACAATTCGTTAATGGCAATAATGATTTCTTTTGGGTCATCAGGTAAGATAATATTTTCAATATAAGTGAGGGATGGCGCATTAAATCTTTCGGTCATATATGTTAAATCAAAATCTTCTTTTTTGATTTTGATTTCGTTAAAACTGTGTTTTCGTTTAGAGTCGCATAAGACACATATTACTTCACTGAATAATTTTCGGATATTTTCATTGTTTCTCATTTTAAGTTCGTTGTTGACATACCCGTTGGACAAAATTTTTTTAAAGTTATTTATTCTTAAATCTAAATATATGGATAGTTTTGAGTTACCGATATGTATATTTTTACAGTAAAAGTATAAAAGTATGTCCCATAATTCACAAAAATGACCGGAACAAATCAATTCGGCGCTCCAATAACACGCCGGTTCGATTTTCGACTTTAATAAACTGTTTAGGAGTTCTTTTTTAACATCCGATTTTTTAAATTTAGAAAATGTGATTCCTTTAAACATTTTGGGGTCTCTGATATCATTTATTTCTGAATCAGACATATAATAAAAAATATACAAAAAAAATATTAACAATACATATAAATGAATATAGTTAAAATGTATAATAATTTATCTAATTGGGGTAAAATATTGGTTTTTTGTGTATTATTTTTAATTTTAGTAGTATTATTTAAATCTGTGAAAGCACCCCGAATTACAGAAGGATACGCACAGAATGACGCATATTTATTAAAGGATGGAGAGGATATATATGATGATTTTTATGCTGATATATATGATGAATTAGTATATAATGATATGAAAGATGATTATGAAATAAGTCAACTTGTGGATAAAACCGGAGTAACTCAACAAAGTATTATTTTGGATGTTGGGTCTGGAACAGGACACCATGTTGCTAAATTAAATGAACAGGGATATAGAACTATTGGAATGGATATTTCACCAGCAATGTTAAAAAAGGCAAAGGAGAATTTCCCATCGTGTAAATTTATGTTAGGAGACGCAACAGGGTCTCCAGATGTTAACTATAATTCTTTTACTCATGTATTGTCTCTGTATTTTACAATTTATTATATGAAAAATAAAAATGCGTTTTTTATAAATTGTATGAATTGGTTAATTCCTGGCGGATATTTATTATTACATTTGGTTGATAGGGAAACGTTTGACCCAATACTCCCTGCTGGGCAAGGTTTTTTAATAGTTAGTCCACAAAAATATTCAAATAAACGAATAACTAAAACAAAGGTAACGTTTGACAATTTCGTGTATAATGCTGACTTTGATTTAAATGAGGATAAAAACATCGCAATTTTCAACGAGAAAATAAAATTTAAGGATACGGATAAGGTTCGACAAAACCAACATATTTTATATATGGAAGATACAACGACAATTTTAAATATGGCACAACAATCGGGGTTTATAGTTGATGGGGAGATAGATTTAATGAATGCCGGGTATGATTCTCAATATATATACATATTGCGAAAACCGTCTTAATCGGTGAATAACCTCCAATTATTTATTCTAAAAACTATTTTATCTTTTAGGTAATCGCTATTATTATAAGCGTATATTTCAGCATAACAGTTTTGTAAATGTGAATTGTCTAATTTTTCGAATTCGGCAATACTGAAATAATCATTACAATAGTGATTAACCAATAATTCTTTGGGCGCCAATTTCCAAAACTCATCCGGGTCGTAAAAATCACTTATATTATATTCATAGTCGTATTGGTTATCATTTCTAACGACATTAGGTAAAAAAGAGTAATTCCACCATATGTCGATTTCATCGTTTGTTTTATTATGTATATTAAAATTTGATTTAATGTATGCGTTTTCGAGGTATTCTTCGACAATTTTATTACACATATATTCGGACATTTATATTAAATAAGTAATAATTTAAAAAATAGGTTTAAATAAGTATTTTATTAAATACTAATGGTGAATGTTTCATTAATAACAGGAATAACAGGACAAGATGGATCATATCTGGCAGAATTTTTATTGGATAAAAAATACGATGTGTGGGGGTTAATCCGTCGTTCTTCGAATATTAATACTTCTAGAATAGAACATATATTTAAAAACTTACACTTGAGATATGGAGATTTATCCGATAGTGTAAATTTACTAAATATTTTTAACGAAATACACAATACTTATGGAAAAACCCTCGAAATATTTGAAATATATAATTTAGGAGCAATGAGTCACGTTAAAGTATCCTTTGATATGCCTGAATATACCGCAAATATTGATGGATTAGGTGTGTTACGATTATTGGAATCCGCGCGTAATTGTGGTATACCCAATAATAAGATAAAATTCTACCAGGCATCAACATCTGAAATGTATGGAAAGGTTGTTGAAGTGCCACAAACGGAAACAACGCCTTTTTATCCACGTTCTCCATATGGAGTTGCTAAGTTATATGGTCATTGGATTATAAAAAATTATCGTGAATCTTATGGGATGTTTGCGTGTTCCGGTATTTTATTTAACCACGAAAGTCCAAGAAGAGGACATAATTTCGTTACTCGTAAAATCACTATTGGTTTAAATAAAATATTGAATAATGAAATCACACATTTAACATTAGGAAATATTAATTCTTTACGGGATTGGGGACACGCTAAAGATTATGTAAAAGGTATGTGGTTGATGCTTCAACAACCTGTTCCGGATGACTATGTCTTGTCTACAAATGAGTATCATAGTGTAAGAGAGTTTATCGAAAAAGCATTTCGATACAAAAATATTGAAATAAAATGGAAAGGGACAGGACTTGATGAAATTGGTTATGATAGTAAAACACAGAATGAGTTAATTAAAATTTCCGAGAAGTATTTTAGACCTGCGGAAGTAGACGAGTTATTAGGAGATTCGACTAAAGCAAGAAAAGAATTAAACTGGACGTGTGAATATGATTTTAATATGATTGTAAATGAAATGGTTGAATGCGACTCAAACCACATATAATTTGATATTTACCGTTAAGATATTTACCGTTAAATTATGTATTTAAAAAAGGAAATAATATTATGTATGATTATTTATGCTACATAATATTAGTCATTATACTTCTGGGAACATTTCTATATTTTCGTATAAAATATGGATTTTGGATATCTCAACCGGTATTTCATTGTTATGATATATTTTATATGTTATTTCCTCGAGGGATAATAAATACGGAATTGCCGAAAATAAATAAGTATACGAATTTAATAAATGTTACAACAATAATATATTCTGAAATATCCGATTTGAAAATGACACAGTTTACAAATTTTATAAAATTAAATTATTTAAGGAATGGAGATAATATGTATGTTCCAAAAAAGGAAAATATAATTTCATATTTTAAGGGACATCAGTTTCCGTCGTTTTTTTCATTTTACACGGAAGATTATTTGATACAAGATTTAACAAATAATACAACTATAACTGAAGATAAAATAATAGGGTTGATGACATCTAGACCTTTACGCGTTACAATAAATAATCTAAATAAAAAACAAAATATACAAAATACATTTTATGTTTATTATGCGGATTATTTATGTGTTGACACAAACCACCGAAAAAAGGGTATTGCTCCCCAAATAATTCAAACTCACGAGTATAACCAAAGACATAAAAACACAAAAATAAGTGTATCGTTATTTAAAAGAGAAGACGAATTAACCGGAATAATGCCGTTATGTGTTTATAAAACGTATGGTTTTTCGGTAATAAAATGGCGAAAACCGGTTGAGTTATCGGCAATATATTCTATGATAGAAATATGTAAACAAAATATGTATTTATTAGTGGAATTTATAAATGAAAATAAAAAGAGGTTTGATATTGTGATTATGCCTGAAGTGTCGAATTTATTAGAATTAATAAATACGAAAAATATGTTTATTTACGTAATTCTATTTAAGGATAAAATTTGTAGCGCGTATTTCTTTAAAAAATCGAATACGTTTATAGAAAAAGACCTGGAGGTTTTAACATGTATTGCGTCAATAAATAACGGGGTCTTAGATAATAGTATATTTATTCACGGATTTAAAATAAATTTTTGGAATATCTCTGAAAAATACAATTTCGGTTTTTCAGCTATTGAGAATATCTCACACAATAACGATATAATTCAAAATATATTATTAAAAACCCCTCCTAAAATAATAAGTCCCTGTGCTTATTTTTTCTATAATTTCGCATACCCAACATTTAACGCGGATAAAGCATTTATTTTAAATTAACGGATATATTTACCGGCGCGGGCAAAACTATCACAAACAAAAATAATAAAAATTCCTAAAAATGAATATAACACAACTTCTTCGGTAACATTATTGGTTTTTTCGTCTTGTCTTTCTTCAAGTAAATGTATCATATAATTTAATTTTTGCATAAGAATATCGTTTGAGTTTCCTATTTCCGGTTGGGTTCCTGCTTGATAATATTGTCGGTTGTGTGTATTTTGCGGAGATGAGTTATAATTCGGTATCATATTCTTATAATATTTTTCGGCAGTTTTATGATCACCATAATTATCGTTAAAATTATTTAAATCAAGATTGTTATTTGAGTCAACGTTTGGCAATGGTTGTATTCCGTGTGTATTTGAAATAGTCTGCATATTTTCGGTTGTGATGGTTTTTTGAACTCCTGCCGATTGAGGTTTAGGTGGAGGATTAAAATAATCTCCCATCGAGTTATCATCGGAACCAGATTCTTGATTATTATGTAATGTTTGTAAAACCGAATTTACTTTTTCTGAGCTATAGTTATCTTTAGGATACCTTTTTTGTGTTCTATTATGTGCGTTCTTTTTTTTGTCTACAATGTTTTCGTCGTTGGTATCATTAGACCAATTATCAAAAGGGGCGGCGTATATTGCTAAAGAAGACATTACTAATAAAAATTTAGATTATAATTTATAAAACGGACTGAAATAAAAAATATTGTTTTATTTATATAAATATGAATCTTAATTTAAATCTTAAAAAGTCAAATATTATGTGTGTTTCTATATTTTTAATATTATTATTTATTTTAATTAATAGAAAAACAATATTTAATTCTTTTTTAGGAAGATTACTTGTAATATTTGTGTTAGTGGGAATTACATCTTATAATATGTTAGCAGGTCTTCTTTTTGTGTTAGTCGTTATGATATTGAATAACCATTATATTAGCGAATATGAAGGAATGGAAAACTCCAAACCTGAGATGGATAAAGAACCGACAACTCAAGAAATACTTAAACAAAAAATATCAGCACAAATGGAAACCTTAGGTATTCCAACTTTACCTAAACCAACTGATATTGAAAAACCAAGCACGAGTGATGTTGCCGAAAAAGAGCGTAAAATTTTAACAGGAAAGCAATCCAATCAACTCCCGGTTGATTTGAAACAAAATGCGGAAAATGCCGTTGCGAATAATCCAGGTAAAGAAGGGTTTGCCAGTTATGCTAGCATTTACTAAAATTTTATAGTGGTATAATTATATAATGCCTACTTGGTTGATACTCATTTGTTTATTACTTATTATAATATTGCTTATACAAAATAGTGTAAATAAAACTGAGTCGTTTACTCCCGGATTTAGAACATTTTATAGACCTCGTATTAGAAACATGAGGTATTATGTGAATAAATTACACAACGATTATTATATGAATATGGTCCATTATTTTCGAAAAAAAGGGGTATGGTGATTACTTTTTTATAATTGTAATATATGGTTAAAAAAAATAATGTTCATAATCAACCAACGGGAGGGGAACCGATGAATCCATTTAAATATGGAATAAATTATATTCACGAACATATAATGTTTTTAAACAGTAGTAAGTTTTTTGCGGGTGTAATTATGATTTTACTGAATATGGGAGGTAAACTCATTTCAATTCAATTTAGTAGATCAACCGAAGAATATATGAAGTATAGTTTAAGTAAACAAATTCTAGTATTTGCGATGGCGTGGATGGCTACACGTGATATATATACAGCGTTAATTTTAACGGCAGTATTTACTGTTTTATCTGATTATTTATTAAATGAGGAAAGTCGTTTGTGTATCGTTCCACACAATTATAGAATTTTACATAAATTAATAGATACAAATAACGATGGTAAAATTAGCGAAACAGAACTTGCGTCGGCAACTGCTATAATAGAAAAATATAAAAAAGAACAGGAAATACAAATTCAAAAAAACGCATTAGATAAATTCCAATATTATACGAATGATGTTTTGACGACGAGTTAATAAAATATCATAAGAACCATCATTTTAATAATATAAATTAAGGATAGCAATAATAACGATTCTAGAGTAAGTTCATCTAATCTAATTGATAAATATTTGGATAAGTGTTTTGTCTTTTGTTTTTCGGTTCGTTTAGATTTCTTTTTAAGTTTGAATAATTTAAAAAATGATTTTAAAGCATAAATATTTAAGTATTTTAGTTCCAATAACATTAAAGGACACGTGCGACAAAATATAACTAATGATACATTTATTGTAATTATAATAATCATGATAAACAAATGTAAAATATTCGTGTTTAATAATACAACTAGGCAGAGCAAAACTACATAAATAAAATGAATAGTTATGTAGAAAACACCGATGATTAAATCTGTGTTTAATTTATTAACGAAAAAAGAATAAAAAAATAATAAATATATTTCTAATATGTTATAATTTGATAAATCAAGCATAATATTTGTTAGAAATAAATTTATTATTTTTTACGGGTATAATTTGGTATTTAATTAATCATTCATCACAGTTATATAATCAATTATATGTTGAACTCTATATGTTGGTAAATACCAACCTGATTCTTCACATCTTGTTTTAGCAGAGTCGTTTAGTTTTGGTGGGGGGTTATTTTTTATATACTCATTTAGTTCGTTTAATCTAGTTTCTAATAGTTGAATTGTATTATATTTATTATCGTATAAATAATCTAACAAATCTGTAAAATTATTTACATTAATATTTCCTATTAAAGGGTTTCTTGTGGTTTTAAATTGAGATTTGTATTTAATTTGAAACTGGTTTGATATAGTCGTAATTGTAGTAACTTTATCAATACGCGAATTCATATATGCCTGCGGAACCGGAACGGACGAATTGATATTTTGAAATACCTTCATAATTTCAATTTCCTGACAATTAAACCTAATATTTACAAGCATTTCTTTCTCGTATACATTAGCAAAACTCCCTCGACAATCATAAGGAATAATGTTATTTTCGGCAATTAAGCATAAAGCAGTGACTCTATGAAGTCCATCGAATATTTCAAACTTATACGAATCATTGTTATAAAATAAATATATCATTCCTTCAATTTGTTCATATGATTTTAAAATGTATTGTTTTATTTCTTGACATCGAGTCATATCAGCAGGTCTATTATTCTGCCAGTTTACAATTGAACTGTTTATTTTTGCGTTAATAACCTCTTTAATCTTAATTTTATAAAGTTTATTATTAGCACTATATTTATATATCTCGCTGATACTTGGAAAAGTCTTTTGAAGTTCTGTAATATTATTCATTCTTTTTTTTACATTTTATAAAATAAATAATTATAATTCAATTTTTTTTAGTTTCTGATTATATTTAAATACTTAAATACTTAAATATATCTAATTAAATGCCTGTTTATACATATCAATAACCCGTTTTTTTTGTTCGTTATAATCAACAATAGGAGAAGGGTAATCAACGTCTTTAAATAAACTATACTCAGAATACCATTTATGAATTGAGCGCGCAGGAACATCGGATAATTCGGGAATCCATTTTTTAATATATGAAGCGTCAGAATCGTATTCTTTCGATTGTAACCAAGGATTAAAAACTCTAAAATATGGTTGTGAGTCCGCACCTCCTCCCATAATCCATTCCCAATTACCGTTATTGCTCGCGACGTCATAATCGGTAAGTTTTGTCGCGAAATATTGTTCTCCTTCTCTCCAATCGATGAGTAATGTTTTGACTAATACACTCGCAACAATTAATCTTGCTCTATTATGCATGTATCCAGTGGTATTTAATTGTCGCATACCAGCGTCAACAATAGGAAATCCGGTAAGACCGTTTTTCCAGGCATTTAAATATTTAGTGTTGCGTGCCCATTTTATTTTATCGTAATTCGGTTTTAGTGAATGACCTAATACATGAGGAAATGAAAATAGTATATTTGCGTAAAAATCTCTCCATATAAGTTGTCTAATTAAATCGTGATACTTGTTACTTTTAAAAGTCGAATATACTTCACGAATAGAAACACACCCATATTTAATATATGCGCTTAATTGTGTTGTGGGATGACTTAAATTATTATGGGTTGAAGAATAATGTTTCTGAGATTCAACCGCTTTTTTCAAAACAATTAATCCGTTATGTCTTCCTCCAAAAACCAAGATATTATTATTTATTTTAGTGAATTTTGTAATGGCATCTGAAAGTGAAATCGTATGGTTTATCTTTATATTTTTTGTATTAAAATTAAGTTTTTTAAATGTTGCCGGTTCTTGAAATTTCAGGGTTAATGCTTTGTTATAATAAGGCGTGAATTTTTGGTATGGACCTCCAGAACCATTTAAAATCGAACCTGGAAAATGTAAATAATAATCGTGTTCTAAAAAACATTCAATCTTTAGTTTCTTACACAACTCTATAATACTATTATCTCGTTTAATGGCGTAAGGAGTGTAATCGTAATTAAAAATGATAGCATCAATCTTAAATTTGTCAACACATTCAGTAATTATTTTGTTATTTTCTCCAAAAAAAAAGTATAGTTTACCTCCTTTTAATTTTATATCTGTTGACAATTCGAGTAAACTTTCAATCATAAATTGGACTGAGTTGTCTGATTTATACGGATTTAATTTTGTAACTTGTTCGGGAGTAAAAATAAAAATGGGATGTATATTTTTACAAATAGTGTTTGCCATATTTAATCCGTTATTATCTATTATTCGTAAATCTCTATGAAAAATAAAGAGACCATTTTCATATTTCATTATAATATTTAATTATATATTTTTGTAAAAATAAAATATATAATTATGTTTCGTGTGTTTATAAATCTAAACTAATGGTATTTTTATCTGATTTGAGTCTTCGTTTGCTACGTTTTGGAATATTACCACCGGATTGTAACTCCTTTAATTCGCTGATACTAATTGTGCTACTATTGTTATCTAAATCGGTATGGTTGGTTTGTTCTTGAATATTAATAGTTTTGGTTTTTAATCCAGCTAAAATATCGGTAATATCACTGGGTCCTTTCATTTCGGCACGTGTATGTTTTTGTTGAATATCGTTCGATTTACTTTCTCTAAAATTAATTCCGTCATCCACGACATTATTTCTATTAGGTCTAAAATTAGAACGTTCGGCATAATTATTATTTCCTGGTCGAGTTAATGGTGTAGGTATCGAATTTGCTCCTTGTGTTGCCATTGGTGGAGGAGGACCATTATTTCCTGAAAAATTTTCTTGGGGGTTCATAACACCGTTCATAAATCCAGATAATCCTGGATTGGATTGACTCATAGAGTTAACTGCTGCCGATTGGAATTGTTTCATTAAATCGGGATTTTGTCTCAATATATCGTCCATACCAGGCATCGCGCTTTTAAACATCGTGTTTGTCATATGAACCATCATAGCACTACCGCCAAGTTGAAACATGAGTTTTAATTCTGGTGCCATGGTTGCTCGTGATTTATATTTATCGTATAATTCTCCGAATATTTCATCATAATCGGAAACGTTTTCATTAATTTGTTCTCCCCATCCATCAAGTTTAATATCAAACGGGTCAAATCTATTATTTAAAAATTCGATTCCGTTTACTATAGCCATAAGCATATTTCCCTGGAATTTCAAAGAATTTGATTTGGTTTTTTCTTCCATAATGGTGTCGTATTCGCCTTGCATTTCAGCAAGGGGTGAATCCATATTATATTTTCTGGACAATTCAACGCCTTTTTTTTCTAAAGCTTCTAGTTTCCTCAGATATTTAAATTTTTCTTTCAATAATTCTTCTTTTGGTATTTGTGGTGTTTGGGAAACGTGTTTATCTGGATTTAAAGGAATATTATTAAATTTCCCGTATCCGTCCCATGTTTTTGAGTTGCTGGTGCTCGTTTCGGCAGTTGATTGTCCGATTGAAGGTGGTTCGTTAAAATGAACAGAGTGTTTGTCTGAATGGTTTACATCTAATAAATCACTGGATAAATCATTTAATTCGTTTTCTAAATTATTCAAATCTTCTATATCTATATCACTGGATACCCGTGTGTTTTCCTTTACTTTATCATTCATTAAAAGTTCAATTCCAGACCCAAAATTAGACGACCTTAATTCACTTCCTCGATTGGATGATGGTTTAATATCCCAATCCAAATCTGAAATTTCAATAATATCATTATTCATTATTATTAAATAAATAGAACGTTTATTTTTAAATAAAACGAATAACAATATATATTATTGAATTTACTTATAATTTATTGGTAATATACCAAACACCTTGTAATAAAGAATCTGCTAAATCATCCTTTTTTTTATGTGACTCGAAATGTTTCATCATATTTGAGTTTGTTTTGTTTAATAACTCTAAACAATTAATAATACCGGTTTTTTTTCGATTCTTATATGTTGAAATGACGACCTCCTCGTCGGAATCATTCACTGTGGTGCTAGATTTTAATTTATTAGAGGCGGATATAAACTCAATAGTTTTGACATTTTTCATAATAAAGTATTGGGCAATCATTCCCTGAATGGTTTTCATTCGATTTGCGATTGGACTTATTTGATTTTCAATAATAACGTGAGTTATCGGACCGATGGTATCATCCGAATAAAAAATAGTGTCCATCTTGGTGTAAATATTCCTGCCTATGGTAATTAAATTTATTTTAGAAGCGTCGATGCTTACGATTGGTTCTAAATATGTGTTGTTAATATACGAATGTAATAGAGTTACTAAATTTATTTTTTTAATGGGTTTTGTGTAATTGATGCTGTATTTATCGGCAATTTCGAATAATTTATTTACCTTTTGTTTATTAATATACGGTATTTTTAATTCGGCAGGTGGGGTTTTGTATGAACTACTTTTAGAATGTTTTAAACAAAAACAAGTATCGTGTTTTTTAAATTTGGCAGGTTTGATACAGTGTTGACAATTAAGTGTTTCTTCTTCGCCAACATTAACAATATCCCATTTAATTATTTTAAAATTTTCGGTAGGTTCATTCCGTTCTAAATGTAAAAAACAAAATGCTAGATTTTTTATGCCGACATCAATGCTAATTATATTCATAATAATAAACTATTCTAGGTTATTATTATATGGTTTATTTAATTTATATTTGGTGAAATTGCCGGAGATATTAATCTGGCATTTAATTGTTGTCTGCTAAGATACGGAGATTTTAAATCGCTTTTACAGTATCCGTAACCTGGAGAAGTAGAATCGAATGTGGATTTATATAAATGAGGGACGTTACTAGATGGAGTATTATTCGTGTTTTCGTGAGGATTTAATCCTAAATCATAGCACGCTTCTTCAGAATTATATTTCATGATTTGTAGTCCATTATTTTGTAAATATTGTCTGTAAGACCAATTGGAAGTTATATTTTCTTGTTGTTGGATTTGTTTGTTAATCACTGCTTCGGGTTGCCAACTTGCGAAATTTCGCCCGTCGCTCATTATTGGTGGGAAATTAAAATGAATATTATTTGAACCTGAATAGCATACACCCCAAGACATTTATAGTATGATAAGATAAAAAATATTATTATTATTGACTAAGTAGTTTTAATAATTCGTTTTTTTTTAATTTGGATGAATCGTTAATAAGACCTTTTTCTTGGACAATACTTTTTAATTTTGTAATTGTCATTTTTTTATAATCAATACTTCGAGTATCTTCTTCTAAATTAGAACTGGATGGGATATCGTCAATTATTACGTGTTTAATGTTTTCGTCATTAGTTTCGGGTAAATTATCCCAAGCAGGGTTTGCGTCTATCTCGTTGATATCGGTGACCTCGGGGTTATCATTCTCAGAACTTGTATCTGAGTCGTCATCAATATCACACGATACGTCTACATTATCATAAAGTTGTTCAAATTCTGGTATAGTTATTATTTTATTAAATGAGTTGCCTCCCTCTTTCACAACATCATCGTCGTTGTCGTCATCTGTATCTGATTCGTAATCGGATTCTGAACCAGAAGAAGAAGAAGAAGAAGATTCCGAATTATTATCTGCGTTATCATCGGCATAGGATAATTCGTCGTCTGAAACACAAATTAACGGGTCCGATTTTAAACAAGAATCACCTGGAATGTGGTTAATCGTATTTAATTGTTGTGCCATAGTTGATACTAAACTAAACATAGAATCTAGTTTATGATTTTGTTCTTTTAGTCTGGTTTGGATATAATATATGATGAATCCGCTAATAAATAATATAAATACAATAAGCAATATAAATGCCGAAGTTGTCGTAAATAAATAATCTTTAATAGACATTATTATAAAAACAAATATATATTTTTATCAATAACTTAACGAATGTTATATATTTTCCAAGATTTCTGTTGGAAAATTTAAGTCGTGTAATACTTGAAGTCCTCCTTTAACTTCTGAAATGCCTTCTTTTAATAAATAAGTATGTATGTTTTTGTTCGTATTTGTCTTTAATGTATGCATATTAAAATTGACAATATTTTTATTTTTGTTTAATTTTTTACATACCTTAATAAAATGTGTTGTGAGTAAACAAGAAACAGATTTGAATTTAACTAAATACTTCATAAATGCGGTAGCGCTGATTACTGCTTCTGTGTGATTTGTTCCGGAAAACAACTCGTCGAAAATACAAATGTGTGTGTCGTCTTTAAATTCTTGGATAATATCGAGGATTTCTTTACATCTTCTTGATTCTGCTTGGAATAAACTATCTCGACCAGATGTATCCGGAATATTTAAATAGCAGTGAATATATTTATATGGGAATATAGTTGCGGAATCGTAGAACCCACACCCAAACTGTTGTGATAAAATAATATTTATCAGGGTTGATTTAAGAACGGTTGTTTTACCAGATGCGTTTGGACCGGTGATAATCATATTTTTTGAAAACTGAATATCATTTTTTACTGGCGTTTCATTCATTAATGGCGCGTAATAATTATTTTTAATGTGGTTGGACCGTTTTTTGTTTATAAATTTAGTAAAATTGATTTTACCTAAGTTAATGTTTTCAAGTAATCCGTGTAAGTTGGATAGATACCCATTAAATCCAAACGAGTATAAAAACGCATCGTTGTATTTTTTATCGTTATATAATTCGTAAAACGATTTTAAAATAAAACCAAGTTCGAATACTTTGGAAAGTGAGAACTCATACTTCGTTAATTTATTTAATTTCTCTTTAAACTCATTAAGTATGGATAAATTGTCAACAACTATACTATTAAATTCGTTATAACTAGTTAATTCGGTTGAATACTCCAAGAAATTATTCATATTTAATTGGGTGTGTTCGATATATTCGGAAATGTGAAATAACGTTTTGTGGATGAGTTTCATATTTTTATTAAATTTAATACAATAAGCAATATTTTGATAAATGGATAGTAGATAAAACGCAACAGAAATTAAAATGTATATTTTTTGTTCGATTTTAACAGTATTAAATTGTGTGAATAATTTCCCGATAGGTTGATTGGCAAGTATAGTTTTTAAAATGTCGATATATTCTTTAAATTGTAAACGCATACCTTTTAATTTTATAATAAAAAACGGAAGTATTGTTATGATTAATGGAGTTAATAATGCTAACACCGGCGAAGTAATATTATATATACTCATTATTCGTAAAAAGACCTCTGAATTATTTAAAAACTCTAGCATCGGTAAATCCATGTAATTATATTTTTCTTTAAATCCGGTATCGTTTTTAATTTCGTTCCATAAATCCATAATTTTATCGTAATTATATGAGATGTTATTTACAGACTTATATTTTTTTAAAAAAACTTGGGTATCTTTTAAGAACGATATATCTGTTGTATAATATTGCGACATTTGGTTAATCATCTTTTTAGAAAAACAGTTATTTGAATTAAATGCGAAAGTGTATATATTTATACCGGATGGGTCAACTGTGTCAACAAGTTCTAAATCGGAAATAACATTGTTCTTTAATGGTATTTTATGTTTGTTGTAAAATATGGGTGTTTTAAAATACTCATCAATTATATCTATTTTTGACATTTGTTGTATATGAAAAATAGATATTTTTAAAAATTATACTACGAATACAAAATTATACATACACGTTTAACTTTGATTAATGTTGAAATTCTCGGGCATTTCATTAATTTGACACGAATAATAAGCCTCTATATCTTTAATTTTAGGCACATCTCTACGGGTAACCAAATTAATTCCGACACCTTTACGACCCCATCTACCACTACGACCTATTCTATGAAGATATTTGTGTACACAATTGGTAATATCAAAATTAATAACAACACTGACTTGTTGGATATCTATTCCTCTAGCAGTGATATCTGACGAAATTAAAACACGATATTTACCATTTTTAAAGTCGGCAAATGAATGGTCTCTTTCTGATTTTTCCATATTACTGTGAATACAACAAACGGGAAACTCATCTGCTGCCATAGCTTCGTATAAATCAGATACGCGTTTTACACTATTACAGTAGATAATACATTGCGATAAAGATATATATGAATATAGGTCTTTTAAAACCAAATACTTTTGTTTATCGTCTTCGATTCCTATAAAATATTGCGAGATGCCTTCCAAAGTTAGACTTTCTGCTTTTACGCATATTTTAATTGGATTTCTCATAAATTGCGAAGTGATTGAATAAATATTATTGGGTAACGTAGCGCTAAATAACGCAACTTGGATATTACTATTAAAATGTTGAAAAATGTTATATATTTGTTCTTTAAATCCTTCGGACAACATTTCGTCTGCTTCATCGAGAACCAGTAATTTAATTTTATAACTGGTGATTTTATTACGTCGCATCATATCGTATACTTTGCCGGGACATCCGCATATGATATGTGGGACATTTTTTGAATTCTCGTGAGTGTCATCAATATAAGTTCCTCCGAATAAAGTATGGACTCGTAATCCTTTCATCATACCACCTATATTATTTATGACAGATGCGGATTGACTACACAGTTCTCGTGTTGGGGATAAGACTAATACTTGTGTGAAATTGTCTTCTAAATTGATAAGAGATAATGCCCCAATAGTAAATGCGGCAGTTTTTCCGGTTCCGGATTGAGCTTGTGCGATAATATCTTTTCCGGATATTATAGGTTTAATTGCTTTAGATTGAATCGGACTCGGTTTTTCAAATCCGTAAGCGTAGATACCTCTTAAAATATCATTATCTACATCTAAATCGTCCCAATTTGTAATGGAATACAATAAAGGATCATAGTTACTCAATTCAATATTATTATCGCAGGTTTCTTTAAAATACATAATTATATTTATTAATTTATAGTTTTTAAGCACATTTATAAGTATTATAATAAAAAAAATGGTATAAATGAAACCTTTAAATATATAATAATTAAGTATGACAACAAGCGCGCTAAAATATACACTTAATGATTTTGAAACTATTAAATTTGAGGGTTTTGATTTTATTATTCCGGATGTTACTCTAGCCTTTATTTCGGAATTAACTAAACATGTGGGTTCTCCAAGTTACATAAAAACTCCTATTTTTAAGAAAAAGACTATAGACAACCCACAAGAGAATTGGGGTGCTGTAAGAAATACATTTCAAGCTACTAAAATCGAACAAAAACAAGGATTGGAACTTCAAATAGATTTGATACGTTCACACTTGAATAAAATTTCGGATAAAAACTATATAGATTATCGTAATAAAATAATCGACATTTTCGATGAACTGGTTGTAAATAACATTTCGAGTGAAAACATGATGCGTATTTGTTCGAGTTTGTTTGAGATAGCGTCAAATAATAGGTTTTACTCTAAATTATACGCGGATTTGTATTCAGACTTGATTAATAAATATGATGAAATGAACGTAATTTTCGAAAATAGTTTGGGTTCATTTATGTGTCTATTCGATAAAATCGAATATGTTGACCCTGTTGTGGATTATGATGCGTTTTGTAAAAACAATAAGGATAATGAACGCAGACGCTCTCTTAGTGCGTTCTTTGTTAATTTAATGTATAATAAAATAATTTCAAAGGATAAATTGGTAAGTTTGTTGGTAATCTTGTTGACACAGGTCTATACATTTATTAAATTGGAAAACAAAAAAAATGAAGTGGATGAATTGACCGAAAATATTGCTTTATTATTCAAAAAGGAGTTTATTGATACAGATATACAAATTGAAGGAATGTCTTTAATTCAAAGTATGGAACATCTGGCAAAAAGCAAGTCGAAAACGTATGCTAGTTTATCAAATAAGTCTATATTCAAATATATGGATATATTGGAACTGTAATTATTAGCAGTATAAAAATGATGTGATAATGCTGATAAAAGACACTAATATAAACGTCTTTAAAGATATCGTTGAGTTGAAACACATATATTATTATTTTAAAATTAAAAACTAAAATAATAATAGTAATTTAAACTATATGGTCTTATCAAAAATATCAGATGGTGTCATTTATCCAGAATTAAAAAAGGTCTTAAAGGATGATTTAAAACTAGAAGCAAATCTGTATCAAATCATAATTGAAGGTTTAAATGTAATCATCGCGATTGGAAATGCGAAACGAACATATGAATCGAATAATATTATATATTTTCCCATTTATTTAGTTAAGTATAATAACAAGGTTATTCAAATAGGTGTTTACGAAATTTTAGCAGAAAAATACCTTGAATATATGGATGAAAATAATGTATTGGATGTTAACAAATTAAACGACCCATTAATTTATAATTTTGTATCCCCCAAAATGCTTATAAAATTGCGATTAAAACCAGATGAACCGGATGAACCCGAAAGCGATAGCGAGGAAGAACCCAAAGAAGAAGAGGAAGAAGAAGAAACTAAAGAAGAAGAACCCGCAATTATAATACCGGATGAAAGAAAAGACATATTTGTTTTGACATCGGGGGTTCAAATACCGGCGTTGTTAACAGAAGAAACAAAAGAAGAAGCAAAGGATATCAGAGAAAAATATAAGGAGGACCCGTCCGATAGTTGGGTTTCTAAATTTATGAAAAATAAATATTATACAATACATGATAATGAAGGATCAGGGGATTGCTTTTTTTCAACAATAAGAGATTCATTCTCAAGTATCTCTCAGCAAACGTCGGTCTCTAAACTTAGAGATAAGATATCAAATGAAGCAGATGAAAATCTATTTAATGGATATAAAGAACAGTATGATAATATTGTGAATTCAATCGCGAATGATAGCAAACAAATAAAGGAACTAGAAACAAAATATTTGGCTATAAAAGAAAAATTAAAAAATATATTGGATAGAAACGAAAAATTCCAAGCAGTAAATGAAGCAACCCAAATAAAAGAACAACACGATAAACTTATAAAGGAAAAAAAGGTCTCTAAAGAATTATTGGCAGAGTATCATTTTATGAAGGGAGTAAACACATTAGAAAAATTAAAAAATAAAATGAAATCGTGTGATTTTTGGGCAGAAACATGGACTATATCCACATTAGAAAGAATATTAAATATTAAAATAATTATTTTATCTGTTGAGGCGTTTAAAGAAGGGGACTTGAAGAATGTGCTTCAGTGTGGACAATTGAATGATTCTATTATTGAACAAAAAGGAATATTTACACCTGAATTTTATATAATAGTTGAATATACAGGAAACCATTTTAAATTGGTTGGATATCGTAAAAGAAAGATTTTCAAATTTAGTGAAATACCGTATGATATTAAAAATCTAATTGTGAATAAATGTATGGAAAAGAACGCAGGTATATTTGCTTTAATACCGGAATTTATCCAATTTAAGACTTCTCTCAATAAAGTGCCTGTGCCAGAAGAACCTGTAATTAAAAACGAAATACGAATATCAAAATTATATGAGGATGATATCGTATTTATGTTTTATAGTAAATCGGCAGATAACACCTTACCAGGAAAAGGAACCGGAGAAACAATACCTCAAAATCTTGTTAAGAACTTCTCAAGTTTGGCTGTTATACCACAATGGCGTAAAAAATTATCAAATATGTGGGTTCAACCGTTTACATTAGATAATAATAGATGGGCAAGTGTCGAGCATTATTACCAAGCATCAAAGTTTAAAAACACAAACCACGATTTTTATATGACGTTTACGATGGATTCGGATACGGAATTGTCTAAAAATCCAGAGATGGCTAAGGCGGCAGGAAGCAAGAGTGGAAAACTTAAAAAGGAATTGATTAGACCCAAAGATGTCAATATGGATCCAGATTATAATAAAACACGTAAAAATAAAGAATTATATGATGCGTTGTTATCTAAATTCACGCAAAATGAGGATTTAAAACAGATGTTGTTAAATACCCAAAACGCGAAATTGTTACAATATAAAGATGGTAAAGAACCGGAATTATCAGAGAATTTGATGTTGGTTCGAGAAAAATTAAAAATGAATTAAATAAAATGTAGTTCAAATATATATGCGGATTACCGAAAATAGTAAATTATTAATTTCTTTTTTTATGCAAAATAAATTTATAAGTAATGAGAAAATAACCGCAAATACAAGAAGAATATTACGGATTTTATATGAGGATATAACAAACGCATATAATCAAAAACTTACCTATAATATGAAAATCAATAAAATAGATAGTGTCGCAAATATTCCAAGACCTAAGACGTTAAGACTGAATGGGTTACCAGAAACAATTGCAAAAAGTATATACAATAAATCGTTGACTTGTATAACATATACGTTTTCTCTTTATAATAGAACTATCGTTATAAAATTCGTGGTTGAAGAATCCGACCCAGATATAAAAAGATATAACAGATATGTCGACACAATTATAATGTGGTTATTTATTTTAAATAAATATTCTTCTCCGAATTGTTCAAAGGTGATTACAATATATTTGTATTTAACATCATTACGCAAAACATTGCCAAATAATAAGATAGATGTTTTAAATGAAAATAATGTAAATACTGCGTTTACAACTTCTTGTCAGTATAACACCGAAATAGTTATTTTTAGAAGTGAAGAGTGGTTTAAGGTTTTATTACACGAGACGTTTCATAGTTTTGGGTTGGATTTTTCGGATATGAATACAACTGAATGTAATAAAGAAATATTAAGTATATTTAAGGTTTATTCAAAAGTGAACCTTTATGAAGCTTATGTTGAATGTTGGGCTGAAATACTGAATGCTCTTTTTTGTAGTTTCTTTATTCTGAAAAACAAAAGAAATTTCGAAGAGTTTGTATTAAATGCGGAGATTTTAATAAATATTGAAAGGTATTATAGTTTCTTTCAAATGGTAAAAACATTAAAATTTATGGGTCTTAAATATACTGATTTGTATTCTGGAAATGGACGCGTCGGGTTGTATAAGGAAAAAACCAGCGTATTGTCTTATTATATTATTAAATTAATATTGATAAATAGTTTCCAGGATTTTTTAGAATGGTGTTATAAATATAATAATTCGTTGTTACAATTTAATAAAACGTTCCAAACCCAAATGCGTTTTTGCGAATTTATCAAACTCCATTATAAATCAAAGACATTTATTAATGATATATCCAATACAGAAATTTTTATAAACAAATTAAAAAAGAAAGAGAATGAATACTTGTTGACAAATATGCGAATGAGTATTTGCGAATTAGGATAAAATACTATCCATCTCTCCAATCTGTGTCAACACAAATATATCAAAATACCCTATAGATTCCAATATTCTTTCTGT
>Ga0209596_1000119_pt1 | contig 68542 bp, 94 predicted proteins | sample M_130807_MF_Meta_FD_187314 | JGI IMG/M metagenome (GOLD analysis project Ga0209596, IMG submission 187314) | Freshwater microbial communities from Lake Montjoie, Canada to study carbon cycling - M_130807_MF_MetaG (SPAdes) (version 2) | ecosystem: Environmental > Aquatic > Freshwater > Lake...
GCCACGGTTAAGCTCCTAACGTCGTTATTTTATATACAAACATTCATTATCCTTTATGCTGCTATTAAATCCCATTCGGTTACTGCATTATCTGTAACTTGTGTCCATGTAGCGCTATTGCTATCGTTTATTTGTGTCCAAGTTGTTGTGTAATTGTCGGGTATTTGACCCCAGACTAACACTTGCCCAATTATACCCGTTGCCTGAACGCCTGTTAAGTAGATAACGGCGCTTCCTGTAATGCTTACATTGCCTACCTGACCTACCGCTTGTACCCCTGTTACACTGATATTTTGGGTTAGACTTATTGTTACTGTACCTAACTGAGTCGGAGCTTGAACTCCTGTTACAGCCATATTTACACTAGTTGCCGTACTAACCGTACCTACATATCCTACTGCCTGAAGTCCTGTGGCATTAACTCCTGCGCCCGTTTTGGTTGTTACCGTACCAAGTTGACCTACGCCTTGAACCCCAGTTACCGAGACACTTCCCGCAGCAGTTGCCGTAACCGTACCTACTTGTCCTACACCTTGAACACCTGTTACATTGACTACGGCAGTACCTGTAACCCTTGCAGTACCTATGTATCCTACTGCTTGAACGCCCGTTACATTAACAACTGTTGTTGGTGTTGCTATTACGGTACCAAGCTGGCCTACGCCCTGAACACCCGTTAAAAATACATTTGCATTAGCAGCTACTGTAACTGAACCTAACTGACCTACACCTTGAACGCCAGTTAAAAGAACACCTACGCCCTGTGCGACTGTTACAGTACCTACTTGACCTACGCCTTGAACGCCCGTTACCGATACATTAGCAGCTCCCGTTACACTAGCAGTACCTAAATATCCAACCACCTGAACACCAGTAACAAGTACTGAAACACTAATGGATCCAGTACCCCCAGTGTCTGCAAAGGGAGCCGATGCGAATGGGCTAAATCCGAACATGGTCTATCCCTTAAGCCGTGTAAGTACCAGAAGCTGTGTAAGTTAAGATTGTATTTGTACCGCTAGTTGTTACTGTTGGTGAACCAGTAGTTGTTCCTGAATAGCGGGCTGTTGCAATAGAAATAATAACTACTCCAGAACCGCCAGCGCCACCAGTTGCGCCACCTGTTCCACCGCCACCGCCTCCAGTATTGGCAGTTCCAGCAGTACCATTTGAGCTTGTACCACCAGCGCCTCCACCTCCGCTGCCCCCACTTCCAGGACTTCCTAAACCACCACCACCTCCACCACCGCCAGCGTATGTGACAGAGCTTCCTGTAATAGAACTTGCTGTACCAACGCCACCACCACCACCATTAGTTCCACCATTACCACCAACTGCCGATGCACCGCCACCACCACCGCCTGTGTAGTTACCCGAAACTAATCCAGTACCACCATCAAAACCTTGCCCAGAAACTCCTGTGCCAAAATTGCCAGGATTTCCACCACCAGAACCGCCACCGCCAGAGCCACCATTTCCAGCCGCATAACTACCTATAGTGCCAGCACCACGGCCACCGCCAGTAGCAGTTACAGTAGTTATACCTGTTCCGCTTAATACCGAATCTGCTCCATTTGCGCCAGCAGCACCGCCAGTACCTACAGTAATAGTATATTGAGTGCCTTTTAACAAATTTGTTGAGCCAGCTAAAAGTCCACCAGCACCTCCACCACCGCCAGAGTCATTATTTCCACCGCCACCACCAGCAACAACTAAATAAGAAATATACCCACCTACCAAACTTCCACTACTAGTAAATGAATGTATAGTATTTCCACCGCTTGTAGTTACTGTACCACCTGAGAATTGTTGGCTACCAGAGTATGAAATGATTACTATGCCACTACCGCCATTGCCGCCAGCATAAGTATTAAATCCACCGCCTGTGTAATATTGATTTCCACCGCCACCACCACCGCCTGTATTAGCGGTTGCAGAAGTTCCAGCTTGGTTATTACCACCACCAGCACCACCACCTCCGCTACCGCCAGAACCAGCAGGTATAGATGCAGATGTTGTTCCATAAGTTCCACCGCCACCACCGCCAGCATAGGTAACACTACTGCCTGTAATCGAAGAAGCAGTACCAGCGCCACCATTACCACCAGCATTTGTTGTTCCATTTGAACCTACTGCTCCTGCGCCACCACCACCACCACCGCCATAGTTTGCGCTTGTAGCACCTTGACCGCCAGCATTTCCTTGTGAAGCAGTTCCTGAAGAAACAGAAGCAGATACGGCTGAACCGCCTCCTGAGCCACCATTAGCACCAGCAGCACTATTTTGTCCTGCTCCACCACCACCGCCAACTGCGGCTGTAGCATATGCACTAAATGCTGAATTAGAACCACTACCACCAATATTACCTGCTATAACTGCTGGCGAACCAGCGCCTCCAGAACCTACAGTAATTGTGTAAGTTGAATTTGTATCAATGGTTACATTAGAAGCAAGTAAACCACCAGCACCACCACCGCCTCCGTAGTTTGCACCGCCACCACCGCCACCAGCTACTATTAAATAGCTTGCAGATAAAGAACTAATAGGACTTAGTACACCACTTGTATTGAATGTGTGGATAGTGTTTGTGCCATCGGTTGTAATTACACCGCCACCAAATTGTTGTGCGCCTGTGTAGCTGATAATTACAATGCCTGAACCGCCAGCGCCAGTTGTATAGTTTCCACCAGTAGAGCTTGTTCCGCCACCACCAGCACCTAAATTAGTAGCGCCATTAGTTCCGTTAGCACTTCCATTAGCACCAGCACCGCCACCGCCTGAGCCGCCAGATCCTGGAGTTCCGCCATTATATGTAGATCCACCGCCACCGCCAGCATAAGTTATAGCAGAGCCACTAATTGATGAACTTACACCATTTCCACCAGATCCAGCAACTGAAGTGCTAACAACATCTTGACCAACCTGACCAGCTCCACCGCCACCAGCAGCTGGATAATTACCAGAAGCGTAACTACCACTATTATTTCCACCGTAATATCCTTGACTAGCAACGTTTGCTCCGCCACTAGATGCCGCACCAGAAACAGCACCACCACCTGATCCGCCAGCTTTAGCCTGAGTAAATACACCGCCAGGGGCAATACCACCACCGCCACCACCACCTACAACAGTAGTAAGACCAGTAATTGATGAATTAGATCCATTAATACCACCACCGCCACCAGTAACACCAGCACCACCAGCACCAATAGTGATTGAATACGTATTTGCTAATTGAAGAATTGTTGTACCAGTTAAAAGTCCGCCAGCGCCGCCACCGCCACCACCAGAAGTTCCTGAACCGCTGTTATACCCACCACCTCCAGAACCACCACCAGCTACAACTAGGTAACTAGCAGTAACACCAGCAACGACTGGGCCAAGCGTATTTGATGTAGCAGGAGTCGAGTTTCCAGCGGCATTTACTGCCGTTACATTACAGGTTATATTAGCGCCCGTCTGGGTTGCAGTTAGTGTAAAGACGTTAGCCGTAGCGTTGGCTACTATGGCGGTTGAATTAGCTAACCATTGGTATGCGTAGGACGTTGGAGTATTAGTCCATGTACCCGTAGTAGAAGTTAAGTTAGACCCTACAAAGACATTAGAGCCAGAAATTACAGGGGCGACCGAATTAACAGGAGCAAAAGTAACAGTAAATACACCCCATGCGTTATTAATATAAGACTCAAAATTAGATATAGAAGTGTTATATCTAAGCATCCCATTGGCTGCTGTCGGTCTTTGTGCTGTAGTACCCAGTGGAACAACAATAGCGCCCGTTGAAGCGCAGTTAATATTCTGGCTAGTATCTATAGTTATTGCGGTTGTGTTTGCTGTCTGAAGTTCTAAAATTCCAGAAGTATCAACAGTTTCAACTAAACCTGCTGTAGAGGCGTTAAGTTTAGTAGTCAAAATACCGCCCAAGAATTGTTTGCATAGCCTTCTAGCTTTGCGTTTGTTGTGTTATATCTAACCATACCGTTTACTGCTGGGCTAGGTCTTTGTGCAGTTGTACCTGCTGGGATTTTTATAGCGCCCGTTGAAGTACAGTTAGCATTTTGATTCTGATCTATAAGTAGAGCAGTTGAACCATTAGTTTGTAAAGATAGATTTGCCGTACCGTTCGCTGTTTTAATTAGCGCAGTCCATTGTGAGGCGTTGCCAGCTTGGGCATTTATTGTGCTTGGCATTAGGCTGTGTAACTACCAGAAGCAGTAAAACTCATAATTGTGTTTGAGCCGCTAGTAGTAACTGTCGGGCTACCTGTAGTAGTGCCAGAATAGTTTGTAGTTGGAACACTAATAATTACAATTCCAGAACCTCCATTTGCTCCAGTAACACCATTACCATCTCCACCGCCACCGCTTCCTAAGTTTGTAGTACCTGCAGTCGGTACATTTGAACTATTGCCACCTGTTCCTCCGCCACCTGAGCCACCTGTGCCTCTAGTACCACTACTTTGAGCGCCGCCGCCGCCACCGCCAGCATAAGTAACACTAGAGCCAGTTATAGAAGAAGCTGTACCAGCACCACCATTTCCTCCAGCACTACCAGAGCCATTGCTTCCAATAGCTGAAGAACCACCTCCGCCTCCACCACCATAGCTAGAAGCAGAATTTACCCCAGAACCACCTGCGTAGCCTTGACCAGATGTACCTGCTCCACCAGCAGAACTACTTGGATATGAGCCTCCACCTCCTGAACCACCTGAAGCGCCAACAGTTACGCTAGAGCTAGTTGTTCCACCATTATCACTTGCGCCACCACCACCACCAATAGCAGTTTGACTAAAAACTGAAGAATTTCCACCATTTCCACCAATAACAGGTCTTGATGTACCACCTGTACCACCAGCACCAATGGTAACTGTATAAGTTGTGCCACCATTTAATGTTGTGGAATTAGTAAGCAATCCACCTGCTCCACCGCCACCACCATAAACTCCACCTCCGCCTCCACCCGCCACAACAAGATAAGATGCAGAATATGTTTGAGAAGTTAATGTTACCCAAGCAACCCCAGAATAAACTTCAGTTGCATTATTGCTTGTATTAAAACGAAACGTACCAGCCGCTGCATTTACAGGGCGTTGCGCATCTGTCCCTTTTGGAACAATTAAACCACCAGTAGTGGCATTCATATTGATTGTGCCATTTGAAGCAGTGGAAGTAATTGTTATGTTAGCTGAGCTAGTAATATTAGACGCAGTAAGACCAGTGTCTCCACTTAGATTTGCACTTCCTGAACCGCCGCTAATAATTACTGGCATAGCTTTTCCTTAAGCAGGTACTACTTCTTTCCACGATGTCGTGGCTTCATCCCATTGATACTGACCGTCTGGCATAGGTGTTGGTGCTTCCCATGTCCATGTAGTATCGTTTAGTTTCCAGCTTGAGAATGGTTTGGGTGCAATAAATACGTCATTGATATAGTCATAAGAATAACCAATACCAGCGTAATTACCTCTTAGAGCAACACCACCGTCTTCTTGACCTGTAGTAGGGTCGTAATGCTTTCCGCCACGGGTGTTATAGCTGGTTTGCAACCACTGACCTGGACTAGAATCCACGAAGTTGTTAAAAAAATCGGCTTCAGCCACAATTACTTGTGTAACTTTACCGTCTACTACTTTTGCATAATGGCTCATTAGAATCTCCTTTGTTAAGCCGTGTAAGAACCTGATGCTGTAAATTTCATAATTGTGTTGCTACCAGAAGTAGTAACTGTTGGGCTACCAGTAGTAGTTGCTGTGTAGTTAGTAGTTGGTACACTAAATATAACTACTCCGCTACCACCAGCCGCACCTGATTGACTGCCTGTTGCACCACCTCCACCGCCACCAGTATTGGCAGTTCCAGCTACTGCTGATACAGATGCAGTTCCACCTGTACCACCGCCACCTGAACCGCCAGCAGAACCGCTACCTGAACCGTTATAACCACCACCGCCTCCACCTGCGTAATAAACAGCAGAACCAGTAATTGAAGATGAAACACCAACGCCACCAGTAGAACTTCCTGCGCTACCTACTGCGCTACCTACTGCCCCTGCGCCGCCTCCACCGCCACCACCATAATTTGAGCCATAACCGCCATTGCCGCCTGCGTAACCCTGACCAGAAGTGCCTGCGCCACCTGGAGTTGTATATCCAGAATCAGAGCCACCACCACCACCACCGCTACCACCTGAAGCACCAGCTTGAGTAGTTGATGAAGCATATCCGTATGTTTTACCGCCACCTACGGCTGTTAAACTTAAAGCTGTAGTATTGCTTCCGTTGGTTGCACCTGTTGATGGTCTGCTTCCATTGCCAGCAGAACCGCCAGAACCAATAACTATGGAATAAGTTGTTCCAATATCCATTGTGTAAGTGCCAGACAAAACACCGCCAGCACCAGCACCACCAGAAATATCGCCTGCCGCACCACCACCACCAGCAACAATAAGATAAGACGCAGAATATGTTTGTGAAGTAATAGAAGTCCATGCAACGCCTGAATAAACCTCAGTTACGTTATTGCTTGTGTTATATCTAAATGTGCCTGCTGCTGGACTGGCTGGTCTTTGAGCCGTTGTACCAGTAGGAACAATAAGCCCACCAGTAGAAGCGTTCATGTTGATTGTGCCGTTTGATGCAGTAGAAGTAATAATTACGTTGCTAGATGAGGTAATGTTTGAGAGAGAAACAGAACCAGCAAAAGTAGCAGTTTGTGCAGTATCTAAAGTAAGCGCAGTTGTATTTGCTCCGCTAGTCGTGAAGATAAGATTACCAGTTGTATCGCCAGAGATTTTAATAGAAGTAGTAACAGTGTTACCAGAAGCAATATAGCTCATATTACCGTCCAACTTTGTCCGCTAGCAATCGTTACTGATACGTTGTTTGCCGTTGTTATTGGGCCTACAGAAAAGCCATTTGTGCCTGTAGCAATCGTATAGTTTGCCGTTGCCGTAGTCTGGTTTACTAGAATTGCCTGTCCTGCCCCACCCAAAGCGGAGGTCTCTGCGGGCATTGTAATAAATACATCATGTGTAACGTTAGTAAAATTAACTACTGCATTCGCATTGCTTGAAGAAATAATGGTCGTGCGGGCGAGAGAGACGTTACCCGTATAGTAAGTCCCGATTCCAACTTCCCAGTTTGTTCCGATTTGGTCTGCAATCGTGTAATAAGTTGTGTTTGCATTTCCCAAGACGGCAAAAGATTGGTAGCCTGTAACAGCTCCCAAAAGGACAATAGTCCCCGTACCAGAAGTATTACTGGTTTCTTTAACCCTATCGTATAACCCAAGAGCCATTTAAAGCTCCTATGCTATACGGATAATTGCGTTCGTAGAATCAGCGGTGGGGAAGATAATCGAAAATGTGCCATTAGTAGCAGTTTTATCGCCACCAAAAGCCAAGACCGCAACAGCAGTATTCGCAGTAGAGTTATAAATCAACGCACCGTTAGCTGTGATATTCGCATTAGTCCAAGAGCTATTCGAGAACGACATAAACGCTACGTTACCTGTAGAGGTAGGACTTTGGCTAACTGTTAGTGTATTACCACCAGCGGTGTAGTTTGAGCTAGAGCTAGTCTGCTCATTTGAAGTCGTGTACGCAGTTGTTGCGTTTGATAGAGTAGCTGAACTAGTATACAAAGCGATCTTATATACGGGTGTTGCACCTGATGTTAAATTTTGCTGACCGCTAAGGATTTGTACCTTGAACGAATCACACATTCCCTGTGAAATTGCCATGCTATGCTCCTATTAAATAAGTTGTTGCTAATTTTAACAGATCGGATCTATCGTTAAACAAACCTAATCCCCTGTTGCATTTGGTGCAGAGTAAACCTCTTACTTTACCAGTTGTGTGGCAATGATCAACGGCAAAGTTCTTTGTACGCAATCCGGGTGTTTTTTCCCCACAAATAGCGCACCCACCATTTTGCGCAGCCAGCATTTCATCATACTTTTCAGGCGTAATCCCATACTGGGTTTTAAATTTGCTTTTACGTTCAATTTCATAGAAACGCCTAGGGTCTGCACGTCTTTTTTGTCTGTTTACTTGAACTTTACATGGCTTACATGGCATTATTAAATCACCAATACGGCCTGTTTTACGTACACCAAAATCAGATAGTGGGCGTGCTGTTTCGCAAACGTTACAAGTTTTCATGGGTTAACCTTGATTGAAGCTTGGCCTGCTCTATAGGCATCGTTTCTTTCAAGTCCTGTACCTAAGCGGTTTAATTGCTGCATTGCTTCATCGTACTTGGCTTTATAGGCTAACATCATATCTGGGTCGCCTTTCATATAAACATAAGCTTCTAAAATAGACCCATACAACAATGCGGGTGAGTAATTATCACCAAGCCAAGACGTGCCAGCAGTAACAATTGATTCTGGATAAAAGAAATAGTGAAGCTCAACGCCGTAATTAGCGTCTGGTTTTGGGCCAAGCATGAAAGTTAGTTCATTAGGATCATTCAGTCTAGAGCCAAAAAGAGCGTAGTAACGGGGCAGTCCTGTCGCTGTTGGGTCTGGGTAAGCCTGACGAATGAAATTAACATCCTTATTTAAAAGGTACTCATAAACCCCATCTCCATCAATAACCGCCATTGAATAGGTAGATAAGTAGTCGTTAGGGCATCCTAAGTAAGTCGTGGTAGAAGAACAATTACCCGTAACGTTTTTCCGCAAAGAAGGTATCTGCACCGTATTATAGATGCGAGCTTCTGCCTGCTGAATGAAGGTATTAATCTGCGTTGTATAGCTGACTGTACTTCCATTGGCAAGATACGTAGCCGGAAATTGATTCTCCGTATACGCTTGAACCTGCGAGAAAAGATCGTTGTAGTTCATTAAGCCATCGGGCCTCTTGAAGTAAAGCCTTTAGTAGCCGCACCAGATCCACGTTGCTTAACGCCTGAAGTCTTTACGCCTTTAGCATTAACACCTTTAGAAATGCCACCAACGGCAATCTTAAGTTCGTCCATAGCGCTACCACCTTTAACTAATGAAGCTTCATCAGTTGCTGACGGTTTTGGTTGGTTATATTCAGCCATATTAACGTCCTCTTTGGTTAGCTGCACGAGCCATATTACGACCCTGTGATTTTAAAGCCTCGTTGGTAACGCCGCTGCTTTTTTTGCCGCCCTTTTCTAAACCAACGCTAGGGCCAGAATTACCAAGGTTTTTACCCTTAGTACGACCTTTTTTAGTAATGCCATCTGCTGCACTTTTGAATCCCATTTTATGCTCCTAAGTTATGCTAATCGTTACACTGCCTACTTGCCCAGATCCTACCAAATCATTTGGCGTTAGTCCACCATCAAATCCCATGCCAACAGGCCGCCAACCCCACTGTATCATCCTGCTACCCATCGTCGGATCGCCAAAACCTGCCACTGTAGCGCCCGCATTTTGGTTCAATTGTAACCCCGTATACCCTGCTTGGTAATACGTATTATCTGGTCTTGGTGCTCTTAAAGCCTGTGGATCTTCAATTGGGTACATACCTAACTGTAACTGTGGGTGGTCTGGATCCCAACATTGAGGACAAACTTTAAGGTCGTATTTCTTGGTCTTAATAATCTCCGTTTTTAATACTTTAAGCGGATAACGGAACCCACAGCGATCACACTGCGATATAGCCCATTTACCGGAAGCAAAAGAATTAGACACACATTAGTCCTTACGTAATAAACATTTTGCGTGGAACAAACCGAATAGGTGCTTTCTCACGATCTTCTGATGAAGCCAAGTCCCACGCTTCGTCGTACTGCTGTTTTAATATTGGCAGCCGTGCATCTGCACCGGGAATTTTTAAAGCTAAATAATATGATAGCCCTGCAATTAAACAGGGTAAAAACCGAAATGGTATGTCCATTGTATTAACGCCATTACCAGCGTCATGAATTCTACGCAAACGCCAGTACACAAACGTATAGTATGGAGCTGCTGATGTACCTTGGTCTGGTGTAGGCCACACAACTATCTTAGGAGCATCTGTACCAACAGGGGGTGTAGTAGTTGAATCCCCAGCATATGTTGCGCCAGATTGGCGGTTAATCCATACTTGAATAGGTCTTGCTTGTTGTAACTTGTTTGGTATGGTGGCGTATGTATCCACTGAAATACGGCTAATGGTTAAGTCTGCTTGGGTGTTTTGTACACCCGGATTGGTTCTAATTACATGCTCAATTAAATCTACTGTATCAACAGGTAAATCATATGTATTAGTTCCTTGAACAAGAGAAATCTGCCCCTGCTCAATAGTCCACATGTTAATGCCACGATTTGCCCAATCGGCAAACAAAAGATTTAAAGACCGGCGTGCAGTACGCAAATCATAGCCTGTCCTAAGCTCGGAGCCACAGCGCTCAAATGCTTCTTCGACAATTTCTGATAAGTCAAGATTGAAGGTTGCTGTAGCAACTACGGTCATCTTTTAGCCTTTTAAATTATTTTTCTGTAAGGTTTTACTTTTTCTTTAATACTTTTTGGTTGCGCTACAAACTGCTTACCTTTTGCTTTTCCTGCACGTTTAGCACGTGTAGTTGCTGCATACTCTTGGGAACTTAGTGACTCAATTGCTTTTTTTGGTAAGTACCGCTCGCCCGTTTCGGATGATTTCTTGCCCGATTTGGTAGTCCATTTTTGGTCGCCCCAAGATTTTAATGATTGTTGCGATTTTGCTAATCCGCTCATTTGTAACCACCACCAGCCGCTTTATATTTTTTTGCTACTAACTGTGCTTTACGAGCCGACCATTGACCGGCGTTAGTACCGTGCGTTGCAGCAGCTTTAACTTGAGAAACAATCCGTTTACGCATACTTGGTTTTGTGTAATTACCAGCAGCATTAACTTTACCACCCTCAGCAAACATCTCAACATCTTGTGGTTTGTCTTTACGATGAATAGTTTTTCTGCCCGGCATTTTGCTAGGCATTATGTCTCCCATACCACGACTAGGTCTCATGCTTTTGTCTTTCCACGAATACAACACCCGTCTGCACGTTTAGAAGCTGATGATACAGAACCGCCTTTAGCATACTTGTCGCCCATAGGATTAGTAGTTTCACCCATATCAGGCTTAGTTGCTTTTGGTTTTACTGCATTTAAAAGAGCCTTGGCAGCGCGTTTAGGAAGACCTTTGTCTTCTTCGTTTTGCAAGCGATCATTTTCGTACGTTTGGTCGTAGCCGTTTTTAGCCATAATTAGCTGCACCCGCCGCCAGCCATAGAAATCATTTTGCCTTTGGTTTTGCCTTTAACAGCGCAACCATCAGCGCGAGCAGATGCAGATCCGCCTTTGGCTAATTTTAAAGTTGTACCTTTACCGCCTTTATGCTCTTGCATATCGTGCTGTTTAAAAGCTTTTTTAATCATAGCCGTGTCTTGGGCTTTGTCCATTTTTGTATCTTCTTTCATATCGCTTTTCATAATTAGCAAGCCTTTCCGCCTTTATTCATTTTCTTCATAGCTGTGCCGCCTTTTTTCATAGGCATTGCAGCACCTTTAGCTGGTTTTTTACCAGCAGCTTCTTTTTTCTTTGCAATCATTTCCATAAAAGGATTTGGTTTTTTCATAGTTCCACCTTCTTTAAAAGTTTTGCCTTTATCGGCTTTGTTAAAATCTTGTCCCACGGACTGTGGAACTCCTACCTTCTTTGCAAATGCTGGGTTATGCGCAATTGCTGCCATAAAGTTGTGTTGCTTTTTAGATGTCGATGGCATTATTTTTGCCCCCAATATCCAGCAATAAAACCAGCTATACCAGTTAAAAAACTAATAAAGCCACCAATAGCCATTAACGTTTTCCATCCACCCTTAGCTTCAGACAGGGTTTTTTCAATGTTTTGGAGCGTGGTTTTAATTTCAGCCATCTCCTTTATCATCTTATCCATATCTTCCTGCAAGTGTTCAATGTTACTAGCGTGGGTGGCTAATTCTCTTGCTGTTTCAATTGCGTCAATACTCATTTTAACATTTCCATCGAGCTAGACTAGCCGCTTTACGAGTAGGTCTACCCTTCTCGTCTTTCATTGGACCGGGCATACCAGACATACGGGCGCAGAACGACTTCTTCCTAGCACCACCTTCGGGCTGTGGAGCCTTTAGGTTAGATCCAGTAGCGGCGTTATACTTTGCACGGCCTTTGGCAGTTAGCCCAGCCCCCTTAGATACAGGAAGCTTTTCACCACGACCTATTGCTAGAGAGGGACCTTTTTTCTTAGCCATAAAATGTTGTAACTGCTGCGTTAGTTGGTAGTTTTATATAAACACCAAGGTTAAAACGAATACCTTCGCCCGGTATCAATGTAGAAATAACGGCGGTATTGGTAGTGACATTTAGTGTTAGGCGTTCTGTGCCAGTAGCGGAATTAGAAGCGGTATCCCAAAACTGAATCTCGCCAGCAACCCCACCAGAGGCTACTTGATAACCTTTTACCCGAACAGGACCCGTAATAGCTTGTACGTTTGCATCCGCATGAACCATTTGTACGTCATATTGCATACCCATAATTAATCTCCTAAAGATTTAAGTGGGGGCGAACCCCCTAGATTAATTAAACGTTTTGCTGACCGTTGTCCGCTACGTAATAACTAATTAAACCTGTTACAGGGCCGCCAACAGCACCAGCAGCGCCAATAGCAGAAGTAACAATAATTAAATTAGTTGCATTAGCTACGTTGCCTAAAGAAGCGCCGCCGCCTGTACCACCTACGTTAATAGTTGTGCGAGCAACTACGTTAGCAGCGCTTGTAAAAGCAGCAGGAACGTTAGTGCCTAAAGCAATCGCTTGTCCGGGGCCGCCGCCAGTAATTGGGGTAAACCCTATGTTAGCTGCTGAATTTGCACCCGTTGAACCAGTAGTAATCGTTACACGCAAAACAACCGTGTTAGCTGGCAGAATAACTGCAGCCGTATTAGTAGCTGAAACTGCTACATTAGCAGAAGTAGAAGATGAGTTGGCGACGTAAAACTGAGCGACCATTTCCATTGAGCCAGCATAAGCTGTACGAGTAGAATCGCCACCTGTTGAACGCCATAAAGACGAGGTAGTTGCTAAAGTCATGATAAATTGTCCTTGCATATAAGATCAGCTTATCAATCAATATGCTGTCTGCCGGGACAGTTTGATAAGCCGGTTTTCCCGGTTTATACGATATTACTACTTTTTTTAATGATGCGCAAGAATATTGGGTAAAATAGGCAAAGACCAATAAATACGTGGGGGTGCCGTGAGTGCTTGGCTTATTATCGTAACTGGCATAATTTATTTTTACATAGCCGTAGAACAAGGTCTTAAGGGAAACATACCAATGCTGATCTGTTACATCTGTTACGCTGGCGCTAATGTAGGTTTGTGGATGATGGCAACCAAATGACTACTATAGTGGGCGATGCTAAAAGAAAGATTCTTGTTTCCGATAGTCAAACTTCTGATGACGATTCTGATACTAAAGAATTAAATAGCGATAAAGTATATAGGGTTCCGCAAGGGTGGCTAGCTGGGGCTGGAAGTACGATGAGTATTCAAGAAGTTGTTCAGTACTTTATGGAAGGTAAAAAGGGCAAAGTACCAATTATAAAAGATGCAGATGATGCAGACTTTATGCTGCTTTCGGAAACGGGTATATTTGTTTCTGGTAAGGACTTGCGTTTTTGGCAAATTCATACCCAAGACGCTTTAGGCAGTGGTACTTTAGCGGCATTAGCAGGAATGTCATTAGGGCATACAGCCGAAGACGCTTGTTGGGCGGCCTGTCAGGTCGATTTGTATTCTGGAGGACAGATTAAAGTTTATTCTTTTGATAGTAAGCATCCTACCATATATACAAAAAATGCCTTATAAAGATCCAAACGACCCAAGAAAAAAAGAATCATCTAAAAAAAGTTCTGCTAAACACTATGCAGAAAATAAAGAAAAAGTTTTAGTTGCAAATGCTAAACATAGAAAAAATAAACGAATAGAATGGCAAGCTTTTAAAGCAACCTTTGCTTGTACTAAATGCGGTTTTAACCACCCAGCAGCATTAGATTTTCACCATGTTGACCGCACAAACCATAAATCAGTAAATTACTTAGCCCAACAAGGTTTGTACAAGAAAGCTAAAGAAGAAATTAAAAAGTGCATAGTACTATGCGCAAACTGCCACAGAATCCATCATTCTGAAGAAAAGAAAAACCCCGCCTTTTGAGCGGGGTCTTCATTAGTCTTATATAAGACTTAAGCTCCGGGCGAACCAAACATGCCAAGCGGATCTGACCAACCAAACGAATAACGCTCACGAGACTTGTAACGTACGTTACCTGTGTCGAAATCGCCGTCCATGCTGTTAGCCAAAGGCATACGCTCAAAATGCTTCATGCCGTTAGGAACATCAGTTGTCAAGAACCAACCATTGGTGTCAGTCAGATAGTGGTTAATTGCGTAACCTTCTGGGATTGAACCATTGTTTTTCAAGGCATTGATGTCATTGTCGTTAGTACCAACGCGTAGGTTAGTTTCCAACAAGCGGGTTGCAACGAATTGCAATGCTGGAGGAATAACTAATTTACGTGGCATAGCGGCAATTAACAGTCCACGCTCATCAGTCCATGCAGCAATTTGAATAACAGCGGCTTCTAACGAAGTCTCATTCAAGTCAGCGGCAGTTGATGGGGTGTTGCTGTTAGTACCACCAGAAACTAAAGGATGTGCAGTTGAAAACAAAGGTACGCCATCGCCGCCGTAATATTGGCTAGAGTTGGTAAAACCGTTGTTTAAAATTGCGGCAGCTTTAACTTGCTTGGTGTATGCCATAGCACGAGCTAAGGCTTTGGTGTAACGACCAGATAATGCATCGTATAAGTTATCTTCGACTGCTTCTTCAGTAATCGAAAAACCCAAAGCAATGGTTTCGTGGTTGTAGCGAGCTGTGAAAGCTTCTTGTGCATTGTCATAAGCGATGGCAGAGCCTTCGTTTTTAACTGGTGCAGCGCTAAAGCCTGACAGCTTTGTTTCTTCTTCAAAACTACGTTCTGATTTCTCAGTTTCGTAGATCTCTTTGTGCTCTTCGCCATAGCGTTTGTATTCTAAACCAAACAAAGCGTTGAGACCGGGGAGTAGCTCTTTGAGGAGCTGTGCGCGTGAAATAGCCATTTAATTAGCTCCTTAAACGTAATTCTGGGCCGCAGCCAACAGAATTTGGGGGTTATTCAACTTCACGATAACTTCCGTGTAGGCGTTTGCACTAGAGGCTGTTTCTGGAACTACTGCAACTACGCGAACAGGTGCTGCTGCTGCGTTACCGCTACCAACTACGGGAGCAATAAGCGAAACGGCGGAATCACCAGTAGTGGTGGATCCTGTACCTTGACGTAAAGTTTGGTTCGTACCAACAATAGACGAGTTAGCTGTAGTAATTGTAGTGTTACCAGAATAGGTAATAGCTACTTTAAATGCAGCAGATGCATCATCAACAACATAAGCAACAGCAGAAGTAGCAGCAGCATTACCGGGGTAATATTGCGACTGAATCAACTGACTTTGACTGTTAACATATTGAACACCCATAAACACACCATAAGTCAAATTAGCGGTGTTGTCTGTGGTTGAATCAACAGTAACGTTTGATTTAATAATATTGCCACCTTTTAGCATAACGATGTCACCGTTGAAAATCGCAGTATTATAAGTACTAGCGATTGGCAATAGACGTGTAGCCCCAGCATAGGGCATAAAGTCGATCCGGTTAACAGGCACTAAGCCGTAGGGAGCAGAAACGGTTGGATAAGCCATTTAAATCTCCTAGATTAAAAAATTAAGAACCATTACCAAACCCGCGTCCTTTAGTTGTTGTGCTTTTACGCTCGCTAAACAAAGGCATGTTGGGGTTATTGTTTTTCATAAAACTATTGTCGACAGAGTCCATTTGAGCTTGAGCTTTTTTCTCAAAATATTCCCGACGAGCCTGATTCATTTCTTTTGGTTTTTTGCATAAAAGCAAACCGCCAATTTCAACGTTTCCGTCTTTGTTAGGAGATACCTGTAACTCAGGATGATCTACTGCCTTTACCGGTACCCAGCCATCACGAAACTTTTGTGAAACATTGGTCGCATGATCTTGTCCTGCAACAGATGTAGCTACATAGAAAAAATCGTAGTCTGGATCTGGTGTAGGACTGGGTAACGTACTCGCTGGTGTATAAACATAACGAGTTGGGTTATTTTCGCGTGAATCTAAGTCACGGGGTTTGCGGTTATCAGCCATTTTGAACCTCCAATTTAAGAACTTCCTGTGCATATTGTTTGTGAGTTAAACCAAATTTGTCTGCTAAACGAGCTTGCGTCGCATTCAATGTGATTACTTTTTTTGCTCCCGTAGAACGAGAAGCAGGAGCCACAACATTTGCAGGTTTCCTTGTTGGCTCAGCTTTCGCCGCCGTAGTGTCTTTAAACACTTCAGGGAATACTTGTTTTAAGCGACCGTCAACACGATCGAAGTATTCATCAGAGCGGGGATCAACCCCGGTAGCAACTAGTTTTTGGTGCAGCCCTAGTGCAAAGGCTGTCAGTTCTTCGTACCCCGGAGACCCAAACCACTGGTTTTTAGCTTGCCAGCGCAAGGTTTTGTCGTCAAGTCTAGGTGCTTGAGGTGTCGATGAATACGTTTGTACACTACTTTCTTCCGTTTGTAAAGGGGTTGGCCTAAAATTCTTTGCAGCTTCAAGCCTCATCTTTGCATCGGTTAAAGACTCTTGTGCATCAAGCATAGCGTCGGAATCATATGATTCTTGGGCTTCTTTATACTTCCGCCGTGCCATTTCTAGCTCGGCTTCAGCTTTAGCCTGTTGCATTTCGCCAAAAGTTTTTTCGCCAGTCTGTACGTATTGTTTAAGTTTGCGGTTTTCATCCATGATTTGCTGAGCCAGTTTTTCAAGCTCTTGCTTTTCACGTTGTGCCGCTTCTTTTTCACGCCGTTCGTCGTGGCGTGCATGGGTTAGTTGTTTAATTCGTGCTTGAGCACCCTTGGTATACCCTTCGATTTCTTCATCGGTAGGATCTGTTACTTCTTCATCAAGTGGCTTAGCCGTTCTATCACGAACCGGTGTGTCGTCTTCAATTTCAATAGAAATGTCTGATTCGCCCGATATGTCAATTTCAATATCATCTTCGGGTTTACCCTTACTTTCTACTTCTTCCGTTTCATGCGGAAACTTAAAATCATCATTATCTGCCATGTAAATCTCCTGTTAAACGCGGGAAATGCCGCGTGGGTCTTCGACTGTTGCTTCAACTTGATCATCATTAATCAAACGAAACTCTTTTCCATGAATCATGATGCGTGTACCACTGTAGGGGCGGGTAATAACAAAATCGCCTACCGCACACCATGCACCGTCAGGGAACTTATCAGGGTCTTTATACGCAGTCGGGCCCGTTTTAACAACAAATAGAACTGGAGAAGTAATTTCCTCTGTTTTAATTGTTTGGCCTGATTTAACAATACCACTATCGTAAGTATCGCCAGCTTCTACTAAAGCACACAATAAGCGCCACCCTTTTGGTTCAGGTAACGATTGTGCTTTTTGTTCTGCTGTTTCGTATTCATGATCCATTTTTGGAATTTTCATTCCGGGCGGCAGGATCAATTCTGATTCCGGCATTGCTATAGCTTCACTCATTATTAGCGTTTTCCATATTTTCTGCGAGGTCAAGTAAGTGGCGCTCTGCATAGGATAGACCTCGAATCACCCCACAAAGCTGTTTATAAACTGCAAAATCTGTACACTGTCCGTTTGCCAAATCGTCTGTGTAATTTCTTATGTCCTCTCGAATTTTGTCGCGTAAAAACTGCAACACATCCATTGTGGCTAAGTCCATTATTTAGTTTCCTTTTTATTTTCTTTTTGCAGTAGTGCCTTTTTATGGGCTATATCGGCTCCAATTTTTACACCAGCTTCTTCTTGCCTAGCTTGTAACATAGCCTTGTCATTTTCTGCTTTGGCACCAACCGTTACTCCAGCTATTCTTTCATTTGAAGCTATCTTTTCTTTCTCGATCTCAATTTGGTCAGCTTTAGCTGCCGCATCTGCTGCAAGCTTTCTTTCTTTAATATCAACATCTTTAGCTTTTAGCTGCAGTTCTTGCATCTGTATTTGCAATACTGGATCTTGGGCATTTTGCTGGGCTTGCTGTTGAGCTGCCATAGCTTGACTTTCTGCTAACACTTGCGGTGCAGCTTCTGCCATTAGGCGGCTAATTTCCCGTTCCATATCCGCTGGCATTTCATCTTCTGGGTTTGGCAACGAAACGCCAAGAGCCTGTTCAATTTTCTGCCTATAAGCAAATCCTACGTGTTCTGCAATGTGAGACTGCATAGCCCCTTGAATAACTTGAACTTGTGGGTTTTGCCCAATAAGCTGTTGAACAATAGGATCTTGCATTGCTGACGTGTGGACTTTAATGTGTGACTCATGGTCTTGGTAAATAAACGCTTTAAGTGGTTTGCCTTTAAGTGCGTCTTGGTTTTCCGTAACTGGGTCTTTTGGTTTTTGATCGTCTGGCATTGGCACAATTTTGGCTGCATGCTTAACACCCAATACTTCTAACATCTGGCGGTGTAAGAAAGGCAAGTCATAAATCTGTGGTGCCATTTGAGCTAATTGGATAACTGCTTGATACTGAACTACCCGTTGGCTCAAAGTTGCTGCATTAGGATCTGATACTGGCAAAACTTCTACATTGTTGTAGTCAGCTTGTTTGGCACGAGGCGTGCCTTCTTCTGGCTCGTATGTATAGTCTGGGTCTGTGTAATCCCTAATGATGCCCGCAAGAAGCTGCAACTCTTGTTTTAACGCAAAGTGGACACGGGCTTGAACAGCCGACATAACCTTAAGCGTACGTTCCAAAATTGCAAGCGTTGTTCCAACAGGTGCTTGATTAGACATGTCAGAAATCTGCATATCCGAAGTAGCCGCAAAGCGACGACCTTCTTCAACAATCTTATCCAATAAACCCGACAAAACCATCGAAGGTTCTTTATAAGGCAATGGCAAAATGTTATCTCGAATAGTGCCTGATCCAACATCCACGTCCCTAAACTCGCCCGGAGCAATAGGGGTGTCGTCGCCTTTAATTCTTAAACCACGGCTTTTTAAACCACCGGGTAAATTACTAAGGGTTCCCGCGTCTACGAGCTGACGAATAATGCTCGTTGCAGATTTTGCAAAGCCACCAATCAAGTGGAACAAGCCAAAGCCATAAGCTCCGTAGCCGGGAATATATTGGTAATGAACAAAGTGGTGGCGTTTTAACTTAAGCGGATCTTCTTCTTTCCAGTTACGGCGAATAGACAGAATCTCACTTGTGCCCCTAATCATTGTTATTACGTATGGAAGGGCTATACCTGTAAGCTCGCCATCTTCGTCTGTATCTTCGTAGCCGGGTAAATCTAAATCGGCATGTATCTCGTATAGCTCAAAGCGGTCGTCGTAGCTAGCACTAAATCCGGTTTCTCTGTCTTTACGTTCTTGTATATCTGTTTGGAACTTTTCTGGTTCGCCTAACTCAATGTCACGATAAAACCCAGCGTTCATTAGTTTAAGTAGCTCGTTCTTGGTCTTACGCATGCGATGCGAGATGCGAAAACAAGTATTAATGTCACTAACGCCGTACGGCAAAATCACGTCTTCTGCTGGAATAAACACAGAAACTTGACGACCAAGGCTGGGGTCAAAGTAAACTTTCTTAAATGCAGAACCCGCCGATGGCAAGTTCCATAACATTTTTTCGTGCTCTGTGCGGTACTCAGGCATCTTCTCCGTTAGCTGGTAGTTCATGTCTTCTTCTACACGAACAGCCGCTTCTTTTTTCTCAGGAGTTTCTTTACCTATAATTTGTGTACGTACTGGGCCTTTGGCTGGAAACGTTTCCATAATGGTGTCTGATTGAAAGCGCACCACTGCTTCTGTAATCATTGGGTGGAATACACCGCAAGCGCCATCCCAAGGTTCTGTTCTTTCTTCAAACTTTAAACCTAGCAATGTAATACCGTCTTTGTACATCTTCTCCCAGTCTTTTCTGGAAGCTAAGTCGTTGTCTATGTCACCAATTAAATCGCCAGCTAATGCTTGGAGTTCACCTTCACTAACAACTTCTGCAAGGTTCTCATCAAAGTCTTCGTCCTCGCCATCTTTTTCTATGCTAAGGATTTCTTCGCCGTCTGCGCTAATGCGCACAGCTTCTGGATCTTCAATCTCAACTTCGATGTCTGGTTCACCTTCTGCCAATTGTGCTAATCCTTGTGGGGCTTGGTATAACGTTTTATCTATTGCCATAATTTTTCCTAGTAGTACGCCGCTTTACGACGATAGCGATACTGCATATCGTCATCTTTCTCATCTGAATCTAAACTAATAAACCCGCCTTGTCTGTAACGCAGAAGCGCTTGGGTGCAGGTGTCCACAAAGTCATCGTGTTCGCCGACAGGAAACGATGCAATTTCTTCAATTACTTCTTTTGCCCAACGCGTATCTGGAGCCCATACTTTACCAGATGTAAACAAATCTGCCACGGCATTTAGTCTAACCATTTTATCGTTACCCCTTGATGGGGTGAATTCTTGTACCGGAATGCCAATCATTCTTAGCTCTTGGATTAACGGAGCACCGGCTGCTTTTTTCTCAACTATAAAGGCATCTGGTTTCCATTCTTTGTAATGCTTTAACGCTGCTATCTTTAGTTCTGGAAACGTAAGCCTATCTTTAAAAGCGTCCAATAGAATCAAGTTGGGGTTGTTTTTATCCTCATTGTTATACCAAACGCCCCATGTTGTACATGCGGAATAGTCCGATGTAGTCTTTGTTTCGTGTGCCGTATCCCAAGACTGGATAACATACTCACATTTAGGTGGGTCTTCTTTATCCCATATTTGCCAGTCTTTTCTTGAGATTAAAGCCGCCATGTCTGACGTGGGGTTCTGCATGTACTGGGCGTTCCAATACCGTGGGTCAAGCTGTTGTCTTGTTGCTTGCAGTAATTCTAAGGGCCATTGCGCAGGCCAAAGGCTTTTTTCATGATCTGTACCAGCGTCTAGGATGGCTGGCAGTTCTACTAGTTCCCAAGGAACGCTGTCCGGGTTCTTAATGTTGTAGTCAATTAACCGCCCAGTTAAGTCTATCAAAGACCACCGAGTCATAATCACAATAATCGCACCGCCCGGCATAAGCCTTTGTAGTGGCCCCGTTTGAAACCAAGACCAAGCATTATCAAACGCCGCCCGGCTATTAACCTTTATATCTTGTTCGGAATGAGGGTCATCAATAACAAATAAATCAGCACCACGTCCAGCAAGAGCACCGCCAACACCAACAGCGTAGTATTGTCCACCAGCCCCAGTACTCCACTTCCCAGCAGCTTTTTGATCATCTGCGACAACCGTGTTGGGAAAAACTTCTTTATATTCATCGCTTTCAATTAGATTCCTTACTCTTCTACCAAAATCTTCGGACAATCCAGCCGTGTGGGTTGCCATAATAATCTTTTTATCTGGGTATTTACCCAAGAAGTACGCCGGAAACAAGTAAGAACTGAACTCTGACTTACCCATACGAGGGGCTATGTTGATGATCACGCGCTTTTTCTTACCGTCAATCACGTCTTGAAATATTTTAGCCAGTTTTCTGTGTTGTGGGCCTACTTTAAATCCCGGATATACCTGTTTTGCAAAAGATATAGGGTCGCTTTGTGCCGCTTTTAAAGAAAACCTATTTTCTTGTTCGTTCAAGTCGTCCAAAAACGCCAACTTCTCAAAACGGTTCATGTCTTTTAACGCTAATTGCGCAGCTAGAGCTTCTTGTGGTGTTAAAAAATCAAGATTCATCAGTTTTCTTTACTATTCTTATCTTTTCAACCACATCTACCACGTCTACTGCCCCCATATAGCGCCCAAGTTTCTCTTTAATGCGCTTTTCTAGCTCTTCATCGCTCATTTCTTGGCGTTTAACCTCTACTCTGTCCGTAAACAGGGCTACTTCTGTGACTTTACCCAGCAACTCTAAGGCTTTAAGACGTATTCTGGCATCTGGATGGCTGGTATCTTTAACAATTTTGGTAACTGCTAGGCTTCTTAAGTTTTCTGCTTGCTCAACAAACTTCCATTGGTATGCAGTTACCATGTTTATGGCGCTTTGCACTTCTTCGGGTACTTCCATTTGAAGTAACTTGTCTTTTGCGTCAGGGTCTCGTAGCGTTAGGGCATTAAATATGTTTGCCACTTTCTCTTCCTGCGCATGGGTCAGGATTTCTTCGTCTTCTTCTGAAAAGCTTTGTATCCAGTCGCTGGTTTTCTTTTGGGCACTTAGGGTTTGTGCGGGGGTAAGAGTATCAAGAGAGACAAACGAAGCGTCGGAGCTGGTAAGTTCCGGAATAAAATCCGCTAAGGCGGGTGAGATGAGGTGGTCTAAAAACAAACTGCAACTTCTCCTTAAGGGCGTAGGAAACACACGATATTGTTTGGATTATATATGTATTTATTTTTTGGTGTATACTTTTTTTACGTGCCACTTTTCCTTCGTTTGTTGGTTACGTACTCCTTCACATGAGTCTGATTAGCTCGGTGACTTTACCCCCGGCTCCGTGCCGGGGTTTTTTTAGGGGCGGTTAAGCCGCCATTAGAGGATGTAGTAGCTAAGAATTTTGCGGCTTTCTGCTTAGCGTGTACTAACTACCAAATCTACGCCCCACCCTTGTGTCTAAGATTAGACATACTCCCCTTTATTTTTTACAAATTTTGACATTTTTTAAAATTGTGGTTAAGGAATAGTGATCGGGTGACCAAGCCTACCTCGTCAACATAAGGGTTCATGCCCCCCTAGTGGGGTCTAACCTAGCCCAAAGCACAGTTCTCCCAAACCTACTATGTTATAATAGAGGTATCGATTAAGGAATTAGTTGATGTGATGCCGAGCCACTTGCTCGGCTTTTTATTTAGGAGAATCAAATGAACGAATTAAAACAGTTGCTTGTTGCAATCACTACTCACATCAAAGCTGGCAAGACATTACGCCAAGCCCTTGATGCTATCAAGCCCGTATACGACAAAGCTAAGCCTGATGTGCAAGTCCAATACCAAATGGAAGTGGCTAAGCTAATCGGTGTTGAGTATAAGGTTAAGCCTATCATCACTAACCGAGGCACAGTCGGGTTCGATAGAAAGACCAAGGCAGGTAACGCCGCAAGGTCAATGTATGTCTATTACTTCCCACTTGTTACAAAGAAGAAGAATGGTAGAACTTCTACCAAACAAGTTAGCAAACAGGTTGACCCTATTACCCGCAAGTCCAAGGCAATCAAGGCATGGGGTATGACCAAGGCTCAGGTATTAAAAGCAGTTGAGATTGCATTTGCCAAGTAGTCCACAACAAGTTTGACAGCGTATAGATAAACAGGGCAAGCAAGACAATGCTCAGCTATTCCATATTCTGTCAAACCTATCACCACTAACCAAGGAGTAATCATGATTTATTTCAATACAAAGAAAGAAGTAACCGAGTTCTTAGCCAGCTTGAAGTCTGCTGGTATCCGTTGCGGCATCACCAAACGTGATGGTCGTTATCTCTTACAAATACGTTAAGGAGTAATCATGCAAGCGGCAAAACCATGCGGTAAAACGCTAGTATCAATAGCAACCCAAAGAGCTGAACGCCTTATCCATCAGCACAAACTAAACGAAGTAAACGACTACCTGCTCGAAGCATTGATTGATGAGCTAATGAAGGAAAGAGATTTCCGCACAGAAAGGAATTAACCATGCTATCCAATCAACAATGCGCTTTGCTCAAGCTGGCGCAAACAGTAGCACCTGTAATCAAGACAACACCCAAGCCACAACCTATTACACAGTCAATGGGTCAGGCGTTCAAACAATTCAGCGTGACTGAATACAACCGCAGTAAGTATTAACCTAACCAAGAAAGAGAGTAATCAAATGAAAGTATCTACCTTAGTATCCAAGCCCATAGCCCGCATTGGTGGTGGTGGTGCATTTATCATTGACCGCAATACAGGTGTGGCATCTCATTGGTTTAAGAACGGGGCTAGTGCCAGCAAGTTTTGGGTTAAGACATTCAAGCGTGACCCATCACGCACCATCATTACCAAGGCATCTACATTCAACTACCTGATAGAGAAAGGGCTACTCAATGCAGACAAATACGCAATACATCAGTAGTTCTCTGTAACCTGTTGTGGAATAGGGTAGGTGGACATTTGTCAACTTATTGGCGCTAGTGGACTACACATAGCCACCACCTACCCCAAGCCCATTATGGCGTGGTCAACATATGGATCATGTGTATATATAAATATATAGAATAGAATAGATAATAGTAAATTAAAGAAAGCGTGACCACCTAATAACTATTATTCTTTCTCCTTTTATAGTTCCCGAAATTACGTATACATCTAGCCGTTGACCCCATAACCCTATATACTATGTGCTTACCCACTTGGCTACCTCTCGTCTACCTTGACCAATAAGTTGACCAAACCCGAAATCACCTGACCAAAATACTATGAACACTACTAAACAATGCGCCCTATGCAAAGAACACAAGCCCAAGGCAGAGTTCAAGCGCACCCTCACACTACGGCAGACCAAGGCTTTACTACGTTCATCAACAATAAGCACAAGGCACACCAGCATAAGCAAGAACTGCAAGGCGTGCCGAAAACCAAGGGAAAGCAAAAGACGCAAGCTATCCGTAAAAGAAATAAAGAATAAGATGGCATCAGGCGATATGCACCAGCTAGTTGGCGAAGCTAAAATAAAACAAATGGTAGAAAGCCTACCAAAAATTAGGTCAAGAGTAATGCGGGCTTACTGGCAAAAGAAAAAAGACGAGCCACTTACAAACCTGATTGCAACCCTGAAAAAAGAAGCGAGGTCACATAACAATAGATACCATGCGTTAAAGAGTAAAGATCCAAGCAATCCCCTAATACCAATCCATTTAGCAAATTACCGCAGAACCAAAGAAGAATTACAACGACTGGGACAGGTGTCCCAAACCAAAGAAAGGCAGGTGTAGCATGAAGAAGCGTAAATTTGTAGTAACTTGGGTGAGAATTTCTCACCTAGCAGAAGACATAGAGGTGCTGGCAGAAAATAGGGAAGAAGCTAAGCAATTAGCAAGTCGACTGTTTTCAGGGGGCAAGGAAGTTCACGCCGAGGAATTTTGTAATGGCATCGAGTGCGAGGAAGATGATGATGATGATGATGATGATGATGATGATGATACCTATGATGCATTTGGTGTCAACATCAAGAACAGTTTTAACACACCACCCAAGGGGGCAGTATGAGTAATATGGACAAGTATGGCTGGGCAATAGTAACTCTCGCCCTTGTAGTTATGTTCTGTCAAATAGTGCGTGTCGTAGCAGTAGGCATCATATGAGTGCCATGAAAGGGGTAATAGAAGGGATCGTTGAGCTATACGACAACGGCAAGACCATAGAGGAAATACAGAAAGCCCTGTCTGATCTAAGCCTAAACTACACACGCAACGAGATAGTCAACGCAATCAACATGATGAAAGGAAACACAATCAAATAACTAAACGCATTACAGCAACACATTACCAACCAAAACAAAGGAGTAATCAACCATGCCTAATCAGCTAACAGCAATACCAGCACCACCCTTACCAGCTATCGACCCACGCCTGTTGTTTGTGCGGAAGATACAACAAACAATACATAGCCCCACCATTCATTGCCCGCCACTACTAGGTGAGTATGCGGACATGATGAACCGCCACATAAACAGCCCTCAGATATGGTCTGTTGCCGAAGTAATGCTTGCGTGTAAGCACACAATGGAGATCAACATCAGTTCACCGCATAGGAATCACCGCCTATACACACAAGCCATGCTTAGGGTTAAACACAAGCGAGAGTTTAAATTGTTTGGTGACTTGTTTGCACAAGCCATTAAAGATGATGATTGTGACCCTGTGCTTGAGGCATTACAAGACTCTACATACCGCCATGTGCGTGAAAAGGGTAGTGGTGACTGGGCTGAGTTACTCAACGATAAGTTCAACATCAACAGCGTATGCCAATGCAACGACTGTAATACTGTTGACTATGATGACAATGGCTCGACTGCATATGATGACTATTGGGTGTGCTCGTCATGCCTTGATGATAGCTATGTGTATTCAGACAATCGGGATACCTACATAACGCAAGATGACTATGACGAGGAACAAGAGGAAGAAGAACGAGAGGAAGATAACAGAGGGGGCATCATTGGTGACAGGCATGACAATAAGAATGTGCTAGGTCATATACCCTCAGCGTTTGACAACCGCAAGCCTAGCGTTCTAATGGGTATGGAGTTAGAGGTTGAGATAGGTAGTGATCATAGTCGGGCTGATAAGGCAGAAGAATTGTATGACGAGATCAAGTGGGCTACGCCTGACCACCAATACATATTCATTGAAGACGACGGCTCGTTAAGTCATGGCTTCGAGATAGTCACAGGGTATACAGGGCTAGATGTTCATGCTGATATGCTCAAGTTCTTTAAGACACCTTGGCGTGGTGTGCGTAGCCATGACACTAAGACTTGTGGACTTCATGTGCATATAGATAAGAAAGATGTAAGCCTATTCCATGCGTGCAAGATGGTGTTCTTTATCAACGACAGTAACAATCAGAAACTTATCAGGGACATAGCACGCCGTAGCAATCACTACTATGCCAAGATAGGTAATAAGAAAGCAAGCTATCAATGGCTCAAAGATGCAAGGGGTTACGACAACCCACTCAATAGACTGAATGACGATAGGACTGAGGCACTTAACTTTCAGAACCCTAACACCATAGAGTTCAGGCTATTCAAAGGCACGCTACGCTACGAAACAATCATGGCTTGTCTTGAGTTTACATACGCAACATGGTTCTTCTGTCGTGATACAGGGGTAAGCGAGCTGACTAGCGCCAAGTTTATCGAGTTCATATGCCAGCCCAATCAACGCAAGGATACCAAGTATCTACGCACATACCTAAAAGAGAAAGGCTATTCGCTACCCAAGCCAGCAGTAATGAAGGACAACCCTCGTAATAGTGATGCACCATCACAACCAATCGAAACCGCAATCTAAATCAAACGAAAGGATTTACCATGTGTTTATTAGTTACCCAATCCGCAAGCGCACCGACCATCACATCTGACTGGCTGGTCGATATGTATTCATCTAACCCTGATGGCGTAGGTGTTATGTATGCCAAGGATAATATCTTAGTTGTTGAGAAGATGTTACCAACCACAGCTAGTGACTTCTTAGAGTTCTATGCCAAGCATATAGATGGTAAGGACTGTGCGTTCCACTTACGCATGAAGACTCATGGTGCTATCGACATGACTAACTGCCACCCTTACCCTGTATTAAACCGCAAGCAACATGGCATTGACCTATGGCTAATGCACAACGGCATACTACATACAGACAACAAGGCTGATGTAACTAAGTCTGATACATGGCACTACATCAATGATTACCTACGCCCCATGCTACATAACAACCCCGACTTCGCCTTTCACCCTAGCTTTATAGACATCATGGGTGATCACATTGGGACTAGTAATAAGTTTGTTTTCATGGATAACTTTGGTAGAACTTCTACCATTAACAAGGACTCAGGTGTGTTTTGGGGTGGGCGCTGGTTATCTAATACCTATGCGTGGACTGCACCAGCTACTGCTGGCAAGAAAGAAGATACGCTACACGACAGCAAACTAGCTAAGTCAGAGATAGATAAGCCCCCTGTTGTATATAACTACACCAAGAGTATTGGGTATGAGGGGTATGCACATGGCTATGAGTCAGGTTACTATGACAATGAGCGCTGGGGTGACGACAAGTATGACATAGAGGTAGAGGTAGAAGATGCGCTTACTGACCTAGAGTTAGCTGGGTTTACTAGGGCTGGTAAGTTAAGCAGACGACAGGGTGCAGAGTTTGCCCGTAAGTTTGGCATTGATTCGTTTTGGGAAATAACATACATGGCATTAGAAAAAGACATTGACGAGGATTGGTTCGTGCGTATCATGTCGGACTTTGCTACTGCACGAGAGTCATTCCCTTGGTTAGCAGACCAAGCTCGGCACATCACTATTAACTAAAGACTACGGTCATTTAAGGGGAGCACTATGTATTGGAATCACAGAGTAGTTAAAACCAAAACCGAGTATGGCGTAGGGGAAGATAAAGAAGTTGAGATCCTATACCAAATTCAGGAAGTGTATTACAACCAAGCCAATGAGCCATGTGCTTATTGCGACCCATGTGTATTGGGTGACAGCATGAAAGAATTACAAGAGCAAGTGTTACGCTTTACCGAGTGCCTAGACGCACCTGTTCTCGATGCTGAGACAGACTTTAATCACAAACTATACGAAGACGAGGACGAAGATGCCCAACACGGTTAGATATGTAAATTACCACGACGGCGACAATGCGTGGTTACTTGATACGCCCAAAGATACTGAGCTAGAAGATTGGAATGAAGCATGGGGGTTGCTAAGAAACGGTTGCAAGCACCACATTGAAATTACCGAAGACATATACAACAACCAAGAATATGGTGAGATACCCAAATGGATTGATATAACAATTCATGACGAGGGCATACTGCCATTTAAAACCGCAAGCACTATAAGCGGTAGTTTAGATGGGTGTGATTTCATACGAATGGGTAAGTTTTTTAGTGTAAATATATCAGACGAGTGGGGCAATTCTTCGCACGAACATATGCTTATCAGCAAAACAAATGGTGTGTATGTAGAAATGTCAGCCAAACATTCACAAGAAACAGTAGAAGTAAATATAACCGAGCAGTTTAACAAAGCGATAGGAGTTTAATATGGTTACATACGAACACGCAAAGAATCTATTTGAATCAACCAAGAAACCACCACGCAGTAAGAAGTATTCAGAAAACCAACGCCCACTAAGGCGTGTGCAAGAAAGCTGGTTGATGTTAGAGAAAGACAACGACAACTATGTGTATAAGATTAATGGTAGTGAAGTAGCTACCCTTTACCCGCCCAATGAACAAGGTGAACACGAAGTAGGGCTGCGTTGGAATGGGCGCTCATTAGATCTGCCATTGATACATAGGTATGTAGGTGTATATCATTCCTTTGGGGTAGAAACTACCGAGGGCAATCGAGTTGTCGTGCCATTAAACCCCTGCTACTACGATAGGGAAACTGAAAAATTCTCAGCGCTTTTAACATTCGACAGTTCTCACAAACTTATTGTGGAGAAGTCAAAGCACTATCCCGTATTTATTTTGAAGTCTACTGGCGAGGACAAAGCCAAACGACAGAAACTTAAAAAGGATCTTGAAGCATACATCACGCTTCAGATGTTCAAACTAGCTAGTCTTAAGAATAACTGCAATGCAACTGAACGGCAAGGAAGACCTTTCGGGGAGTCGGGCTTATCTTATGGTATGCGGGCTAAGATGCAGGAATTCTTACGACAAGATGTGTTGCCCTTGGAGTCCCAAGAGTTTGCTATGGCGTTCGATGATGTAGCCCAGCATAGCTTTAATATGCTAGCCAGTAAGCGGGTATGGAACAACAGCAAATACACCGAATTAGATACTTGGCGTAACCGCAATGACCCTGCCATAAAAGCGGACTTGCTTGAAATTAAGCAAGATATTATCCAAGCCATAACCCATGACGATATGAGGACTAGCCTAGTAACTGAGCTATTAAACCTAGCAAATCTCAAGGCTGGCTCGGAAGCTGTGCCTTTACCACAGTTTGCTAACAAGTTACCGAGAAAGTTTTTCTATAGGAGATAGGGTAAACCCCAATCAAAATAGTAGTAGAAGTAGTAGTGGATTGTATAATCTATGTTATCATCGTATCTATAAATCATAAACAAACGAAAGAAAATCATGCACTTATTTTTAAATCATAAGCAAGCAGTATCAGCAGTTAAAGCCTTTGGTAAAGAGCGCACCATTGTTATTCAAGGCGAGAATGGTGTTGGTAAGACGGCTATCTTCCATGAACTAGAGAAAGATGCAGAGTTCCGTGATCACATTGCGGTCAAGCTAGACTGCACGCAGATGTCTGATGGTTCTGTATGGATGCCCGACATTGATCGTGAGTTAGGTGTTAGTCGTGAGTTACCCAATGAGCGCTTTGGTGTTAGCAAAGTAAATCAAAAGGGTATCAATGGTGCTCGACCATCGCTTGTATTCCTTGATGAGATTGCCAAGGCTAAGCAGTATATTAAAGATGTGCTAGCACCTATCGTGTATGAGCGACGTGTTGGTAACTACGAGATGGCTGAGGGTAGCGTTGTGTTCTGTGCAACCAATCTATCTACTGAGGGCTTAGGCGATTCTATTGCGGCTCACTTGCGTAGTCGGTTGATGTTCATTACATTGCGTAAGCCTACGCAACCTGAGTGGTATAGCTGGGGTGTTGATGCTGGCATTGACCCTATCTTGTTAGCGTGTTCTGAGCAGAACCCTATGTGGTTCGATAGCTTTCTTGACTACGAAGATGGTGGCAAGTATGCAGGCACACCGCAAGAGAAGCACAACGATGTCATCTTCAACCCACGCATAACTCAGTTCGCTTATGTTAATCCTAGATCATTGCACGCGGCATCAGATGTTGTAGCTAATCGGGATAAGGTTGACGCGGACACTCTTCAAGCTACCTTGACAGGCACTATTGGTCGAGCCGCCGCTGAGGTGTTAGGTGCATACATTCGCTTCGGTGATGAGACACCGCCGTTCGCTAAGATCGTAGCCTCACCATCTACGTGCCCTATCCCTACCAATCCTGTTGCACAACTCATTACTGTATTGAAGTGCGTTACACAGGCAGGTAACAGAGAAGAAGCCGAGGCGTGCACCGAGTATGTATTACGCAATCGCCGTGAGTTACAGAGCATCTTTGCCAACAACATCGCTGAGTCTGTTCGTGCGTCGGTGTTCGTTACTGTTAAACCATTCCAACAACTCATGCAAGACAACCGCATTTACTTCTCAACTAAATAAGAAAGATGTATGGCAACCTATAAGAAAAACCATAGCACTAGGATTAGCATGATACAGAAAGAGCTTGAGAACTCTATCGTGCATAAGCTAAAGCTAGCTAAGACAGTTAAAGAAAAGCGTGAGGTAATACTTACAAACAACCCTTGGCACTATGCCTTTGGTCAAAAGCGTAGGGCTTGGAAAGATTACCTTACATACGAAGAAAACATGGAAGAAATAGAGGCGTGATATGAAGATTGTTGTTTATTTTGAGAATGGTAGGGCTTCTAATGTAGAAGCACAGTTTGCTAGTGAAGAATTGTATGCGGCTTGTTTGCCAGCATTAGAAGATTTTGCCAGTAGAGGGGGTTACATAGTAACTGAGTCATGCCGTGAAGATGAGGAAGTTACTGACAAAGAAGACGAGGTAACTGAACCAGCGCTATGTTCATACCCAGCTAAATTAATAGGAGAAGCTACATGAGTAAATCATGGGATAAGTTACAAGCAAGCGATCGTGTTATAGCAGTTCATGTGGACATAAGTCAGAACAAAGACTTTGCTCAGTTGTCAGGCTTTACTTATATCGGTTCAGTCAAGATCGACAAAAACATACCTACTGCTGGCACTAATGGTCGTGATGTATGGTATGGCGAAGACTTTACTATGGGGCTTACCCGTAAGCAGTTACGCTTTGTAGTAGCGCATGAGTCATTGCATAAGGCATTACAACATTGCATTCTTTACCCTAAGTTATGCGAGCAATACCCACTACTCACTAACATTGCTATGGACTATGTAGTTAACGGCACGATAGATGAGATCGATCCCACTCAGTCCTTTGTTGAGTGGACTACTAACCCCAAGCCTTTGATAGATGCCAAGTATCGGGGCTGGTCATTCATCGAGGTCTTTAGGGATCTTCTTAATAATACTTCAGTCATCAGCATAGATGGGGAAGGTCAACCATTAGATGAGCATAAGGTTGGTGAAGTTAAAGGTGATGGCGAGATCAAAGAACACCAACGTCAATGCGATGATGCATTACGTCAAGGAAAGATACTGGCTGATAAGTTAGCTGGCAAGATTTCCCAAGGTGGTGCTATTGATCGTGTTACACAGAAGCGTGATACAGCGTGGCGTGAACATATGCGTGATTGGATTACAGCGCTATGTGATGGTGATGAGTATTCAAGATTTGCCCCGCCAAACAAACGTTTATTACCCCTTGGTATTCTTATGCCATCGCATTTCAGCGAAGCTACTGGCGAGCTAATCATTAATGCCGATACATCAGGTTCAATGAGTGGCATATATGGCACGCTATTTGGCGAGATTGCACGCATAGCCGAGAGCGTTAAACCAGACGGCGTGAGAGTGATCTGGTGGGATTCAGCAGTATGTGGCGAGCAGTATTTCAAGCCACATGAATTTGGTCGTATTGCCGAGTTACTCAAACCATCAGGTGGTGGTGGCACTAGCCCTGAGTGTGTTGTGCAATACATTACTGAAAAGAAATATACCCCGAAAGGTGTTGTTTGGTTAACCGATGGTTATCTAGACGGATCTAATGCCAATACGGGTTTTCCTACATTGTGGGGCGTTGTTGATAACGACCACTTTGTGCCAAGCGAAGGCAAAGTAGTTCGCATTTACTCAAACTAAACGAAAGAAACAAATGAACACAATACATGAAAAAGCATTAAACAACGCAATCAAATTACTCAATGCAATAGGCGCTAAGTATGCCGTCCTTGATAGTGACGGAATGATACATGGTGATTTGGAAGTTAAGAAGAAAGCAATGATGCCCAAGACTAAAGCAAAGCGTCGTGCGCTACGCTATCCGTTCGGTGCAGTTGTTAAGTATGTTAAACCATACATTGATACAACAGAAGTAAATTCAACTACCTATATCCCAGTTGCACCGCTCGATTTAGAAACTGTGTATCGTTCGGCATCAGCTATTGCTTGTAAAGAATGGGGTAATGGTTCGCATAAGGTAGGCACGTCTACGGACAAGAAGACTGTAATACTTACACGCCATGAAATCATGGACGACTTTGATCAGTTGTTAATGGATCTTGGTGTATCACGCAGTAACGGTAAAGGAAACCATGACTCGATATAACATAGATACATGCGCTCTTCTCGTCGAGTTGAGCGTATCGCAATGGACTGCTAGGAAACTAGATAAGTCGACAACAGACGAAATCATCAAGGACAAAAACGCAGGCGATAAAGGTGCGGCGCGTGTTAACAAGCACCTTTTAGCTGGACGCGTTGAACTTGAAATCATTAACCAACACATTGGAGAGACACGTTCTTATGTGTATGACAACACGTTACCTTGGAGTGATGCGGGTATTCGCTTGTTGCCATCTAGTAAGTTCATGGAATTCAATAGCAAGCTACAAACCTACGAAGATAAGTTTCATGGACTGGTCGATGAGTTCGTAAGGGTTTACCCGTCCTTGATAACTGCTCAAGCTATGGCTTTGGGTGATATGTTCAACAGAGCCGACTACCCTGACCCTAGTGATATTGCACACCGCTTTAGGTTCAACACCAACTTTATGCCTGTGCCATCTTCGGGTGACTTTAGGGTAGATGTAGGTAATGATGCTCAGCAAGAACTTAAGGAGAAGTTAGCTAAGTTTGCTGATGAACGGGTAGACAATGCAATGAACTCGTTTAAGACACGCATGCTAGAGCACTTAAAGCGTATGTCGGACAGACTAGAAGTTGATGTAATTGCTGGCGAACTCAAGCCCCGCAAGTTCCATGATTCGTTACTGGATAGCGCCCATGAGATATGTGAGTGGGCTAAGGACTTAAACATTACCAATGACCCACAGATTGAAGAGGCACGCAAAGCCCTTAACAAAGCGATCAATGGGTTAGATGTTAAAGACCTGCGCAAGGACATGCCAACACGCACCAACGTGAAAGCAGAAGTCGATGCGATCCTAAGCAAATTTAGTTTTTAGTAAGATATAATGATTATATTAAATGCAAATGTAATACAAAGGGGTTCAATATGAATGTATTTTTAACACAACCTGTTCGTGAGAAGTATCGTATCCGATGGGAAGAAGAGTATTTCCTAGGAATGATCTCAACAATAGGTAAGATGAGCACGACAAACGTGTTAGATATGGCTGAAAAGCAAGACACTATGTCGCCAGCTACTGCGCACAAATACTTACTGTCGCTTGTTACAAAGAAGTTAGTAAACAATAAGCGGGATAAAGAAGATAAGCGTTTAACTGGATTTACTTTAACTGCCAAAGGCGAAAAATGTATAGAGGAATTGAAGCATGTCTATGCCCGAAGCTGAAATACTTTTTATGATGCGTGAGAATGCGGCGCTATGTAACCTTGAAGCTGAGGTTATTTTGGCTCTTAAAGCCAACGCCGTTAGTGATCAACACATGCTACAAAAACAAATTGATTCAATCGTAGTATGTTTACAGCGTATCGATGACGTAAGGAGACGGTATGACTCCCGAAGCCAAAGTCAAGAAGAAGGTAGTTAATGTTCTTAAAGAACACGGCGCTTATTATTTCTTCCCTGCTACTGGTGGGTATGGTAGGAGTGGTGTGCCTGATATTGTCGCTTGTTTCAATAGTATATTTATTGGGATTGAGTGTAAGTCAGGTAGTAATAAACCTACTGCATTGCAAGAAGCAGAGTTAAGAAAGATTAGTGCCGTTGGTGGGCATACGTTAGTTGTAAATGAAAACAACATAATAGACGTAAACAACTTATTGGAAACACTATGACGTATAAAGATAGGGCATACAAAACAGTGCAAGATGCTATTAAAAAATGCGCTGTTGAGGACTCGCCATATTCAGCAGTAGTAGTAATACTTAACAACGACCAAAACACAGTAAAAGTGTATGGTTTAAATCTAGAAGAAGAAGAAGTGCCAATGTTACTAATAGAAGCCGCCGCCGAAGTTAGTGGACATTGCGCAGAAACACACAAACATAGGACATTAAACTAATGATAGATATAACTAAATTCAAGAAAGCATTACCCCGCAAGCACAACCCAGCAACACCATATGTGCCTGAGCCACACCCACAAGCTAATCGTTTAGAAGAGTTTAGACGTTTGCCTAGCTTATGGACACCTAGCAAAATACACGGGAGTAAATAATGAAATACCTTAACAGACTATACAACTCAGTTTTTGGACCAGCGCCTAGTCATGAGTTAGCCATTACAGAACTAGAAGAAGCACGCAGAGAACTGTTGCGCTCACAAACACATATGGAATACTACGAAGCACAAGTAAATTATTTACATCAACGCATAGCACGACTACAAAAATATGTGAAGACATGAAAAAGGTATGCGTCGTTAATTTTTGGGATGGTGCGTTTGATGGGGACTTCTTTGACTTCTTCTTTCGCACAGCCTTTGACGGTATTGACTATGTGCTTAACCCACACGAAGCTGATGTGGTTATTAGCTCAGTCTTTGGTCATACACAAACTGACCCTAAGAAAACGATTATGTATATCGGTGAGAATGTTCGCCCAAACTTTATTAACTACGGTCACTCTCTTTCTTTTGACTACGATAATTATGGTGGGCGTAATTTTCGTTTGCCTTTATGGTGGAGCCGCTTAGCATGGGATGGGTTTAAACAAAAGCTTAGAAAACCTAATGCCCACAATCATGGATATGAACAACTGCTTGACATTAAAAGTCTTACACAAGCACGTAAGCTGGACATGAGTATTAAGAATAAGTTCTGTGCCATGATTGCTGGCAATCCTGAAGGGCTACGGGTTAATTTGTTTAATACCCTTTCGCAATACAAGCAAGTAGATGGCTATGGGTTGATGTTTGGTAACTCACTACGCAAATCTAAGTTCGACATACTTCCTGAGTATAAGTTCTGCCTATGCCCTGAGAATTCAATCTATGACGGATACGTTACAGAGAAGTTAATTGATGCATACGCTGGACTTACTGTGCCATTGTATAGCGGTGACATATCGGTTAACGACGACTTTAATAGAAAAGCATTTATTAACTACCAAGATTTTAAAAGAACAGAAATATTTTTGCACGATATAAGCTGGTTCGATAGAGAATTTGGTTTATATAAAGAGATGTATGAACAACCATTACTTAACCAAGCGCCAAGTTTAGCTGGCGCAATTCAATTTGTGAGGAGCATTACATGAAAATAATAACTAAACTACGTAAAGAAAGAAAAGACGGTTCAGCTATTTGCGAGCTTGATCTAGATAAAGAAGCTAAGGACTGGTTAATAGGTGAGGGGTTTGTATCCGTTTTAAGTAAAGCATTGGGTATGTCAGAGTCGCTTGCAAAGAAACAGCCTAAACGAATAAGAGAATTAGTAAAAGATTTAGATATGGACGGACGTTGCTAATGAGAGGCAAGTACGGCATACAGCACCCACACTCGCCTGTAATGGAGTTGACTACGATGGTAGGGTGTCCGCTCATGTGTAGCTTTTGCCCGCAGGAAAATTTGCGGAATAACTACGGCGATAAAACTAAGTATATGCAACCGATGGATTTGGTAACTGTGTTGTGTAAGCTACCACGCAATACCCGAATTGATTTCTCAGGAATGTCGGAACCTTGGGCTAACCCCGATTGCACGACTATGTTAGAAGAAGTTATATACATGGGCTTTAATGTAGCGATATATACAACTTTGTATGGTATGACTAATGAAGATGCTCGCAAGGTTAAGAAGTTACTAGAAGACCACCCTAAACAAGTAGAAGTAATTATGTTTCATTTGCCCGATTCCAACGGCAACATGAAGGGCTGGAAGTATTCCGATGAGTGGGTAGAGTCGCTAAAGATAATGACCCAGCTTGAATTACCTTGTGGGTTTAACGCCATGACTATGGATGGTTCAGGTAAGGTTCATGCGGATCTTCAAGACATGATTGGTGACTTAGCTGGTTGGAAAGGTCATACAAGAGCAGATAGCCTTAACGTAGAACAAGTAGGCGACCAAGCATTAAGCGTTACCCCACGCCATGCCTTTGCCTTAACCTGTGCCTCTACACCATTCTATGATCGCAACGTTTTATTACCCAATGGTGATGTAGTGCTGTGCTGTATGGACTACAACCTAAAACACGTTATAGGTAACTTATTAACCCAAACTTATGATGAGATATTTACAAGTAAACCCTTACTCGATCTTATTGCTATGAACGAGAAGCCTGAGTTTAATAAGTGCAGTATATGTAAATCGTGCGACAACGTGAGGAAGATATGAACGAACTAAAAGAACTAATTAAAGCACTACGCCCTGTGCAAACAAAGTTTAAGCTCATACGGGTAGGCGGCGCTAATGACGGTGGATACCTTATACCTGACGATTTAGATGGTATAGCGGCTTGCTTCTCGCCCGGGGTTGCTGATACGGCTAGCTTTGAAGTGGGATTGTGTTGTAGGGGTATTGGGTCACACCTTGCAGACGGATCTGTTGACGGCGCTCCTAAAGGCATTACACCACTATCGTTTACTAAAAAGTATCTAGACGGATACAACGATGAGAACAACATAACTTTATTTTCTTGGGTATTGGGAACAGATGCGTATCAGTTTGGTGAGGACTTGATTCTTCAAATGGATATTGAAGGCGCCGAATATGCAACTATCATAGCCACCCCGCTATGTGTATTAAAAAAGTTTAGGATTATCTGTGTAGAGATTCACGACACCGATGCGTGGTTTAATCCAATTGCTTGGAACACCGTAGCTACATTCTTTGCTAAGTTAACCGAAGACTTTCATGTGGTGCACAACCATCCTAACAATAACTGTGGAAGTGTAGTGGCTGGTGACATTCATTTGCCACGGGTATTTGAATTAACCCTATTACGTAAAGACAGAAGTGAGGCGCTTGGTTTTGTAGAAGATTTACCCCACCCACTAGATGCCCGTAACGTATTAGATATGCCTGAATTAAAACTACCAAAGGAGTGGTATGGCAACTAAGAAACCAATAGATGCAGACCTTGAGTTACGATATCAAACTGCCTTAGAAAGAGCAGAAATTGAAGCAGGGTACATGAGAACAAGATTGCGGGACGAATTTGCTAAATCAATTATGGCTGGCATTATTGCGGCTGACTGGAAGTTTGATTTGACCAATAAAACATGGGACGAGATTGCCGCTAAACGTGCTTACGAGTTAGCCGATGCCATGATTAAAGAGCGGGAGATTGGGAATGTCTAGGGTTATGGTAATCACCCCGACTACTGGGAAAAATACGCTATTGAAGGCAATAGAAAGTGTGCGGAACCAAACTATCAAGACTGAGCATTTAGTTGTGGTAGACGGAAACGGGGATATATACACCCGCTTTGCCAATATGCTTTTAAATAAAATCAGCCCCAACTACGATAACCCGTTACAGTTTATTCCTTTACCAGAAAACGTAGGGGGTAATGGCTGGTATGGGCACCGAGTTTATGCAGCTATGCCGCTAATGGTTAATGCCGACTATATTCTGTTTTTAGACGAAGATAATTGGTTCGAGCCTAACCATGTAGAAACAATGATTAACAAGATCAAAAGTAAAGACCTAATGTGGGCTTATAGTTTAAGGAGAATCTGCGATGAATCAGGACAATATGTTTGTGACGATGATTGCGAATCACTCGGTCGCTACCCGACGTTTTATGACCATTCTCTCAATTTTGTTGATACTAATTGTTATTGCTTTCGGCGTGAATTCTTGGTTACTGTGGCGCACAGTTTTTATGGTCAGTGGGGCGCAGACCGTCCCTTCTATAAAGCTGCCAGCACAGGCTTGCCTGCCTTCGGATGCACAGGAGAGGCTACGGTTAATTACCGAGCGCCCGAAAGACTACTTAAGATGTTTGCAGAGGGTAATGAAGCCATAAAAAAATCTTATGGTGAGCCTTTACCTTGGAGAAAGAAATGATTGAGAGTTTAGTTAAGGCACAGCCTTTGGATAATGATGTTGCAGTAATGAAGATATTACAACTATTAGGTCAATTAAGTCCTAACGATATTGCCTACGTATTAAAAGTATCAGCACAAGTTTATAACGCTATTGGAGAAAAGAAATGAGCTTTAAAAAGAAACCACAAATGATACAAGTACAAAAGCCACCACAACAGACTAAGTTGTTTGTAGCTACCCCGATGTATGGTGGTATGTGTACAGGCATGTATTCTTCTGCCGTAATGCAGATGGTAGGCGTTTGTGGACAGAACAACATTCAAATGTACTACTCTTTTATGATGAACGAGTCGTTGATTACCCGTGCTAGAAACTCGATGGCTTACGACTTTATGGAATCCGATGCCACTCACCTAATGTTTATCGATGCGGATATAGCTTTTAACCCCGCTGATATTCCACGCATGATTGCGGCAGACAAGGACATTATCTGTGGCTTGTATCCTAAGAAAGAAATTAACTGGGTGCAAGTAGCCGAATCCGTAAAAGCTGGAGTACCACCCGACCAACTACATCTTCATACTGGCGCATTTGTTCTTAACCTAGCGCATGGTGAGAGTCAGACTACAGGCAACGTTAATGAGCCTATTGAAATTGCTAACGGCGGCACAGGCTTTATGCTGATTAAGCGCAAGGTCTTTGAGCACCTAGCTGATAAAGTACCAAGCTATACCAACGATATGTACCACGCAGTTGATGTTGTACGTAAGGTTAAGATCATTAAAGAATTCTTTGCTACCAGCATTGATGAAGAATCTAACCGCCTGTTGTCAGAGGACTACCACTTCTGCAAGATTTCAAGGATGGCTGGATTTAAAGTTTTCTGTGCGCCTTGGGCTAGCTTTAGTCATACGGGTTCATACAACTTCAGCGGCACCTTACCACGGAGCGCTTAATGCCTTATTCAATATACAACGAAGATAACGAAAAAATGCGTGTGGTTCGCTGGTTAGAGGAAGCTAAGCAACTTATATCTAACAAACCTAACTGGCGCTACAGCTTCTTTCGTACGCCCGAGCAAGAACCCTTTTTCTATAAATTTGAGGAGGCGCCATTTTGAGCGTACCTTTTGATGACGTAGTAGTTATTGATTTTGAAACACGTTGGGATAGCAAGGAGTACACGCTATCAAAAATGACAACTGAGCAGTATATCCGTGACCCTAGGTTTAAAGCGTTTGGGTTGTGCTATAAGTATCTTGACCAACCTATGGAGCCTGTATGGGTATCATGCGACGATATAGCAAATTGGGTTAGCTCAGTTGATTGGAGTCGGACGGCGGTGCTAGCGCATAATGCCCAGTTTGATATTGCCATATTGTCTTGGGTGTATGGAGCTAATCCTTGTTTTATATTTGATTCCCTTAGTATGGCTAGGGCATTACGTGGTGTAGAAGTAGGTAACAGCTTAATGAAGTTAGCAGAAGACTACAAGCTACCACCCAAAGGTAAGGCAGTTAATAGTACCAACGGGCTAGAACACATAACGTATGAAACAGAACAAGAACTTGCTGAGTATTGTGCACACGACGTTGTGCTATGCGAAAGTATATTTCAATACCTTATGCTTGAGGTTGAGGGCGGCTATCCATTAAAAGAACTTAAGCTAATTGATATGACGCTCAGGATGTTTACTAACCCTGTATTAGAACTAGACGGAGAAATGTTAAGTGAAGCGATCGACGATGAGCGCACAAAGAGGGAGGCGGTGCTTCAAAAGGTTGGCATTGAAGAAAAGGCATTGGCTAGCAACGATAAATTTGCTGGAGTTCTTGAAACACTTGGCGTTATACCGCCGAAGAAAATTAGCAAGACGACTGGGAAAGAAGCTTTTGCATTCGCTAAAAATGACGCACTCTTCCAAGCGTTGCTTAATAGTTCTAACGAAGATATTGCCCTTATTTGCGAGGCACGCCTCAAAGTTAAATCTACGCTGGAACGCACAAGAGCGCAAAGATTTCTTGATATATCGCAACGAGGTACGTTACCTGTCCCACTCAATTATTACGGAGCCCACACAGGTCGTTGGTCGGCATCCAAGGGTTCGGGGCTCAATTTACAAAATCTCAAACGAGGGTCGTTCTTACGTAAAAGCATACACGCCCCGAATGGCTACACGCTCGTTGTCTGCGATCTTGCACAGATTGAACCAAGGGTACTCGCGTATCTGTCAGACTACAAAGCCCTCCTTTCCATTTTCAGAGCGGGGCAAGATGCGTATGCGGCTTTTGGAGCGTCGATGTTCGGCATTACATACCTAACAAAAGAATCCCACCCTGAGCTACGTCAGTCAGCTAAGTCAGCGCTATTAGGTTGTGGCTATGGTATGGGTTGGGCTAGCTTTGCGGCTCAGTTACTAACTGGTTTCCTTGGTGCGCCACCTACGCTATACGATAAGGCTTTTGCTAAACAGCTTGGTGTAAATGCACAAGACGTTAATGACTTCCTTGGTTGGAATCGCAACGTAGAATTGATGACCAGCATACCTCACACTTGTTCTGATAAAGAACTACTAATTCATTGCATGGCGGCAAAGAAGATTATTGATAAGTATAGGGAAGCGGCTAATCCAGTAGTTGAGTTATGGAATAAGTGCAGTGGCCTAATAATCCATAGCTTAGTCAACGGCAAGGAGTACACGCACAAATGCTTGACATTTACAAAAGAAGCTATAATATTACCTAGTGGGTTGGCATTAAAGTACCCAAGACTGAGAGGCGAATCCGATGAAAAAGGACGAATCCAGTGGCTTTATGGCGACGATAGTAAGCGTTTGTATGGTGGTAAGATAGTAGAAAACGTAGTACAGGCGGTAGCAAGATGCGTTATGACGGACGGTATGCTGAGAATACAAAAGAGGTATTCCTGTGTATTAACCGTGCACGACGAGGTTGTAGTACTAGTTCCTGAAGATGAAGCCGTCGAAGCTACACAATGGGTTCTAGAGCAGATGATTAAAGATCCACAGTATATGCAGGGTATACCCCTAGATGCAGAAGCAGACGCACACAAACGATACGGAGAAGCAAAGTGAAGATACCAAAGCAAGTTAAGGTTGGAAAAAAACAAATAGCAGTAGTTAAAGTAGATACGCTTAAAGGCTGTCGTGGTCAAATTAATTACGACGCTAAGCTAATAGAAATAGCACGAAACGGTTCACATTATAAGTACACAAGCACGGAACAAGCCAATACCTTTTGGCATGAATTAACCCACGCCATTCTGCACGATATGGATAACAATCTAGCGTTTAACGAGAAGTTTGTAAGTGCTTTCTCGGATAGGCTAGATCAAGCTGTAAAAACTGCGAGGTTTTAATAAAGATGCCCAAGGTTAAATGGAGTCACTCAGGACTTAAAGATTTTGAAGGTTGTGCAAGACGTTTCCATGAGATTAAAGTTCTTAAGAATTATCCCTTTACGGATACAGTACATACCATATATGGTAAACAAGTCCATGAAGCGGCTGAACTTTATGTTAAGGACGGCACGCCTGTACCCCCTGAGTTTGATTTCATTGTGCCAACGCTTAACGAATTACTAAAGAAGAAGGGGCGCAAGCTAACCGAGCACAAGATGGGCATTAAAGAAGACCTAACACCTTGTGACTTTAATGATTCCGATGTATGGTGTCGTGGCATTGCAGACTTGTTAATCATCGACGATGATGGCTTAAAAGCTAGGGTTGTAGACTACAAGACAGGCAAAGATAAATACCCTGACAGAGACCAGTTAACCCTTATGTCTTTGATGGTGTTTGCCCACTTCCCCCACGTACGCCAAGTTAGTTCGGCTTTGCTCTTTGTTGTTAAAGGTAGCATGGTTAAACAAATGATGACCGTAGATCAGAAAGAATTCTTTTGGTTGCAGTACCGAGAAAGAGTAGGCAAATTAGCCGCTTCGTACGACAATAACGTATGGAATCCAACCAGCACTCCCCTATGTGGATGGTGCCAAGTCAAGACCTGTGAATTTAACCCCAAACACTAAGGAATAGTATGCCTTCATCACCATCATATAAAAGAGATTACAAAGCCGAATATGCGGCTTACGACGGTACAGAACTTATTAAAAAGAAAAGAGCCCAACGTAATAAAGCTAGGCGCATGCTTGAGCGTGAAGGTTTGGTACATAAAGGTGATGGCAAAGACGTTGATCACAAACAACCACTAAGTAAAGGTGGCACAACAACTAGAAGTAATCTACGAGTAAAAGATGATAATGCAAATCGTTCATATAAACGTACATCAAAAGGAGCTATAAAATAAAATGGCAATCACAGACGAAGCGTATGCCAAAGCAATAGAAGCAACAAGAAATAAAAGTAAAACAGTAACAGTACAGCCAGCCATAACAGAACAAAATTTAAAAGAAGAAATTATGGCTGTTCCGTTATCAGCAGTAGCGGACATGTGGACTGCTCGCTTTAGAGATTCGTGGGTAGACCAAGAAGTTATTGCGGAAGACAAGTTTTGGCGTATTGCTACTATACGTTTGCTCGCCACAGCGCATTTAGAAAAACATGAACTAGCTAATAGTTTTAAAGTTGTTTATCGGATTATAGAATGATGCAGATAATAGAAAATAAAGCACTCTTGTTTAAAACAAGATCACCCCATAAGTACAGCATTATCCCAAGAAGTAAAATTGTTAGCGAAGACAATGGCACATTTGAAATAGCTGTGTACTGGGGTTTAGATGAAGTGCGTGTGCTCCGCAACCTAGGCGTTAAAGATGTGCAGTCCCCCATAACGGCTCGCTACAACTGGCCCGGACGGCATAAACCGTTTGCCCATCAAAAAGATACTGCATCTTTCTTGACAATGCACCGCAGGGCGTTTGTATTTAACGACCCCGGAACTGGCAAAACATTTTCAGCATTATGGGCGGCTGATTATTTAATGAATTTAAAGCAAATAAGAAGATGTTTAATTTTGTGCCCCCTTTCAATTATGCATGACGCATGGATAAGTAGTATTAGTAAAAGCGTTATACACAGATCAGTTATTGCCGCACACCATGTGCAAGCCTCAAGACGTATTGAAATGGTACAAGGCGACTATGAATTTGTAGTTGTTAATTACGATGGTTTAAATCTAATTGCTGACGAAGTTATTAATGATGGGCGCTTTGATTTAGTTATTGTTGATGAAGCAAACGCATACAAAAATGCTTCTACTAAGCGCTGGAAATCTTTAAACAAAATACTTAAGCCTGAGACTATGCTGTGGATGATGACTGGAACCCCTGCTTCACAATCGCCAGTTGATGCGTATGGTTTAGCTAAACTTGTTAACCCATCAGGTGTACCTAGATTTGCTACTGCATGGCGTGACAAAGTAATGAACAAACTTACTAAATTTAAATGGGTTCCAAAATCAGGTGCGGCACAAGAAGTATATGATGCTCTTCAACCAGCAATACGTTACACAAAAGAAGAATGTACTGATTTACCACCTGTACTTACAGAAACACGAGAAGTACCTTTAACTCCACAACAAGTTAAATATTACAGGATGCTGAAAGACCGCATGCTAGTGCAAGCCGCAGGCGAAACAATTACCGCAGTAAATGCGGCGGCTGGTGTTAGTAAGTTACTTCAAATTAGCGCTGGTGCGGCATACACAGATGAACATGAGGTAGTTGAATTTGATTGTGCCCCACGCTTAAACGTGTTGTTAGAAGTGTTAGAAGAAACAAGTCGTAAGGTTATAATCTTTGCGCCATTTAGGCATAGCATTGAAACGATACACACTTTTCTTTTAAAACACAACGTACAAGCGGAAGTCATTCATGGTGACGTAGGAGTTAACAAACGCACCGATATATTTAAACGTTTTCAAACCACCGATGCGCCTAGGGTTTTGGTAATTCAACCACAGGCGGCATCACATGGTGTAACATTAACTGCGGCAGATACAGTAATATTTTATGGGCCTGTAATGTCTGTCGAAACATACTTGCAGTGTATTGCTAGAGCGGATAGGATTGGGCAAGATTCAACCAACGTAACCGTGATACACTTACAAGGTAGTGAAATCGAAAAGCGGATGTTTAAGCAATTGGAAAAACGTGTTGAAGGGCACGGCATATTGCTTAGCTTGTATAGGGAAGAAATAGGCAACTAAGGAAAACCCTATGTTGGTTGTAAACCTGTCGGTTTAGATGTATAATATTTTACAAGGAGAATTATAATGATCGAAGAAAGTATACCGCTAGATAAACTAGCAAGAGTATATCGAAAGATATACGGTAGAGTTCAAGAACTTACTCAAGAATACGAGAGCGAGATTGAAAAACTCAAGATGCAACAAGATGAATTAAAGAGCGCAATGAAGGATCAAATGTTGTTGCTTGGCACGAATTCAGTTCGTACTGATGAAGGCACTATTATCTTGTCGCAGAAAACGCGTTACTACACAAACGATTGGGATTCATTCAAGAATTTTGTAGTAGAGCACGATGCATTAGACCTGTTTGAAAAGCGCATAGCGCAAAAGAATATGTCTATGTTTTTGGAAGAAAATCCCGGAGTCGTACCGGCGGGGTTGAATTCTATGTCAGAGTATGCAGTAACGGTACGCAAACCAACTAAATAAAGAAGGAAGTATTATGGGCGAACTAGCCAAATTTAATCCCGCACAAACCCCTGCTTTTGCTAAGAAAGCAGAATTATCATCTCTTGCTAAAAGCCTTTCGGGAGGAGGCACTGGTTTTGACGGCAAGCGCATTTCTATTAAAGGCGGTGTATTCCGCTTGATGGTAGGTAGTAAAGAGATTACGTCTATCGACGACCGTCATCTTGATGTTGTAATTGTTAATGCCGCACCAAAAATCAGTCGTACATACTACGCTGGTGTATACGAAGAGGGTTCACAAAAAGGCCCCGATTGTTGGTCTGCTGATGGTGAAACTCCTGATGCATCCGTTGAAGAACCACAAGCGGCTAGCTGTGCTACATGCCCACAGAACGTAAAAGGTTCAGGTCAGGGTGAAAGCAAAGCATGCCGCTTTAAGCAACGTCTTGCTGTAACACTAGCTAATGATATTGGTGGTGATGTAATGCAACTAGATTTAGCCGCAACTTCATTGTTCGGTAAGGAAGACGGCGATAAGCGCCCATTACAAGCCTATGCTCGCTATCTTGCGGCACAGAACATCAACCCTGAGACTTTGGTAACACGGTTGCGTTTCGATACTAAGGTGGCAGTACCCAAGTTGTTTTTCCAACCAGTACGTTGGTTAGAGGATGACGAGTACGCTATTGCAGTTGAGAAGGGCGCATCCACCGATGCTAAGCGAGCCATTACCATGACGGTATCAAAAAATGATAAGCCATTAAAACTAGAAGGCGCTAAGCCAGCTAAAGCTAAACTTGCTTCGGTTGAAGTGGAAGCAGATGCAGAAGTTGATGAACCTGAAAAGCGTAAGCCAGCAGTTAAAACATCAGCCGTTCCTGAAAAGAAAGCTAGTAGCTTAGCCTCTACTGTTTCGGAGTGGGATGATGAATAAACTATTTATTGGGCTTTGGTTCCTTTTGGGAACTTCGATGGTTTATGCGGCATGCACAACGCAAACGGTAGTAGCAGGCGATAGGTTTACTGTCTGCACTACTTGTTGTGATTCGTACAATAACTGCAATACTACTTGTTTTTAAATAACGGGGGCTTCGGCCCCCACACGGATTCCATATGGCTTATTCAGACACAATTAAAAGCACAACTAAAGCCGCACCCAAAACGTTAGGCAATCAGCTAGGACGCTGGGCGATTCATTTAGATTTTCCAGTAATACAGATTGCAAATTACACAGGCGCAACAAGACAGACGGTATATAACTGGTTTAGTGGGAGAGACGTAACCCCCGCATATCGTACAAGCGTAATGTCTTTGTTGAACATACTACAATCAAGTCAGACTTCAGAAGAGGCACTTCGAACATGCATGAAGAAACAGTAACACATTTAAACCCACCGTCCCTTACTGATAAAGAATTGGTTAAGTATGCTGAGCGATTATTTTATAAAGATGGGCTACCTAAAGAATTTCAGCTTGAATTAATTAGACGGTTTGATAGAAAAGTAAACAACTAACTCGAAAGGTCTCACATGAAGTCGCAGGAATTCCTAGCGACTGTGCTACCGTCTTCGGGTAAATATTGCGCCGTTGAGTTAAGCACAGCAAAAAAAGAACATGTATTCGTTAGCTCGATTGACGAACTGTATAACGCCGCAATGGCATTTGATAAGAAGGGCTACAACACGTTTTATGCGTTGGCTACATTTAATGACGTAAAAGAACGCAAGACAGAAAATGCATTAAAGATTAAGTCTTTGTTCTTGGATATAGATTGTGGCGATAGTAAGTCTTATGCAACTAAAGGTGAGGCGGCAACTGCCCTTGATACATTCTTGTCCACAACTGCTTTAGCAGAACTAGGTACGCCTTGGATTGTTTCTAGTGGTGGTGGCTTGCATGTGTACTGGCCTTTTACGGAAGAAGTAGATATTGATGTTTGGAAACCTGTTGCTGAGAACCTAAAGAGACTCTGTAAAAAAGAGGGGCTTAAGATTGATGCAATGGTTACTGGCGATGCCGCCCGTGTACTAAGAGTTCCTGATACCAGCAACTACAAGCAAGAGACCCCCCGCAAGGTCAAGATTATGGTTGAGGCTAGCCCCAAAACTTTTGATTTTGAGACGGTTGCAAGCGCCCTACGGGACAAGATGAATGGTGCGGCATACGAGAACCTACCTACGCTACAACTGCCCGGAAAACGCCCTCAATTAGCCCTTAATGCCAATAGCGTTAAGTTAATAGAAAACAGCGTTACTTTCTTTAAAAACATCACAACTTGTGGGCAGATCCACTACTACAAAGATAACGCAACTGATGACGGCATGGAGCCTTTGTGGCGTGGCATCCTCAGCCTAGCTAAATCATGCGAGGACGGGGTAGAAGAAGGTTTAGCCCTATCAGCCCTACACCCATACGATATTGACCGCCATAACACTAAATGGAACGAGATTAAAGGGCCTTATGGTTGCCTTAAGCTAGACGAAGCAAACCCCGGAATTTGTGAAAAATGCCCCCATTTTGGCAAGATAACTAACCCCTTAGCTTTAGGGCGGGAAATCAAAACTGCTAATGAGGCTAAGGAAATAGTAGTCGAGAAAAAGTCAGACGAGGATTGTGACCCACAACAGATTACCGTAACACGCCCAATTCCACCCAAAGGCTTTAGCTACGGCTCTAATGGTGGCGTATTTATGGACAGGCTTTTAGACGATGAAGATGGCAAAGGTAAAACTCGTAAGCAGATCATGGTACTTCCGTATGACTTGTTTGCAGTAGACATCCTTAATAGCAATGGCGACCACATGGTACATATGTTGGCGTTTCGTCCTGACGGGGTTATTGATATTTTGATTCCACAGAAGTCGATAGTAAGTAAAGACGAAACGGTTAAGGCGCTAGCCAACCAAAACATCATTGCAGCCTACGGTTCAGGCAACGACAAGAACCTATTTGAGTATGTTCGTGGGTGTGTAGAATTTGTTAGCGCCAACAAAAGGGCGTTGAAAATACCAAGTAACTGTGGTTGGCAAGAAGACAAGACGTTTGTATTTAACAGCCGCATATTTACCTCAGACGGCGCAGAAGTTTATGTACCAACCCCCTCGTTAGAAAACATAAACCGTGCTACGACACCTACTGGTTCAGTAGATGAGTGGAGAAAAGTATTTAACATGCTTATAGCTAAGCAAGAGTGGCAGATCTTAGCTATGTCTTTAGTTGGCCCAGCTTCTATTTTGATGAACTTTACTATCTATAACGGCTGTGTATACCATCTGGGATCATCCGATTCTGGTATGGGTAAATCTTTGGCGCTGGAATTAGCGGCTAGTTTCTTTGGGCATCCTGAACGGTATAGGGTTACGCAAAGCACATCTATTGTGGCATCGCAACAAAGACAGGGTTTATTAAATAGCCTACCTTTCATCATTGACGAAACCACAAACAAGAGCCGAGAAGATTTTGAGTGGTTGCCTGAATTCCTGTTAGATTTAACGCAGGGTAAAGGCAAAGACCGCATGGAATCGGGTAGCAATAAGGAACGGGTTAACGACACTACATGGAAACTACTGTGTCTTTTCTCATCAAATACGCACGTCATGGATTATTTATCGGGCGCACGTAAGCACGCATCACAGGCAGAAATGTTTCGTATCCTTGAACTACAGATGCACAAAAAGCTTACTTGGACTACTGAGGAAAGAACCACATTAAAGCTACTTAAGAAAAACTTTGGTGTAGCTGGGCGTGACTTTATTCGTTGGGTAGTTAAGAATCAGGCTACTGTTGCTAAGGTATTAGAAGAAACAACTGAGCGCCTTGATCGGGAGTTTGCTAGTAATGATGAGGAGCGGTATTGGACGGCTGGAAACAGTTGCATCATTGCCACGATTATTTTGCTAGGTAAGAAGTATGCTAACATTATTGATATACCAATCGGGCCTGTATTAGATGTTCTACGTATGATGGTAACCGATGCCCGTTCAGTTATATATGGAAGTAAGCGCACCGCAGAGGACGTATTGAATGCCTATACTCGTGAATACTTTGGTAAATTTGTGGTTATTAAAGCCCTCAATGGCAATCTGCAAGCGACGCTAGGCGGTAATGGGGAAATTGACCAGTCGTTAACTAGGTCAGATGTAGCTGGTAGGGTTGAGCATAATGTAACGCCCGGACATGTGGATTACTATATTGAAGAGCAACTACTTAAAGCGCACTGTGTAGCGATGAGCTACGGATATTCGGACTTTAAAGAACAGCTAGAGAAGTTACCTAACTTTAAGATTAATTACGCACGACCAAACCTACTAGCTAAAACTCGTGGGCCAACTATGCGGGTTAACGTAATGAAGATAAGCCGCCCTATAACAGAAGATGACAAAGAAGATTAAGGTACATTACCCTTGGTCTACTACGCCCCCACAAGGGGCGTTCTTCGTTCCGTCTTTGAAGTTAAAAGAAACTAAAGAAGCGGGATTAAAGGCGGCGCTTCATTATGGCATGATAGCTAAAGCAGATTTTGGCACTAATAACGGCAAACTAGGCGTGTGGTTTACTCGAGTTCGCTAATAAAATCTTTGGCGTAAGCAATTCTATCTTGGCGAAGTTCATCCAATTGTTTACGTTTTTCTGGCCCTGATAAAGTTGGATCCGCTTTAATTTCTCGTTCTTCTTTAGCTAATTGGCCCATACGTTTACGGAAACTTCCAGCAAGCGGAGCTAAATTTAATTCGTCTGCTCTAGTATCTAATAAATTATCAGCGGCTTTTTGATTACCATCTTCAACTAATTTGTTGTATGTTGCTTGAGTACGCTGAATACGTTCCATATCTTTGTAAGCACGATTAATCATACCGCCCGCATCAAGCGGTTGGAAAAGAGATCCGATAACTGGCGCTGTACTACTTATTAAACCACGACCTTCGGGTTCTTCTCCAGTACTAAAAGCAGGATTTGTAATAGAAGCCAAAGCTAATGGCAAACTACCAAGATAGCCACGAACTAAATACTCAAGTTGAACAGGTGACAAGTACTCACCTAAAACAGGAATAGAACCTGTTCCTTTACCAATAAGTTTAAGAATTTCGTTAGTGTTGGCGTTATAGCGTTCGCTAGGGTCAACGCCTTTTAATCTTCCGCCAATAATACTGCGCCCTGTGTAGAACGAATAGTCTGCAGTAATTTCAATAAGTGGTTTAACGGCTTGCGGTAGAGAACTTAAACCAATTGGCGAATTACTTTGAATAAGTTTACGGATTGCATTAAACGCTTCGCTAGCTTCTCTATCACCTTTAGCTACGTTAACCATAGCTTCTGGAATAGCTTTAAACAAAATACCTAATTCAAATGGAATTGGTACTTTAAAAGGTTCTTTAGAAAATGGTGTGTATACAAACCAGTTGTTGTATTTTTCATCATCGTTAGCATTTTGGTAAGCTTCATCATCACTCATCATTAACGCATAAGCAATTGACATACCAAACATCATAGCGCCCTTAGCATAAAACTGTTGTTTAACTTTTAGCTTTTCTTGGAACGTAGCTTTACCTGACATGGCTTTATATAAAACGTTTAGACCTTGTATTTGCGCATTTAAGAATGGCACCATTGTAGAAAGCCAAAACACACTAGCCGAAGTACCACGCTGGGTAAATGGCATTAATTCATATGTAGCTAGCATAGCTTCCATTTCCGTCATACCTTGCTTACGGAAATTAGTAAAAGCTGCTTGGCGAGTAGCAGAGTCTGCATTAACCGCAAGCGTATCTAGCTTAGCATAGAACTTATCTATGCCATTTTTACCATCAAGCATGCGCATCATTTGTTTTTGCATGTCTTCAACAGTTCCGGTATATACGTTACTGCCCGTAATGCCATACTTAAATACATCGCTAGTAGCTTCTTTATCTCCTCTTAATGCTTTACCTAAAATCTTATAGGAGTTACCCATAGCTTTTAATTCAATACCGTTTGTCATAACAGCATTTAAAGGATCACGAGCTGCCTGACGCAAAGCATATACAGGATTGCGGGTAATAAATGTGCGCAAAATACTTGCTGGAATTCCCATCATTTTTACAATAGTTGGCACGCTAGTACTTACACCGCCAAGACCTTCAACAACTAATTCAGACGGAACACCAACAGTTTCTGTGTCAACTACTGCGTATACTGGATCCCCATTTAAGTAAAACCTAATAGCTTTATCACTAGCTATATCATGGCCTTTGCGTATACCAGTGCGCTTTTCAATGCCCTCTTTATCTTTGCCTTTTTCAAGTAACCCCATAGAGTCTAACGCAAAGGCTGTTTGACGAGTAGCTAAATTACGTAAACCCATATCCATTAGCAAGTTAGTATTTTGCAATATACCTGTAAAAGCATCTACAATGCGTTCATTACCACCAACAAGTTCTTTTAAGTAAGGTTGGTCTTTAATATTGCCAATGCGAATATTTTTAACGCCTTCATTTAAATCAAGAACAATAGTACCGTCAGTTTCTTTTCTATAATATGGTATGTATGCGTCACCTTTAACAAGGTTATTTGCCAATTCTTTACTCATTGCGCCCGTGCTAACTAAAAAGCGGGTTAACAAATCACGGTTGTATTGGTTATATATGTCGTCAGCTTCTTTAATAGCGGCTTTTAAAGATGGGTTTGAGTTAATAACAGCTTCATTAGCCTGTAAAAGCTTTTCAGTTACATCTGCTTTATCAAAATTTAATTTATCAAACCCAACAGATTTGGCACGAAGTAAAATTCTATGCAGGCTCCATACGTTATTAACACCCTGCGCATTACCCCATTTAGCTTTACTTAAGGCATCAATAATACCTTGGACACTAGCACCTTTAGATTGTTTTAATACATATTCTGTTTTGCCATCGGAACGCTTAACAGGTTCAAGAACTGGTACGCCATTAGTAAGAGCATGAGAAGCCCAAACAAAACGCTGGTTATGGTTAGCTATATAGTATTTAGTCTGTAAAGCTTCTACTGAATTTTTCATGCCTTTGTTTTCAAAAGCACGCATTAATCCTGCCGTAGCCGATACAACCCTTTGTTCAAACAACAAGCCAAAGTTAGCTGGCATAATCTTTTGTTTTTGCTTTTGGGTAAGAATCTTATCGGCGGCATCTGCAACTACTACACCACCGGGGCCATACTTAGCGCCACCAGATCTAACTTGAATTTCCCCATCACGTCCTTTGTACATTCCGGGCGCTACAGTATCAAATTCTTTACGCGCATCCCGCAACATTTTGTATACGTCGCTGGTATTTAAATCTAAATCCAATCCCATTTTTCTTAAAGCAGCTCTTATAGAACCCACTAAAGCTTTAATAAACTCATTAGCTTTACCTAAAAAATTCTTATCAACACGAGCTTCTTCAGTATGGGCTATAACTTCACGCAAAGCTTTAGCTGCAGCAAACTCATCAGATTTACCTGATTGTTTAGCAGACATGTATGCGCCAAGGGCTTCTTCTTGAACGCCCAGCTTTTCTGCCAAGCCTAATATACCACCCTCTTGCTTAGCAACACGTTTTGCTAACGCATCCATACCAGCTTCGCCGATTAAACTTTCTACTCCAAGGTGACCTGTAACTTCGTGGGCTATTGTGCGTTGTACATCTTTAGCATCTGCATGGTTTTCAGCCACAATAAATACCGAGCCGTCAGGCAATACACCACCTTTAACAGTGGCAGGATCATACCCATTGTTTTTAATGGCAGCTTGTAAAGAAGGCGTAAGTTTACTTAGTACAGTTATTTTTAAACCTTTTGGCAATTTGACTTTGTCAACAACAGCTTGCGTTGCGTCTTGTGTAAGACCTGTTCCGGTAATAGCTGGCTCACTACGCGCTTTAAACCCAAACATTAAACCACGCTCAACAAATTCAAAATCTTCACGACTAATACCAGCATCACGAGCTTCTTGCTCTACATCACGGGCAGCTTTAAGTCCTTGCGCAGTTACATTAACTTTTTTAACACCTGTTTTTAAAAGCTTTTTACGTTCAGTACGAACGGGCTGAGCAGCAATACGTTCAATACCACGACCAGCTTGACGGTCTAATACAGCGGTAAGCTCTTTAGATTCAACAATTTGATTTGTACCAAGACGTGCGGCAATAGCTTCTTTATCTGCTTTACGTTCTGCTGCGCCAGCCTTAGCGTTTTCTATTACTTTGGCACGTTTTTCTTTTGCGGTAAGTGGAACTTCGCGGCGTGTAATTTTTTCACGGCGAATAGCTTCTCCAGCTTTGCCTTTAACTTTCTTAAGCGTTTCAACTGTTTCACGAACAGTAGATGGCATTTCTTTTAAACTAGCCGCTTGTTTTTCTTCTGCTACACGTTTTTCTTTAATTTGTTTTTCTTGTTGTTGACGTAAAGAAACTTCTTCAAGTCCTATTTGCGTTCTTATTTTTTCTGCCCGTTTACTATTTTCTATTTGTGCAGGGCTACCTTTTGTCGATGCAGCTAGTTTTTTTTCTAGTCCACGTAGTATTGCTTTTTCTACATTTATGTTAGCGTTTAAAAGTTCATTAGCCCTAGCATGAAAAGAATCTATTGCTTTTGTTATTTCTGGAGCTTGTTCTTCAAGTTGTTTTAGTGCTTGTTCATAAATAAGCGCTTCTTTTTTTGTTGCATTTGCTAAAGCTCTTTGTATTTTAGTTTTAGCAGTCCACAATTGCTCGGCATTAAATCGCAAATTACTGGCTATTTCATCAGCTTTTACAACGTCATTAATAAATTGTTTTTGTTGTTCAACTTGTGAAGATAAAGTATCAGGAAGCGTGTCTATTTCTACCCCACGAATAACTTTTAATATGTTTTTTTCTCGGTTTTCAAGTTCTTTAATTTTGGCTAAATGTGCTTCTTTTATTTTAATAGACCTTTTAACCCGATCATCTATAAACAACTTTGTGTAACTTTTTAAAGCATTTTCAGTAGGTACGTATATTTCTGGAATTTGTTTTGCACGTACATTTTCTAATTCTAAACGTGTTTTTTCTAATTCTGCAAAATGTAAAGCGTATGTTTTGCCAAGCAATTGTTTAATTTTTTGCATTGGTATTTTTAAAGCGCGTTCAGCGGCTTCTTTTGCTACTTTAAATTTACCGGCTTGAGCGTTAACAAACCGCATAAAGTTTGCGGGTGTTGCGCGTACGGTTGCCAAGGCAGGTACTTCTTTTTCAGCAAACAAACTACGTTGGTCTGGGTTAACACCCGGCAATTCAACTTGTTCTTGTTTAGCTTTTTCTGCTTCAATACGAGCATCTTCTGCTTTACCAGCATCAATTTCTTTTTGTATTTGGGCAATGCGTTTTGGATCTGGCTCAGTTTTTGCCATTTCTTTACGCATCATAGCTAATGGGTCACGTTCTTGTTTAAGCGTTGGGGTTGTTCTTTGTAACTTAGTTGGGCCTTTAAAGTTAGATACCTTTATTTTTTCTAAAGCATCTTTAAACACTGTAAGGTTTTTATTGCGATCTTTTTCTAAGCCACTAATTGCGGTTTCAAGACGGGTAATACGTTTGGTGTCAGCTTTAGGAGTATTAGCAAGTTGTTTTTTAAGGCGAGATATTTCAATTTCTCTGTTAGCTAAATACGTAGGGTCTTTTGCAATGTAATCAAAACGAGACTTAATAGCTTGGGCGGCTTTAAGGGCTTCGTCATTAGTTAAAGGCTGTTGTTTGTTAATAGCCCGTACTGCATTAATTTCTTTAATAGCGGCTCTAATATAAGCAGCGCCTGCGTCACGTATGTCAGTTTCAATGCCTGATTTTAAAGATGAGGCTACATCTACGTTCTTACTATTTAAATAATCACCAGATAAAATAGAACGAGCGCCTTCTACAGCAGTTAATACAGCATCTTTTTGTTCTTGGTTGGCTTCAGACTCTACAATTTCTGGGTTTGCAGTAGCTCTTTCGGTTTGTGCAGCTCCATAACGAGTTTGTAAAGCTGCAATATTAGTGCGAATGGCATTTACTTCTTCATCAGTTGTGGCTCCGGCTAACTTAGCTGCTTCTTCATTAATAGAACGCTTAATACGCTCAAGTTTAGCAATGCCTTGTTCTTGTTCTGCCCCAGTTTTAGCCCCTGCTTTAGCAACAGCTTGATCTTTTTCTTTACCTGCTTTTTGTAATTCATCAATTAACTTGTTAACAATGCGCTCATCTGCGCCAGATGCGTAGGCTTCTTCTAAATCAACTAAACCTTTTTGATACCTTTCAATAGCTGCGGCATCAAGAACTTCTTTTCTACCTTTGCCTTGTACTTGAGCAAACAAATCTGTTTGTTCTTGAGCGCGAGCTTCTTTTTGTTGTTCACTTGTTTCCCGTGCTTCGGCTTGCATTTTAGCTGGATCAAACATATCCAGTTGTGCAGCACCGGGAGCAACTTCCGCAAGTTGTGTTTCTATTTTGCTAAGTTTTTCAGTTATTGTTGCGGCTTTTTTGGAGTCGTATGAAGGGCCAGTCATGCCTTGTAGCTGTTTAACTAAGTTCTTTTGCTCACCACGAAGTTTAGCCATTTCCATTTCTGGCGACAAATTAACCGGTAGTTCTTTTAACTTGCTATTAATAGTGTTGGTAGCAGCTTCTAAAGATCTAGCTTGAGCGTCTAACGCACCAAATGTTTTAATATCGCCTTTTTCAGCGGCAGCATCACGTTGTTTTTCAATGTCTGCTATTTGTTTAGCATACAAATCTGATTCTTTTAATAACTGACTACGCTCTGTTTGCTGGGTTTCTTTTAAATTACCAGCTTCAGCCTCACGTTCCCGTACAGTTAATGTGCTTGCTGCTCCGGGTAAGGGGCTTACTTCTTTAGCTGTAGGGGCGGCTTCTCCAAACAAATTGCCGGTAGCTTGTTGTTCTTTTTGTAGTTTAGTTTGTTCTTTTTTATTGGCTTGCTCTGCGGCAAGTTCGTCTGCACGTTTTGCTTCTGCTTTGGCTACTACTTCTTTGGCTTGACCACGTTGACCACGAACACCAAATGGTGAGGCAATAGCACCTAAAGCAGCGCCACCAATAAAGCTATCAAAATACTCATCACGGGCTTGCTTATCAGCAATATTTAACCCAGCTTGTAAACGTTCAAAAACTTGTTGCCCAGCTTCTGTAGCACCTTCAATACCGCTAATCTTAGCGCCGCCAGCAATGTACTGCCCTGCAGTTTTCATAATGCCTTGATCTAGCATTTTTTTAGCAGCTTGTTCGGATATTTCTTTACCTGCCGACTTAAAGATTCTTTGAATACCGGGAATATAACGGAAACCAATAACATCTAGGGCGGCTTGTGGAATTGCTGCAGCGCCAGCGGCAACTAAATCTGTATCTTTAAGCTGTTTGCCCTCTTCCATTTGACGGGAAAGATTTGAACCAGTAAATTGTGCGCCTGACGCTAAGCCAGCTAAACCCATAGCAGTGCCCGTAACAAGTGCGGCTGGAGCGGTAGCAGGTAAAGCTAATGCGCCAAGACCAGCAGCAACTGGTGCTGCCATATACGGTAAAGAACCACCAATTAATTCACGGGCTTTTAAAAACGGAGCTTCTGTCCAACCTTCTTCAGTTGGTTTAAATACACGAGCGGCTTCTGCTTGGCGTTCTTGTTGATACTTTTGAGCTTCTTCTACATCCATTAAACCGGTTTTACCGGCTAAGGCGGCTATATCGCCTTTAAGTGTTTGGTAACCTGCTTTAGCGGCACCTGTAAGACCCGTATCTGGTTTTACTGCAGGCGTAAATAATTCTTTGTATTTTTCTCTAGCGTGCGCTAAAGCTTCACCTTGGGACACCCCTTCCGGGACTTCCATGTACGAACCATCAGGTAAGCGCAAATAGGGCATATTTTTCTGTTTTAAAAACTAGTTGGCGATACTAGTACGGTCTTGTTGGTGCGCCCTGTCCCGGAATTGTAGCAGATAATAACTGGTTGTTAATCATCTTATAATATGTTTCAAAATCGGGGTATAGCCTTTGTAACTTACGATCATCGTTGTATTCTTTAAGCGCAGTCGCTCTTGGTACTACGTCCGTTGGTTTTTTAGCCGCATTCATTTCTTTGTAAAGTTCCATCATTTTTGGATCACGCAATGCTTGTAAAGTACGTATTGCATCAGGAGCTTGATTTAATTGGGCTTGTTGTAAAGCAAGGTTTTGTTTTCTATAAGCCGCGTCATCTGCTAATTTTTTGTATGCCAAAGCAGAATCCATATCGCCTCTTTTAGCTGCTTCACGGGCTTTAGCTATATTTAAATCCATTTCCCCAGCAGCACGTTCAATGTCTCGTTGTTCTTTACGTGATGAAGCGGCAGTAGATGCAACCATTGGTAAGCCTTTTGATACACCCATAGCCATATTTGGAGTGCCAAGTAGTGCGGCTGCCATTTGCATCATAGCCTCCCCGCCACTTTCTTTACGTATTTGTGCAAGACCGGAACGTTGTTTTTCACTTAGCCCTTCAAGTTTAGACAAATAATCATTAGAATTGTTTTTAATCATGTCCATGTACGATTTAAAATCATCAACAACTGGAGCTGCAACAACCTTACCAGCAGGAACAGGTGCACGAGCAGCGGCAGCAGCAAGACCGGCGGGTGGGGTAGCAACTGGTGGAGCAACAGCTAAGTTAGAACCCGGCAAAGCTGGTGATCCTTCTGGAAAAACACCCTCACTTCTAGCTTTAGCATCTAATGCTTCTGGTGTTAACGCTGCTGCTGCCTTTTGTGCTTTACGTTCTTGCGTATAGGGGCGCATTCTTTGGCTGCTGCCAATGTTTTCTGGAAGTTGAAAAAACTCTTGAATTGCTGATAATTTTTTAGTGCTTGGTAAGCCTCGTCCTTGCAACACAGCTTCCATTTCTTCTTTAGTTAATGGCTTATTTGGATCTCGCACTTCTTGATCATTACTTTCATCAGCAAACGCAACAATACCACCAGCAGCCATATCCATAGACTCCATATTAGGAGCAGGTAAAGAAGCCAACCCACCTTCAGCTGCCGTCATGGTTGGCTGTGCTTGTTGTGGCTGTAATGCTGGATTCATTTGAGGAGTTAACGGTGGTGCTTGTTCTGCTTGTAACTCAGCAAGGGTTTGTTGTTTAAGATTGGGTTTTTGTAACTGCCCCTGCGCTTGTGCGCCCTTCATTGCATTACGTAAAGACCTACGACCCATAGCTTCCGTCATTGCGGCAAACTGGGGTACGTCCATATTTTTACCAGACAACACGTCAGCCAACTGCATGTCACTCATTTTGCGAGCTAAAGCCATTACTTGCCCCATGTTTTCTTGAGGCATACCTTGTGGGTTTTGTGCTGGACTTTGAATGGGTGGGGCTCCAATACCGGACATACCCCGTGAACCCATAGATGGCATAATTGCATTCATATTATTTCCTTAAGCAAACGCTCTGTATGCACCCAATGCGCCAAGACCTAATCCTAGGGCTTGTTGACCCGTATTAGGCTGTTGTTGGTACATAGTTTGAGCTGATTGTGACATTGGTAAACCACTAAACATACCTTGTTGAAATGCCAATTGTTTGTATGGGTAGTTAAGATTCTCTTGGTACTGTTGATATGGCACATTAAGCTGTGCTTGATTAAGAGCTTGTTGTTGACCACCAAGCTGGTTTTGCATACTTAAGTTATTTAAATTAGCTGAATTCTGTGCAGATCCAATACCACTTAATGTTCCAGCCGCTTGGTTAGCTCCAGAATACCCAGCTTGCGCACCAGCAACGCCTTGCAACCCAACTTGAGCGCCCTGCATACCTTGAGCAGTACCAGCTAATTGCGCATTAACTCCAGCTAAACCTGTATTAGCGCCTTGTATACCAGTTTGAAGACCTTGAAGACCTAAGTTAGAACCAAACTGTTGCGCCTGTTGAGCATTAGTAAATGCCGTGTTATACCCTTGACCAATGGCATTTTGTCTTGCTAAATCAAAATTCTGTGCGTTTAGTCCTTGTGCTAGGGTTGCACGGTTACCACCAAAAGCACCTTGACCAGCAGCTTTAGCATTAATGTCTTGGGCTTGTATAGCTTGTTGTTGGTTTAAAAGTTGTAGCTGGGGCTGTAAAGATTGTTGAATATAAGGATTCATGTAGGCTTGCATAGCCGCAGGACTAGTAGCTAAATTCTGATAATTCTGCCCTGCTTGTGTAGCTTGTTGACCGTAGCCAGCGCCTTGAGAACCATATTGTGCGCCGCCAGAAATTCCTAAGCCAGCCCCTTGAGAACCGTAGCCAGCGCCTTGAGAACCATAACCTAAAGCCGAACCGGTAGTTCCCAACATACCTTGACCTGCTTGAGTAGCATAATTTGTAGCTTGACCAAATTGTCCGGGTGTTGCTAAGTTAGCGGCTCCTGTATAAGACTGTTGTTGAAGTGACGAAGCATCAGCTACTTGCTGCCCAGAATATGGCGTATATGGGTTTTGGTTGATGTCTGTTAAAGCCGCAGAGCGCCCCAATACGTTTTCAACATACGGTTGTACATATGAAGGCACGCTAGATTGCTGCGTTGTTTGTTGTGTGGGTTGCGAAGACCCGCCGCCGCCTGAATTCATAATTGTTCCTTAAAAAATCTTTGATAGGTTATGCTATATAAATCATATCCATACTTACTAATGCGCTTGCCCCAACCGGGACGGCCTGTGAATTCAATACCACTACAACCGGAATCTTTAGCAAAACGTTCTGCTATATCCTGCATTTTATCTTCAATGTAGGCTAAGTGGTGCGGTTCAACACAGCAGTCTTGAATAATTAACATTTTGGTTTGCGGGTATTGTTTGATTTCGGTAATGATGTGTCCATAGACTTGGTTGTCGTCTGGGGAAAATACGACCCATAACTGCATGCTTCCAGTAAGAACAAGGCGTAATACGTCATCAACTTTAAGCCGTCCTCTAGTCCATGTTTCAGACTCTTTAAGGTACTTAAGTATGCTAGGTATTGTTTCTGATACATGGCCTATAGGTATTAAAGTAAGTTCAAGATTCATGCTGGTAAAGCTTTATATGATTTTGTATCGGTAGCCATATTTTTAGTTTTACGGCGTTTTGCTTGAATCCGATCCATCATCTTATATAGCTGCTTTGCGCCAGCTTCCGTACTACCATTTCCAAGTTCTGACACTATGCGGGCGGGTACTACAAACTCACCATCTGCAAGTCTAGCTGGTTGGTTATTTCCAATTTGTGCTGGGATGCTATCTGATACGCCATCACCGGGACCTTTTAATAAGCGCCCACCATCTGAATAACCGCCTAAATTAGATATGCCGCCAGACGCATAGTGCCCCATTATTCCACCTTGAGCAGCGTTTACATATTGGTGCGTTGCAGAATTGTATTGTGGTATTTGTAATGCAGATGTTGTTGGATATGGATTACCAATTCCGCCGCCTACATCACCACCACTACCACCTATACCACCTCTACCACCAAGTGCTTGTGAAGCTAAATATGTTCCTAACATATAGTTTGAATTTGGCATTAAGCTTCCGGCAGCAGGAACAGCATTAGGTATAGCACTAGAAGCTGCATTAGTAGCCGTCATACCCAAATCAGCGGAAGATACACCGGGAAAAGCACCGGGACTACTTGATCCTGCATATCCAGCACTAGACCCAGTTGGTGAAAAACCACTAAATACATTTTCACTTCCCATAGCCCCAGCACCGCCAGCACCCGCAGCAGTTTCTCCTGCCATTGTTGTACCAGCAGCACCAAATGCACCACCAGCTAAAGCGCCAGCTCCACCTAACGCTAAACCAGCCAATGCTGGTGCGCCATATTCATCCATCCAAAGTTTTGATTGCCTCAATCCTTCTGGTTCAGTAAAAACTGGTAAGCCTTCTTTACCCATTTGCATCTGGGGTTTGCCTTTAGCATCAGTAAATGCAGCAATACCTTTTGTAGCTTGTCGTTCAATAGGTACTTCAACCCCATCAACTTTATATGCAGTTTGGTTTTTTTCTGGATTCCAAGCTATGTTTTCGCCTGCTGGATTCCAGTATTTGCCATTAAATTCGTAATCTTTATGAGAAGGTAGCGCTTGGGTTACTGTACCATTTTGGTCTACTGATAAAGTTGCACCATTAGGGTTAACAAATCCTCTACCATTCCATTTATATCCATGCTCAGTAGGATTGTAGGATTTACCGCTATTATCTCCAGCTAACATTTGATCCATTGATTGCAGTTTTACTGGGTCAGTAGGTTTCCAAGTAGATTCTGCTTGGGGTGCTTGCTGCTGTACGTCCCCACCATCATCATAGCGTTGTATAGAAGCAATTCCACCATTAGCTAGTTTCATTTCACCAGTATATGGGTCTGTTTTTGTTTCGTAACTAGCGTTAAGAGCGCTTGAGCTTATTGGTGCTTGAGAAGGCGTGGCGTACTGAGATGGCACTTGCTGGCTGCCCGGATACATTGGGTTTTGATCCATTGCCATACCACCGCCAGCTAAAGCCATTAAACCGCCGCCAGCAGCGGTAGTCGATTGCGGATACATAGCAGTAGTGTTGTAATTTGAAGCTAAGATTGGTGTTTGTGCCGAATACGATTGGTTAAAATAAGGTTGTCCGGGTTGACCAAAATTTGAATTTTTAGTTTGTGAATATGTATAAGGACGGATATATCCGGGAGTTAGCGTACCCGCTGGGGCATTTACTCCTGTAGTACCTGAATTAGCTGCACCAAGAGAACCTAAAGCAAGCATGCCTAATGGCATTGCATTTTTTGCCCATGCACTACTATCCGATAAACCTGCTGCTAAAGAAGAAGGGGCTCCGCTAAATGCTTTTGAATATGCGTCACCATATAACTTAGATTGTTCTTGCGTAATTTGTCCAGAAGATACGTATTTACCAACATCTTCTGGTGTTATTGGGCCGTTAGCTCCATATTGAAATCCTGCATTTTTAAGCGCTTCCGTGCCAGCCAATTCAGCTTGGGGTACTATTCCAGATGCCACAGAAGAAGATCCAACATCCATAAAATTAGAACCTATCTGCGAACCACCATAAGCGCCAATGCCTGACATCAAGCCTTTTTGCAGATTACCACCACTCATGGCATACCCTAACCCACCACCTACGGCTGCGCCTGCCGCCGGGCCCGCATATGCCCCTACAACCGATCCAGCTATAGTAGGCAAAATATCACTTAAAAATCCAGCTTCGGGTAAACCCGTATTAGGGTTAATACTTAGAGACCCACCGTGCGCTCTAGCTAAGGTTTGTAAACCCCCAACTTCTCTAGGTGTCATATGAACTAATTGCGAGTCTTTTCCTCGCCCTAACGACTGGACGTGGTTTGCTAAATTATGTAGACTCATGTGGGCCTCACGGGGTTAGAGTTATTGAATTTTACCATTTAAATCTTGACTTTCAAAACATTAGCGTTAGCTGTATCAACATAAACCGAACCCACCGTAATATTGGCTAAATCAGACTGGGTTGGAAGACTAATCACTCTAACTCCTGTGGCATTGGCTTGGCTAAAATTAAGGGCAGAAATGACCGCCGTTCCGTTACGTTGTGTAGACATTACCGAGGGTCCCGGATTATCTAGCTGGTTAAAGTAAAGCCGCAAGACGTTATTAAATTGGTCTTGGAATTGTTGGTTATACTCCACCGGCGCAATTGGTAAGTTAGGTGCTTTAGTAGTGCCTGTACTCATGAGCGTCTTCCGTCTGGTCTAATATCAATCCTTGGTGCGCCTAACTGCCAAGCTACACCCAATCCATTTGAGCTAATTTTCATTGCCATTTGGCGACCACGTAAGCGGGTATAAACCTGTCCTGTAAACTGTTGTACCGTATATTGGGGGTATGTTACATAGTTCTGTGAACTTGTTGTAGTGGCGTTAGCTGCATCTCCATAGGCTGAACCTGAGTTTTGGCGGGGTTGAAGTTCCATAACAACAGAAGGCTGGTCTACATTTGAGCCATTAAAGTTAACATCGGGCAACATTCTCCAGACATAAGCAAAGTTATTCCCATCCCCAATATCAAAATCGGAAGACTGCACATAAGCGCTAATGGGTAAACTAGATAAACCGCCCGCATCGTCATTACCAACCTCATGGTAAACAACTCGCCCTGTTGGGTTTAATAAAGCATCTGCGCCAACAATATACACACCCATTGGGTTTGGACGAATACCAGAATCTAGCCACGAAGTACGGTTTAAATTACCATAAGACCAAACACGATCTAAGTAGTTATAGATTACATACTTATCAATTACCGTACTGTTTTGTGAGCAATAGAACCACCAAATTTCATTAAATCCTTCATTAGATCCTACGGTAACTTGCCATGCTTGATCTTTATTAATATCAGCAAAAACATATTGCCGCAGCGCACAAGGCAAAGTTTCCACCCTACCAGAATACATATAGAACTTGTCCGTACCCATCCAGTAAGTAATGTTGTTAATTGTAATAATTGCATTTGGCCCCATAATTGAAGTGTTATCCATAATTACTTGGAAGCCCCAAACATAGGGTGGCCCTAAATACTGCATTGAATACACGGTCGAATCTGTTAACACTAAAACTTCTTGGCGGGTGTTAATAGTTGAAACAATATATGAACCGTGCGAAAGTCTAAACTCACCAGCTTGATTGGTTATAGCTGGAACCCATTCGTAGGGGTTTTCTTGATCTGACCAACGTACCAACATAGGATCAAAATCAGTATTAGCATTTGTAGGGTCATACGAATTAGCACCAAAAGTCATTACAAATCGTTGAATATCTGAAGCTACAACTTCATTGGTTATTTTAGGAACAAACTGCCCGCTATAGGATGCCGTATTAGCTAATGCCGATAGATACTCCGCTCTAGATCCTGTACCGTTTGCCGCCGTCCAGTAAAAAATTGGGCCACCACGAGGAGCAAGAACTAAGTCCTGACCATAGTTATCGTTAGACCAAAGCCGCAACTGTTGACCCACGCCAGCGCCAGTATCATAAGCAGAACCCCAAGTACCTCGACTCCAAGGCCCAGCACCCCAGCCATTACCAATAGAGTAAATAGCTAAACCAACCGGGTATTCATTTTGAACCGTTATATTAGCTAAGTTTGTGGCAGAAGAAGTACTAAAAGTAATATTGGATAAGTTATTGTCAGATCCGGGAGCAGATAAAATGTAGTTGTAGTTAGCTGCATATTTGAAAGTCTGATGTTCGCCGTTAATAGTTGTGTTAGCTATGCCACCTACGTTAGATACCGAGCAGTTAGAAATAATAACAAAATCGCCATTGTTAGCATCGTTATTAGTGTCATACCATTGAAAGAACCCGCTAGATACATTAGCGCCAGCCGTATGAGAAGCTGCCGTAGTATTGTTAAACCCTCTTACGCATGAAGAGGCAGTATTGGCTGTTAGGGTGCTATAAAAAATCTGTTCCGTATCAATCTTAATAATGCCATTTTGAGTGGGCATATACCTAGCATTAGTCATTACTACAGTTGTAGTAGAGTTTGAAATAGTGTTAACTAGGGTTGTAAAGCCAACCGATATAGCATTAACTTCATTAGCGGTGGCAACGATTGGTGTAATGTCGTAGTAAATGCCACCGTTTTCAATATAGTATTTAAGGTTAGTTCCAATACCAAGTAAGTTGGCACCAGCTAATGTAGCCCAGTTCCATAACGACCTAGCAACACCAAGGAAGTAGTTAATGCTTAACCGTGTCCAACCACCAATTTTTTCAGGGTAGCCAGAACGGAAACGAATCTTATCACCATCATAATATCCACCCTCATTCGAGTAGTTAGTGCCTTCACGATTTAAACCGGGGCGCAATTGAATTTTCTGTAATGGCATAGTTACCCTAGTACCTGTAGTGCTTTGGTTATTTTAGCAATTCTTTCGTCTAAACCCGTAAGACCGCCGTTAATTCTTCTGGTCATTGCGCCGTATTCTTGTGTGTCTGCAAGAGTGTTTAAGCCCTTTTTGTTCCAAAACCAGCCCGCACTTAAAACGGCATATTTGGGAGTGAGTAATAAATCAGGGTTATTAATAAGATCGACACCAACACCACTTCCGCAATTCGCATAATTCTCTCTACCTGTTAGTTGTATTAAACCTCTACCGTGAAACTTCCATCCATCGCCGTCTTGGAGATTACCCATCCGTCCAGCGTATACAAAGTTAGCCAGCTTTTCTGGGTTGTTAGCGTAAGGTTCTGCCATACTAATATTAGGAAAACGACTAGGCCAGACTTGCGTTAGTCTTTGGGCGGAGTAATTAAGGTTCTCTTGTAAACGAGTAAAGTTAGCACTCTCAACAGCACACTGACCAATAAACGCTGCTTGACGCTTAGGTGTGTCGAGGTCATATTTAACAAAGACTTGATTTAACGGAATTTCCCATTTGGTGTCTATGCCAAGTTCTTTTAATTGCAAGCTGTTCATTTGGCGTTAAAGATTCCAATTTGTTCGCTCAACCAACCCTGAAGGCTAACGAGCTGTTGCGTAGTCATTGCGCATTTTTCAATAAATTTAGGGTCAGTGGGGGTGCCATCAGTTGGGCTGGTGGTGTTGGAAATTGTGCCTGTTTGACCGGTACTGGAGAGGCGCATCCCACCATAAGTACGCTTAATAAGAGCAATGCGATTTTCATAATCATTTTTAACCTTTTCATTAACTTGTGCGGCTTCTTTAGCCTTTGATTTATTAGCTAGTTCCTGCTCCTTGGCGGCTAGTTCGGCCTTAGATACATAGGCATCATACTTAGCTGACTCGTATTTGCCGTAGCCTAAACCACCCAATGCAAGAACAGCACAGGCAGCGTATATGTAAAACTGAACAGGAATCATTAGCCCAAACATTATTTGTCATCCAATGGTTTAGTTGTATAAAAACGCAAAATAGCGCAAATAATACCTATGCTCACAAAAATGGTTCCGTAGTACTTAGGACTAATAACATCTTGAAGATACGAGAAGTTATCATATAGCGCACCGATAATAACCAAAGCCAACGAGAACCACATCGTCCGTGACCTAACCATTTGTTTCATTGTTACGTGCATCATTTTTTACGGGTTGTTACTTTTTTAACTACCGTTTTGCGGGCAGCCTTTTTAACGGGCTTTTCTGCTGGAAAAGGCCAAGGTGCGGGCACGGGTTTACGAACATAGCCTAAACGGTCAAAGATATAGTCAATAATAAACATTAGAAAGTTATCCCAAATAAAGGTACGGAAGTTACTGCAACAGCAACGTGCTGAACAGGGTCAGATAAATCAGCGCCACAATCATTACACTTTTGCGCAGCCAATTCAAATTCGTCCACATCCCGACTACACTGCGGGCATAAAATTTCAACCTTAGTAGCGCAGTCGGTATTGTTTTCATCAAGAGTAACGGCTTGAGTTTCGATAATCATTAACTACTCCATTGAGCTGTAGGTATTGTTGGAAATACTGGGTTTGCTACTGGATAAACGATATATTGTCGTACTGCATTACGATACGTATTAAATTCTGCTGAGTTCACTAGATATGGGTTTGACTTTACGGGATCAGCAACATCAGGAATAGTAGTCCAGTCGGTTTGATACAGTAGTTTACTGGCTTGGCTTTTGCAATCCGCTAATGGTTGGTTAGCATTTAATGAACTAATTTCAGCGTCACAAGCTGCTTGCGTTGGTTGGGCAATATCTACCGAATACCAAGATAAAGTGTTGTAGTCATTGTTGTCTGTCATTGACCACTCTGCGCCGGGAGCCAAAGCTACAATTGCTTGTGGATAGCTATTAGGAAGTTCGTATGACATTATAAAATCTCCAGTAAAGTAATTCTTGCACTACTATATGCGCCCCAGTCTGCCGTTCCCCCACTATCTGCGGAAATGTAAGGTCGGTAAGTTAAAAGACTTGTTGATGATGGGGAGTCTAAAAGACTGATTCCAGTAGATCCGTAAAAGCTGTTTTGGCCTGTTGGTACTGCAGCCATAGCCATAGGAGAAGAACTATTTAAGTTTGTTGAATTACGGTATACAGTTAAAAAAGCATTACCACCATAGCCGTTGGTTTGCCAAAACATTCCGCTTACTAAAACAAGAATTTTGCTAGATACGGACGTTGGTGTAATATTTGCCAAACTACTTGTGGCTGTAAATGAACCTGAAGTTGTTGATCCAGTTCCGCCAGATGAAAATACAGTTTGAATAATACGTCCTGTAATTCCTGTATAGGTTGTAGCACTAATGGTATTAGCAGTAATCGTGCCATTTGCTGTAACGTTTGCGCCCGCTGTAATACTGCCAGAAACAGCTAAATTGCCAGTAACACTATTACCTGATGGGGTGGCATTATAAAAGTCTGCGCCGTCACAATAAACTTGAGCATATGTACCGTTAGAAAGGGCGGCTCCATTACCACTTGAAGTCTTAATTGTTATCGTACTACCGGTTTGGTTTTTAATTAAATAAACCTTTTCTACTGCTGGGGCAACAAGGTTTTGCGGAGTAGTAACTGGACCATTTAAGACTAATACCGCATTTCTAGCTTGGTCTATAGCACCGTTATAATTAGATAGGGTGTAGGTTGCATCAGCCATTGTAATGGTTTCAACGCCCGTAATAGCTTGCTCAATAATAGAGCCTAAGTTAGTATTAGTCGTTGTACCCCAAGTGCCGGACTGTTCGCCGTTACCAATGAGTTCAATTCTGAGGGAGGTACTATAAGTTGAGGCCACGGTTAAGCTCCTAACGTCGTTATTTTATATACAAACATTTATTATCCTTTATGCTGCTATTAAATCCCATTCGGTTACTGCATTATCTGTAACTTGTGTCCATGTAGCGCTATTGCTATCGTTTATTTGTGTCCAAGTTGTTGTGTAATTGTCGGGTATTTGACCC